>Ga0206117_101248_pt1 | contig 14237 bp, 17 predicted proteins | sample 3A5Ametagenome_FD_177997 | JGI IMG/M metagenome (GOLD analysis project Ga0206117, IMG submission 177997) | Enriched microbial communities from leaf-cutter ant dump, University of Wisconsin, Madison, United States - 3A5A | ecosystem: Environmental > Terrestrial > Nest > Insects nest > Nest dump... | reverse complement strand
CGTGGCTGTCATGGAAGGTACCGGCAGTCGAGTGCTTCAAAGCATACGCTCTGAACCGCTCCGACTCTAAGGTGCACCAATGAGCGAGCTGGGCCATGTCCTCTATGTCGACGACGAACCCGATATCCGCGAGATCGCCTCGCTGGCCCTGTCGGGCGTGGGGGGCTTGCGCGTCACCCTGTGTGCGTCCGGCGCCGAGGCGCTGACCCAGGTACCGGCCATGCGGCCCGATATGGTGCTGCTGGACGTGATGATGCCGATGATGGACGGCCCGGCCGTGCTGGCGGCGCTGCGCGCCGATCCGGCCACCGCGGCCATCCCCGTCGTTTTCCTGACCGCCAAGGCCCAGGCCGCCGAAATGCAGAGCTACCTGCGGCTGGGGGCGCTGGGCGTCATCGCCAAGCCGTTCGACCCGCTGACCCTGGCCGACCAGCTCAAGGCGCTGTGGCGCCGCCGGACGGCGTGACCGCGGGCGGTGTCCGGGCGCCTCGATCTTTCGTCGGTGTCATGGTTGGTTCATCCGGCCGCGATATGCCATAGTTCCCCTAATTGAACGAAAGAGCAGGGAAGCGTATGTCCGGGTCCAATCATCAGAGCATCGACCAGATGGAACGCCTGATCGAGGGCGAGTTCGTCGACGAGGTCCGCGACGTCTGCAACACGCTCGACGTGCTGCTGGGCAATCTCCGCTCGGGCACCGGCCGGTCTGACGACGGGCTGGGCACCCTGCGCCGCTCGTTCGTCAGCCTGGAGGCGCGCTCGAAAGGTGTCGACCAGCCGCTGATCTCGATCCTGGCCTATCGCGCCACCGACTATCTCGCCGACATCAAGGAATTGGGGCCGGCGCAGATCAACGACCTGCAGACCTTCGTCGACCGCATGCGCGCCGTCGTCGACGGCGACGCGGCGACGATCGAGGCCGCGCCCCAGCTGGTCCGCGAACTGCCGGCCAAGCGGGCCGCCGATTTCGACATCGGCGACGTCAAGCAACTGAACGTCGAATCGATGGTCGTTGCCCCCGACCGCATGACCCAGCGTGTGGTGTCGCGCGAACTGGCCGCCTGCGGCTATCGCGTCTCCAGCGAAAAATCGGCGTTGCGCGCGCTCGAACTGATCTCGCGCACCCGGCCCGATTTCGTCATCGTCTCGGCCGTGCTGGACGAACTGTCCGGCATCGACATCGCCTCGGCCCTGACCGCGATGCCCTCGACCCGCAATATCCCGATCGCGCTTCTGACCAGCTACAGCTGGGGGCATCCGTCGCTGCATGACCTGCCGACGCGGGTCGCCATCATCCGCAAGGGCAATTCCTTCGGATCCGACTTGGCCGAATTCCTCGGGCGCTTCGGCGTCACCTGACGCCGCGCTATCCTGTTCAGACGACGATGCCGAGACCGCGGCGGGGCTGATCACCCCCGCGGTTTTCGCGTTTCTTGTCCTGGCCCTTCAGGTTCTTTTCGTCGCGCTTGGCGTCGGCCTTGTTGCCCGACGTGGCCACCTTGGCCTGGGCAAGCGCCCCGACCTGTTGCTGGGCGGCCTGGACGGGCTGGCCCGCCTGCGGTGCCGGATTATGGACGACCGGTGTCACGATCATGGCACATTCTCCCTTCTGGAGATTGGGTTCATCACGTTACCGTAACATAGGTTGTCGAAAAAACGATTCAAATTGCCCGGAAGGACGGCGTCACCATGTCCGAAAGTATCGCCCTGATCACGAATGTTTCCGAATATGCCGGCTTGCCCGGGGCGGCAGCCCTGGCCGGCGACGGTTTTCGCGTGTTCTGCCATGACCCGTCCTTTGCCGATCCGGCGGCGCGGCAGGCCTTTGCATCAGCCAATCCCGCCTTGGCGCCGCTGGCGGCCGCCACGCCGGAAGACCTGGTCGCCGAGGTGACCGGCATCGCCGGGCGGCTCGACGTCGTCGTGTCCAACGACACCCACCCGGCCAGCCGGGCGCGGATCGAGCAGGCCGATGCGCAAGCCTACCGCGATACGATCGAGGCGCTGATGGTCTGGCCCTTCCGGCTGGCCGGTGCCGCGGCGGCTGTCATGAAGGGGCAGGGGGCCGGGCGCCTCGTCTTCATCACCTCGGCCTCGCCGCTGCATCCCTATCCCGGGTTCTCGATGTATGCCTCGGCCCGGGCCGGGGCGAGCAGTCTGTCCCAGGCGCTGGCCCGCGAACTGGCGCCGCACGGCATCCAGGTCAACGCCATCGCCCCGAACTTCCTGTACAGCGAAACCTATTACCCGCGGGCCCAATGGATGGACGATCCCAAATACGTCCAGCGGCTTAAGGACATGGTACCGATGGGCCGGCTGGGCCGGCCCGACGAGATCGGGGCGCTGATTTCCTTCCTCGCCTCGGGCAAGGCCGAGTTCGTCACCGGCCAGGTCATCGCCTTCACCGGCGGCTGGCCGTGACCACGCGGGTTGTCGGTGCCGTCCTGGCCGGCGGCCTGGCCCGCCGCCTGGGCGGTGGCGACAAGCCGCTGCGTAGCCTGGCGGGCCGGCCGCTGCTGGCCCATGTCGTCGACCGCCTGGCCCCCCAGGTCGACCGCTTGATCCTCAACGCCAATGGCGATCCTGCGCGTTTCGCGGCCTTCGGCCTGGACGTGGTGGCGGACGGCATGGCCGGCAATCCCGGGCCGCTGGCCGGCATCCTTGCCTGCCTCGAGGCGGCCCGGGATGCCGACTGGGTCGTCACGGTCCCGGGCGATGCCCCGTTCCTGCCGACCGATCTGGTGGCGCGCCTGACCGCCGTCGGCCCGGCGATCGCATCAAGCGGCGGGCGCCGCCATCCGGTGGTCGGCGCCTGGGCGCCGGATCAGGCCGCCAGGCTGGCCGACCTGCTGGCGGCGGGCGAACGGCGGGTCGGGCTGTTCGCGGCCGATGCCGCGGTGGTCGACTGGCCCGTCATGCCGGTCGATCCCTTCCTGAACCTGAACGAACCGGGCGATTTCGCCACGGCCGAGGCCGCCCTCAGGCCTTGAGGCCGACATGGTCCAGGATGAAGGCGGCGATCGCCTGGTGATCGTCCAGCGCCAGCGGCCGGGGGGCATCCGGCGGCAATGGATCATTGCTGGCCACCGCGACGATGTCGCCTTCCTCGCGCCATAGGGGCGTCTGCCCCTGCGCCTCGCGCCAGACCTCGAGCTTGGGGTGGGCGTGGCGCTTGAACCCTTCGACCAGCACCAGATCGACCGGGCCCAGTTTCGGCAGCAGGTCGTCCAGACCCGGTTCGGGCGCGCCGCGGTTTTCATGCAGCAGGGCCCAGCGCGTGCCCGAACTGATCAGCACCTCGGCCGCCCCGGCCTCGCGATGACGCCAGGAATCCTTGCCCGGCTTGTCCAGGTCGAAATCGTGATGGGCATGCTTGATGGTCGAAACCTTCAGGCCGCGTGCCGTCAGCAGCGCGACCAGTTCGACCAGCAGCGTCGTCTTGCCCTGGCCGGACCAGCCGACGATGCCGAACAGGCGCGGATTGGCGGGTGGGGACTGCAAACGCGGACACTTTCGATCGGGTGCGGAACGTACCTCACCCTGCCACCTTGGCCGCCAGTTCGGCAAGGCCGCCGGCCACCGCGTCCGGATCGGTGAACATCACCTCGTGCCCGCCCGCGATCTCGGCTTCGTCGAACGGGCCCAGGTTTGCGACCATGCCGCGGAAGGCCCCCGGCGGCAGCGACCGGTCGTCGCGGGCGAACAGGAAGGCGCGCCTGACCGGCGCCCGGGCAAAGCCGGCGGCATCGACGACGCCGGTATAATAGCCATAGGGCTGCATCACCAGGCGGGCGATCACGGCATCCTGCTGGGCCGGGCTGTCGCCGGGCATAAGCACGTGGCGGACCAGCCCCTCCGGCACCGGCAGGGTGTTGCCGTTGGCGGCCGCGGTCTTTTCGTACTGCGCCTTGATGTCGGGCGGCAGGGAATCGAGCAGCCGCTTGCCGTCATCGGCCAGGAAGGCATCGAAGAACACGACCTGCGCCACCTTGGCCGCGGCGCGCGGCACCGCCTGCTGCACCGCGACCCCGCCCGCCGAATGGGCGACGACGATCACCGGTTTGTCCTGGCGTTGCAGCAGGGCGGTCAGGGCCGCGGCGCTGTCTTCCAGCGTTGCCGTGCCGGGATCGCCGTTGCCGGGGCCATAGCCGGGCAGGGTGATCGCCTCGGCGGTGAAGCCGCGCTGGCGCAGGCCGGCAATGACGCCGTCCCAGGCGGCGCCGGTATGCCAGGCGCCGTGCACCAGGATGAAATGTTTCGGTGCCTCGGCCTGTGCGGGCATGGCCGCAATGGCGAGGACGGCGGCGAACAGCCGGGCAAGGATGCGTGTGATCATGGGGACCTCGGTCGGGATCGGTGACGTGCCGCGATCCTGCCGCGGGGGCGGCGCGATGGCCTTGTCCGTTCGTGCGGTTATTCGGCGCGGTGCTTTGACAGCGGCCGCCTGGCGGGCCCAAGCTCGGGCCCATGCACAGCTATCGGGGATACGATGTCGGGGCGATCTGGGCCGGCACGCCGGGCCTGGCGGTCCGCCGGCTGACCCGGGCGGGCGGGGTCGTGCCGATCCCGCCCGTGCTGCCGCAATATCGCATCGCCCTGTCCCTGGCCGAGAACCGCGCCCGGCTCGCCATCGGCCGGCGGGTGGCGACACGCGGTGCCTTTCCGGCGGGCACGACGGTGCTGGGCCAGCCCGGCGACGTCTTCGACGGGGAAATGCGGGACCGCGTCGACGTGCTGTTCCTGCTGATGGATCCGGGGTTCGTGCGGCAGCGGGGCGGGGGCGCGGGGTTCGACCTGCGCGATCTGCCGCCGCGGCCCGATCTGGGGTTGCTGGATCTGTCGCGGCGCCTGGTCGCGGCCCTGGACCAGGGCGTCGCCGCCGACGCGCTGTACTGCGACCTGGTGATCGAGGCGCTGGTGGCGCGGTTGTTCGCCCTGCACGGCACGTCGGCCGCCGGGCCGCTGCCCTATCGCGAAACGCTGACGCCCGCCCGGTTGCGCGGCCTGGTCGACTTCATCGATGCCAACCTGGCCGGGCCGTTGCGCCTGGCCGAGCTGGCCGATCGGGCGGCGCTCAGCCGCGCCCATTTCGCCCGCGCCTTCCGCACGGCGATGGGCCAGGCGCCGCATCGCTACGTGCTGCAGCGGCGGCTGCATCAGGCCCGCGACCTGCTGCTGCGGACCACGCTGCCGGCGGCCGAGATCGCCGCCCGCTGCGGGTTTGCCGATTCAGCCCATTTCAGCCGGGTCTATCGCCGCTATTTCGGGGCCCCGCCCTCGACCGGGCGGGGCTGATCGTCAGCCGTGCTGGCTGATCGGCGAATGCAGCGGCTTGGTCTCCTCGAAGCGGGCCTTCTGTTCGGCCGAGGCCTCGGCCTGGTGCTTTTTCTTCCATTCGCCATAGGGCATGCCGTACACCGCCTCGCGCGCCTCGTCGTCGGTCATGGCCACGCCGTTTTCCTTGGCGGCGGCCAGATACCATTTGCCGAGGCAGTTGCGGCAGAACCCCGCCAGGTTCATCAGATCGATGTTCTGCACGTCGGTGCGGGTCTGCAGATGCTGGACCAGGCCGCGGAAGGCGGCGGCCTCGAGCTTCATGCGCGTCAGGTCATCCATAGCGTAACTCCCTGGAAAAGCGGGTCATCCTGGACCGGCCAAGGCGGTCCGACAACCCGAGATATTGCGTGTCGGCGCCGCGTCAACTACAAGATTTCAGCGCATTACGGCAGGGGAATCGAGCTATGACGCTTTCGCGCGGGGGATGCGGGCTGGTTCTGCTGTCGCTGCTGGCCGGTTGCAGCGGATCTGCCTCGGAAGAGCAGATGATGAGCGCCACGCAGCGCATCACCAGGCTGGAGGCCCGCGCCGATGCGGCGTCGGCCGACATCAGCGAATTGAAGTCCACGGTCAATCGCCCGGTCGCCACCCCGATCCAGCCGACCCGGACCGTGACGACGACGACCCCGCCGGGCGCGGCGATGCCGTCTGCCCCGCCTGCGTCGACCGCCGCTGCGCCCACCCCGGCTGCGTCACCCGCGGCCCCGCCTGCCGCTCCCGCCCAGCCGGCCGCGCCGGCTGCCGGGGCGCCGGCCTCGGTCGTGCCGCCGGCCGCCGCCGCGGCGACACCCGCGACCCCGCCGGCCGCTGCCACCCCGCCGGCCGGCGAACTGCAGTTCGCCGTCCACCTCGCCTCCTACAAGCAGGAGGCCGAGGCGACCAAGGGCTGGTCCCAGCTGCAGGCGCGTTTTGCCGCGCTGAAACCGATGCAGGCCCGGCTGTCGCGGGTCGATCTGGGGCCGAAGGGCGTCTATTTCCGGCTGAAGGCCGGTCCGTTGCCCGACCAGAAGGCGGCCGAGGCGTTGTGCCGCCAGCTGAAGTCGGCCGGCGCCGGCTATTGCAACCCCGAAGGGTTCGACGGCAAGCCCCTGGGATCCTAGAGCATCATGCGTCCTCTTGGACGCAGATAAGATGCTCTAACTCTTTGAGATAGATCAAATTATCCACGTTCAGTCGATTCCGACCGAACGTGGTTTGATCTAGGCCGCGGCGACCACCTCGATCTCGATCTTGAATTCCGGGCGCGAGAAACCCTGGATCAGCAAAAGGGTCGAGGCGGGCGGCGGATCGGCGACCACCTTGTCGCGCGCCGCCATATAGGCGCCCAGGTCGGCCCGATCGGTCATGTAGGTGTTCAGGCGTACGATGTTGGCCATGGTCATGCCGGCCTCGGCCAGGATCACGGCGATGTTGTCGAAGATCAGCGTGGCCTGCTCGGCTGCGGTTTCCGGGATGCTGCCGTCGGGCCGCGTGGCCAGTTGGCCCGCCAGGAACAGCAGGCGGCTGCCGGCCTCGACCTCGACCGCGTGGCTGTAATTGGCAAGCGGGCGGCCCAGGGCCGCGGGAACCAGATGACGCATGACGGAGGACCCCGGCTGCTGTTAGCGTTCCGCCCATGACAGACAGTTTGCCCCGCCGCTGGCAAGAGCTGACGCACCGCGACTTCACGCGGCTCGACCCCGCCCGCACCGTCGCGATCCTGCCGGTCGCCGCGATCGAACAGCATGGGCCGCATCTGGCGACCGCGGTCGATGCCTGCCTGGTCGATGCCGTGCTGGATCGTGCCCTGGCCCTGGCCCCGCCAGACCTGGCCCTGCTGGCCCTGCCGACCCAGGCGGTCGGCAAAAGCAACGAGCACCAGGCATTCCCGGGCACCCTGACCCTGTCGGCGGAAACCCTGACCCGGCTGTGGACGGAAATCGGCGAATCGGTCCATCGGGCGGGCCTGCGCAAGCTGGTGCTGTTCAACAGCCATGGCGGCCAGGTCCAGATCATGGACGTCGTCGCCCGCGACCTGCGGGTCCGGCTGGGCATGATGGTGGTCAAGGCCAACTGGTGGGGATTCGGCTATCCGCCGGGGCTGTTCCCGGAATCCGAACTGCGCCACGGCATCCATGCCGGGTCGGTCGAGACGTCGATGATGCTGGCCGCGCGCCCCGACCTGGTGCGCCGGGCCGAACTGCGCGATTTCGTGCCGGCCTCGGTCGACCTGGCGAAACGCTATCGCCACCTCAACGCCATCGGTCCGTCGGCCTATGCCTGGGCCGCCCAGGACCTGCATCCCGACGGCGCCTGCGGCAATGCGGCGGATGCCGATGCCGCGCGCGGCCGCACGATCATCGAACATGCCGCGCGCGGTTTCGCCGAATTGCTGGCCGAGGTCGTGGCCTTCCCCCTGGACGAGTTGCGCCCCGGCCCGCTGGGCTGACCTGAGGACCAGACGACGATGTATTACGAAATCGGCCAGCCGCACGGCCTGCGATATTCGCCGTTCAAGGCGCTGGTGGTGCCGCGGCCGATCGGCTGGGTCACCACGATCAGCGCCGAGGGGCGGGTCAACCTGGCGCCGTTCTCGTTTTTCAACGGCGTGTCGGCCGATCCGCCGATGGTGATGTTCTCGTGCAACGGCTGGCACCCGGAGGGTGGCCTGAAGGATACGGTCGCCAATGTCGAGGCGACCGGTGAATTCGTCGTCAACCTGGCGACCTGGGACCTGCGCGACGAGATGAACCGGACGTCGGCCCCGGCACCCCGCGCCACCAACGAGATGGAGCTGGCGGGGCTTCAGGCCGCGCCCTCGCGCCTGGTGCGGCCGCCGCGGGTGGCGGCCTCGCCCGCCCATCTGGAATGCCGCCTGCTGCAGGTCGTGCGCCTGCCCGACGGCGCGACCGGCGCGCCCAACATGACCGTGTTCGGCCAGGTGGTGGCGATCCATGTCGACGACCGGTTCATCCGCGACGGTCTGGTCGACACTGCGGCGATGCGCCCCATCGCGCGGCTGGGCTATCACGATTATGCGGTTGTCGATGCGGTTTTCGGGCTGACCCGTCCGGGCGCGTGACCGGCTTCGGCCGGCGCTTGCGACTTACCGGTGGGTATGCCTAAATGCCGGCGAATTGCCTGGGATTTCCCCCGGGATCTGCCTGTTTTTTGGGAGGAAAAATGCGATGCTGGGGTTGATGCAGGACCGTGCGCTGCTGATCTCGGACCTGATCGAGTATGCCGCGCTTTATCACGGTGACACCGAGATCGTGTCGCGCAGCGTCGAGGGGCCGATCCACCGCACCAACTACCGCCAGCTTCGCCAGCGCTCCAAGCAGCTTGCCAACGCGCTGACCGCGCTGGGCGTCAAGTTCGGCGATCGCGTCGGCACGCTGGCCTGGAACGGCTATCGCCATATGGAGCTGTATTACGGCATCTCGGGCATGGGGGCGGTGCTGCACACCATCAATCCCCGCCTGTTCCCCGAGCAGATCACCTACATCGCCAATCACGCCGAAGACCAGTACCTGTTCTTCGACCTGACCTTCGCCCCGATCATCGAGAAGCTGGCGCCGACGATGAAGACGGTCAAGGCGTTCATCGCCATGACCGACCGGGCGCATATGCCCAAGATCAGCACCGGCAGCGCCGAACTGCTCTGCTATGAAGACCTGATCGACAGCCATTCGGCCGATTACGACTGGCCGCAGTTCGACGAGAAGACCGCCTCGTCGCTGTGCTACACCTCGGGCACCACTGGCAATCCCAAGGGCGTGCTTTATTCCCATCGTTCGACCGTGCTGCACTCGTTCTGCGTCTGCAGCCGCGACGGGCTGGGCCTGTCGTCGGCCGACAGCGCGCTGATCATCGTGCCGTTGTTCCACGCCAATGCCTGGGGCATTCCCTACGCCGCGGCGATGTGCGGCGCCAAGCTGGTGCTGCCGGGCGCCCAGCTGGACGGCAAGTCGGTCTACGAGATCAGCCGCGACGAGAAGTGCAACTTCTCGGCCGGCGTGCCGACCGTGTGGCTGATGTTCTTCGGTTATGTCGACCAGAACCCCCATCTCGATGCCAAGAAGGACATCGTGCTGGAGCGTATCGTCATCGGCGGCTCGGCCGCGCCGCGCGCGATGATCGAACGGTTCCAGAACGATTTCGGCGCCTATGTCGTGCATGCCTGGGGCATGACCGAGATGAGCCCGCTGGGCACCACCGGCAACCTGCTGAAGAAGCATGCCGACCTGCCGCTCGAAAAGCGCTTCGACATCCAGCAGAAGCAGGGCCGCGCGGTCTTCGGCGTCGACATGAAGATCACCGACGACCAGGGCAAGGAATTGCCGCGGGACGGCCATGCCTTCGGCAATCTCAAGGTCCGCGGTCCCTGGATCACCAAGGGGTACTTCAAGGGCGAGGGCGGTCAGGTTCTGGACGAAGACGGTTTCTTCGATACCGGCGACGTCGCGACGCTGGACCCGGAAGGCTACATGCAGATCACCGACCGCTCGAAGGACGTGATCAAGTCGGGCGGCGAGTGGATCTCGTCGATCGACGTCGAGAACGCCGCGGTCGGCCATCCGGCGGTGCAGGAAGCCGCCGTCATCGGCGTGTTCCATGCCAAGTGGCAGGAACGTCCGCTGCTGATCGTCATCAAGAAGCCGGGCCAGGACGTCACCGGGCCCGAACTGGTCAAGTTCCTGGAAAGCCGGATCGCCAAGTGGTGGCTGCCCGACGATGTCGTCTTCGTCGACGAGTTGCCCCATACCGCCACCGGCAAGCTGCTCAAGACCAAGCTGCGCGAGCAGTTCAAGGACCACAAGCTGCCGACGGCCGACGCCGCGGAATAACGCGACAACTAAAAGATGTCGCTTCGGGGAAGCGGGGGAAGGGTGACCTTCCCCCGCTTGCGATTCGTGGCGGGTTGCTTAATCTCGGTACCGGGGAATGTGATGCCGGTTCGGCACACGGGGCTTGGCGAGAGGCCGAATGGGCGGTGGTTCGACCACAGGTAGCGTGATCGGGGCGGAGCCCAAGATCCTGATAGTCGACGACAACGCGGCCAATGTCGCGCTGCTCGAAGGCATCCTGGCCAACAACGATTTCACCAATGTCCACTCGACCACCGATCCCCGCACGGTCGAGGCGCTGCAGGCGGCCGAGCAGTTCGACCTGATCCTGCTGGATTACCGCATGCCCCATCTGGACGGGGTCGAGGTCATGCATCGTCTGGCCCGGGCGATGCGTGACGATTACCTGCCGGTGCTGATCCTGACCGCCCAGGACGATCGGGCGACGCGGCTTAAGGCGCTGGAGGCCGGCGCCAAGGATTTCATCACCAAGCCCTTCGATTCGGTCGAGGTGCTGCACCGCATCCGCAACATGCTGGACGTGCGGCGCCTGTACAACGACCGCCGGCGCGAGAACGAGCGGCTTGAGGCCGCGGTGCGTGCCCGCACCCACGAACTGGAGGAAACCCGCCGCAAGATCATCGAGCGGCTGGGCCGGGCCGGCGAATACCGCGACAACGAAACCGGCATGCATGTCATCCGCATGTCGAAATGCTGCCAGTTGCTGGCTCTGCGCGCGGGCCTGCCGGCCGACCAGGCCGAACTGATCCTGCAGGCCAGCCCGATGCACGACGTCGGCAAGATCGGCGTGCCCGATTCGATCCTGCTGAAGCCGGGGCGGCTGACGCCCGACGAATGGGACCTGATGAAGACCCATGCCGAGATCGGCGGCGACATCATCGGCGACGATCCCTCGCCCCTGCTGCAGGCGGCCAGGGTCATCGCGCTGACCCATCACGAGAAATGGGACGGCACCGGCTACCCCAAGGGCCTGGCCGGAGAGGATATTCCCATCGCCGGCCGGATCGCGGCGATCTGCGACGTGTTCGATGCGCTGATGTCCGAGCGGCCCTACAAGCAGCCCTGGGCCTTCGACGACGCCGTGGCCTATATCCGCGACAATGCGGGGCGCCATTTCGACCCGCGCCTGGCCGCGCTGTTCCTGGATGCACTGCCCGAGATCGCGGCGATCCGCGATGCCTACAGGGACTGACGCGAGGCGTCGAGGATCGCGCGCAACTTGGCCGCCAGCTCGACCTGGCGATAGGGCTTGGGCAGGAAGATGTTGGCCAGGTCGCTCTGCGGCCCGCCGTGCAGCGCGCCCTTGGCAAAGCCCGAGGTCAGCAGGACCTTGAGGTCGGGGCGCTGGCGCCGGGCGATGCGGGCCAGTTCGTCGCCGTTCATCGGCCCGGGCATGACGACATCGGTGAATATCAGGTCGATATCGTCGTCGCGCCCCAGGATGCTCAGCGCCTCCTCGGCGTTTTCGGCCTCGACCACGCGATAGCCCAGCGCGGCCAGCTGGGCCACCGCCACCTCGCGCACCTCGCTGTTGTCCTCGACCACCAGGATGCGCTCGCCGCGCCGGGCTGCCGGCGCCGTGGCCGGGCGCGGCTCGGCCGCCGTGCTCGAGACATCGGCCGCGCGCGGCAGATAAAGGCGGACGGTCGTGCCATGGCCGGGTTCGGAATAGATCTTGACGTGGCCGCGCGACTGGCGGGCGAAGCCATACACCATCGACAGTCCCAGCCCGGTGCCTTCGCCCGGCGGCTTGGTGGTGAAGAACGGTTCGAAGGCGCGGGCGGCGACCTCGGGCGGCATGCCGCTGCCGCTGTCGGTCACCGCGATCATCACATAGTCGCCGGGCGTGACCTCGGCGTTCTGGCGGGCATAGTCGTCGTCCAGGTGGAAGTTCTCGGCCTCGATGCTGAGGCGGCCGCCATTGGGCATGGCGTCGCGGGCATTGATCGCCAGGTTCACCAGGGCGGCTTCGAATTGCACCGGATCGGCCAGCGCCGGCCACAGCTGCGGCGACAGGTCGGCGCGGATCTCGATGCGCTCGCCCAGGGTGCGGCGCAGCAGCGCCATGGTCGCCGAAATCCGCTCGTCCATCGCCAGGACCTTGGCGTTCAGCGGCTGCTGACGCGAAAACGCCAGCAGCTGACGGGTCAGATCGGCGCCGCGCAACGCCGCCTTGAGCGCCGATTCGGCCAGTTCCACCGCTTCGCCGTCGCGGGCGACGCGCATCTGCAGCAGATCCAGCGAACCGATCACCACGGCCAGCAGGTTGTTGAAATCATGGGCGATGCCGCCCGTCAGCTGGCCCACCGCCTCCAGCCGCTGCGACCGGCGGGCGCGGTCTTCGGCCGCCAGTCGTTCGGTCATGTCGCGGCCGATGAAGATGTGCTGCTCCTCCTCGGCCAGCCAGACGCCGGTCCAGGCCAGCGGCACCGGATAACCGTCGGCATGGACGTAGCGGCAGTCGAATTGCCGCATGGTGCGACCGCGGCGGGCCTGGCGCATTTCCTGGCGGGTCGAATCGAGGTCGGGCGGGTGCAGGAATTCGGCGGCGCTGCGCCCCTGCATGTCCTGCGCGTTGCGGCCCAGGATCGCCTGGGCACTGGGCGACACGCGCAGCAGGCGACCGTCGCGCGACACGACCAGAATCAGGTCCAGCGAGGTTTCGAACAGGCGCTGGTTGATCGCGTTGTTGACGTCGACGTCACGCCGGGCGGCCGGCGCCGCCGTTCCCGTCATCCGGTCGATGAAGTCGCGCCACAGGCCCATTATTCCCTTAGCTTAAGTTTGCCGGCTGCCGCCGGTCAATCGCGTGGCGATGATGTCGGCCGCCTGTTCGATGCCGGTGGGGGGCAGGGCAGGGGCGGCCGGGCGGGTCAGCAGGGCCGTGATCGCCGCCGCGGCGGCATCGCCGGGCGTATCCAGGCTGCCGGCCGGCAGTTTGGCGGCACAGCAATGGTCGGCAGCGAAGACGTCCAGCCCCGGCGCTTCGGGCCAGTCGTCGCGGGCGGCGTAAAGCAGCCGGGTGCGGTTGACCGCCGCCTCGACGAACATGCCGTAGCCCGGCTTGGTGATCAGCAGGTCGGCCGAGGCCAGGGCATCGATAAAGGGAATGTCCAGCCGGTCGAGGGCCACGGCGTCGCGCCTGGCATCGGCATCCTCGGCCCGGGCGAAGACGTAGGTGACGCCTGTCAGTTCCGGCCAGGCGGCGGCCGGCGTGCCGCCGCGGATGCCGCCGGCCGAGACGACGACCAGATGCCGCGCGCCGGACGCCAGTTCGGCCCGACGGTCGCGGCCCTGGCGGCCGATCGGGCCGATGTCGACGGCGCGCGGTATGCCCGGCATCTTCATCCCCGGCGCACAGCGCAGGAAGGGTCGCGCCCCGGCATAGGCCATGCGCTGTTCCAGCAGCATGTGGACGACGTCAGGCTCGCCGCCGCGGTAATGGTCGATGATGTCGGCCCAGTTCAGCGACGACAGGCCGATGGCCGGCAGGCGCAGTTCAGCCGCCGCCGCCAGGGTGACGTAACCGGCATTGCTCAGCACCAGGTCGGGCGCCAGGGCCTGCAGCGCGGCCATCTCGTCCTCGACCGTGCCGTGCCAGTCGCGATGCAGGGCGGCATAACGGTCCAGGCTGGCCGGCCAGTCGATATCGACCGGCGAGGTCATGGCCAGGCCGAAATCCGGCGGGGCGGGGGCGTGGTCGACCGGCCCGTCGACGAATTCGGCCAGGACTTTGGCGGAAAAATCGCCGCGCAGCGTGATTTTGAGGGATGGCAGGCGGCGGCGGACCGCGTTCAGCACCGGTCCGGTCTGGGCCAGATGGCCATAGCCGTGGGCGGTGACCGCAACGACCAGATGCGGTGCGGCGCTCACTCGGCCTTCGGTTGCTCGCCAGGCCCCGGCACCAGGCGGCGGCGCGGCGTCTCGATCGCCGGCGGCGGGGCGGGAGCGGCGGGATCCTGCGCGGTCGGTGCCGTGGCGGGCGGGGTGGTGGCGGCCGGTGCCGGCGGCGCGGGGGCCGGCTGGATGCGCTGGGGTTCGGGGGCGGGCGCG
>Ga0206117_101246_pt1 | contig 14244 bp, 13 predicted proteins | sample 3A5Ametagenome_FD_177997 | JGI IMG/M metagenome (GOLD analysis project Ga0206117, IMG submission 177997) | Enriched microbial communities from leaf-cutter ant dump, University of Wisconsin, Madison, United States - 3A5A | ecosystem: Environmental > Terrestrial > Nest > Insects nest > Nest dump... | reverse complement strand
CCGGCCGGGGCGGGGATGAGCATCGCCATGGCCGGCGACCTGACGCTTGCCGCCGACACCGCCAAGTTCACCGTCGCCTATACCGGCATCGGCCTGGTGCCGGACGGTTCGTCGTCCTATTTCCTGCCCCGGCTGGTCGGGCTGAAACGCGCCTATGAACTGATTGCGCTGAACCGCCCGCTGACCGCGGCCGAGGCGATGGAGGCCGGGCTGGTCAACCAGGTCCTGCCGGCGGCGGATTTCGCCGCTGCCGCGCGGGACTATGCGATGAAGCTTGCGGCGGGGCCGACGGTCGCCCTGGGGGCAGCCAAGCGCCTGCTGGCGGACAGCCTGAATTCGACGCTGGAAACGCAGATGGAGCGCGAACGCCAGGCGATCGGGGATTGCGGCCGCACGGAAGATTTCCGCAACGCAGCCGACGCCTTCGTGGCCAAGCGCAAGCCAGTGTTCCAGGGGCGCTGATCAGCGCCCCTGGGGGTGGCGGATCGCCTCGACCATGCGTTCCGCCAGCGTGTGATACAGCGGTTTCGGGCAGACCACGCCCGAGACCGCCCGCGCGATCAGCGCCGTGGCGATGATCGGCATGATCATCTGATGGCCTTCGGTCATTTCCAGCACGATGATCGAGGCGGTCAGCGGCGCCTGAACCACGCCGGTGAAATACCCTACCATGCCCAGCAGGGCCAGCACCGCCAGCGGCGTCGCCGGCATGAAATCGGCCAGCATGGCGCCGAAACCCGCGCCGACCGCCAGCGACGGGGCAAAGATGCCGCCGGCGATGCCGGCCAGGCTCGACAACAGCGACGCGATCAGCTTGACGACGCCATACCCCTCCGGCGCGGGGTCGCCCTGCAGCAGGTTGCGCGTGACTTCGTAACCCGTGCCGAAGGCGCCGTCGGCGACGAACACGCCGACGATGGCCAGGCCCAGGCCGCATAGCGCCGCGAACAATTCGGGCCGCCGGGCGAACAGCCCGCCGCGCAGCCGGTTGACCGCGGGCGGCACATCCAGCAGCAGGCGCGAGAACAGCCCGCCCAGCGCGCCGCCGATCAGGCCGCAGATCGCGACGGCCGGCCAGTCGCTCCAGGCGATGGTCTCGGTGGTGTGGCCGAAATAGGATTTCGAGCCCAGCAAGACCTCGGCCACCAGACCGGCGATCAGCACCGCGCCCAGCAGCAGGCCGTTGATCTTCTGTTCGTAGCTGCGGCCCATTTCCTCGATGGCGAAGACGACGCCGGCCAGCGGCGCGTTGAACGCCGCGGCGATGCCGGCTGCCGATCCCGCCAGGATCAGGCCGCGCTGGCGTTCCAGTTCGAAGATCCGGCTGGCCCGCAGCACGATCGAGGCGCCGATCTGCACGGTGGGCCCTTCACGTCCGATCGCCGCGCCGCAGCCCAGCCCGACGATGGTCAGCAGGAACTTGCCGACCGCATGGCGCAGCGACAGGAACCGCCGCCGTTCCTCGGGCCGGTTCAGCATGCGCGCGGCCATCGCCTGCGGGATGCCCGACCCTTGCGTGCCGGTGAAGATGGTGCGGCCGGCCAGGACCAGCAGGAAGAAACCGAGCGGCGTCAGGATCAGCGGCGCCCAGGGCCAGGTCCGCGTCGTCGCCTTGAACCAGTTTTCGGCATGATCGGCGGCGATGGCGAAGCCGGCCGAGACCAGCCCGATCACCAGCGCGCATAACAGGAACATCAGCTGGCGTCGCCAGCGTCGGTATTCGACGTGCAGACGGCGCACCAGGCCGCCCGGCTTGCGTTGGGTTGCCGACATGCGGTCAGCCGGCCGCGGCCAGCCGGGCGAAACCGGCGGCGAGATCGGCCTTCAGATCCGCCATCGCCTCAAGCCCCGCATGGATGCGCACCAGCTGGCCTTCGGCCTGCCAGGGCACGGCGGTGCGGTCGCGCTGGGGCCAGGACGGCAGGAACAGGCTTTCATAGCCGCCCCAGGAATAGCCCATGCCGAACAGTTCCAGATGGTCGGCCATCGCGGCCAGTTGGCCGGGGCTGCACGGGTTCAGCACGATCGAGAACAGCCCGGAGGCACCGCGGAAATCGCGCTTCCAGATCGCATGGCCGGGATCTTCGGGCAGGCCCGGATGCAGCACCCGGGCGACCGCGGGCTGGGCGCGCAGCCAGGCGGCCAGTTCCAGCCCCGCTTGATGATGCTGGCGCAGCCGCGTCGCCATTGTACGCAGGCCACGCTGGGCCAAATAGACATCGTCGGGCCCCGCGCATTGGCCCAGCGACCGCGTCATGTCGCGCAGGTCGGGCCAGGCATCCCTGTTGGCGACGACCACGCCCAGCATCGCGTCGGAATGGCCGACGATGTATTTGGTCGCGGCATGGATCGAGATATCGACGCCATGGTCGAACGGTTTGAAATACAGGGGCGTCGCCCAGGTATTGTCCATCAGCACGCGCACGCCGCGTGCCCGGGCCGCGGCCGCGATCGCGGGCACGTCCTGCATCTCGAAGGTCAGCGACCCCGGCGCCTCGAGATAGACCGCACGGGTATTCGGGCGGATCAGTTCAGCGATGCCGGCGCCGACCAGCGGGTCGTAGTAGGTAGTCTCGACGCCGTTGCGCCTGAGGATCGCGTCGCAGACATGGCGCGACGGCGAATAGGCGCTGTCGGTCATCAGCACATGGTCGCCCGATCGCGTCACCGCCAGCAGGGCGGCGGCAACCGCGGCCAGGCCCGAGGGGTAGGTCAGGGCACGATAGCCGCCTTCCAGTTCGGCCACCGCATTCTCGAAGGCGAAGGTCGATGGCGTGCCGCGCCGGCCATAGACGGCCGTCTGTTCATCGCGCGCGATGCGGCGCGAGGCTTCCTGCAGTTCGGCGACCGTCGGGAACAGGATCGTCGAGGCGTGATAGACGGGCGGGTTCACCGCGCCGGCCTGGGCTTGCGGATCGCGGCCCAGATGGATCACGCGGGTATCGTCGTGCATCGGTTTCCCCGGACTGGTCGATGAAGGCGGGCAGGGGCGGAGTGAGGCAGAAAGCGCCCGGTGTTGCAAGTCCGGCCAGCCCCGCCCCCCGCGATTGACCCATTTGGTCAATCGTCCTGCTTGGTTGCCGATCAATCTTGCCGTGGCCGGGGATTCTCGTTACGGTCAGCCGCGTTGGGGGCAGGGGGTGCGACCCGGCTTGGATCTGCTGAACCGGCACTCTGCGGAGGGGGCCGGTCGCTTGGCGGATCGGCAGTTCGGGTTCCGCGGTTTCCCTCCCTCGTCTGGACAGGGAAGGTACCTAAGAATGAAACTTCATCTTCTGGCGGCCGTGGCCGCGACGGCCCTGCTTGCCGGCGCTGGCGTGGCGAATGCCGGCCCGACGCTCGATGCCATCAAGAGCCGCGGCGTCGTCAATTGCGGTGTGAACACCGGTCTCGTCGGTTTTGCCCAGCCGGATGCGCAGGGCAAGTTCGCGGGCCTCGACGTCGACGTCTGCAAGGCCGTCGCCGCGGCGGTCCTGGGCGACGGCGAAAAGGTCAAGTTCGTGCCGACCAACGCCCAGCAGCGCTTCTCGGCCCTGCAGTCGGGTGAAATCGACCTTCTGTCGCGCAACACGACCTGGACCCTGACCCGCGACACCGCGCTGGGCCTGGCGTTTGCCGGCGTCACCTACTACGACGGCCAGGGCTTCATGGTCGCCAAGAAGCTTGGCGTCAAGAGCGCGCGCGAACTGAACGGCGCCACCGTCTGCGTGCAGCCCGGCACCACGACCGAACTGAACCTGGCCGACTACTTCCGGTCGCAGAAGATCGACTTCAAGCCGGTCGTGATCCAGGAACTGACCGACATCGAGAAGGCCTTCTTCGAAGGCCGTTGCGATGCCTACACCACCGACGCCTCGGGCCTCGCCTCGACCCGCGCCGCGCGTGCTGGCAACGCCGCCGACTACGTGATCCTGCCGGAGATCATCTCCAAGGAACCGCTGGGCCCGGCCGTCCGCCAGGGCGACTTCGAATGGTTCAACATCGTCAAGTGGACCACCTACGGCCTGATCGCGGCCGAGGAAAAGGGTATCACCCAGGCCAATGTCGACCAGATGAAGAACTCGTCGGACCCCGAGATCAAGCGCATGCTGGGCTCGACCCCCGGCATGGGCAAGAACCTGAACCTGCCCGAAGACTGGCTGGCCAAGGCGATCAAGTCGGTTGGCAACTACGGCGAGATCTTCGAGCGCAATGTCGGCGCCAAGACCCCGCTGAAGCTGGACCGCGGCCTGAACGCGCTGTGGACCGACGGCGGCCTGCAGTACGCGATGCCGTTCCGTTGATCGGCGGCTGAGCGAGCAAGACCAAGCATGAGAGCGGCGTGCCGGGGCAACCTGGCACGCCGTTTGCTTAACTAAAAGCCGGCTACAGGTAAAAACCGGTCACTTGGCGGCAAGGCCAGAAGTCTTGACGCACCGGCCGCCTGGAATATTGTGACCAGAATGTCAGCTGCCTGGGGAAGAGGCAGCCGGCATGGGGTGTTGGCGATGGGGGACAGATGATTCAATTGCCGTTCCGCTAGCACATAGCGGGGGGATGGCCCGGCTGGGAACGGGTCCCCCCGATGCGCTGTCTTTGAGACCTCGTTTCAACAAGAACAGGGAGGCAAGGGCATGGCTACAAGCCACGACAGCGCGAGCCTCACGGTCAAGCCGACCGTGCCGTGGTATCGCGACCGCAACGCCCGCGCCATTGCGTTTCAGATCATCGCCCTCTCGGCAGTCATCCTGCTGGGCTGGTATCTCGTGTCGAACACCATGCACAACATGGCGACACGCAACATCGCCACGGGCTGGGGGTTCCTCGGGCTCGAGGCCGGGTTCGGCATCTCCGAGCACGTGATTTCCTATACGCCGGCCGACACCTACGGCCGCGCGATCGTCGTCGGTTTCCTGAACACCATCAAGGTGGCGGTGATCGGCATCATCCTGGCCACCATCATCGGCGTCGTCGTCGGCCTGGCCCGGCTGTCGTCGAACTGGCTGGTCGCGCGTATGGCGACCGTCTATGTCGAGGCACTGCGCAACGTGCCGCTGCTGCTGCAGCTGATCATCTGGTACGGCCTGATCATCGCCATGCCGGGCCCGCGCCAGGCGGTGCAGATGATGCCCGGCGTGTTCCTGACCGGCCGCGGCGTCTATTACCCGTCGATCGAATCAGAACCCGTCCACACCTGGATGGCGGTGCTGTTCGTCGTCGGCATCCTGCTGACCTGGGCGTATTCGCGCTGGGCCAAGCGGCGCCAGGACGAAACCGGCAAGGCCGCGCCGCTGCTGTTGCCCGCCATCGGGTTCATCATCGGCCTGCCGCTGCTGATCTGGCTGATCGCCGGCGCGCCGCTGACGCTCGGCCTGCCCGAGCTGAAGGGCTTCAACTTCGCCGGCGGCAGCGTGCTGTCGCCCGAATTCGCGGCGATGGTGGTGGGCCTGTCGACCTATACCGGGGCTTTCATCGCCGAGGTTGTGCGCTCCGGCATCCAGGCCGTCTCGCACGGTCAGTCCGAAGCCGCCCGCGCCCTTGGCCTGCGGCCGATGCTGGTCACGCGCCTGGTGGTGTTCCCCCAGTCGCTGCGCGTCATCGTACCGCCCCTGACCAGCCAGTACCTGAACCTGACGAAGAATTCGTCGCTGGCGGTCGCCATCGGCTATCCCGACCTGGTCTCGACCGGCAACACCGCGCTGAACCAGACCGGCCAGGCCGTGGAATGCATTGCCATCATCATGGGCGTCTACCTCGCCATCTCGCTGGCGATCTCGCTGTTCATGAACTGGTACAACAAGCATATCGCGTTGGTGGAGCGCTGAGATGACCGCTGCAGCAGACGCCGATCTGATTCCGGCACGCCGGCCGCCTTCGTCCGAGACGGGCGCGGTCGGCTGGATCCGGCACAACCTGTTCTCGGGGTGGTTCAACACCATCGTCACGATTATCGCGGCCTTCGTGGCCTACAAGGTGATCGTGGGGGCGTTGTCCTACACCATCTTCAACGCCGTCTGGACCGGCACGCCCCAGACCTGCCAGGACATGCTGGGCAAGGGGGCCTGCTGGCTGGCCGTGGAGGACCGCTACCGCTTCATCCTGTTCGGGCCGTTCGACTATGACCAGCAATGGCGCGGCGGCCTGGTCATCGCGCTGTTCTGCGTCATGGTCGCCCTGTCGGCCATCCGCCGGCTGTGGGGCCGCAACCTGATCATCGCCTGGGTCGCGATGCTGGCCGTGGTGCTGTGGCTGATGCATGGCGGGCTGGGCCTCAAGGTCGTCGACACCTCGAAGTGGGGCGGCCTGCCGCTGACCCTGCTACTGGCCTTTGCCGGAATCATCTTCGCCTTCCCGCTGGGCATCGTGCTGGCGCTGGGGCGGCGTTCGAACATGCCGGCGATCAAGGCATTGTGCGTCGCCTATATCGAGCTGATCCGCGGCGTGCCGCTGATCTCGGTGCTGTTCATGGCGTCGGTCATGTTCCCGCTGTTCCTGCCGGAGAACATCACGATCGACAAGGTGCTGCGCGCCCAGGTGGGCATCATCCTGTTCACCGCCGCCTATACCGCCGAGGCGATCCGCGGCGGCCTTCAGGCGGTGCCCAAGGGCCAGTACGAGGCGGCGGATGCACTGGGCCTGGGTTATTGGCGCAAGATGTCGCTGATCGTCCTGCCCCAGGCGTTGAAGATCTCGATCCCGTCGATCGTGAACAACTTCATCTCGACGCTGAAGGACACGTCGCTGGTCACCATCATCGCGCTCTACGACCTGCTCAACACGTCGAAGATCGCGTTCAACGAACCGCAGTGGCGCTCGTTCTTCTTCGACGGCTTCCTGGTCGCCGGGTTGATCTATTTCGTCTTCTGCTTCTCCATCTCGCGCATCAGCATCAAGATCGAACGGGTGCTGGATGTCGGCCACAAACGTCGTTGAGGCTTGAAACCATGTCCCAACCGATCATCACGATGAACAAGGTCAACAAGTGGTACGGCGAGTTCCACGTGTTGCGCGATATCGAGCTTTCGGTGTCCAAGGGCGAGCGCATCGTCGTCTGCGGGCCGTCGGGCTCGGGCAAGTCGACCCTGATCCGCTGCATCAACCGGCTTGAGGAACATCAGGCCGGCTCGATCAAGGTCGACGGCATCGAACTGACCGACGACGTCAAGAACATCGAGCAGATCCGCCGCGAAGTCGGCATGGTGTTCCAGCATTTCAACCTGTTCCCGCACCTGACGGTGCTGGAGAATTGCTGCCTGGGCCCGATCTGGGTGCGCAAGATGCCGCGCGCCGAGGCCGAGGAAATCGCCATGAAGTACCTCAAGCGGGTGCGTATCCCCGAACAGGCCAACAAGTACCCCGGCCAGCTGTCCGGGGGTCAGCAGCAGCGCGTGGCGATCGCGCGCTCGCTGTGCATGAACCCCAAGATCATGCTGTTCGACGAGCCGACCTCGGCCCTCGATCCCGAAATGGTCAAGGAAGTGCTCGACGTCATGATCGGCCTGGCCGAGGACGGCGGCATGACCATGCTGTGCGTGACCCACGAAATGGGTTTCGCCCGCTCGGTCGCCCATCGCGTGATCTTCATGGATCGCGGCCAGATCATCGAACAGAACGACCCCGAGACCTTCTTCCATAACCCGCAGAACGAACGCACCAAACTGTTCCTGAGCCAGATCCTGGCCCACTGAACGACGGGTCGGGCGGGGCGTTTCACCAACGCCTCGCCCGCCTCGTCCACGTCCCCCGGCGGGTCAGCCTGCCGGCAGGCGCATCATCGGTACCCATAGTTCGACGCCGCCCTCGCCGGTCCGCGGGTCGAATCCGGATGTGTAGCGTTCCAGGGTCGGGGCATGTACCGGCAGGTAGCCCGCCGCGTTGGGCATCCAGGAATCCCAGATGGCGGCATAGCTGCCGTCGATCGTCGCGACATGGCCGCCATGGCGGAAAACTGCGTAAAGCTGTGGCTTCAGCCGGCGCCGCTGCAATCCCGCGGGAATCTCGGCCGTGGCCGTGACCTCGGTCGCGCAGCCGTAGCTGAAGTTGCCGTCCTGGTCCAGATCGCCGACGATGCCGACCGGCGCCGGCTGGGCCTGGGGGCCGATACCGTCATGCTGCGGAATGAATTCCTGCCACTGGCTGGCGATCGGCCATGTGTAGTCGATGCGGTGGCGGCGGAACAGGCCGATGAAGACGATCTCGCCGGCCGTCTCGAACCGCGGCGGATCGATCGGCACGGCAAGGCGCCGGGTCAGGTCCAGCGGCGGCATCAGGTCCAGGCCGTCGGCGGTGCCGCGACCGCGGACGGCTTCGGGTGTCATGCCGAACTGCGCGCGGAAGGCACGGGTGAATGCCTCGTGCGAGCCGTAACCGGCACCGAGCGCCACATCCAGGATGTCGGGCGCGCCACCGGCCAGGGACCGGGCTGCCTCGGTCAGGCGCCGGGCCCGCAGATAGGCCAGCACCGACATGCCCGTTGCCCGGGCAAACGCATGCGCCAGATGAAACCGCGACACGCCGCAGGCCCGGGCGATGCCGGCCAGCGTCACCGGCTGCGCCAGACTGCTTTCGAGTGTCCACAAGGCCTTGGCCGCCAGTGACATCAGCCGGTCGCCTCCGCTGTTTGGCCCGAGGGACAGTAGCGCAATCCCGATCAAGCGGCAGCCCTGGCGGGCGGGTAGTGTCCGCCGGGAAACAACATTGCCAACATGATGGGAAAGGCCGGACATGACCTGGCAGACGGCGAGCGAGCAACTGGCGGCCCTGCGGCGGCGCGAGGTATCGGCCATCGAACTGACGGATCAGGCCATTGCCCGGATCGAGGCAGAAGACGGCGCGCTGAACGCCGTCGTCGTGCGCGACTTCGAGCGGGCACGAACCGCCGCCCGCGCGGCCGACGATCGCCGCGCCCGGGGCCAGGACGCGGCGCTGCTGGGCCTGCCGATGACGGTCAAGGAATGTTTCGACGTCGCGGGCCTGCCCACCACCTGGGGCCTGGCCGGGACCGAGAACGGCCGGGCGGCCGAGGACGCGGTGGCGGTGGCGCGGCTGAAGGCCGCCGGCGCGGTCGTGCTGGGCAAGACCAATGTGCCGGTCATGCTGGCCGACTGGCAGAGCGTCAATCCGATCCATGGCTTCACCCGCAATCCCTGGAACCTGGACCGCACGCCGGGCGGATCCTCGGGCGGGTCGGCCGCCGCGCTGGCGGCCGGTTTCGTGGCGCTCGAGGCCGGCACCGACCTGGCCGGCTCGATCCGCGTGCCGGCGGCGTTCTGCGGCGTTTATGGCCACAAGCCCAGCCACGGGCTGGTCCCGCTGCGCGGCAGCGCGCCGCCCGGTGTTCCGCGGCTGTCCGTCGGTCCGGTCGTCGACATGGCGGTCGCCGGCCCGATGGCACGCAGCCCTGCCGACCTGGCGCTGGCCCTGGACGTGATGGCCGGGCCCGATAGCGACTTGGCCGGGGCCTGGCGGCTGGCCCTGCCCCCGGCGCGGCATGCGACGCTTGGCGATTACCGCGTCCTGGTGCTGGACCAGCATCCGCTGATGCCCACCGCCGCAGCGATCCGCAGCCGCCTGAACGCCGTGGCCGACGACCTGGCGCGGGCCGGTTGCACGGTCGGGCGCGCGGCGCCGGGCCTGCCCGACCTGGCCATGGTCGGCCGGGTGTTCGGCCGGTTGCTGCTGTCGTTCTTCGGGGCCGGGATGCCCCGTCAGGCCTATGACGCGATGCGCGCCCGCGCCACGGGGGCCGACGACGATCCGCAGACCGCCCTGACCCTGTCGCACCGCGGCTGGCTGGAAGCCGACTACCAGCGTGTCTACATCCGCCATCTGTGGCGCCAGGTCTTCGCGGCCTGGGACGTCGTGCTGTGCCCGGTCATGCCGACCACCGCCTTCGCCCATGACCATGGCGACGAGAATACGCGGGTCCTGGCCGTCGACGGCCAGCCGATCCCCTATAACGACCAGTCGGCTTGGTGCGGCATCGCCAACATGGCGGGGCTGCCGGCCACGGCCGTGCCGGCGGGCCTGGATGCCGACGGTCTGCCCATCGGCCTGCAGGCGATCGGCCCATTCATGGAGGATCGGACGCCGATCGCCTTTGCCGGAATGCTGGCCCAGGCGATCGGCGGGTTCGTCCCGCCGCAGGCGGGCACGGCCAGGGGCTAGCGCTCCGACCACACCGCCAGTTCGTTGCCGGCGGGATCGACGAAATGGAAGCGGCGCCCGCCGGGGAAGGCGAAGATCGGCTTGACGACGCGGCCGCCCGCGGCGGTCACCCGGCGCTCGGTCGCTTCCAGGTCGTCGGCATAAAGGATCACCAGCGGGATCGCGTTGGCGGCGGGCGAGAAACCGCCATCCATCCGCCCGTCGCTGAAGGCGCGATAGGTGGGGCCGTAGTCGGTGAACTGCCAGCCGAACAGCGGTGCGTAGAAATCCTGCATCCGGGCCAGGTCGGGGCCGAGGAATTCGACATAGTCGATGCGGCCGTCGCGGCCCGACGGCACCGGCCGGGCAGGGTGGCTTTCCAGCACCTGCTTCAGCCGGGCCAGATCGCGCGTCATCCAGTCGGCGTCGCGGGCGAAGGCGTCGTCGTCCATGCCGGGCTGGCGCAGCAGGGTCAGCAGCACCTCGGCTGCGCCGTCATGGCCGATGACGCGCAGCGGCACATGGATTTCGGGCTGGCCCTCCAGGCTTACCCAATGGTCGGCGATGCCGAAGTCGTTGCGGGGGCTGAAGCGGATGGTGGCGCGGCCCGCGGGTGTCAGGCCGATCCATGTCCCGTCGACCTGCTCCAGGCTCGAGGCCAGGCCGCTGGCCCACTCGGCCATGTTGGCGGGATCGGTCAGGTAGCCGTAGACCTGGGCCGATGGCCTGGCGATGCTGATGCTGATGGTGCGGGCGGTTTCGATCATGCCGTGTCCTCCTGAACGGGGCGTCGGCCGAGACATAGGGCGCAAGGGCGCGCCGGTTCTTGGATAAAACGGCCAGTCAGCCTTCCAGTTGCGCCAGCAATCCGCGCGGTGTCAGGCCGCACAGGCGGCGGGTCTCGCGGTTCAGGTGCGGCTGGTCGGCATAACCCGCCGCGATGGCCGCCATGGCCAGCCGGGCCTCGCCGCCGGTCCCGCAGAGCGTGATGAAGCGCTGCAGCCGCAGGATGGCGTCGAGCGTCTTGGGGCCGTATCCGAACCAATCATGGCAGCGCCGGCGCAAGCTGCGCGGATGCCACCCCGGGTCCGCGCCGCGGCCGATCAGGTCGAAGACCGCGGCCGCATCGGCCGCACGGCGGCGGATGCGCGGCTGGCGCATCTGCAGCCCGGCCTGCAGCCGGTCCAGGATCTCCAGTGCATCGCGCGCCTCGCCCGCCCAGTCGGCCAGGGCCTGCGCCTGATCACCCCAGAACGCATCCAGGCCCGGCCGGGCATCGACGATGTCGGAGGCCGGCACGCCCAGCCAGTCGGCGGCCGCCCCGGGCTGGAAGCGCAATCCCACCACCAGCCGGCCGGCCGGGGTCACTGCGGCGCGGCGGTCGGGACCGGCCACGCGCAGCCGGCCGTCCGACCATACCAGGTCGATGCAGCCGTCGGGCAGGACCAGGAACGGATCGGCGCGATCCGCGACCTGGTTGGTCCAGCCGCAGCGGAAATCGGGCCGCAGTCCGGCTGTCGGCGCGTATTCGCGGTAGGTCACTGCCCCGGACGGGCGTAGGGACCGGGATCGAACAGCACGTCCCGGGTGGCGATCGGGTTGAACCCGACGCTTTGATAGACCGCCAGCGCGCGGGGATGGTCCAGCGTGCAGGTATTGACGGTCAGGCGCGTGGTGTTGCCGGTCCAGGCCTCGGCCACCACGCGGCGCAGGAAGAAACCGCCCAGGCGCAGCCCCAGGAATTCCGGCGCCAGGCCGAAATAGGACAGGTTCACTTCCGTCCCGGCGCGGGCGTCAAGCTCGGCGAAACCCGCCGGCACCCCGCCGACATAGGGGATCAGGATCGTCACCCGCTCGTCCTGGATGATCGCCTGGACATCCTCGTCGGGCATACGCTTGCGGTCGGTCCACAACCAGGGCTGGCCGACAGCGTCGTAGAGATACCGGTAATAGCCGACGGGGCAGCGTTCGGCCCGCAGCAGCGCCAGTTTCAGGCTTGAAGGCGTCGGATAATGCCGCGCCGGCGGCGGCGCGGTCATTTCCAGATAGGTGATGCGGGTGCGGATCCGCCCGTCCGGCTCGAACGGGATCGGGAACAGGCCCAGCGCCAGCGGATGGGCCATCAGTCGACGGCGACCGGCAGGTCGGGGCGGCCGCCCCATTCGGTCCACGACCCGTCATAGACCGCGACCGAGCGGTGGCCCAGCAGATGCAGCCCGAAGGCCAGCACGCAGGCCGAGATGCCCGACCCGCAGGTGGCGACGACAGGCTTGGCCAGGTCCAGCCCGGCATCGGCGAAACGCTGGCGCAGGGTGTCGGCATCGACGACGGTGCCGTCGGCGTTGCTCAGCATCATCGACGGCAGGTTCTTGGAACCGGGGATGTGGCCCGACCGCAGGCCCGGGCGGAATTCGGCCTCGGCCCCGCTGAACCGGCCGGCGCCGCGCGCGTCGATCACCTGTTCGCGGCCCGAGGACAGGTTCCCCTTGATCTGGTCGACGTCGCGCACCAGCATCGAATTCAGGCGTGCGGTGAAATGGCGCTCGCGCGGATGCGGCGGGTAATCTTCGACGGGGCGGCCCTCGGCCACCCACTTCTTCATGCCGCCGTCCAGGATCGCCACGTCGTTGTGGCCGAACACCCTGAACATCCACCAGGCGCGTGCCGCCGACAGCAATTGGGGCGAACCGTCGTAGATGACGATGCGACTGCCGTCGCCCAGGCCCAGCTTGCGCACCCGGCTGGCGAATTTCTCGGGCGCGGGCAGCATGTGGGGCAGGGGATTGGCGGTATCGGCGATCTCGTCGATGTCGAAGAACACCGCGCCGGGAATGTGGCCCGCGGCGTATTCCGCCTTGGGATCCCGATTGGCCTGGGGCAGGTACCACGAGGCATCGACCACGCGCACGTCGGGGGCGTCAAGGCGGTCGGCCAGCCAGCTGGTCGATACCAGCGCGTCCGGATTGGCGTAAGGCATGTTTTCCTCGTTCACTCTTCCTGGCGCGGGGCTTCTGTCGGCGGTCAGGCGTCGAATTCGACGACCACGCGCCGGTTCTGCTTGCCCTTGTTTTCGATCTTGCGGACGACGACCCGGCCGATCTCGCCGGTGCGGGCGACATGGGTGCCGCCGCAGGCCTGCAGGTCCAGATGGGCACCGGTCGGTCCCACCTCGATCAGCCGCAGCCGGCCCTGGCCGGTGGGCGGGCGCACCGACATGGTCTTGACCAGGTCGGGATTGGTGTCGAGTTCGTCGTCGGTGACCCAGCGATGGGCGACCGCGTGGTCGCCCTGGATCAGTTCGTTCAGCCTGTTGGTGACGTCGTCCTTGTCGGGCACGTCGCCGGCGATGTCGAAATCCAGCCGCCCCTTGTCCTCGGCCACCTGGCCGCCGGTGACCGGGAAAGGCATGACGGCCGACAAGAGGTGCAGGCAGGAATGCATGCGCATCAGCTTGTGGCGCCGCGCCCAGTCCAGCTTCATGGTCACGGCCGTGCCGACGGGCAGCGGTTCGGTGGCCTGGGCCAGGACATGGGCGATCACGCCTGGTGCGCCGCCCTTGACGGTATCGACGACGGCAATCTCGCGGCCGTCGGCCAGGGTCAGGGTGCCGCGGTCGCCGGGCTGGCCGCCGCCGGTGGGATAGAAGATCGTGCGGTCGAATTCGATCCCCTTCTCGCCGATCGCGGTGACGACGGCCTCACAGGTGGCGAGATAGGAATCCTCGCGGAACAGCTCGACGACGCTCACGCCAGCCACTCCGGCACCGGCAGGTCCTTGGACCGCAGGAATTCGGGGTTGAACAGCTTGCTCTGATAACGCTGGCCGCCATCGCACAGCACGGTGACGATGGTGTGGCCGGGGCCCAGTTCGCGCGCCAGGCGAATCGCGCCGGCGATGTTGATGGCGCTGGACGAGCCCAGCACCAGGCCTTCTTCCTGGATCAGGCGGAAGATGATCGGCAGCGCCTCGGCATCGGTGATCTGATAGGCGAAGTCGGGGGTGATCCCCTCGAGGTTCGCGGTGATGCGGCCCTGGCCGATGCCCTCGGTGATCGAGGACCCCTCGGCCTTCAGTTCGCCCTGGGTGTAATAGCTGTAGAGGGCGGCGCCCAGCGGATCG
>Ga0206117_101244_pt1 | contig 14263 bp, 12 predicted proteins | sample 3A5Ametagenome_FD_177997 | JGI IMG/M metagenome (GOLD analysis project Ga0206117, IMG submission 177997) | Enriched microbial communities from leaf-cutter ant dump, University of Wisconsin, Madison, United States - 3A5A | ecosystem: Environmental > Terrestrial > Nest > Insects nest > Nest dump... | reverse complement strand
GCCGAGCGCCAACACCATCATCATCGAGCGCGCCGACAAGTTCGGCCTGGCCCAGTTGCACCAGTTGCGCGGCCGGGTCGGGCGCAGCCACCACCAGGCCTACGCCTACCTGCTGACGCCGCCGCGGCAGCAGATCACCGCCGATGCGGAAAAGCGCCTGGAGGCCATCGCCAATACCCAGGACCTCGGCGCCGGTTTCGTCCTCGCCACCAACGACCTGGAGATCCGCGGTGCCGGCGAACTGCTCGGCGAAGGCCAGAGCGGGCAGATCCAGGCAGTGGGCTTCACCCTCTACATGGAAATGCTCGAACGTGCGGTCAAGGCCATTCGCAAGGGCACCCAGCCGAACCTCGACCAGCCGCTGGGCGGTGGCCCGGAGATCAACCTGCGCCTGCCGGCGCTGATCCCCGAGGACTACCTGCCCGACGTGCATGCGCGCCTGATCCTGTACAAGCGCATCGCCTCGGCGGTCGACGAGGACGGCCTCAACGACCTGCAGGTGGAGATGATCGACCGCTTCGGCCTGCTGCCCGAGCCGACCAAGAACCTGATCCGCCTGACCCTGCTCAAGCTGCAGGCGGAAAAACTCGGGATCAAGAAGGTCGACGCCGGCCCGCAGGGCGGCAAGATCGAGTTCGAAAGCGAGACGCCGGTCGACCCGCTGGTGCTGATCAAGCTGATCCAGGGCCAGCCCAAGCGCTACAAGTTCGAAGGCGCCACCCAATTCAGGTTCATGGTGCCCATGGAGCGCGCCGATGAACGTTTCTCGACACTGGAAGCGCTGCTCGAGCGCCTGACACCGCAAACCGCTTAAGGAAGACCCATGCGTGCCATTCGCAACCTGACCCTGCTGCTGGCGCTGATCGCCCCGGCGGCCTTCGCCGACACCCAGTACCTGGTGGAAATGATCCTGGTGCGACAGAACGCGGTACCGGCCATCACCAGCCAGTTCGCCCCGGAAGACTGGAGCGAAGGCGCCGCGCCGATCGCCCAGTACGATGTGCGCCAGCCGATCCTCGACAAGGAAGTGGCCGCCCTCGCCGCCGACAGCCAGTACACCGTGCTGGCGCACAAGGCCTGGCAGCAGAGCGTTGGCAGCGGCGAATCGAGGGTCGCCTTCAGCGATGGCAAGGAGCAGTTCGGCCACTTTCCCATCGAGGGCAACCTGAGCCTCAGCGCCGAGCGCTTCATCGCCGTGGATGCCAACCTGTGGGTCAACCAGTTCGACGGCGACGGCAGCGTGATACAGAGCGAAGCGTTCAAGCAGGGCAACAAGAATGTGAAGAGTGCGGAACTGACCTTCCTCGATGGCGGGCACCTGGCGTTGCTGTTGAAGATCAGGAAGGTAGGGGCACCTGCCAACACAGCACCTGACCCCAACCTGATGGAGCAATGACGGATGTCCGTGGTGCTTGATCTGTTGATGGACGATGACCGGTGGGAACGCCAATTCAACCGTTCATACCTGTCACGCGGCCTCGACTACGCAAGGCAGCATCGAGTCTCGATCCAGGGCCTGGAGGACGCCGATGATATCGACGCAGGCGAAGTCGCCGAAATCATCCACGCCACCTGCCGAGGCTCCGGGAACAATATCTACCGACAGACCCTCACCCTCAGTCCAGACTATAAAGGCGTGTTCATAGACGGGATCTGTACCTGCCCGGTGGGGGCGAACTGCAAGCATTGCGCAGCCGTGCTCTATCACATTCAGCAAGAACGCGTTGTCGCTGCTGGTACCAAGGGAAAAATGCCCGCTGACCTGCAGTGCTGGCTTGATAACCTGGAAAAGCCTCAAGCGGACATCACGCCAGGCAAACCGGACCGCCAGGGCCGCGGCCTTTACTACTTCATCCTTCTCGATAATGGCGTCTGCTGCCTCCAACTGAAGAAAGGTACGCGAAAAGCCGATGGCCGGATCCACTTCTCCAGGCTGCATTCCATTGGCGAACTGCTTTACGAGCCTCCAAAGTACATCACGCCCGAGGATCGCCAGATCCTGCTGCGCCTCAACCGCAAGCCGAACGACTGGCAGATGATTTTCCCTCTCGACGAAAAACACGATGGCGAGCTGTTTCAGCAGGTGCTGGATACCGGCCGCATGATGTTCGACATAGAGATGCGCCCTCTCGAACCGGGGCCGGCTATCGACGCAGAGTTTCGCTGGGTGCGCCTGGAGAACGGCAACTACTGCGGTGTCTGGCACCACGGGGACGAGCCGCTACCCATGGTGCTGCCGCTTCAGCCGCTGTATTGGTTCGATGTGGATACCAGGCAGGTCGGGCTGGTCCGGCATGACCTCGACCCCCACATTGCCCAGCAACTGACCCGGGCACCGGACGTGCCGGAACCACTGGTGGCCCAGCTCAGCCACCGCCTGAGCGCACTGGACAAGACGCTGCCGACCCCGACGAAGCTGCGGGAAGAAACGCTCGACCACATCCATCCCGTCGCCCACCTGATTCTCGGCAGCCACGAATTCAGTGCCTATGCGCCAAAAACCGGGCGCATGCAGCGGCAACTTCAGCATCGTGCCGCACTGTCCTTCAACTACGACGGCATTCGCGGCAGTGGTAGCGACAGCAAGCCATTGACCCGCCTGGTCGGTAGCGTTACCCAGCACATCCAGCGCGACAAGGCCACCGAACAAGCCTTCAGAAAAAACCTGCAACGCTGGGGCTTCAAGATCGCCACCCGGCAAAGCAAGGCCCTGCCGGAAAGCGCCGGCGAACTGCTCCTGCTGGACACCGACCAGCAATGGCTGGACTTCGCCCGCGAAGGCCTGCCTGCCCTGCGCGAGGCCGGCTGGGAAATCGAGGTGCACGCCGACTTCGCGTTCAACCTGCAGGAGGTGGACGACTGGTATGCCGATATCGAGGAAAACGCCGGCCACCAGTGGTTCGACCTGGAACTGGGCATCGTGGTCAATGGCGAGCGCCACAGCCTGCTGCCGATCCTCCTGCACCTGCTGCGCAGCAACCCGGAACTGCTGCGCGCCAGCGAACTGGCCAAGCGCGGCGACAACGAGCACCTGCTGATCGACCTCAACCGCCATCGCCTGGGCGCCAGCGCCGCACGGGTCGCCCTGCCCTACGGGCGCATCAAGCCGCTGATGGCGACCCTCGGCGAGCTCTACCTGACCGAGAACGACGGTCGCAGCCTGCGCCTGTCCGCCCCGGACGCCGCGCGCCTGAGCAACCTCGACGGCATCTCCCTGACCTGGCAAGGCGGCGAACGCCTGCGGGACTTCGCCAGCCGCCTGAAAAGCGCGCCTTACACCGAGGTCCAGGCACCGCAAGGACTGAACGCGACGCTGCGCCCCTATCAGCGCGAAGGCCTGAGCTGGCTGCAGACCCTGCGCGACCTCGAGGTTGGCGGCCTGCTCGGCGACGACATGGGCCTGGGCAAGACCCTGCAGACCCTCAGCCACCTGCTCAGCGAGAAGCACGCAGGGCGCCTGAAGAGCCCGGCCCTGGCGGTCATGCCAACCAGCCTGATCCCCAACTGGCTGGACGAGGCCGAGCGCTTCACCCCGCAGCTGCGGGTAGTGGCCCTGCACGGCAGCGGTCGCAACAAGCACTTCGCCAACCTGCTCGACTACGACCTGGTGCTGACCACCTACGCCCTGCTGCCCCGCGACCTCGAGCACTTCACCCGGCACACCTGGCACGTGCTGGTGCTCGACGAAGCGCAGAACATCAAGAACGCCACCAGCAAGGCCGCCCAGGCCGCCCGCGAGCTCCAGGCCAACCAGCGCCTGTGCCTGACCGGCACGCCGATGGAAAACAACCTCGGCGAACTCTGGTCGATCTTCCACTTCCTCATGCCCGGCTGGCTGGGCGACAGCAAGAGCTTCTCCCGCGACTACCGCACGCCAATCGAGAAACACGGCGACCGCGAGCGCATGAGCCACCTGGCGGCGCGCATCCGCCCGTTCCTGCTGCGCCGGACCAAGGAACAGGTGGCCACCGAACTGCCGGCCAAGAACGAAATCGTCCACTGGGTCGACCTCAGCGATGCCCAGCGCGACACCTACGAAACCGTGCGGGTGGCGATGGACAGCAAGGTCCGCGCCGAGATCACCCGCAACGGTGCGGCGCGCAGCCAGATCGTCATCCTCGACGCGCTGCTCAAGCTGCGCCAGGTCTGCTGCGACCTGCGCCTGGTGGCCAATGCCACGGTGAAGGGCACGCAATCCGACAAGGGCAAGCTGGGCAGCCTGATGGACATGCTCGACGACCTGCTCAGCGAGGGCCGCAAGATCCTGCTGTTCTCCCAGTTCACCTCGATGCTCGCCCTGATCGAGGAAGAGCTGGAGAAGCGCAAGATCCGCTACAGCCTGCTGACCGGCGACACCAAGGACCGGCGCACGCCGGTGCAGCAGTTCCAGAATGGCGACACGCCGCTGTTCCTGATCAGCCTCAAGGCCGGCGGCACCGGCCTGAACCTGACGGCGGCGGACACCGTCATCCACTACGACCCGTGGTGGAACCCGGCGACCGAGAGCCAGGCCACCGACCGGGCCTACCGCATTGGCCAGGACAAGCCGGTGTTCGTCTACAAACTGATCACCCGGGGCACGGTGGAAGAGAAGATCCAGCAACTGCAGAAGGACAAGGCGGCACTGGCGGCCGGGTTGCTGGAAGGGAATGAAGCAGGCCAGTGGAAGCTGGCGGCGGATGACATCGAGGCGCTGTTCTCGCCCCTGCCGGAGCAGCAGAAATCACGCTGATGTCAGGGCCTCCATCGTTGCGATGAGGCCCTGAAACGCACGGCATCAATCGATCAGCTGGGCCTGCTTCAACGCCCCCAGGGCGTCCAGCCAGCGCGGCTGCTCGCGGTAATCGGTACGCGCAAAGCCGCGTCCGCGCATTGCCGCGATGCGTGGCGAAGGCGTCACCTTGAGACGCTGCGCCGCACTCAGGGCCAGCTCCGCCGCCGCCCGGTCGTTGCACACCAGGCCCATGTCGCAGCCTGCGCTCAACGCCGCCTCGATGCGGTTGGCCGCATCACCTACCACATGGGCACCGGCCATGGACAGGTCGTCACTGAAGATCACCCCGTCGAAGCCCAGTTCGCCCCGCAGGATGTCCTGCAGCCAGCGCCGGGAGAAGCCCGCCGGCTGATCGTCGACCTGTGGATAGATGACATGGGCCGGCATCACCGCAGCCAACTGGCCACTCAAACGGGTGAACGGCACCAGGTCGGCGCCGCGGATCTGTTCCAGGCTGCGCTCGTCGGTGGGAATGGCAACGTGGGAGTCGGCCTCGGCCCAGCCATGCCCGGGGAAATGCTTGCCGCACGCGGCCATGCCGGCCGCGTTCATGCCGCGGATAAAGGCACCGGCCAACGTCGTGGCGCGTTGCGGATCGCCTTCGAAGGCACGACTGCCGACCACCGCGCTGCGCTGGTGATCGAGGTCCAGCACCGGCGCGAAGCTCAGGTCCAGGCCCACCGCCAGCACTTCCGTCGCCATCAGCCAGCCGCACTGTTCGGCGAGGTATTCGGCGTTCTCGTTGTCGGCGATGGCGCGCATCGCCGGCAACCGCACGAAGCCCTGGCGCAGGCGTTGCACGCGCCCGCCTTCCTGGTCGACGGCAAGGATCAGGTCCGGGCGAATCGCGCGGATCGACGCGGTCAGCTCGCGCACCTGGCGCGGGCTGGCGATGTTGCGGGCAAAGATGATCAGGCCGGCCACTTCGGGCTGGCGCAGGAGATGACGGTCCTCGGCGGTCAGCCAGGTACCGGCGATGTCCACCATCAGGGAGCCTTGCAGGCTGGCACTCATAAATGATCCTTCAGTTGACGGGGGCGTTGGCCCACTGCGGGCAGGCCGCTTCTTCGATACGAACCGGGCAATGGGGCGGCACCTGGTCGAACAGGTCCAGCAGGTCGGCATTGCGCAGGCGGATGCAGCCATGGGACAGCGGGACGCCCATGGGCTCCGTGTCCGGCGTGCCGTGCAGGTAGATATAGCGCCGGAAGGTATCCACCGGGCCCAGGCGATTGCGCCCGGGCTCGCAACCACTGAGCCAGAGGATGCGGGTCAGGATCCAGTCGCGACCGGGGAATTGTTCGTGCAGTTGCGGCGTCCAGGTCTCGCCGGTCCAGCGCCGACCGCGCAGCACCGCCCCCTGGGGCAGGCCTGCGCCGATCTTCGCGCGCACCTGATGCAGACCTCGCGGCGTACAGCCGGAGCCGTTGCGTTCACCTGGACCATTGAGCGCCGTGGAAACCGGCAGGCGCACGACCAGACGATCCCGGGAGAACCCGTAGAGGCATTGGTCGGCGAGGGAAATGTGCAGCAGATCGAGAGTAGACATGGGGCGCTAGCTTAGCCGAAGCCAGGCGTCGCGCCCAGTCGCGAATCAGGCCTTGGCCGGCGCCGGAGCGCTGCCCGACTTGCTCCGCGGGCGCAGTTGCGCAGCGGCCATCGCCTCGTCGGTGACACCGCTGTCGGCACGCATGCCGGCGGCAAGGAACGGCACCATCAGGCGCATCACCTGCTCGATCGAGGTATTGATGCCGAAGTCGGTTTCGGCGATCGCCCGCAGTGCCTTGATCCCGGACATGCTGAACGCCGCGGCACCGAGCATGAAGTGCACGCGCCAGAACAGCTCGATCGGCGGAATGCGCGGCGCGGCTTCGTTGACCAGCAGCATGTAGCGGCGGAACACCTTGCCGTACATGTCCTCCAGGTAACGCCGCAGGTGGCCCTGGCTCTGGCTGAAGGCCAGGCCCAGCAGGCGCATGAAGATGGACAGGTCGTTGCCGCTGCGCGGCTGCACCACCAGGGCCTGCTCGACCAGCATCTCCAGCAGTTCCTCCAGGTTCGGCTTGTGTTCCGGGCGCGCCTGGCGGCGGTCCAGCTCGCGCTCGAGACTCTGGCAGAACGGCCCGAGGAAGCGCGAGAAAACCGCCTGGATCAGGGCTTTCTTCGAGCCGAAGTGATAATTGACCGCCGCCAGGTTGACCCCGGCCTTGCTGGTGATCAGCCGCAGCGAGGTTTCCGCGAAACCTTTCTCCGCGAACAGCTGCTCGGCGGCATCGAGAATGCGTTCGACGGTTTCCGATTGGGCCATGAGTAATCTACCTGACAAACAGTTGTTTGAAACATACGTTTCAGCCTCGTGACTGTCAAGTCAGGCGCGCTATTAGATCACAGCTTCAGGCGGCCGGGCCTGCGCGCCCGGCTTTTTCTTGCCGCCTGGAGCATGAAGCTTGCAGCTGCCGATCCACTGTATATAATCCCAGTCACTGTATAAAAAGACAGAGCCCATGACATGCTGAAACTGACGCCACGCCAAGCTGAGATCCTCGCGTTCATCAAGCGCTGCCTGGAAGGCAACGGCTTCCCCCCGACCCGGGCCGAGATCGCCCAGGAACTGGGCTTCAAGTCTCCCAACGCCGCCGAGGAGCACCTCAAGGCGCTCGCGCGCAAGGGCGCGATCGAAATGACCCCGGGTGCGTCCCGTGGCATCCGCATCCCCGGCTTCGAAGCCAAGGCCCAGGATGAAAGCTCGCTGCCGATCATCGGTCGCGTCGCCGCCGGTGCCCCGATCCTCGCCGAGCAGCACATCGAGGAATCCTGCGCCATCAACCCGACCTTCTTCCATCCCCGCGCCGACTACCTGTTGCGCGTGCACGGCATGAGCATGAAGGATGTCGGCATCTTCGACGGCGACCTGCTGGCCGTACACACTTGCCGCGAGGCGCGCAATGGTCAGATCGTCGTAGCCCGCCTGGGTGACGAGGTGACGGTCAAGCGCTTCAAACGTGAAGGCAGCAAGGTCTGGCTGATTGCGGAAAACCCCGAATTCGCACCCATCGAGGTCAACCTGAAAGAACAGGACCTGGTGATCGAGGGGTTGAGCGTCGGCGTCATTCGCCGCTAACCCAGGAGGCGTCATGCAGTATTCCCATGCACCACAGCAAGCACAGCTACCCCTGTTCGAGGCATTTCTGGCCCAGCCGGTCCTGCCCAAGCTGAAAGCCGAAAAGCCGGCGCGTTCCAGCAATGAACCGCAGGTATTCAGCGAATTGTCTTTCCGTGGTGCGCTGGAGCACTGCCACAACCTGCTGGCACCGGTCCTGCGCGAGCTCAGCGAAGAAGAGGACGCCCGCTGGCTGACCCTGATCGCCCCGCCGGCCACCCTGACCCAGGCCTGGCTGCGTGATGCCGGCCTCAATCGCGAACGCATCCTGATCCTGCAACCTCGCGGCAATCAGAGCGCCCTGCAACTGGCCTGCGATGCCCTGCGCCTGGGCCGCAGCCATACCGTGGTGAGCTGGCTGAACCCGGTCAGCAATACCGCGCGGCAACAGCTGATCCGTGCCGCAAGCGCCGGAAGCGCGCAGAGCCTGAATATCCGTTTGGGCTGATACCTGCGATAACGCCGAATATCCGGCTTCCTCGTTGCGAGGAAGCCCGGCCATCATCAATGCAGTACGCGCGGTCCTTCGTCTTCCCGCTCGATCTCACCTTCCACCAGGCGACCCGCCATCTGCACGCCAACGCTGAGCATGGCCTTGGCCACCTCGACATGCTGGCCCTGCAGGAAAGCCTTGGCATCTTCGGAGAAGTTCAGGGTCACCAGAGAACCCTCGTCCTCGGCACGGCGCAGTTCGATGCGACCGTCTGGCAATTCGACAATTTCTAGAAAGGACGTGGGCATATCAGGCTTGTTCTCCAGGAAAGGCCGGCATTGTAACAGCGCCGATCAGGATCAGCACTCACTCAGACCTTCGCGGAAACGAACGGTCAGTTTCTTCAGGTTCTGCCGCCACTCTTCCAGCTCCTCCCGGGACAGAGGCGCCGCCTCGGGCTCGTCGAGGTTGACCGCCTGAATCAGCGGCCGGGTGACGTCGCCCTTTGGCGCCTTGCTGGCGACCGGCGGTTTGAACAAATCGGAATAAGCTTTCAACAAACGCGCCAGCCAGGTCTCCGACTGCTGGGCCAGCTCCACCAGTTCGGCCATTTCCGGAATGGCGATGCTTTCCAGCACGTCAGCCGTCAGCAGCAGTTCCGCACGCGGTGCAGCGGCCTGTGGCAGACGGTAGAAGCCGGCGATCTCATGGCACAGCCCCAGCAGCGCACCATACAGGTGGAACAGCGCCGATTCGCGCTCGGCCTGGACCAGCGCCTGGGCGTTCATGGCCTTGCTCTCCTGCGCCTTGCCAAGACCCTCGAGGGCCAGGCCGGCGAAGAAAATTTTCTGATTGGTACGGGTGTAGAGTTCCTGGGCCATGAACGGCGCTCTCCGATAGGGCTGCGAGGCGTGGTCCGTCAGTGTCAGGGAAGCCTCTGGCCCATGCAAGGGCCAGGGTCCTTTTCGCACGGGAAGGCTGCAAGAACAGACAAGAAGGCCGCGCCTGACATCGTCAGGCGCGGCCCTGGATCAGCCTCGCAAGGGTTCAGCGCTTGTCTTCGACCTTCCACGCCTTGCCGTCGTAGAACGCACGCCAGCCGGTCGGCTTGCCGTCCACCTCGGTCTGCACGTACTGCTCCTTGGTCTTGCGGCTGTAGCGGATCACCGCTGGACGGCCTTCCGGGTCCTTCTGCGGGGCATCGCAGAGGAAGTGATACTTCGGATCGATCTCATGCTTGTGCGGGATGATCTCCAGTACCAGCGGTGCGCGGGTCTCGCGGTTTTTCGGGAACTGGCTGGCCGCCAGGAACAGACCCGAAGCCCCGTCACGCAGCACGTAGGTGTCGTTGACCTTCTCGCACTTGAGTTCGGGCATGTCCACCTTGTCCATCTTCGGTGGCGCTGCCTCGCCGCTCTTGAGCAACTTGCGGGTGTTCTTGCACTCGGCGTTGGTGCAACCGAAGAACTTGCCGAAGCGGCCGGTCTTGAGCTGCATCTCGCTACCGCACTTGTCGCATTCCAGGCTCGGACCTTCGTAGCCCTTGATCCGGTAGTTGCCTTCCTCGATCTCGTAGCCCGCGCAATCCGGGTTGTTGCCGCAGATGTGCAGTTTGCGCTTCTCGTCCAGCAGGTAGGCATCCATCGCGGTTGCGCAGATCGGGCAGCGATGCTTGCCACGCAGCACGCGGGACTCGGACTCGCCTTCGTCGTCTGCCGCGATCTCGTCGCCCGGCACCAGGTTGACCGTGGCCTTGCAACGCTCTTTCGGCGGCAGGCTGTAGCCCGAGCAGCCGAGGAACACACCCGTGGAGGCGGTACGGATCATCATGTGCCGGCCGCATTCCTTGCACGGAATATCGGTCGGGGTCGGCTGGTTGGCGCGCATGCCGTCCTCGCTGGACTCGGCGGCCTGCAGCTTCTTGCTGAAATCGCCGTAGAACTCGTCCAGCACGTTCTTCCAGTCGCGCTCGCCCTGGGCCACGTCGTCGAGGTTCTCCTCCATGCCGGCGGTGAAGCCGTAGTCCATCAGGTTGGAGAAGCTCTCGGACAGGCGCTCGGTGACGATGTCGCCCATCTTCTCGGAGTAGAAGCGGCGGTTGTGCAGGGTCACGTAGCCGCGGTCCTGGATGGTGGAAATGATCGCCGCGTAGGTCGACGGACGGCCGATCCCGCGTTTTTCCATTTCCTTGACCAGGCTTGCCTCGGAGTAGCGTGCCGGCGGTTTGGTGAAGTGCTGGCTCGGGTCGAGCTGGATCAGCTTGAGCACTTCGCCCTGGTTCATTTCCGGCAGGACGTCATCCTCGCCCGGCTTGCTCTGCTGCGGCAGCACGCGGGTGTAGCCGTCGAACTTGAGGATGCGGCCCTTGGCGCGCAGCTCGAAGTCGCCCGCGGTGACGCTGACCGTGGTCGAGAGGTATTGCGCCGGCGGCATCTGGCAGGCCAGGAACTGGCGCCAGATCAGGTCGTACAGGCGCTCGGCGTCGCGCTCCATGCCGCTCAGCTTGCTCGGATGGGTGTTGACGTCGGACGGACGGATCGCTTCGTGCGCCTCCTGGGCGCCTTCCTTGCTGCCGTAGACGATCGGCGCCTCAGGCAGGTACTTCTTGCCGAACTCGTTCTCGATGTAGCTGCGCGCCATGTCCAGGGCGTCGGTCGAGAGGTTGGTCGAGTCGGTACGCATGTAGGTGATGTAGCCGGCTTCGTAGAGCCGCTGTGCCATCATCATGGTCTTCTTCACGCCGAAGCCGAGACGGTTGCTCGCCGCCTGCTGCAGGGTCGAGGTGATGAACGGCGCCGACGGCTTGGAGCTGGTCGGCCGGTCCTCACGCTTGGCCACGCTGTAGCTGGAGGCCTTGAGCTTCTCCAACGCGGCCATGGCCTGGGCTTCGTTCAGCGGCTTGAAGGCCTCGCCCTTCTCGCGGGCCACCTCGAAGCGCACCTTGGCGTCCTTGGCGGTGCCGAGATCGGCGTGGACTTCCCAGTACTCTTCCGGGACGAAGGCACGGATCTCGCGCTCGCGCTCGACCACCAGCTTCACCGCCACCGACTGCACCCGGCCGGCCGACAGGCCACGGGCGATCTTCTGCCAGAGCAGCGGGGAAACCATGTAGCCGACCACACGGTCGAGGAAACGCCGGGCCTGCTGCGCATTGACCCGGTCGATGTCCAGGTCGCCCGGCTGGGAGAAGGCGTCCTGAATGGCTTTCTTGGTGATTTCGTTGAACACCACGCGCTTGTAGCGGCTGTCATCGCCACCGATGGCTTCCCGCAGGTGCCAGGCGATGGCCTCCCCTTCGCGGTCCAAGTCGGTTGCAAGATAGATGGTGTCGGCATCCTTGGCCAGACGACGCAGTTCGTCGATGACCTTCTCCTTGCCCGGGAGAATCTCGTACTTGGCCTTCCAGCCGTGATCCGGGTCCACCCCCATGCGTGCGACCAGCTGCTTGCGCGCCTTTTCCTTGGGCGACAGCGCTGGCGCCTCGCCGGCGGTCTTGCCGCGCTTGGCCGCTGGTTCCTTGGAGGCACTGGCCGAACCGCTGGTGGGCAGGTCTCGGATATGGCCGATACTCGACTTCACCACGTACTGGTTGCCCAGGTACTTGTTGATGGTCTTGGCCTTAGCCGGGGATTCCACAATGACCAGCGATTTGCCCATGGATCGGAATATTCCTGAATATCGAAAATAAAAACGCGGCAGGTACCTGACGCGGCACCGCTATATATAGTGGCTATAGAATGAGGTCAAGCGCGGGAGTTCAGCCGCCTGCGCCATCCGGTCGCGAAAACAGCGTCGCTTCGGCCTCCACCAAAGCAAAGCGTGGCACCTGCTCGCCGTCAACTTCGACCGACTCGAGGAACATCGACAGTGGCCTTACCCACAGGCCGAACTCGCCGTACAGGGCCTGGTAGAACACCACCCACTCCTCGCTCTCGGAATGCCGCGCCACGCCGAAGACACGGTACTCAGGCCCCTTGTAATGCCGGTATACGCCTGGCTGTATCTGCATGCCGCCCACCCTCTTGAGAAAAAATCCGAAAAAACAAAAACCGGGGCGCCTGGCCCCGGTTTCGTCGACCCACGCGATCAGACGCGTTCGAAGACCGTGGTGATCCCCTGGCCGAGGCCGACGCACATGGTCGACACGCCGAAGGTACCGCCATTCTGCTTCATGACGTTGAGCAGGGTGCCGGAGATCCGCGCGCCCGAGCAACCGAACGGGTGGCCCAGGGCGATCGCGCCGCCGTGAAGGTTAACCTTCTCATCCATCTTGTCGAGCACTTTCAGATCCTTCAGCACCGGCAGGGCCTGTGCGGCGAAGGCTTCGTTGAGCTCGATGAAGTCGATGTCGGCGATGCTCAGGCCCGCGCGCTTGAGGGCTTTCTGGGTCGCCGGGACCGGACCGTAGCCCATGATCGCCGGGTCGACGCCGGCCACCGCCATGGCGCGAATCACCGCCAGTGGCTGGATGCCCAGGTCCTTGGCACGCTGTGCCGACATGACGATCATGCACGAGGCGCCGTCGGTGATCTGCGAGGAGGTACCCGCGGTCACGGTGCCGCCCTTCGGGTTGAAGGCTGGCTTCAGTGCGGCCAGGCTTTCCAGGGTGGTATCCGGACGAATGGTTTCGTCGTAGTCGAAGACCTTGAGGAAGCCGTTCTCGTCATAGCCCTGCATCGGGATGATCTCGTCCTTGAACTTGCCTTCCACGGTCGCCTTGTGGGCGAGCTGGTGGGAACGCAGGCCGAACAGGTCCTGCTGCTCGCGGCTGATGCCATGCATCTTGCCGAGCATTTCCGCGGTCAGGCCCATCATGCCCGAGGCCTTGGCGGCATACAGGGACATGTGCGGGTTCGGATCGACGCCGTGCATCATGCTGACGTGGCCCATGTGCTCGACGCCGCCGACGACGAAGACGTCGCCGTTGCCGGTCATGATCGCCTGGGCGGCGGTGTGCAGCGCGCTCATCGACGAACCGCACAGGCGGCTGACGGTCTGGCCGGCGGCGGTGTGCGGGATCTGGGTCATCAGCGACGCCATGCGCGCGATGTTCCAGCCCTGCTCCAGGGTCTGGTTGACGCAGCCCCAGATCACGTCCTCGACTTCCGCCGGATCGATCTTGGCGTTGCGCTCCAGGACCTTGCTGATCAGGTGCGCGGACATGTCCTCGGCGCGGGTATTGCGGTGCATGCCACCCTTGGAGCGGCCCATGGGCGTGCGACCGAAGTCGACAATCACCACGTCTCTTGGATTCAGGCTCATATATTCACTCTCGCTCTATACCGTTGGGCGCTTAACCGAAGAAGCGCTGGCCGTTCTTGGCCATTTCGCGCAGCTTGGCGGTGGGGTGGTACAGCGGGCCCAGATCGGCGTACTTGTCTGCCAGGGCCACGAACTCGGCCACACCGATCGAATCGATGTAGCGCAGCGCGCCGCCACGGAAGGGAGGGAAACCAATGCCGTAGACCAGGCCCATGTCGGCCTCGGCTGCGGTCTCGACGATGCCGTCTTCCAGGCAGCGCACGGTTTCCAGGCACAGCGGGACCATCATCCAGTTGATGATGTCCTCGTCGCTGACCTCGCGTTGTTCGAAGACGATCGGCTTGAGCACTTCCAGCACCGAGGCGTCGGCGACCTTCTTCGGCTTGCCGCGCTTGTCGGTCTCGTAGGCGTAGAAGCCCTTGCCGTTCTTCTGGCCGAGGCGGTTGGCTTCGTAGAGCGCATCCACCGCGGAACGACGATCGTCCTTCATGCGATCCGGAAAGCCTTCAGCCATGACGTCGCGACCGTGGTGGCCGGTGTCGATGCCGACCACGTCCATCAGGTACGCCGGGCCCATCGGCCAGCCGAACTTCTCCATGACCTTGTCGATGCGGACGAAGTCCACGCCGGCGCT
>Ga0206117_101243_pt1 | contig 14265 bp, 12 predicted proteins | sample 3A5Ametagenome_FD_177997 | JGI IMG/M metagenome (GOLD analysis project Ga0206117, IMG submission 177997) | Enriched microbial communities from leaf-cutter ant dump, University of Wisconsin, Madison, United States - 3A5A | ecosystem: Environmental > Terrestrial > Nest > Insects nest > Nest dump... | reverse complement strand
GCCAACTGGATAGATGGTCGCGTGGCCTACTGGCGTCAGGATGCGACTGGTGAAGTCAGCCGCCGCCTCAACGACCCGAGCGGCGAGTCCGACAACGTCGGCGAGACCCGTCGCTGGGGCTACGACCTGCAGGTCAACCTGCACCCGGACGAGCGCACCGAGGTGTGGATGTCCTACTCCTGGCAGTACTCGAAAATCCTCGAACCCAGCAGCGCGCTTCCGGGCAGCAAGGGCAAGGAAATCGACCACGTGCCGCATCACCTGTGGAACACCGGTATCAGCTACCAGGCCACACCGGCCTTGCAACTCACCGCCTGGGCTAACGGGCAGACCAACTACTACCTGGAACGGGAGAACACTCAGGGGACCTATGGCGGCTACGTGCTGATGAACCTCGGCGCGACCTACAAGCTCAGTGAAACGATGAGCGTGGATCTGCAGTTGAAGAACCTGACCAACCGTTACTACGAGTATGTCTGGTATGACCCGGATGGGGCGGACGCCTCACTGCACTCTCCGGGTGATGGCCGCGCACTGTACGCCGGGCTCACCTTCGATTTCTGAGGACCGCCCGGAAGCGTTCGAAGCGCGGAACAGCCACCTTCACCGGGCGAAGTCCGGCTCATGCCGGCGCGACCCGGTGAAAGTACAGCTCCAGCCCCAGCCGTTGACCGCTGCGGACCGGGCTGACGGCATGCCGGGTGGTCACCGGGTAGTCGCCATTGCGTCCGGCGACAGGGCGGCGGTGGCTGGGGAACAGGGCGATATCGCCACGCCGCAGCGGCACCACCACGGGCCGGGATTGCAGGCGCGGGCGCTGTTCGCTGAGCAGCAGTTCGCCGCCGCTGAAGTCTTCGCCGGGCGTCGAGAGCAGGGCGACCATCTGCAGCGGGAAGACCAGCGCATCGGCGCCGCGGTGCCGCAGGGGCAGGTAGTCCTGCTCGCCCAGGCGGGTGAAGCGGGACGGATCATGGGACTGCCCGGCGTCCTGGCACTGCGCCTGGAACTGCGTGAGCTGCGCCGGGTAGCGACCGGGCAGGCCGAACCGCGCGCGCCACTGGTTGGCGATGTCGGCCAGCGCCGGATAGAAGGTCGCCTGCAGGGTCTGCAGCACCCCGCTGGAACCGAAGTGTGCGCCGTGCAGGTCGCCGGGAAGGACCACGAAACCGTCTTCTTCGAGGCGTTCACGCAGGTCAGCGGGCGTCATGGAAGATCACTCCCAGGGTGTGCCGCTGGCCGGCCAGCAGGCGGCTGACGCCATGTCGCACCAGCACCTTGCGCCAGCCGCTGCGCCGGCCCGCCACGGGACGCTCGGCGACCGCGAAGAGCAGGGCATCGCCTTGCTCCAGCGGCACCACTTCGGCGCGATGTTCCTGGCTGGAATACTCGCTCAGGCAGAATTCGCCGCTGCTGAAGTCGAGGCCCGGGCGCGACAGCAGGATCGCCATCTGCACGGGAAAGTGCAGCGCGCCGTACAGGTCCTGGTGCAGGCAGTTGTAGTCGCCAGCCTGGTACTGCAGGAGCAGCGGCGTGGGCCGGCACTGGCCGGCGGCGTGGCATTGGGCGATGAAGGCGGCGAGGGTCGCGGGGAAGCGCGTTGGCTGGCCGAGCCTGGCGTGCCAGTCGTTGGCGAGGCTGGCCAGGGGCGGATAGAAGGCCTGCCGGAGCGCTTCCAGCCGGGGCGGCAGCGGATAGCGGAAGTACTGGTATTCGCCGCGGCCGAAGCCGTGGCGGGCCATGACGATGCGCGAGCGGAACAGCCGTTCCTGGCGGTACAGGTCGACCAGCTCCCGGCATTGCGCGGCATCCAGCAGGCGCGGGATGCGGGCATGGCCGCGGGTGTCCAGGGCGTGCCGCAGGGCCGGCCAGTCGAGGTCCGGCGCGTGCTGCGGGAGCGGTGATGCGAGTGGCGGGCGGGTGTGCATGGGGGCGGTCCTGGTCCGTGGTGGCTGCAGGTTAGAGCGGGTGCACGCGGGCGGAACTCCGTTGCTTGCGATTGAAAGCGGCCGTGCAGGGGCGTCGACGAAAACATTGAAATTGCGAATTGTTCTCGTTAAAGTCGGCGCCCTCGCAGCGCAGTGACAATGGGCCACCATGTCGGGCATGACCACAGAAGAACTGGAACGGGCCTTCAAGGCACATGCGCGTGAACTGCGCGTGTTTCTCTACCGGCAGTTGCAGAGCACGGAAACCGCCGCCGACCTGACCCAGGAAACCTGGCTGCGCATGCTCGACCAGCGCCCGCGCAAGCCGGTGGACAACCTGCGGGCCTTCATCTTCCGCATCGGCCGCAACCTGGCCATCGATCACCTGCGCAGCCGCATGTCCCGCGAGCGTCATGACCAGGGCCTGGCCTACCTGTTCGAAGTCACCGGGGAAAGCCCCGAACTGGTCGACAGCGTGGCCGCGCGCCAGGAGCTGGAAGCCCTGGACGCTGCCTGGCAGCGCATGGACGAGCCGGCGAAGAGCATCTTCCTGATGTGCCGCCTGCAGGGGCGGGCGCACAAGGAGGTGGCTGCCGAACTGGGCGTGTCGCTGAGCACGGTGGAGAAAACCCTGGCCACCGCGCTGGACTTTTTGCGCCGGAGCCTGCAGCGTTGAGCGCCATGCCGAACCGCACCGACACTCCGCCCGATCTGCACGCCACCGCCCATGCCTGGGTGGTGCGCCTCACCTCGGGCGACGCCAGCCCGGCCGATGTCGAGGCGGCTCGCGCCTGGTGCCAGCTGCATCCCGAGCATCAACAGGCGTTCGTCGAGGCCCGCCGCCTGTGGCAACTGGCCGGGCACCTGCAGGTCCCGGCCCTGGCCGCACGTCCGCGTGCACGGCGGGCCTGGGGCTGGGCCACCGCGGCCGTGCTGGTGATCGGCCTGGGTCTGGGCCTGGTGCGCCAGCAGGCATGGGACGCCGACTACCGCACCGGGCTCGGCGAGCAACGGCGCATCGAACTGGCCGACGGCTCGCACCTGCTGCTCGACTCCGATTCGGCAGTGGATGTCAGCCTGCGTGGCGACCGCCGCGAGATAGTCCTGCGCCGTGGCGAGGCGCTGTTCGAGGTGGCCCATGATCCGCAGCGCCCCTTCCGCGTCGAGGCCGGCGACCTCAGCGCCACGGCACTGGGCACGGTGTATGCGGTGCGCAGGCAGGATGACGTGGTGCGGGTCACTGTCGCCCAGGGCCGGGTCGCCGTGCAGGGGGAGGGCGAGGGCCTGACCCTGGCCGCCGGCGAGCAGGTGGCCGCCCGTGGCGGACGTCTGCAGGCCCGGCAGGCGGTGGATGCCGGCAAGGTCCTGGCCTGGCAGCACGGTCGCCTGGTGTTCGAAATGACCCCGCTGGCCGAGGTGCTCGCCGAATTGCAACGCTATCGCCCCGGCTACCTGCTGATCGCTGACGACCGCCTGCGCGACCTGAAGGTCAACGGCAGCTTCCGCCTCGACCGCCTCGACGACGCCCTGGCCACCCTGGAGCAGGCATTTGCGCTGAGCATCAGGCGCTACACGGACTATGTGCTGGTGCTGCAGGCGCGTTGACCTCAAAAATTTTTTACGGGTCTGCCCGCATCACCCGTCTTCCTTGGCGAAAACGCTAATACGTTGCATTTGCCAGGGAGAATTCGATGCACCACTTCACCACCGCCCGCCGTCCACTCGTCGTTGCCTTGCGCCGTGCCACCCTGCTGCTGGGCCTGTTGCCCGCGCTGGGCTGGGCCGAGCCGGTGGCGTTCGACATTCCCGCCCAGTCGCTGGCCTCGGCGCTCAACCAGCTGGCCGCACAGAGCGGCCTGCAGGTGATCTACAACGGCGAGCTGGTCCAGGGCCTGAGCAGTCCGGCAGTGCGCGGCAGCCAGGAACCGGAGGCGGCGCTGCAGCACCTGCTGCAGGGCAGCGGACTGGTCTGGCACGCCACCGGCCAGGGCAGCGTGATGCTGGAGAAGGCGCCGCTCGAGGGTGATGCCGTGCAGCTGGGCGCCACCGCCATCAACGCCGCGCTGGCGGGCAGCGTCACCGAGGGCAGCCACGCCTATGCCAGCAACGGACCGAGCAGCACCGCCACGCGGCTGAACTTGACCCCGCGCGAGACCCCGCAATCGGTCACGGTGATCACCCGCCAGCGCATGGACGACCAGAACATGAAGGACCTGGACGACGTGCTGCAGAACACCACCGGCGTGATCGTCATCAAGAACGGTGGCGAGCGTTCGCTGTACCAGGCCCGCGGCCAGTTGGTGGACAGCCTGCAGATCGATGGCGTGCCGACCAACGTCAGCAACGCCTATTCGATGGACGCCATCTCCAAGCCGGCCACCGATATCTACGACCGGGTCGAAGTGGTGCGTGGCGCCACCGGCCTGACCGAGGGCGCCGGCACGCCGTCGGCGGCGATCAACCTGGTGCGCAAGCGCCCGACCGTCGAGCCCCAGGCGCTGGTGGAAACCGCCATCGGCTCGTGGGACAACCACCGCGCGCTGCTCGACCTGTCCTCGGCGCTGAACGCGCAGGGCAGCCTGCGCGGGCGCAGCGTGATCAGCTACAACGACGGCAACAGCTACATGGACAACGTGAAGAAGGAGAACCAGCTGTTCTACGGCATCGTCGAGATGGACCTGACGCCGGACACCCTCGCCACCCTGGGCTTCTCCTACCAGAAGGAGCGCAACTCCGGCTACGACTGGTCGGCCCTGCCCACCGCCGCCGACGGCGCGTTCTACCCGCTGTCGCGCTCGACCAACCTGACCGGCAAGTGGAACCGCTTGAACAAGAACAACACCAGCTTCTTCGCCGATATCCAGCACAGCCTGGCCAACGACTGGAAGCTGGTGGTCGCCGCCAACCACATCAAGGCGAAGTCGGACTTCCTCGGCAACTACACCTGGCGGGTCGGTGGCGACCGCTTCAGCCTCAATCCGCGGCACTTCCTCTACGACGACACCCAGACCAGCCTCGATGGCTATGCCAGCGGGCCGTTCGCGCTGCTCGGTCGCCAGCATGAGCTGGTGCTGGGGGTGAATGCGCGCAAGGACGATTTCGACTACCACGGCGGGCGCGATGCCAGCTACAGCTACGTGTTCGACATCAACGACCTGGCCGGCTTCAATCCGCCCACACCCACCGGGCTCAATGCGAACCTGTGGAAGTACAACATCACCCAGGAGCAGTCCGGGGTCTATGGCGCGGCGCGCTTCAGCCTGACCGACAGCACGAAGCTCATCCTCGGCAGCCGGGTCAGCTGGTTCAAGACCGAGAACATGACCAACACCACCGGCACCCCGCGCAACACCGAGTATGCGAAGAACCGCGAGATCACCCCGTATGCCGGCCTGGTCCAGGAGCTGGGCGACAACCTGTCGGCCTACGCCAGCTACACGGAGATCTTCAAGCCCCAGGCCAACCTCGACATCGACGGTTCGGTGCTCGAACCCATGACCGGCAGCAACTACGAGCTGGGGCTCAAGGGCGAGTTCCTCGACAAGCGTCTGAATGCCAGCCTGGCGCTGTTCCAGACCGACCAGACCGGCCGCGCCGAATACCTGCTGCCGTGCAACTGCTACGAGCCCTCGGAGAAGGTGCGCAACCGCGGTTTCGAGGTCGAGGTCAACGGTGCGCCGAGTGCTGAGTGGAACCTGTCGGCGGGCTACACCTACGTGCATTCCAAGTACGTCGGTGGCGAGCAGAAGGGCGAGGACTATTCGTCCCTGGCGCCGCGTCACCTGTTCAAGGTGGCCAGCGACTATCGCCTGCCGGGTGCGCTGAACCGGGCGCGGCTGGGTGGCAGCCTGTATGCCCAGAGCAGGATCAGCAACCGCGACAGCGACTACGTGATCCGCCAGGGCGGCTATGCGCTGGCCAACCTGCACGCGGTCTACGAGCTGAACGAGCATGTGGAGGTGCAGTACAACCTGGACAATATCTTCGACCGCAAATACATCCAGACCATCGGCAACGACAACTACTGGAACTTCTACGGCGAGCCACGCAACTTCAATGTGGCGCTGCGGGCGAAGTTCTGAGATCGGCTCCCACAGGGTTCCAGAGCTGCCAAAGCGTCGGCGTGCACTGTGGACCTTGGGGGAGCTGGCTGGTCGGAGCGGCGAACCGCAGCGATGGCGATGATGTCGTTCCGGCTGGCCTCATCACCGGCAAGACCGGCTCCCACAGGTTCGCGTCCGCCGCCGCAGACCAGCCCATGACTTTCCCTCATACCCCCATGACTTTATGTGGTTCCAGCCCCGGCCCAGGGCGGTGATACAAAACCGGCAAACACACCCACCAACAACAAAGAGTGTTTGCAGATGAAAGAACTGGACCTGTACATCGGTGAAGGTTTCGAAGGCCCGGGCGTCAACGCGGCGCACATCAACCTCCTCATCGGTCCGCGCAACGGCCCGGCCGGCCAGGCCTTCGCCAACAGCCTGGCGTCACCGAGCCAGGGCCATTGCCCGTTCATGGTGATCGCCCAGCCGAACATCCCGGTCAAGCCGATGACCCTGTACGTGAACAAGGCCGCCATCGACGGCGAGCTGCACGGCAACGCCACCTGGGGCGCCTCCCAGGCCGGCATCGCCAAGGCGGTGACCGAAGCCCTGCTCGACGGCACCCTGCCGGCCGAAGCCGAGGACGAATGGGCCATCGTCACCGCCAACTGGGTCAACCCCGCCTGCGACGACCTCGATGCCGTCTACCTGAACAACTACAACGCCTGCCGCACCGCGATCCGTGCCGCCCTCAGCGGCAAGCCGGAGCGCGCGCAACTGGCCGATGTGGTCGGCCAGATCAGCAACCCGTTCTATACCCCGAAAGCCTGAGGTCGCCGCCATGCAATACATTCGTTTGGGCAACTCCGGCCTGGAAGTCTCGCGCCTGTGCCTGGGCACCATGAACATGGGCACCCCGGACTGGAAACCATGGATCTTCGACGAGCAGCAGAGCGAGCCGATCGTCCGTCATGCCCTGGAGAACGGGGTCAACTTCATCGACCTGGCGGACTTCTATTCCGCCGGCGTCGGCGAGGAAGTGGTGGGGCGCATCGTCAAGCGCCTGGCCCGTCGCGAAGACCTGGTGATCACCACCAAGGTCGGCTACGGCACCCGCAGCGGCATCAACGCCAGCGGCCATTCGCGCAAGCACATCATGGACAGCATCGACGCTTCCCTGAGTCGCCTCGGCATGGACTACGTCGACCTGTACATGCTGCATTTCTTCGACGTGAACACGCCGGTGGAAGAGACCCTGGGCGCCCTCAACGACATCGTCAAGGCCGGCAAGGCCCGCTATATCGGCGTGTCGACCATGCTCGCCGGGCAATTGGCGAAGATCCTCCTGTGCTGCGAGCGCAACGGCTGGGTCAAGCCGATCAACATGCAGCTGCAGCTCAACGTCGCCTACCGCGAGGAACAGCGCGAGATGATCCCGTTCTGCCGCGACCAGGGCCTCGGCGTCTCGGTGTTCAGCCCGCTGGCCCGTGGCCTGTTGAGCGGCGACGTGCAGTCGACGCGCAACCAGACCGACTTCTTCACCCAGCAGATGTACAGCGACGAGGCGTCCTTCGAGATCGCCCGTTCGGTGCAGCGCGTGGCCCGTGCCCGTGGCGTGTCCAATGCCCAGGTGGCCCAGGCCTGGGTGCTGCAGCAGGGGGGCATCGATTGCATGCTGGTGGGGGCCGACAGCACCACGCAGTTCGACAGCGCCCTGGCGGCCCTGGAGACCCGCCTGGATGCCGAGGAACTGCACGAGCTGGAACGCAACTACACACCCTGCGACCTGATCAACGACTACACCGCCGGCAAGCGCATCCTGCGCACGGCGCGCCCGGGCAGCGAGCGTTTCCTGCTGAGCGAGGCCGTGGCATGAGCGGGCTGCTGCGCAACGGCAACTACATCGACGGCCAGTGGTCCTCGGGCGGCGCGACCTATACGGTCAGCGACCCGGCCAGCGGCGAACCGATCACCCAGGTGCAGCAGGCCGGTGCCGAAGAAACCCGCCTGGCCATCGCCGCCGCCGAACGTGCCTTGCCGGGCTGGCGCGCGCTGACCGCCAAGGAACGCAGCCTGCGCCTCAAGCGCTGGGCCGGGCTGATGCTCGAGCAGCAGGGCGAGCTGGCCAGCCTGCTCAGTCGCGAGCAGGGCAAGCCGCTGGCCGAGGCCATGGGCGAGGTGGTCTATGCGGCGAGCTTCCTCGAGTGGTTCGCCGAGGAGGCCAAGCGTGCCTATGGCGACGTGATCCCCAGCCACAAGGCCGATGCGCGCATCGTCGTGGTCAAGGAAGCCATCGGCGTGGTCGCGGCGATCACGCCGTGGAACTTCCCCCTGGCGATGGTCACGCGCAAGGTCGGCCCGGCCCTGGCGGCGGGGTGCACGCTGATCCTCAAGCCTTCCGAGGAAACCCCGCTGTCGGCCTTCGCCCTGGCGGTGCTGGCCGAGCAGGCGGGCATTCCGGCCGGGGTGTTCAACATCGTTTCCGGCGATGCCGTGGCCATTGGCGGTGCGCTGCAAGCTTCCAGCGTTGTGCGCAAGCTGTCCTTCACCGGCTCGACCCGCACCGGCAAGCTGCTGATGCGCCAGGCTGCCGACACGCTGAAGAAGGTGTCCCTGGAGCTGGGTGGCAACGCCCCGTTCATCGTCTTCGACGACGCCGACCTCGACGCTGCGGTGAAGGGCGCCATGGCCTCGAAATTCCGCAACACCGGGCAGACCTGTGTCTGCGTCAACCGCTTCTTCATCCAGGACGGGGTGTACGACGCCTTCGTCGAACGCCTGGCCGAGGCGGTGCGGGCCATGCGCGTCGGCGCGGCGTTGGCGGGCGACACCGAGCAGGGCCCGCTGATCAATGCGGCGGCCCTGGCCAAGGTCGAGGCCCATGTCGGCGATGCCCTGGAGAAAGGCGCGCGACTGGTCTGCGGCGGGCGCCGGCATGCCCTGGGCGGCACCTTCTTCGAACCGACCGTGCTCGCCGAGGCCCGCCGCGACATGCTCATCGCCAGCGACGAGACTTTCGGCCCGGTGGCCGCCTGCTTCCGCTTCAAGGACGAAGCCGAGGTGCTGCAGGCGGCCAACGACACCCCCTATGGCCTCTCGGCGTACTTCTACAGCCGCGACATCGGCCGCGTCTGGCGCATGGCCGAGGGCCTGGAGGCGGGCATGGTGGGGATCAACGAAGGGGTGATTTCCACCGAGGTCGCGCCGTTCGGCGGCATCAAGGAATCGGGCCTGGGCCGCGAAGGCTCGAAGTACGGCCTGGACGAGTACCTGGAGATCAAATACCTGCTGATGGGCGGGCTCTGAAATACCCATCGCCGCCGGCCCGCACAGCCGGCGGTTTTTCGGCTTCATCTCTACTTCAAGAACAATAACCGGAGACGAATATGTCCGTTGAACCCGTCAAGATCGACGATCTACCGATCGGTCGCTTCCACATCAAGATCGCCGGCCTGACTTTCGGCGCCCACTTCACCGACGGCTATATCCTTGGCCTGATCGGCATCGCTTTCACCCTGTTGAGCCCGCAGATGCAGCTCGACGCCTTCTGGCAGGGCCTGATCGGTGCCTCGGCGCTGATCGGCCTGTTCCTCGGCAGCCTGTTCTTCGGCTGGATTTCCGACCGCCTCGGGCGGCAGAAGATCTTCCTGATCAGCTTCGTGCTGATCACCCTGGCCTCGGTCATGCAGTTCTACGTGGAGAGCGCGGCGGCACTGCTGGCCTGCCGGATCCTCATCGGCATCGGCCTGGGCGGCGACTTCAGCGTCGGCCATGCCATGCTCGCCGAATTCGCCCCGCGCAAGCACCGCGGCGTGCTGCTGGGCTCGTTCAGCGTGATCTGGACCTTCGGCTATGTCGCCGCAACCTTCGTCGGCACCGCCATGCTCAGCCTCGGCGACGACGCCTGGCGCTACATGCTGGCGTCCTCGGCGATCCCCGCTGGTCTGATCCTGCTGGCGCGCATCGGCACTCCGGAATCGCCGCGCTGGCTGGTCAACCGTGGTCGCGTGGCAGAGGCCCGGGCCATCGTGCGCAAGCATCTGGGTGCCCATGTCATCCTCGATGAAGAGCCGGCCAGTGCCCATCGCTCCGGCTATGCCGCGCTGTTCAGCCGCGAGTACCGCAAGCGCACGGCCTTCAACTGCCTGTTCTTCGTCTGCATCGTCATGCCGTACTTCGCCATCTACACCTTCCTGCCGACCATCCTGGCCAAGATGGGCCTGGCCGAGGGCTTCGGCACCGAACTGATGCTCAACCTGCTGCTGATCGTCGGCGCGCTGCTGGGGATCTGGTGCACGGTGAAGTTCTCGCGGCGCGGCTTCCTCATCGGCTCGTTCGTGATCCTTGCCGCGGCGTTGTTCCTGCTGGCGGTACTGCCGGGCAGTGCGGCGTGGCTGATGGTGCTGGTGTTCGGCCTGTTCACCCTGGTGCTGTCGGCGGTGAGCAATCTGGTCGGGGTGTTCCCGGCGGAAAGCTTCCCGACGCCGGTGCGCGCCAGCGGCATCGGCCTGGCCACGGCGGTGAGCCGGCTGGGCTCGGCGGTGAGTACCTTCCTGCTGCCGCTCAGCGTGGCCGGGATCGGCCTGAGCCCGACCATGGGCATCCTGGCCGCGATCCTTGCCTTCGGTGCGCTGATCTCCTGGGCCTGGGCGCCGGAGACCAAGGCGCTGACCTTGAGCCAGGCGTGTGATGTGCCGAGTGTGGAGGAGGGCATGAAGGCGGCGGGTGTTCCCGCAACCTGATGTGCGGCCCCCTGTGGGAGCGGGTTCACCCGCGATTACATCGGTGAGTTCACCGCCGCAATCGCGGGTGAATCCGCTCCCACAGGGTCCGCGTTGCCTTGCGGACCTCGACATTCAGTTGGAGCCGCATCGAGCCTGAGCCTTTCGCGGGCAGCCACGCTTCTACAAAAGCCGGGTGGATAGCCACTCCGTGAATAGCCCGACCTTCGACAATCCCTGCTTGTCCCCGGCTACATCCAGCCAGTACCCATAAGGCCCGAGCACCTCCAGCGGGTCGATCAGCAGCAGGCTGCCCTCGCGCAGCTCCCGCTCGATCATCTGCCGGTCGATCACCGCCAGCCCCCCGCCGGCAACGGCCGCATGGATCACCTGGTCGAGGGTGGTGAATTCCAGCCCACCCGAGGTTTCAACATCCTCCCGCCCCATGGCCGCCAGCCAGTTCTCCCAGACTGGCAGGCGCTTGCCGTCATGCAGGATATGCAGCAGCGGGTGGTGCAGCGGATCCGGTGCCCGGCCCTCGACGAACAGCTCCGACGCCGCCACCGCAACATGCCGTTCCATCACCAGCAACTCGCTGTGCCAATGCTCCGCGGGACCCAGGCCGAAGCGGATGCGGCAGTCGATTTCCGCCAGGTGCTCGTGGCTGGCCTGGTTGCTCACGCTCAGGCCGATCTCCGGGTAGCGCCGGCAGAAGTCCCGCAGGTGCGGCGACAGCCAGCGCGTGGCCCAGGTGGGTGGGGCGAGGATGCGCAGGCGCTGGCGCAGGTTGGGCACGCGTACCGACTGCAGGGCGCGGTCGATCTGGTCGAAGGCCAGCGCCAGCTGCGGCGACAGGGCCGCGCCGGCGTCGGTGAGGGTCAGGCCCAGGTGGGTACGCACGAACAGGGCCACGCCCAGGTGCTCTTCCAGTTGCTTGATCTGCCGGCTGACTGCGCCCTGGGTCACGTTCAACTCGAGGGCGGCCTGGCTGAAACTGCGATGCCGCGCGACTTCTTCGAAGACGCGCAGCATGTTGAGCGGGGGTAACTGACGCATGGGGCCACCCCGCGGGGAAGGGTCTTAGAAGTAGTACCCGATATTGACGTACACCTGGTTTTCCCATTGGTTGCTGCCGCCGGCACCCAGGCTCTGGGTGTAGCTGCTGCCACCGATGTAAGGGTCGTTCTTGCCGAACAGCCACTCCGTGGCGATCCACAATTTGCTCAGGGAGAACGAGGAACCGAGGATCAGCCGCTCCGAGGTGTCCCAGCCCGCGGCCGACTTGTCGAAGGCGCTGTAGTTGGCGTACAGCTTGATGCCGCTGAGCTGGTCGAACAGGTACTTGCCGTCGACGTCGTAGCTGAGGTCGGCGACATAGAAATTGCCGCGGCTGGCGACGTTGAAGGTGCCGTCGTAGCCGCCGAAGGTGACCACCTCGTCGCTGCCTTCGTTGCGCGGCGACATCTGCTGCCGCGCCGCCATCAGCTGCACGCCCCACGGGCCGTTCTTGCCCAGGTAGTGCACGGCCACCGAATTGCGCCGGCCGTCGTCATGGGTGTCGTTGTTCTTCAGGGTCGAGGTCATGCCGGACACGCCGACCTCGGACTGCCACCCGCCCAGGTCCAGCGCCCGCGCCACCCGCAGCACCGCGGTGTTGCGTTCGCGGTTGTCGCTGCCGTCGGCAACGTAGCTGTCGGCGGAGGACACCACGGTGGAATAGGTGCGGCCGTTGCTGGTGCCCTTGCCCTGCCAGGCCGGACGCAGGTACCAGCCGGCCTGCAGGTTCCAGGCGCCGGCCTGCTGGATGTACTTGGCGCCGACCTGCTCGACGTCTTCCAGGCCGATGACGTTGCCCAGGGTTTCGAAGAAGGTGCTGCCGAAGTACGGCTGCAGGCCGAAGGGAATCTGGTTGAGGCCGACCTGGACCTGCTGCTCGGGGTTGAACCTGTAGCCGACCCAGGCCGTTTCGGCGAAGGCGATGTCGCCGACGTTGTTGGTGTACTTGTACGGGTAGGCGCGTCCGTAGAAGCGATACTTGGCGGCGCCGATCCAGGTGTCGGAGTCGTACCTGGCGGTGAGGAAGGCGGTGTCGAAGTTGAACTTCTGGATGTCGCGGTCCGGGTCGTAGTCCCAGCGCGCGCGCACGGCGCCACCGAGGTCGAGGTGGTCCGTGACCTGCACGGCGAAGGCCGGAACGGCGAGGGCGGACAGGGTGGCAAGGCAGACGGACTGCCGGCGCAATGAAGCAGGGAAGGGCATGGCGTGGCTCTCGTTGTTGTTATGTGAGACGCGCGCAGTGTTGCCAGCCAGGCCTTGTCGGACAAACGATTAAATGGCGGGGTAAACCTGCGTTAAATGCAGGTTACTGACAGAAGTTTCTGTTTTGCTTGTGGGATGTGTCTTACGCTACTGGGACGACTTCACACCTTTCCCGTCCCGCCGAGCGCCTTCCATGAAAAGAAAAATGCCAGGTCTCAATGCCCTCAAGGCCTTCGAGGTGGCCGGCAGCACCGGCAGCTTCACCCGTGCCGCCGAGCTGCTGAATGTCACCCAGAGCGCGGTCAGCCGCCAGGTCCGCCAGTTGGAGGAGCAACTGGGCGAGCACCTGCTGCAGCGCCGTCATCATCACCTCGAGCTGACCAATGCCGGGCGCGTGCTGCTGCGAGCCCTGCACCAGTCGTTCGACAAGATCGAGATGACCGTGCGCAGCATCCAGCAGAAGACCCATTCCAACCGCCTGCACCTCAACGCCCCGCCGACCTTCGCCCGGCGCTGGCTGATGCCGCGCCTGGGGCGCCTGCGCGAGGCGCACCCGGAGCTGGTGCTGAGCATCACCACGCAACTGCACGACAGCCTGGCCGAGACTGCCACCCTCGATTGCGCGATCCGTTTCGGCAATGGCGAGTGGGACGGCCTGGACAGTTCGCTGCTGATCCAGGAGCGGCATATCGCGGTGTGCGCGCCGTCGCTGTATGCCCGCGAGCAGGAGGCGCAGGGCATCGACCTCAATCGCATGACCTTGCTCCATGTGCTGGCCCGCGAGGACCAGCGCTACCTGACCTGGAAACACTGGCTGGATGCGGCGCGGATCAGCGGCGTGGATACCCAGGGCGGCTACGAGTTCGACCTGCTGGACCTGGCGATACGGGCGGCGGTGGACGGGCTGGGCATCACCATCGCCGACTGGCACATGGTGGCGCCGGAGCTGGCCAGCGGGCAGTTGACCCAGGTGCTGAACGTGCATGTGGACGGGCACCAGTCGTACTGGCTGGTGACCCGCCCGGAGCAGCGCGATGCGCCGCAGCTGCAGCTGTTCCACCAGTGGCTGCAGGAGGAGATCTGGCTGGCGCAGCGGCAGCTGGAGCCGTCCAGTCCGGCGGGTTGATGTTGCTCTTTCGGGCCTCATCGCTGGCAAGCCAGCTCCCACAAGGACCGCGTGCACCGCTGGACCTGTGGGAGATTCTATGGTTTCAGGGAAGCCCATTGGCTGACTTTTGGTTGATATTCGTCCTGCCCCTTCAGCAGGGCGAATACGATGCGGGTAAGCTTGCGAGCGAGTATGACCAGCACCTG
>Ga0206117_101242_pt1 | contig 14280 bp, 15 predicted proteins | sample 3A5Ametagenome_FD_177997 | JGI IMG/M metagenome (GOLD analysis project Ga0206117, IMG submission 177997) | Enriched microbial communities from leaf-cutter ant dump, University of Wisconsin, Madison, United States - 3A5A | ecosystem: Environmental > Terrestrial > Nest > Insects nest > Nest dump... | reverse complement strand
TGCAGGGCATTGTTCGAGGTGATGATGATGCCGTCGACCTGCGCGCCCTTCAGCGCGGCGGTCATGTTGGGAATGGTCTGCAGGGCGCGCAGCGACATGTCGCTCAGCTTGAAGCCGTGCTTTTCCGACAGCCGGCCCAGCATGTAGTGGAAGGTCGAGCCCGCCGTGGTGTTGCCGATGGTGCGGCCCTTGAAGTCGGCCGGCTTCTTCAGGCCGCCCTCGAACGCCTTGGTCGAGGCGACATAGGCCGAGAATTTGTAGCCCGGCTCCTCGCGGCTTTGCGAGGCGACGATCTTCATCACGCCCGAACCCGCCAGGTTGTAGAACGCGCCGGTCAGGCCGGTGATGCCGAAATCGGCATCGCCCGAGGCGACGGCCAGCGTCACCGGCTGGGCGGCGTTGAAGAACTTGATGTCGAGGTCGATGTTTTCGGTGGTGAAATAACCGCGTTCCTTGGCGATGAACACCGGCGAGGACGACACGAAGCGCAAGGCCGAGATCGAGACCTTGTCGGCGGCCTGTACGGCGCCGGCGGACAGGGCGATGACGGCCGCAGCCAGCGCGGCGATGGACTTGTTCATGGTTTCCCTCCCCAAGGAACAGGCGGATCGGCGCGCACCGTATCGGGGGTGGCGCGGCGGGTCAATCGGGTGGGGAGGACGGGCGGCCGGTCAGACCGTGATGTCGAGGTTCTGACCGAGGAACGAGGCCCGGCGCGGCTGGGCCTGGATCGGCTGCGATGTCACCGAATTGACGGGCGGCACAGGCGCCTTGGTTTCCGCCTTCAGCTGGACGGTGCCGGTGGCCTGGGTGCCGGCGGCGCCTGAGGATTGCTGGACCGCCGCCTGAAAGCTCGCCGCACCGGCCGCGGCCGAGGGGCGCCGGTTGGCCTGAAGGCCCGACAGCGCGTTGAGCAGGTTGTTGGACGGCGTGACTTGCATGGTCGGGTTGTACCAGTTTTCGGCTTAACGGAGCGTAAAATCTGGTCAGCTTTTTTCCAGGGTGGCGATCGCGCCCTCGATGGCGCGGTAATCGTCGGTGCCGGGTTTCAGCTGGGCCAGCAGTTGCTGCCAGAGATCGCGCGCCGCCGGTTTGTCGCCGGCCGCCGCCGCGGCCTGGCCGGCCAGGAACAGGGCGTCGGGATCGGCCGGGCGCAGCCGCAGGGCCTGGGTCAGCGCCGCGCGCGATTCGGGCAGTTCGCCCAGCACCGTGCGCGCCCGCGCCAGCCGCATCCACCCGTCGAAATCGTCAGGCTGGGCGGCCAGCTTGGCGCCCAGGTTGTCGACCATGCCGCGAATCATCGCGGTGCGGTCGCCGTCCGACATCTTGGCCGCCGCATCCATCTGTTCGCGGGTGGGCCCGGCGGTGCCGGCGATCGGGCCCGTGGCGCGCGGCCCCGCGGCGGGGGCCAGATCGCGGGCGGGATCGCGGCCGATGCCGTGGCCGGCCTCGACCAGGCGTTCGCGCAGCATCGGCAGGTATCCGGCATCGGCCGGCGCCTCGCGCGCCAGGGCCAGCCAGTCGTCATAGGCACCCTGGGCATTGCCGTCCTGCAGCTTGGCCAGGCCCAGGTAATAGCGCGCCATGGTCGCCTGGGGATCGATGGCGACGGCACGGGCAAAGGCCCCGGCCGCGGCCGGGGTGACGCTGCCCTCGGCCGTCATCGTCAACGCCTCGCCGTAACCGGCCTGGGCGACGGCATCCTGGGGGTTCAGCTTGGCCGCGGACTCGTAGGCGGTGACCGCCTCGGGGTAACGCTGCAGGGCCATCAGCGTGCGGCCCAGCAGCAGCCATTCACGCAGGTTGTCGGGCTGGGCGATCAGGCGCTGGCGCAGCCGGTCGACCATGTTGCTGACCTGGGCCAGCTGCTGTTCGGCGGCGGCGGCGCGGGCCCGGGCGGCATCGTCCAGCGGCTGGTCGGGCAGGGTCGGGTTGCCCAGCCGCATGTAGACCACGGTCGCAAACAGCGGCACCAGGACGGCGACCGCAAGGATGGTGACCAGGACCAGGCGCGGCGACGCACCTTTGTGGCGCTCGGCCGCGGCCGCGTCGGCCTTCAACAGCCGGCGCTGGATTTCCAGCCGTGCGCTGTCGGCCTCGGCCTGGCCGATCTGGCCGCGGGCGACCTCGGCCTCCAGTTCGGCCAGCTGGGCGCGATAGACGGCCAGGTCGGCTTCGGTCCGGTCGCGATGGTCGTCGCGCGCCCGGCTCAGCGGAATCAGCAGGAAGGCGAGGGCGGCCAGCGTCAGCGCCGCGAAGGCAAACCAGATCATGATGGCGTCTGTTCCCGCCCGGTCAGGGCCGCCAGCCGGGCCGCTTCCTCCGGGCTCAGCGGGGCCGGGGCCGCGGTCTGGCGGCGCTGGCGGCGATAGAGCAGGGCGACGACCGCACCGCCCGCCACCAGGATCAGGACCGGACCGACCCACAGCACCAGCGTGGCGCCGCGGAACGGCGGGCGCAGCAGGACCCAGTCGCCATAGCGGGCGACCAGGAAGCGGCGCACCGCCTCGTCGTCGTCGCCGGCCTGGACGCGTTCGCGCACGATCTGGCGCAGGTCCTGGGCCAGCGGCGCATTCGAATCCTCGATCGACTGGTTCTGGCAGACCAGGCAGCGCAGCGTGCGCGAGATGTCGCGGGCGCGCGCCTCGGCCGCCGGATCGGCCAGCGGGGTATCGATCACCTGGGCCGGCACGGCTCCGGCAAACAGCGCCAGGGCCAGGCCCAGGACCAAGATGCGCAGGCCGGCGATCATTTCAGCCCCAGCAGCGGCACGATCTTGTCCTTGATCGCATCCTCGGTCAGCGGGCCGACATGTTTGTAGGCGATGCGGCCGTCGCCGGTGATGACGAAGGTTTCGGGCACGCCGTAGACGCCGAAATCTATCGAGACGCGGCCCTGGCGGTCGGCGCCGATGCGCGCGAACGGGTCGCCGTCCTGCTTCAGCCAGGCGGTGGCGGCGCCGGGATCGTCCTTGTAGTTGATGCCGTTGATGACGACGCCGCGCCTGGCCAGGTCCATCAGCATCGGATGCTCGACCCGGCAGGGCACGCACCACGAGGCGAAGACGTTGACCAGCTGGGGCTTGCCGCTGGCCAGGTCGGCGGTCTTCAGGCCTTCGGGTCGCTCGCCCAGCCCGGGCAGGGCGAACTGCGGCACCGGTTTCTCGATCAGGGCCGAGGGGATCTCGCGCGGGTTCAGGGTCAGCCCGACGCCCAATGCCGCGGCCAGCGCGGCAAAGGTCGCGATGGGCAGGATGAACGACCAGCGGATGATCTTTTCCGGCTTGTCCGCGGGTTCGGTGGTCATGCCTGCGCCCCCGATGCGTTTTCGGGCGTCGTCTTCGCGGGCGGGGCAGGCGCCCGTGCCTTGGTCGGCGCGCCGACCCGGTGGCGCCGGTCGGTCAGCGACAGCACGCCGCCCAGCGACATCACCAGCGCGCCGGCCCAGATCCAGATGATCAGCGGCTTGGAATACAGCCGGGTCAGGTAACCGCCGCGGCCGTCGGCCTCGCCCAGCACGGCATAGAGGTCGCCGGCGGCGGATGACCGGATCGCGGCCTCGGTCGTTTCCATCGGCGGGGCGAAGAAGCGCCGCGCCTCGGGCGTCATCAGGCCGATCTCGTTGCCCTGGGCGTCGTTGACCATGAACTTGCCACGGCGGGCGGCATAGTTCGGGCCGACCACTTCCTCGACTCCGTCGAAGCGGTATTTGACCGGGCCGACGGTGGCGACGTCGCCGGGGCGCATCACCTGCTGGTGTTCGACGGTCCAGGCTTCGGACCCGACGATGCCCAGGACCGTCAGCCCGACGCCGAGATGGGCGATCGCCGATCCCCAGGTGGCGCGCGGCAGGCCGCGCAGCCGGCGCAGGGCCGTGGCCATGGGCACGCGGAACAGGCCCGCCCGCTCGACCAGTTCGGCCGGGGCGGCGACGATCAGCCAGATCGCCAGGGCGATGCCCAGGGCGGGGAAGACGGCGCCGCCGGCCTGCCAGAACACCACCAGCCCGACGATGGCGGCCAGCGCCGCCACGAATTTCAGCCGGCCCAGCGCGCCGGGCAGGTCGCCGCGCTTCCAGGCCAGCAGCGGGCCGACCACCATGGCCATCACCAGCGGCGTCATCAGCGGCAGGAACGTCGAATTGAAGAACGGCGGGCCGACCGTCACCTTTTCGCCGGTCAGCGCGTCCAGCAGCAGCGGATACAGCGTGCCCAGCAGCACGGTGGCCGTCGCGGTGGCCAGGAGCAGGTTGTTCAGGACCAGCGCGCCTTCGCGGCTGATCGGCGCGAACAGCCCGCCGGCCTTCAGCATCGGGGCGCGAATGGCATAAAGGGTCAGGCTGCCGCCGATCACCAGGATCAGGAAGCCCAGGATGAACACGCCGCGCGCCGGATCGGTGGCAAAGGCATGGACCGAGGTCAGCACGCCCGAGCGCACCAGGAACGTGCCGAGCAGGCTGAGCGAGAAGGCGAGGATGGCGAGCAGTATGGTCCAGCTTTTCAGCGCATCGCGCTTTTCCACGACGATCGCGGAATGGATCAGGGCGGTGCCGGCCAGCCAGGGCATGAACGAGGCATTCTCGACCGGATCCCAGAACCACCAGCCGCCCCAGCCCAGCTCGTAATAGGCCCAGTACGACCCCAGCGCGATGCCGACGGTCAGGAAGGTCCAGGCGGCCAGCGCCCAGGGCCGGACCCAGCGCGCCCAGGCCGCGTCGACGCGGCCTTCGATCAGGGCGGCGACGGCAAAAGAGAAGGCGACCGAAAACCCGACATAGCCGAGATACAGGAACGGCGGATGGGCGGCCAGCCCAGGATCCTGCAGGATCGGGTTCAGCCCGCGCCCGTCAAGCGGCGCCGGATCGATGCGGGCGAACGGGTTCGAGGTCAGCAGGATGAACAGCAGGAAGCCGATGCCGATCAGCCCCTGGATCGACAGGACCCGCGCCTTCAGCCGGTCGGGCAGGTTGGCCCCGAACAGGGCGACCGCGGCGCCGAACAGCGCCAGGATCAGGACCCACAGCAGCATCGAGCCTTCGTGGTTACCCCATACGCCCGAGATCTTGTAGATCATCGGCTTGGTCGAATGGGAATTCTGGAAGACGTTGTAGACCGAGAAATCCGAGACGACATAGGCATGGGTCAGCGCGGCGAAGGCCAGGGCCAGCATCACGGTCTGGCCGATGGCGGCCGGGCCGGCCAGCCTGACCCAGGGATCGATGCCGCGCCAGGCCCCGATCAGCGGCAGTGTGGCCTGAATCAGCGCCAGGCCCAGCGCCAGCACCAGGGCGTAATGTCCGGCTTCGGCGATCATCCGCCTGCTCCCGCGGCCTCGGGCCGCCATTCGCCCGATTTCTTCAGGGCGTCCGCGACTTCGGGCGGCATGTATTTCTCGTCATGCTTGGCCAGCACTTCCTGGGCGATGAACTGGCCCCTGGCGTCCAGCTTGCCCTGGGTCACCACGCCCTGGCCCTCGCGGAACAGGTCGGGCAACAGCCCGGTATAGCGCACCGGCACCTCGGCCCGCAGGTCGGTGACGACGAAGGCGGTGGTGCCGCCCGCTTCCTTCTGGACCGATCCTTCCTTGACCAGCCCGCCCAGCCGGAAGCGGCGGTCGACGCCCGGCGACTTCTCGGCGATGTCGGAGGGGGAATAGAAATAGACCAGGCTGTCCTGGAAGGCGGTCAGCACCAGGGCGGTGGCGATGCCCAGGACGGAAACCAGGGCGACGACAAGATAGAGCCGGCGGCGTTTGCGGGTCATCGTTCAGCCTTGAGGGCCGCTTCGGCGGCGCGGGCGCGCTTGAGCATCCGGCGGCTTGCGACGATCAGCCAGACGATGACGGCGGCGGTGACGCCATAGGCGCCCCACACGAAGCCGCCATAGCCACCCATCGCCAGAAAGGCGGAGATTGAATCGAAGGCAAACAATCGGGTCACTCGCAGACGCTGGCTAACCGCGGCGGACTATACGGCCGGGGACAGCCCAGGCCAAGGCCGCGAAGGGCTGCAGTTTGTCGCACCCGGTCAACTTGCCGCGATGACGCCGTTACGGTTTCGCGGTTACTGGTTACCGCGATCGGGTTCGAACAGATGCAAGGTCACGGCGCTGCCGGACGCCTCGGCCTTGGCCCGGTACATCGCCTGGTCGGCCGTCGCGATCAGTTCGGCCGGCGTCGTCGCCGCCTCGGGATACAGGCTCAGCCCGATCGAAGCGCCGACCGCGACCTCGATTCCCTCGACCGTCACCGGGGTGAAGACCTGTTCGGCGACGCGGCGGACGACGGCGGCCATGTCCTGGGCGCTGCCCGGCAGGCGGGGCATGATGACGACGAATTCGTCACCGCCCAGCCGGCCGACGAAATCCTCGGGCCGCATGGCGCGGCCCAGCCGCTTGGCCAGGCGCTGCAGCACCAGGTCGCCGATGCGGTGGCCGTACTGGTCGTTGACCGGCTTGAATCCGTTCAGGTCCAGGAAGGCCAGGGCGAAGCGGCTGCCGGTGCGGGCGGCCCTGGCCACCGCGTCCTCCAGCACGGTCATCAGATAGGCCCGGTTGGGCAGGCCGGTCAGGTCGTCGTGATGCGACCGGTGGGCGATGCGGTCCTTGGCGTGACGTTCCTCGGTGATGTCCATGACCACGCCGGACATGCCGGTGACCTGGCCGTGATTGTCCAGGGTGACGTTGCCGACCTCGCGCATCCAGCGTTCCTTCCCGCCGGGCAGGATGAAGCGGTATTCGACCGACAGCGGCGCGATGTTGGCCATGCAGGCCTTTTCGGCGGCCAGCAGCCGGGCGCGGTCGTCGGGGTGGACGCGGGCATAGAACATGTCGCCGGCAGGGACGTCGCGGGCGGGATCGAACCCCCTGATGCGGAAGACGTCGTCCGACCAGGTCCAGCGATTGGTCGCCGCCTCCCAGTCCCAGGTGCCGATGCCGGAAAACGCCAGGGCCTGGGAATACCAGGTCAGCCGCCGCTCCAGCATCTGCGCCCGCCGCGCGACACGGCGTAGCCTGATACCAAGGATGGTTGCGATGCCGCCGGCCGCGATCAGCCCGCCAAGGCCGAGCGATAGCGCCAGCGCGTCCAGGTTCAGTCGCCGCGTTCGGCCAGGCGACGCAGCCTCACCCGACGCTCCAGCAGTTCGGCGCGGATGCGCATGCCCAGCAGGCCGAGATAAAGGGCCATGAACCCGATGCCCATCAGCAGCAGCGGCCACAACAGGTCGGGATGGATCTTGGGCCCTTCCATCGTCACCACGCTGGCCGGCTGGTGCAGGGTGTTCCACCAGTCGACCGAGAACTTGATGATCGGCACGTTGACCACGCCGACCAGCGCCAGGATGGCGGCGGCGCGGGCCGCCTTGGCCTCGTCCTCGATCGCCTGCCACAGGGCGATGTAGCCCAGATACAGGAAGAACAGGATCAGCATCGAGGTCAGCCGGGCGTCCCACGCCCACCAGGTGCCCCACATCGGCTTGCCCCACAGCGAGCCGGTGACCAGGTTGATCAGCGTGAAGCCGGCCCCGATCGGCGCCGAAGCCTTGGCGGCCAGGTCGGCGATGGCATGCCGCCAGATCAACCCGACGGCCGATGCCAGCGCCATGCCGGTATAGATCGCCAGCGCCATCCAGGCCGACGGCACGTGGACATACATGATCCGGACGGTGTCGCCCTGCTGGTAATCCTGCGGCGCGACCAGCAGGCCCCAGGCGACCCCCAGTGCGATCGCGACGACGGCGACGCCCCAGGCCCAGGGCTCGACACGGTCGACGATACGAAGGAAGCGGGTGGGATTGGCGAAGCGATGCATGGCAGGGTCACTCTACAGCAAGGCGCAGGCCGGCGGCAGCGGCTAGGGGGGCCAGGGCCAGGGCCCCGACGCTCATGCCGCCCAGCAGCAGCAGATGGGGGCGGGCACCCAGCCCCTGGGTCGCCGCGTCGACGGCGGCGACGCCGAAGATCAGCACCGGGATCATCAGCGGCAGCACCAGCAGGCTGAGCAGCACGCCGCCGCGGCGCACCCCCACCGTCAGCGCCGCGCCGATCGCGCCGATCAGGCTCAGCGCGGGGGTGCCGGCGGCCATTGCCAGGGTCAGGACACCCAGGCCGTCGGGATGCAGCTGCATCAGCACGCCCAGCAGCGGGCTCAACACCGTCAGCGGCAGGCCGGTCAGCAGCCATTGCGCCAGGCATTTGGCCAGCACCGTCAATTCCAGCGGCAGCGGTTCCAGCAGCAGCAGTTCCAGGCTGCCGTCCTCGTAATCGGCCTGGAACAGCCGGTCGAGCGAGACGGTCGTTGCCAGCAGGGCGGCGACCCAGACCACCCCCGGCGCGATGCGCGACAGGATGCCGGGTTCCGGCCCCACCCCCAGCGGGAACAGGGCGACGGCCAGTACGAAGAAGGTCAGGGTGGCGACCATCGTGCCGTTCTGGCGCAGTCCCAGGGCCAGGTCGCGGCGGACCAGGGCGACGAAGCGATTCATGCGCCCATCTCCAGCCGGTCGACCTCGTCCAGGCCGAGATCGACATGGGTCGCGATCAGCGCCAGCCCGCCCCGGGCCAGATGGTCCGATACCGCGGCGGCGAACAGCGCGGTCGACCGCCGGTCCAGTGCGGTGGTCGGTTCGTCCAGCAGCCAGACCGGCGCCCGCTTGACCGTCAGCCGGGCCAAGGCCAGCCGGCGTTTCTGCCCGGCCGACAGGAACCGGGCGGGCAGGGGCGCCTTGTCGGCCAGGGCGAAGGCATCCAGCGCGGCGGCGATCGCGGCCTGGTCGCCCTGGGCCCAGAAACCCAGGTTTTCCGCGACCGTCAGGGTCGGCTTGACCGCGTCGAGATGGCCGAGATAGCCGATCGCGGCGCGATAGCTGTCGGGGTCGTCCGATACGGGGCTGCCCTGCCAGAGCAGCCTGCCCGACCGGGGTTGCAGCAGGGTGGCGACCAGCCGCAACAGGGTGGATTTGCCTGCCCCGTTCGGCCCGGTCAGGACCAGGGCGCGGCCGGCCCGCGCGGCGAAGTCGACATCGCGGAAGACCAGGCGGTCGCCACGCACACAGGTCAGACGCTCGCCGGTCAGGGTCATGAACCGGCTATTAGCATCGAAAAAACCGGCGGCCAAGCCGGCGCGCCATCGAGTCGCAGGGGCGGCCGACCATCCGGTGCCGGGCAATCCCGTGGGATGACGCGGATTTCGGGGGCCGCCGGCCGGCGATTTGCCTAAATGGCCGGCACGGCGCATAATCGGGCCGCTATCGCAGAAACTTGAGGGCAATCATGGCCGACGGAAGAATCCGTGCCGGCGACTTCCTGAAGACTGGCATTCTGATGGGCGGCGTGGGCTGGGCCCTGTCGCGCGAGGCACCTGGATTCTTTTTGGGCTGGGCCGCCGGCAGCGCAGTCTATCTGCTGGTCGTCGTCCTGATCGCCCTGATCGACTGGGATGTGCGCAATCGCGGCCGCCGCCCCGACGACATGCCCCAGCCGGGCCCGTCGGAACTGGTCGCGCCGACCGTGACCTTGCTGCCCTCGGCCGGGCCGCTGAACTTCGCCGCGCCGGGCATGCCCCCGCCCGATCAGTTCGGCGACCGCTAAATCTGGATAATTTGATCTATCTCAAAGAGTTAGACAATTGAGCGATTCCGCTTGGCGCGATGGCGGGCGCCGCCCATGATGCGCGGCACTGTCGGGGTCTCGAGGGGGAGTTTGCGCGACATGGAGATCGCAGCCGGTCCGGCCAGGCGCCGGGTCGTCGTGGCCGGGCTGATCGGCAACGCCCTCGAATGGTACGATTTCGCCATCTACGGCTATTTCGCCCTGATCATCGGCAAGCAGTTCTTTCCCAGCGACGATCCGACGACATCGCTGATCGCGGCGTTCAGCGTGTTCGCCGTCGGTTTCGTCATGCGGCCGCTGGGCGGCATCGTGTTCGGCCATGTCGGCGACAAGCTGGGCCGGCGCACCGCCATACTGGCGTCGTCCGCGGCGATGGCGCTGCCGACCGTACTGGTCGGCCTTCTGCCCAATTATGACGCCATCGGCCTGTGGGCCCCGGTGCTGATGCTGCTGCTGCGCATGATCCAGGGCCTGTCGGTCGGGGGCGAATACACGCTGTCGACCGTTTTCCTGGCCGAGCAGGCGACCGACGGCCGCCGCGGCTTCATGGCGTCCTGGGCGCTGGTCGGCGCGATCGGCGGCACGCTGGCCGGCTCGGCCATGGGGGCGCTGGTCAACAGCGTGCTCAGCCCGGCCGAGGTGGCCGAGTGGGGCTGGCGCGTGCCCTTCCTGGCCGGGGTGGTGCTGGCGATCTACGGCTTCGTCGTCCGCCGTTCGGTGCCCGAGGGGCTGCCGGCCGAAACCACGGCCGAGACCCCGCTGGCGACCGCCTTCCGCCAGGAATGGCGCGCCATGCTGCAGGTCGCGGGCATCACGATCTGCGCCGCGATCGGCTTCTACCTGATCTTCATCTACGTCGCCGTCTATCTGCGCGACATCGTCCATGTCTCGACGGCCGAGGCGCTCGACATCAACAGCCTGAACATGCTGGCCGTGATCGTCCTGACCCCCATGTTCGCCGGGCTGTCGGACCGGATCGGGCGCAAGGCCGTGCTGCTGGCCGCGGCGCTGGGCGTCGTCGCCTTCGCCTGGCCCCTGTTCGCGCTGGTCCATTCCGGCGTCGGCGCGCTGGTCTGGTTCGGCCAGCTCGGCTTCGCCATCCTGGTCGCGGCCTATCTGGCGGGCATGCCCGCGATGATGGCCGAAGCCTTCCCCTCGCGGCTGCGCTGCTCGGCGGCGTCGCTGGCCTACAACGTGCCGATGGCCCTGTTCGGCGGGACCGCGCCGATGGTTGCGACCTATCTGATCAACCGGGACCACGACGATTTTTCGCCGGCCTATTACCTGATGGCGGCCGGCGTGATCTCGGCCATCGCGATCGCCACGATGCGCGAGACCGCGACCGACGAATTGCGCGACTGATGCCGGTGTTCCGCGGCTGGATCGTCGTTGCCGGCGCCTTCATCGTGATGATGACGGCGTTCGGCGTCAGCTATTCGTTCGGCGCCTTCTTCGATGCCCTGCAGCAGGAATTCGGGGCGCTGCGCGGCTCGGTCTCGCTGGTCTTCGCCATTTCGGGCGCGTTGTATTTCCTGCTCGGCATCGTGTCGGGACCGCTGGCCGACCGCTTCGGGCCGCGGCCGGTCATCCTGTTCGGCATGGTGCTGGTCGCGGCGGGCATCTGGCTGGCCGGGCGGGCGACGGCATTGTGGCAGCTCTACCTCGCCTATGGGGTCGGCATCGGTGTCGGCGTCGGTTTCGCCTATGTGCCGGCCGTCGCCGCGGTCCAGCGCTGGTTCCTGCGCCGGCGCGGCACCGCGTCGGGCATCGCGGTCGCGGGTATCGGTATCGGCACGCTGATCGGCCCGCCCTTCGCCGCCTGGGCGATCGAGGCGTTCGGCTGGCGCGGCGGCTATACCGCGCTGGGCGTGGCCGGTCTGGTCCTGGGCATCGTCGGTTGCCTGCTGATCGACGGGCCGCCGGCCCGCCGCGGCCTGCGGCCCGATGGCGATGCCGGTCCGCCGCCGTCGGCCCACACGCCGCCGCCCGGCGCCACGCTGGGCCAGGCATTGCGCGACCGGCGGTTCTGGTGGCTGTACGCCGCCACCTTCGTCGGTTGCCTGGGGTTGTTCATCCCCTTCGTGCATCTGGTGCCCTATGCGCTGGACCATGGCATCGACCGGGGCGTCGCGGTCTGGCTGATCGGGCTGATCGGCATCGGATCGACCGTCGGCCGCTTCTTCCTGGGCGGCATGGCCGACCGCATGGGGCGGCGCCAGGCGTTCAGCCTGATGTTCTTAGGGATGGCGCTGTCGATGATCCTGTGGTTCTTCGGCACTGATGCCGTGATCCTGGGCATCTTCGCGCTGGTCTTCGGCCTGGCCTATGGCGGCTTCGTCGCCCTGGCCCCCGCCCTGGTCGCCGATTATTTCGGTGCGCGCGACATCGCCGGCATCATCGGCTGGCTTTATTCCAGCGTCGCGGTCGGCACGCTGGCCGGCCCCAGCCTGGCCGGCGTCGCCTATGACGTGTCGGGCAGCTATGCCGTGCCGATCATCCTGTCGGGCGTGTTCTCGGCCATCGCCGCCGCGATGATCGTGCGGCTGCCGGAGCCGGTGCGGGCCTAACGCGCGAAATCCGGCTCCTCGCGCGCCAGCGTGCGGCGCACGCTGTCGAGATGGGCGCGGGCGCTGGCGGCGGCGCCGTCGCGCATCTGGTCGGACGCGGCTTGGGCGATATGCGGGGGCACGACCTGCAGCTTGCGCCCCGTGGCCATTGCCTTCCACTGCGCCTCGGCGGCGCGTTCCAGGTAATAAAGATCGTCCCAGGCTTCGGCGATCGAGGCGCCGGTGACCATGACGCCGTGGTTCTTCAGGAAGGCGATCCCGGCCCCGCCCATCGCCCGGGCGATGCGGTCGCCTTCGGTATGGTCCAGCGCCAGGCCGTTGTAATTCTCGTCGACCGCGACGCGGCCATAGAATTTCAGGGCGGTCTGGCCGGCCCAGGCCAGCGGCTCGCCCTCGGTCATCGCCAGCGCGGTGGCATGCGGCATGTGGGTGTGGAAGGCCGCGATCGCGTCGGGGCGATGCAGATGCAGCCGGGCGTGGATGAAGAAGGCGGTGGCCTCAGGGCTGCCCGTGCCGGCCAGCACGCGCCCCGCGAAATCGCAGATCAGCAGGCGCGAGGCGGTGATTTCCGAGAAGGCATAGCCGTAGGGGTTGACCAGGAACAGGTCGGGATGGCCCGGCACGATCGCCGAGAAATGGTTGCAGATGCCCTCGGCCAGGCCCAGCCGCGCGGCCATGCGGAAACAGGCGGCCAGGTCGACGCGGGCCTGCCAGATCGCCTCGTTGTCCAGCCGGCTGTTGCGCAGGGTGGCCGGGGCGGCGGGCTGGGTCAGTTCATGGGCCATTGTCGCTTATGCCTCGCGCTGCGCGGCCCTGGCATCGGCCGCCCGCTGGGAAAGGATCATCACCAGGCAGGACAGGGCCCCGCCGATGACGATCATGACGAACAGGGCATGCAGCCCCATGCCGAAGCCTGCGACCAGGATGGTGCCGCCGACCGCGCCGACGCCCAGCCGCACCAGCGACCCGATCAGCGGCCACACCGCGCGGCCGGCCCCCTGGCCTGCCATGCCCAGCAGCATGCTGAACCCGGTCACGGCATAGAACAAGCCGACGGTGTGCAGATAGATGGTGCCGGTGCCGATGACCGCGGGATCGCGGCTGAACAGGCCCAGCCAGGCATCGGGAAAGATCGCCGCGGTGACGCCGATGACGCCGGCCACCGCGGCCCCGGCCCAGCCGCCGATCCAGGTGATGCGGCGCACCCGTTCCATCTGCCCGGCGCCCAGATTGGTGCCGACCAGCGCCATCACCCCGGTGCCGATGCCGAACAGCAGCGGGGTGATCAGGTAATCCAGGCGCGACGCCATGCCATAGCCGGCCAGCGCCTCGGCCCCGAAGCGGCCGACGGTCGCGGTGATGATGACCACCGACAGGTTGGGCACGACCGAACCGATCGCGCCGAACCCGCCGACCCGCATGATGTCGCGGAACAGGGCAGGGGTCAGCCGGCGGAAATCGAAGGTCAGCCGCAGGGTTGCGCGGTTTGACCGCAGATGCGCGATCAGCATGCCCAGCGTCAGCAGGTAATGGACGTCGAGGCCGATGCCGGCGCCGGCGATGCCCAGCGCGGGCAACGGCCCCCAGCCGAAGATCAGCGCCGGCGACAAGGGCAGGGTGACGACCATGGCGATGACCGAGATGCGCGCGGGCACCCCGGGCGCGCCGCTGGCCCGCAGGGCCGAGGCCAGCAGGTTGACGATCCAGATGACGATCGAGGCGCCGAAGATCAGGTCGGCATAGATCATCGCGGCCTCGAGCGCCTCGCCGCTGCCGCCCATCCATTGATACAAGGCCCGGCCGCCCAGGAACTGGCCCAGGGTGAAGATCAGCCCGATGCCCGCGCCCAGCACGACCGCGGCCAGCACCAGCGCATCGGCATCCTGCCGCCGGCCGGCACCCACGGCATGGGCGACCGCGGCCGACACGCCCGAACCCAGCCCGCCGTTCGACACCATCTGCATCAGCATCAGGCAGGGAAAGACCAGCGTCGCGCCGGCCAGCGCCCCGATGCCCTGGAACGAGATGAACCAGGTTTCGGCGATCCCGGCCAGGATCTGGACCAGCAGGACCAGGGTGGTGGGGGCGGCCAGTCTGGCAATGGCG
>Ga0206117_101236_pt1 | contig 14358 bp, 13 predicted proteins | sample 3A5Ametagenome_FD_177997 | JGI IMG/M metagenome (GOLD analysis project Ga0206117, IMG submission 177997) | Enriched microbial communities from leaf-cutter ant dump, University of Wisconsin, Madison, United States - 3A5A | ecosystem: Environmental > Terrestrial > Nest > Insects nest > Nest dump... | reverse complement strand
TGGTCTCGACCGGACCCAGGTCGTTGATGCCGACGACCTCGATGTCCTTGCGACCGGACTCGACGATCGCGCGCAGAACGTTACGACCGATACGACCAAAGCCGTTGATGGCGACCTTTACTGCCATGTTCATCTCCCAGTTGGGCTGCTTATATTTCGAGAAGCCGGAGTTTCTTTGCTAAGAAGCTTGCGGTCTTCACAAAAATCGCTCCGGAAAGCCGGATGGCTTCCGTGTACGCCGATGACCTCCGGTTGTCACTTCAGAAGGTTTGAAGGCCTCCCAAAGCAAAACGGAGGCGTTTGCCGCCTCCGTTCGCCGGATCCCATCGATCCTTATTCAGCGGCCTTCCGGCCCTTGGCGGGCTTGGCCGCCTCGGCGGGCTGGGCCTCTGCCGTGTCCGCCCGCTCGGTGGGCTCGACGTAGGCCCGGCCGTAGTAGCTGTCGACCAGGATGGCCTTCAGCTCGGAGATCAGCGGGAAGCGCGGGTTGGCGCCGGTGCACTGATCGTCGAAGGCCTCGACGGCGATCTTGTCGACCTTGGCGAGGAACTCGGCTTCCGGCACGCCAGCCGCCTGGATGGAGGCGGGAATGTCGAGCTGCTTCTTGAGGTCCTCGACCCAGGCGATCAGGTTGTCGACGCGCTGCTGGGTGCGCTCGGCATGCAGGCCGAGGTGCGTCGCGATCTCGCCGTACCGGGCCCGGGCCTTCGGACGGTCATACTGCGAGAAGGCCGTCTGCTTGGTCGGGTTGTTGGTGGCGTTGTAGCGGATCACGTTGCAGATGAGCAGCGCGTTGGACAGGCCGTGCGGCAGGTGGAAGGCCGCGCCGAGCTTGTGGGCCATGGAGTGGCAGACGCCCAGGAACGCGTTGGCGAAGGCGATGCCGGCGATGGTGGCGCCGTTATGCACCTTTTCGCGAGCGATCGGATCGTTGGCGCCTTCCTTGTAGGCGGCCGGCAGGTAGTCCTTGAGCAGCTTCAGCGCCTGCAGCGCCTGGCCGTCGGAATACTCGTTGGCCAGCACCGAGGCATAGGCCTCGAGGGCGTGGGTCACGGCGTCGATACCACCGAAGGCGGTCAGCGACTTCGGCATGTTCATGACGAAGTTGGCATCGATGATCGCCATGTTCGGCGTCAGCTCGTAGTCGGCGAGCGGATACTTCATGCCGGTGGAGTCGTCGGTGACGACGGCGAACGGCGTCACTTCCGAGCCCGTGCCGGAGGTGGTCGGAATGGCGACCAGCTCGGCCTTGATGCCCAGCTTCGGGAACTTGTAGATGCGCTTGCGGATGTCCATGAAGCGCAGCGCGAGATCCTCGAAGTGAACTTCCGGATGCTCGTACATCACCCACATGATCTTGGCCGCGTCCATGGCCGAACCGCCACCGAAGGCGACGATGACGTCCGGCTTGAAGGAAACGGCGCGCTCGGTGCCCTTGCGGACGGCGGACAGCGTCGGATCGGCCTCGACGTCATAGTAGGTCTCGACGTCCATGCCGTGGGTCTTCAGGAGTTCGATGACGCCGTCGGCATAGCCGTTCAGGAACAGGAAGCGATCGGTGACCACCAGCGCGCGCTTCTTGCCCTCGAGGTCCTTGAACGCTTCGGCGATGGCGCCGCGGCGGAAGTAGATGGACTTGGGGAGCTTGTGCCAGAGCATGTTTTCGGCTCGCTTCGCGACGGTCTTGCGGTTGATGAGGTGCTTCGGACCGACGTTGTCGGAGATCGAGTTACCACCCCAGCTGCCGCAACCGAGCGTCAGAGACGGCGCCAGGTTGAAGTTGTAGAGGTCGCCGATGCCGCCGAGGGCGGAGGGGGAGTTGATGAGGATACGGGCCGTCTTCATCTTGTCGCCGAAAGCGGCGACGCGCTCCTTGTGGCCATCCTGGTCGGTGTAGAGCACCGAGGTATGGCCGATACCACCCAGCGCGACCAGCGCGGCGGCGGCGTCGACGGCAGCCTCGAAGTCCGGCCGGCGATAGAGGGCGAGCGTCGGCGACAGCTTCTCGTGAGCGAAGGGCTCGCTCTCCTCGACGCTTTCGACCTCGCCGATGAGGATCTTGGTGTCGGCGGGAACGGTGATGCCGGCGGATGCGGCGATCTTCACGGCCGACTGGCCGACGACGTCGGGAGACAGGTGGCCGCCTGGGAACACCACGTTGCGAACGGCGCCGAGTTCGTTGCCGCTCAGGATGTAGCCGCCATGGCTCTGGAAGCGCTCGCGCACCGCGTCATAGACGCTGTCGACGGCGATCACGGCCTGCTCGGAGGCGCAGATCATGCCGTTGTCGAAGGTCTTGGACATCAGGATCGAGGCAACGGCCCGCTTGATGTCGCCGAACTCGTCGATGACCACGGGCGCATTGCCGGCGCCGACGCCGATGGCGGGCTTGCCGGAGGAGTAGGCGGCCTTCACCATCGCCGGGCCACCGGTGGCCAGGATCAGGTTGACGTCGGGGTGACGCATCAGGGCGTTGGAGAGTTCGACGGACGGAGTGTCGATCCAGCCGATGATGTCGGCCGGGGCGCCGGCGGCGACGGCGGCGTCAAGCACCAGCTTGGCGGCGGCGCAGGTCGATTTCTTGGCGCGCGGATGGGGGGAGAAGACGATGCCGTTGCGGGTCTTGAGCGAGATCAGCGCCTTGAAGATGGCGGTCGACGTCGGGTTGGTGGTCGGGACGATACCGCAGATGAGGCCGATCGGCTCGGCGATGGTGATCGTGCCGCCAAGCTCGTCTTCCTCGAGCACGCCGCAGGTCTTCTCGTCCTTGTACTTGTTGTAGATGTATTCGGAAGCGAAGTGGTTCTTGATGACCTTGTCTTCCACCACGCCCATGCCGGTCTCCTCGGCCGCCTGCATGGCGAGCGGGATACGGGCGGCGGCGGCGGCGAAGGCTGCCTGACGGAAGATCAGATCGACCTGCTCCTGGGAGAACGTCGCGTAGATTTGCTGGGCGCGCTTGACGCGGGAAACCAGCGCGTCGAGGTCTGCCGGGCTGTTGATAGGCATGTTCTTCTCCTGTCTTCCAAGCATTCGTCCCGAAGGCATTTTGTTCGTTAGCCGGTGTCCGCCAGTGTCTGGCGTCGGGCCGGCCGGGTTTGTGTGACCCTTAGGGCGAGGCGGGTGCGGAGAACCTTTCGGCAGTCCGCTCTGTTTTGTCCCGTTGCATATGGGATCGTTTTCAGCCCGGTGGTCAAGTCTTGAACCGATTAAGTCCTCAGTGCGTAGTGGTACTACAGACCGGCCAAAATTCTTCTAAAAGGCGTTGATAGAAAAGGTGAAATCGACGAGTTCCGGGGAATTCGGCCGCGTTGTTCCCCAGGCTCGCTAAACCGTTCGAGAATCCTATCAGAAAAACTACTGATTTCAAATTGGTGCCGCTGAGCAAGCTTCATGTAATCCTTTTCAGTGGCTTTCAGGGCGGGGAGGACGCCATCGGAAAGTGCGGACGAGGTCGTGGGACCTTTGAAAAATGGCAACTAGTATCAAGGACGTGGCGCAGCGGGCGGGAGTGTCGGTAGCCACCGTCTCGCGCGTCTTCGGCAACGGCCCGGTCAGCCCGGAACTGCGCGAGCGGGTGGAAAAAGCTATCGCGGCGACCGGCTATCGTCCCAACCTCTCGGCGCGCCGATTGCGCTCCCAGCATTCCCAAACCATCGGTCTGATGGTCGCCGATATTCGCAGTCCGTTCTTCACGGCACTGAGCCGGGTGGTCGAGGACGAGGCCTATCGCTCGGGCATGCGGGTGATCCTCTGCAACACCGACGAGAGCGCGGACCGCGAGGCGATGTACCTTCGCCTCATGGAGGAGGAGCGCGTCACCGGTCTGATCTGGGCTCCGACTCGCGGCGGCATTGAGCGCCTGGCCGACGAGGATCTGCCGTTTCCGGTCGTTCTGGTCGATCGCGGCGGGCCAGTCGGCCGGCACGACAGCGTCGTTCTCGACAATCAGCAGGCGACGGCCACGCTGGTTCGCCATCTCCATACCATCGGACGCAGCCGCATCGTCGGTCTGTTCGGCAATACCTCATCGACCGCCGTCGACCGCCACCTCGGCTACATTTCGACGACCGCGTCGCTCGGCCTGTCGTCGGAAGCCTTCTTCGTGGCTCCCAACGCCGAGGCCGCCGAGCGCGAGATCCTCAAGGTGTTCTCCCGCCCCGACAGGCCGGACGGCGTCATCGCCTCCAGCAACCTGATGCTGCTGGGCGTCGTGAAGGCAATGCGGCGGCTGGATCTGAGAACGCCCGACGACGTGGCCATCGCCGGTTTCGACAACGAAACCTGGTCGGAACTGGTCGGGCCGGGCCTTACGGTGATCGAGCAACCGGTCGGCGACATCGGCCGCATGGCGATGACCTTGCTGTTCGATCGGCTGAAGGCGCCCAAGGCGCCGGCGCGCAAGGTGATGCTGTCCGGCCGGCTGATCGTGCGCGGCTCGACGGCCCCGGTGACCGGCCTCGTCGACGAACCCGTGGACTAAATCGCCCCGCGCCCTTCAGGACGCACGGCCATTTAGTTTCTTGTTGGCGCATCGGACTTGCCGAAAACCGGTTCCCAGTTTTCGGTCCGATTCCTTAGTCCTCATCGATCGGATGGAAGTGCACGTGGTCGTGCCGGTGCTGGTGCCTGTGCGCCACCGCCGGCTTCAGTCGGCCGTCTTCGAGCAACACGGCCTGCGTCGACAGCGTCGAGAGGAAATGCGCGTCGTGCGACACCAGGATCATCGCCACCGGCAGGTCGGCGAGGATGGTGGTGAGGCGATCGAGGTGGGCCTCGTCGAGCGCGTTGGTCGGCTCGTCGAGCAGCAGCACGTCCGGATCCATGGCCAGCACGCCCGCCAGCGCCACCAGTCGCTTCTCGCCGCCGGACAGGTGATGGGTGACGCGCTTTTCGAGCGACATGAGGTCGAGGTCGGCCAGCACCGCCCGGGCGCGCTCGATCGCCTGGGCTGGCGTGAAACCGAGGTTGAGCGGGCCGAAGGCCACGTCCTCAATGACGGTCGGCGCGAACAACTGGTCGTCCGAATCCTGAAACAGGAAACCGATCCGCTGGCGCAGGTCGCGGAAATCATTCTCTTCGCGCCGAGCGCGGCCGAAGGCCACCAGTTCGCCGGCATGCAGCGCTTCCAGCCCGACGATGGCACGCAGCAGGGTCGTCTTGCCGGCTCCATTGGCGCCGGCCAGCGCCAGTCGTTCCCCGCTTTCGAGACGCAGATCGACCCGGTCAAGCACCAGCCGGCCACTGCGCCGGACGCTGACGCCGGAGAGATCGAGAAGTACGGTCATCAAAGCCGATCCGCGACAAGGGCGCCGACAATGAGAAGGCCGGCCAATCCGGCCGTCCCAAGGTCGACGAGCCCGAACCGCTCCAGCGTAACAAGCGGAAACCGCCCTGCGAAGCCCCGGCAGCGCATCGCTTCGTTCACCCGTTCGGCGCGCTCGACGGCCCGGACCAGCAACTGGCCGATGAAATGGCCGTAGCTTCTCATGGTGTGGACGTTGGTTCCCGGCACGAAGCCGCGGAGGCGCATGGCGTCAAGAAGGCGCCGCGCCTCGGCGCGCAAAAGCTCGATATAGCGGATGGCAAATAGGAAAACCTGGACGAGGCGCGCCGGCAGGCCGAGGCGGTCGAGGGCATGTCCCAGACGAATGGGCGTCAGGCCCGAAACCAGCGGCAACACCACCAGTGCAGCCGCGCTGATGCGGAGAACCAGGGTAACCGCCCGTTCGAGACCGGGCAGGGACAGGCTGAGCGGGCCGATCTCGATGAACGGAGGAAGCCGCGTCAGCAGCGGCAACGCGACGAACAGGATCAGCAGAAAGCCCTCGATGTGCAGCAGGCGCCGAACCGTCTGTCGCGCCGAAACCCCGGCGAGCCAGGTCAGCCCGAGGCCGAGAAGGATCGCAAGGCCGAGCAGCGTCCATGACCTGAGATTGACGAGCGCCAGAACGAGGATCACGGCGACAATGACGCGTGTCCGCGTATCGAGCCGGTCCAGACATGAATCCTCGGCTGTGGCGTCAATCGCATCAGCTGCCATGGCCGCTCCGGCGCGAACGGAACCAGGCCCAAAGACCGGCGAGACCGGCGATCCAGCCAAGGCCGCCGATCAGGTCGTTGAAGCGGACGCGTCCATCGGCGGCGTCATAGGCCTCCAAGAGCGGGCGGATCTGCCGGGCGACCGCCGCGTCGACGGCTTGGGCGATCCGGGCGTCAAGGTCGTCCGGAAGGGTGGCTGTGGGCGATGTGGGCGTCTTGACCGCTTGGCCGGTGGTCGGCGTTCCGTCGGTCGAAACGTCGACAGTGGCCAAGTGGCCGTCGCCACCGGACAGGGTCAATCGATAGCGCCCGGGCGTTGGCGGCGTGAAGCTGAACCCGCCGTCCGTTCCTGTCTTGAGGCGGCTCACCTCCTTGCCGTCCGGCGTCGCCACCACCAGATCGGCGCCCTCCGGGCGCCCGCCGCCGATGTAGAAGCCATAGCCGGCAATGGTTTCGCCAGTCACTTGGGCGAATAGCTTGAGACGATGCGCTTCGGCCGGCAAGGCAAGGCAGGCAAGCGCGACGAGAGCGGTGGCGAGGCGGCGGATCACGGGGTGGTTCCGATGAGTGCGGATGCTCCGATCATCTCCGGTTTCACCTTGAGAAGATAGAGCGTCACGAAAGCCGTCACCGCGGCCTCGAGAATGGACAGCGGCAGATAGGCCACCGCCATCACGCCGACGGCGGGCGCGAAGGCGGGTTCCGACACGGCGATTTCCAAGCCGACCAGACCGGCGGTGACGAGAACCGAAAGCGCGGCCGAGAGGCCGGCGAGAGCCGCCGAGCGGGTAGGGTGGGCGGCGCTGATGAGCGGACGGATGGTGATGGCGAGAAGGACACCCGGCAAGGCCATGTTGACGAGATCCACGCCGAGCACGGTCAACCCGCCGAAGCCGAACAGCAGCGCTTGCAGCAGCAGGCCGACGAAGATGGCCGGAAACGCCTTCCAGCCCAGCATGAGTCCCATCAACCCGCCGAGCAACAGGTGAACTGAGGTCGGACCGAGCGGGAAGGCCAGGGACGAGGCGATGAAAAACACGGCGGCAAGCAGGGCCGTTCGCGGGATGTCGCGATCGCCGAGCTGGCGAACGCCAAGCCACAGGCCGCCCGCGCCGGCCAACGTGCCGGCGGCAAGAACCGGCAGCGACAGGACACCGTCGGGAATATGCGCCATGTCAGGCCTCGCGTCCGCTGGTCATTTCGTCCCGCCCATGTCGGTCGCCTTCAACCACATCAGCGCGCCGAGTTCGGTGGAGGCCGGCTTGCCGTCCGGGGATTGCGCCTCGGGGCCATCGATCAGCGCGGCGAAGCCCCACCATCCCGCCCTTGGCACCGCGTAGGAAAAGACGCCCATGTCGTCGGCCTTGATGACCTGGGTGATGAAGGCCTCGTTGGGCGGCGTCACCGAACCATCGTTGACCCACTCCACCTCGATCTCGGCTCTCGGCACCGGCTGCCCGTCCTTGAGCACGACGCCGCGGAACAGGTTTCCGGTCCATATGCCAGTTGGCCGAACGAGCGGCTCGATCTCCACCGGCAAACCGACGAGGCGATCCCAGCCTTCGCCGGAGGCATAGCCATCGACCACCACCTTGGCATAGTGGACGATGTACTTGTTCTCGGCCGGTTCCCAGTAGGGCTTGGGTTCGACGAACAGCACCTGGGCACCCGGCTCGGCGATATCGCGCTCGAAGCGCCAGGCCTGCTTGCCGTCGACAGGGGTTTCGACAAGGGTTCCCGAGAGATCCTCGACGCCATTTGCCGTGGCGACGCCGACGCGCTCCGGCCTCACCATGTCCATGGTCGGGCCGCGCTCCATCGGATGGGTGAAGACGAGGTCGACCGTGACCTTGCCGCCATCGGGCAACACGTCTTCTGACGGCAGGATTTCCTGGAAGTGGGCAAGCGCCGGGGCTGAGAGGGCGATCAGCGTGGCGGCGGCAATAAAGATGCGCATTGGTCGTTCCGTCTTGCGTTGGTATGACGAAAATACAAAATCGTCATACCTGCGCAATACGGTAAAAGGCTAGGGTCGCGTTGCCCGGCGCGTCGCTCAGTCGGATGCGTCGTGCGTGTGGCCGTGCGGCGCGGGGCGCTCGCTTTTCCCTTCGAGCGGCACGACCACGAGGCGGCCGTACCGGACGCCGCGCTCGGCGGTGAGATGCTCGGCGAAATGGCTGATCTCGCCCGCCCGCCCTCTGAGCAGCGTCACCTCAAGGCAGTTGGCCTCATCGAGGTGGACATGGGTGGTCGCGAGCGACATGTCGTGATGGTGGTGGTGTACCGCCGCGAGCCGCCGCGCCAGTTCGCGCTTTTCGTGATCGAAGGTGTAGACGACGGCGGCGACGCAGTCGCGTTCGGGATCGGCGGTGGTCGCCAGTTCCCCGAGGCCGGCACGTGCCAGATCGCGGATCGCCTCAGAGCGATTCTGATAGCCGCGCCGGGCGATGAAGGCATCGATTTCCTCGACGAGGTCGTCGTCCAGTGTGATGGTTACCCGCTGCAAGGCGCTCTCCTGATTCCGGGCCGGCTGGTGTCCGTCGCCGGAAAGGTAGCAGGGGCGGGCCGGGTAGGGATAGCCGTTCGTCCCCCTACACTCGGGCAAGTTCGCTGGCAAAGGACGAATAGCTCGCCGAGGACAGCGGCAGGTAGGTCTTGTTCATGCGGCCGCAGATCGTCTTCAGTTTCTCGACGGCGGTGTGGCTGACGCAGTCGACCGGGAACATCACCACATCGGCGCGGACCAGCACGCCATCAAGCGCTTCCGCCGATTGTTCCGCGCCGCCGTCATGGTGGATCAGGGAGCCACGGCAGCGTTCGACGAGGTCGCGCATCCGCGACACCGTGCGCGGCCTCCCGCCGATATAGGCGATGCACCGTCCTTCGAGGTTGAACGGGCAGTCTTCGGCGCAGGCGCCGACGGTGCAGGGCGAAGCCTCGGCCAGCCGGTCGGAGAGGTCGTCGGCTCGCGCCTCGGCTGCGGCGAGGCGTCCGGTCAGGGCGTCGACTTCGGCGGCGAGCCGGTCGTTGCGGCGAAGGGCGAGATCGAGCCGGCGGGCAAGGTCGTCGGCCTTGCCGGCAAGGCGCGCCGTTTGCTCTCCGCCCTCCAACTCGGCGACACGGGCGCGCAACGTCGCTGCTTCCCGCACGAAGGGCTCGATCCCAGATACCAGACGGGTCAGGCGCTCGATCTCCCGGTCGCGACTCGCCAGCGCGTCCAGATGGCCGGCATTGGCCTGGTCCAGCCGGCGGGCGAGGGTGGCGCACTGTTGCTCGGCCAGCGAGCGGGCGCGGGCGTCGCCACGGTGCGAGGCGCCGCAGAGGTGCGACATCATGTGCACCTCGCCGAAGACGCGGACCTCCAGCGCTCCGCCGAGATGCACGTGGCTCATCACGGCCCAGAAGGCACCGGCAATCTGTCCTTCGGAGACTTCGCGGTCCCAGAAGGCCGACAGCTCTTCCTCCGAGCGGCAGCGAGACGCCTTGCGCACCGCGCCGGCGTGGTTGGCGTCGAGAAGCTTCTGGACGGCCCCGGAGGCGCGGTTGCGGCTCGACATGGAGTGCACGAAAGCCCCGTGCAATTCGTAGTCCGTCATCAGTTCGACGCCGTGGAAGAGGCCGAGCCGCTTCGCTGTCTTGCGCAGTTCCGCCAGGGTCAGGCAGGTGCCGAGCGTCACGCAGTGACAGCTCTTCGGCAGGTCCCAGATCTTAGGCCGCTCGTGACGAACGGGGCGGAGAGACGGTTTGTCGGCCGAGAAGGACGAGAGCGACGTCGCGGCCTCGACCGGCCCCGGCAGCGAGAAGACGGGCTTGCCCAGCATGTCAGTTTCCCTTGGGCAACAGGACGCAGAGGGCGCGGTCGACCGCATCGGCCGACACCTCCAGCTCGAATGGGCAGCCGCGTCCGGCGCAGAGGTCGGCGTGTGCGCAGCGGAAGATGCCGGCCCGCATCTCCACCAGATCGGCGCACATTCGGGCTTCCACCTCGCCGCGGTCTGGCGGATCGAGCGCCTCCAGAACGGCGCGGCGCACCGCGACTTCCCGGTCGACGGGCATCTCCGGCGCAATGCCAACCGGCGCGTGGACGAAGCGATAGAGGCGCGACATGCCGACAAGGCTTGCCGCGTAGCCGCCGGGCGCGTGCGGACGGGGGACCAGCGCACAACGCTCGGTCAGCCGCCGGCAGGCCAGGGCATCCGGCCGATGATCGATGAAGGAGCCGCCGGATTTGCGTCGTTTCTCTGCGCCCAAGAACCGCACGAGGATGAGGAGATCCTCGACGTCCTGGGGGTGCCAGCTTTCGGGCGGCAGGTAAGGCGCATTCATGATCGGCTTCCGGCGATAGGATGTGGCGATAGGGAACATAACTTGAGTTAATTAGTCAAGTATAAGTGAAAGTGACTACGGCAATGCGGATTGCCCTTGCCCTTCAACCGGCGAACCGCCAATCTGCAACGGTCCGCGCGTCCGTCCGGAGTTGCGATTGTCCACACTGTCTCCAGCCGCTTTCGAGGTCCGTCTCCATCACTCCGGAGGCAACGGGGCTCCGCTCTTGCTTGTCCACGGCTTCGGCGCCGATCGTCGCACCTTCACGGCCAATCAGCCGGCACTGTCGGCGGTCGCCGACGTCTGGTCGCTCGATCTGCCGGGACACGGAGCATCGCCCTGGGCGGAAGGGATGGCGCCGTCGGCCGCCGCTTTCGCCGATGCCATCCATAAGGCGCTCGACGATGCCGGCGTCGATCGCGTCGACATGGTCGGCCACTCGCTCGGCGGCGCTGTATCCGGTGTTTTTGCCGCACGCTATCCCGACCGTGTGAGATCGCTGACGGCGCTGGCCGCTTCCGGCCTTGGTCGGCCGGTTCCGCGCGTCTTCGTGGAGACCTTGCCGACCCTGACCGACGTCGAAGCCACCGAGCATCTGCTTCAGCGCCTGTTCGTCAGGAAGAGCCTCGCCAATAGGCGCCTGGCGCTCTACATGCTCGACGAGCTCGAAAAACCCGGCCGCCGGGCTGCGCTGTCGCGCATTGCCTCGGAAATGACGGCGATCTCCGCCGAGGCGGATGCCGCCTTCCGCAAGGTGGCCGAGGCCGGCCTGCCGCGTCTCGTCATCTGGGGCGCCGGCGATGCCGTCAATCCGCTCGACGAGGATCGCCTGGCCGCCGTCGGCGGCGAGCGCTTCGTCATTCCGGAGATAGGCCATCTGCCGCATGTCGAAGCGGCCGTCGCCGTCAATCGCCGTCTTCCCGATTTTCTGGCCGGGCTTTCCGCCTGACCTTTTCTTGGTTGCAACAGGTCTTTTCCGATGTCCCGCACCACTCGCGCCACCCAGTTCCTCGACAAGGCGCGCGTCGCCTACGAGACGGTCACCTACGACTATGATCCCGACGCCGACCGCATCGGCATGCAGGCGGCCGAGGCGATCGGCGCCGAGCCGTTCCGCGTCCTCAAGACGCTGATGGCGGAGGTGGACGGCAAGCCTGTTTGCGTCGTCGTGCCGTCCGACCATGAAGTCAGCATGAAGAAGCTCGCGGCGGCCTTCGGCGGCAAATCGGCCAACATGATGAAGCCCGCCGATGCCGAGCGGGTTACCGGCTACCACGTCGGCGGCATCTCGCCCTTCGGCCAGAAGAAACGAGTGCCGACCGCCTTCGAGGAAGCGGCTCTTGCCCACGACACGGTCTACATGAACGGCGGCCAGCGCGGCCTTCAGGTTCACCTGAAGCCGGCCGACGCGGTGAAGGCGCTCGATGCCAAGGCGGTGCCGCTCGTGGCGGATTGACACTAATCCGGGGACAAAACGTGCACGCCGGCGGATAACCGCTTGCCATTCTGTTGCACTTGGGCGGGGGCGATTCTACCCATCGTGCCATGGGCAAGGAACTGATTCCCTCCGACGGCATCGAGCCGATCAATCTTCGCGAGGCGCTTGAAGAGCGCTATCTCGCCTATGCGCTGTCGACCATCATGCACCGGGCGCTGCCCGATGTGCGCGATGGCCTGAAGCCAGTGCACCGGCGCATCCTCTACGCCATGCGCCTTCTGCGCCTCGACCCCGGCAACGCTTTCAAGAAGTGCGCCCGCGTGGTCGGCGACGTCATCGGCAAGTATCACCCGCATGGCGATGGCGCGGTGTACGAGGCCATGGTGCGTCTCGCCCAGGATTTCTCCCAGCGCTATCCGCTGGTCGACGGCCAGGGCAACTTCGGCAACATCGACGGCGACAGCGCCGCTGCCCAGCGTTACACCGAAGCGCGCATGACCGAGGTCGCCCGGCTGCTGCTGGACGGGCTCGACGAGGACGCGGTCGACTTCCGCGAGACCTATGACCAGGCCGACAAGGAACCGGTGGTACTGCCCGGTGCCTTTCCGAACCTGCTGGCCAACGGTTCGGCCGGCATCGCCGTCGGCATGGCGACCAACATTCCGACCCACAATGTCGCGGAAATCTGCGACGCCGCCATCAAGCTGATCGACGCGCCGGAGACCCCGGTGGAGGGGCTCGTCAACCGCGACATCGGGCCGATCCGCGGCCCGGACTTTCCGACCGGCGGCATCATCGTCGAGAGCCCGGAGACCATCCTGGAGGCCTACCGCACCGGGCGGGGCGGCTTCCGCGTGCGTGCCCGCTGGCACCGCGAGGATCTCGACCGTGGCATGTGGCATGTGGTGATCACCGAGATTCCCTATCAGGTGCAGAAGGCCAAGCTGATCGAGAAGATCGCCGAGCTGATCACCGACAGGAAGGTGCCGCTCGTCGAGGATGTCCGCGACGAGTCGACCACCGATGTCCGGGTCGTCATCGTCCCGAAGTCGCGCAACGTCGACGACAAGCTGATGATGGAAGCGCTGTTCCGCCTGTCGGAGCTGGAAAGCCGCTTCCCGATGAACATGAACGTGCTGTCGCGGGGGCAGGTGCCCAACGTGCTCGGCGTCCGCCAGGTGCTCATCGAGTGGCTCGCGCATCGCCGCGAGGTGTTGATCCGCCGGTCTCAGCATCGTCTCGACCAGATCAACGCCCGCCTGGAGCTGCTCGAAGGCTTCATCATCGCCTACCTCAACCTCGACGAGGTGATCCGCATCATCCGCGAGGAGGACGAGCCCAAGGTCGAGCTGATCCGCGCGTTCGGTCTTACCGACACGCAGGCCGATGCCGTGCTCAACATGCGCCTGCGCAATCTGCGCAAGCTCGAGGAGATGGAGATCCGCAAGGAACACGCGGAACTCTCCAAGGAAAAGGCCGAGATCGAGGATCTGCTCGGCTCCGAGAAGAAGCAGTGGAAGACGGTGCGCTGGCAGATCGGCGAGGTGAAGAAGGAATTCGGCCCCGACAGCAAGATCGGCAAGCGCCGCACCAGCTTCGGCGACGGTCCCGCTCACGCCGTCGACGACGTGATGGAGGCGCTGATCGAGCGCGAGCCGATCACCGTCGTCGTCTCCGAAAAGGGCTGGATTCGCACCCTGAAGGGGCACATTTCCGATGTTTCCGGCCTGCAGTTCAAGGCCGGTGACGGGCTGAAGCTGTTCTTCAAGGCGGAGACCACGGACAAGCTGATCGTCTTCGCCGACAACGGCAAGGCCTTCACCCTCGGGGCGGACAAGCTGCCCGGTGGACGGTCGTCCGGCGAGCCGATTCGACTGATGGTCGACATGGACGACGGCGCCGACGTGGTCGATGTCTTCGTGCACAAGCCGGACCGCAAGCTCCTAGTGGTGTCGTCCGACGGCTACGGCTTCGTGACCGCCGAAACGGACCTCGTTGCGACCACCCGCAAGGGCAAGCAGGTTCTGAACGTGTCGCCTGGCCAGAAGGCCAAGCTGATGGTTCCTGTCGACGGCGATCATGTCGCCATCATCGGCGAGAACCGCAAGTTCCTGATCTTCCCGCTGGTCCAGGTGGCTGAAATGGGGCGCGGCAAGGGCGTGCGCCTGCAGAAGTACAAGGATGGCGGCGTCTCGGACGCGCGGGTCTTTGCCGCCGATGCCGGCCTCATCTGGACCGATGCGTCGGGCCGCGTGTTCCAGAGGACGATGACCGATCTCGCCGACTGGATCGGCGACCGCGCAACCGCCGGACGTCTGCCGCCTCTGGGATTCCCGAAATCGAACAGCTTCGGCCCGAGGGGACTCTGACGAGTCGTCCGGGGCTATAACGATTAAGTACTACATTTGGTGTGTATGAAACTGCTCGGCCACAGCCTTTGCTGCCTTTACGGGCCTGTCGAACGAATGTACAAATTGCACGCTGCCGGTTTCCTTCGCGGAGCCGGGCGCTAGGGATTGACCAGGGGATTTATCATCGAGCCGCCGTCTCAT
>Ga0206117_101234_pt1 | contig 14387 bp, 13 predicted proteins | sample 3A5Ametagenome_FD_177997 | JGI IMG/M metagenome (GOLD analysis project Ga0206117, IMG submission 177997) | Enriched microbial communities from leaf-cutter ant dump, University of Wisconsin, Madison, United States - 3A5A | ecosystem: Environmental > Terrestrial > Nest > Insects nest > Nest dump... | reverse complement strand
GCGAAGCTGCCGCCGCCCCTGAAGGCAGCGCCGAAGATTGATGCGGGCATGAACGCCGCTGCTGAAACCGTTCCCGCCACCGTCTACATCGGCCTGGGTGCCAACCTGGGCGACCGGGGGCAGGCGTTGCGGGCCGCCGTGCAGGCGCTGGCTGCCCTGCCGGGCACGCGGCTGTGCGGCGTCTCCAGCCTCTACAGCAGCGCCCCGGTGGATGCCGCTGGGCCGGACTACCTGAACGCCGTCGCCGTGCTGGAAACGGATGCTGCGCCGCAGGACTTCCTGGCCCAACTGCAAGCCCTGGAAAACGCCGCAGGCCGCCAGCGCCCCTACCGCAACGCCCCGCGCACGCTCGACCTGGACATCCTGCTGTGGGGCGATGCGCAACTCAACACCCCGCAACTCACCGTGCCCCACCCGCGCATGGCCGAACGCGCCTTTGTGCTGCGCCCCCTGGCCGAACTCGCCCCGCAGCGCGTCACCCCCGCGCAACTGGCCGCCGTGGCCGGGCAAGCCATCGCCGTGCTGGCCGGGCCGGATTGGGTGGAGATGGGTACTACTCTATAAATAGCTTCTACCGCAGGTAAATAAACGATTTCAGATTGTTTTAATGCTGAAATCATTGTATGGACAGCGGGAGAAGCTATGAAAAAAAGGACTGCCCGGTAAAGGGCAGTCCTTTTTTTGGGGGCGTTCTGACCGCGCCAGTGGGATGGCTTAGTTGCGGATCAGATGGTCGAACGCCGACAGCCCTGCTGTCGCCCCCGCACCCGCAGCGATGATGATCTGCTTGTACGGCACGTTGGTGCAGTCGCCCGCTGCGAATACGCCGGGGACGCTGGTCTGGCCCTTGGCGTCGATGACGATCTCGCCCATCTTGTTCAGCTCCAGCGTGCCCTTGAGCCAGTCGGTGTTGGGCAGCAGGCCGATCTGCACGAAGATGCCTTCCAGGGTGACCTGTTTGACTTCGTCATTGGTGCGGTCTTTGTAGGCCAGGCCGGTGACCTTGCTGCCGTCGCCCAGCACTTCGGTGGTCTGGGCGTTCTTGATGACGGTGACGTTGGGCAGGCTGGCCAGCTTTTTCTGCAGCACGGCGTCGGCCTTGAGTTCGGGCATGAACTCGAACACGGTCACATGCTCGACCACGCCGGCCAAGTCGATCGCCGCTTCCACGCCGGAGTTGCCGCCGCCGATCACCGCCACGCGCTTGCCCTTGAACAGCGGGCCGTCGCAGCTGGGGCAATAGGCCACGCCCTTGGTGCGGTATTGGTCTTCGCCGGGCACGTTCATGTTGCGCCAGCGGGCGCCGGTGGACAGCACCACGCTCTTGGCTTGCAGCGTGCCGCCGTTTTCCAGCTCGACGGTGATCAGGCCGCCTTTTTCGGCAGCCGGAACCAGCCTGGCGGCGCGTTGCAGGCGCATCACGTCGATGTCGTAGTCGCCGATGTGCGATTCCAGGGCGGCGGCGAATTTCGGGCCTTCGGTTTTGTTGACCGAGATGTAGTTCTCGATGTCCAGCGTGTCATTGACCTGGCCGCCGATGCGCTCGGCGGCGATGCCGGTGCGGATGCCTTTGCGGGCGGTGTAGATGGCCGCTGCTGCGCCAGCGGGGCCGCCGCCGACGATCAGTACCTCGAAGGCTTGCTTGGCCGAGAGCTTGGCTGCTTCGCGGGCGGCGGCGTTGGTGTCCAGCTTGGCGACGATTTCGCCCAGCAGCATGCGGCCTGCGCCGAAGACTTCGCCGTTCAGGTAGACCATGGGGACGGCCATGATTTCGCGTTCCTGCACTTCTTTCTGGAAAGCGCCGCCTTCGATCACGGTGGTCTTGATGTTGGGGTTGAGGATGGCCATGAGCGACAGCGCCTGCACCACGTCGGGGCAGTTGTGGCACGACAGGCTCATGTAGACCTCAAAGTTGAAGTCGCCTTCGATGGCGGCGATCTGGTCGAGCAGGTCTTGCTCTTCCTTGGGCGGATGGCCGCCCGTCCACAGCAGGGCCAGCACCAGCGAGGTGAATTCGTGGCCCAGGGGCAGCCCGGCAAAGCGCAGGCTGCTGGCGCTGCCCTGGCGTTGCAGGGTGAACGAGGGCTTGCGGGCGTCGTTGCCATCCAGGCGCAGGCTGATCTTGTCGCTGCGCAGGGTCTGGATGGTGGTGAGCAGATCGCGCATCTGCGCGGAAGTCTCGCTCTCGTCCAGGGAGGCCACCAGCTCGAAGGGCTGGGTCACGCGCTCCAGGTAGGCGGCCAGTTGGGTTTTGAGTTGATCGTCAAGCATGGGTGTCCTCCGAAAAAGCAGTGATTCTTAAGATTTTTAGGCAATAAAAAGCCGGACGGCACGGTGTTCGCACCCGTCCGGCTTGCGCTAGGGCAAAAGATTTAGATCTTGCCGACCAGATCCAGCGACGGGGTCAGGGTTGCAGCGCCTTCCTTCCACTTGGCCGGGCACACCTGATCGGGGTGGGCAGCGGTGAACTGGGCTGCCTTGAGCTTGCGCAGGGTTTCCGACACGTCGCGGGCGATTTCGTTGGAGTGGATTTCCATGGTCTTGATCACGCCATCGGGGTTGATCACGAAGGTGCCGCGCAGGGCCAGGCCTTCTTCGGGGATATGCACGCCAAAGGCGTTGGTTAGCTGGTGGGTCGGGTCGCCAACCAGGGGGAATTTGGCCTTGCCCACGGCGTCGGAGGTTTCGTGCCACACCTTGTGCGAGAAGTGGGTGTCGGTGGTGACGATGTAGACCTCGGCACCGGCTTTCTGGAATTCGGCGTAGTTTTCAGCGGCGTCTTCGATCTCGGTGGGGCAGTTGAAGGTGAAGGCGGCCGGCATGAAGATCACCACGGACCATTTGCCCTTGAGGCTTTGTTCGGTCACTTCGATGAATTCGCCTTTGCCGTTGCGGTTTACAAAAGCTTGGGTCTTGAAGGGTTGGACTTGGGTGTTGATCAAAGTCATTGCAGTTTCCTTTCGTTGTGAAGTGAGTGTTTGACTGAACACAGGGCTGAAGTGTATTCAAGTTGTCTTCATATGACTAATCAATTGATTTGATCAATCTGATTGCATTTATCTACCGAATGATTGTCCCGCTTGCTCTCGGCATCCGTGCTATTTCCCGGTGTTGGCATCGGGCCTGCCGCTGGCCGACAATGGTGTTTTTACAAGGAGTGTTCCCACATGCAAGGTGAACCCAAGGTCATCGCTGCGCTGCAAGCACAACTGAAGAACGAGCTTACGGCCATCAGCCAGTACTACATGCACTACCGTTTGCAGCAGCACTGGGGCTTTTCCGCTCTAGGCAAGACGGAATACAAGGAATCCATCCACGCCATGAAGCACGCCGATGCGCTGATGGACCGTATTTTGATTCTGGACGGCCTGCCCAACCTGCAAGACCTGGGCAAGCTGCAAATCGGCGAAGACGTGCCTGAAACCCTCGCCTGCGACCTGCGCCATGTCCAAGCCGCCCGGCAGACCCTGCAGGATGGCATCCATGCAGCGGAAGCCGTGCAGGATTTCGTCTCGCGTGACCTGTTGCAAAAGCTGCTGGAAAGTACCGAGGAGCGCATCGACTTCCTGGAAACCCAGCTCGACCTCATCGACAGCGTCGGCGTGCAGAACTACCTGCAAACCCAGATGGGCGAAGCGCAGGAAGGCTAATCTTTCAGGTGCCAGCGCGGGTGCGCCGCGCCACAAAGGTGGCCAGCAGGTTCAGCAGCGAGCACAGCACCCAGTAGATCGCCCCCACGAACAGGAAGACCTCGGCCGGGTTGATCATGAGCCGGGCATTGACCTGGGTCGCCAGGAAGGACAACTCGCCCACGCCGACGATGTAGGCCAGCGAGCTGTCCTTGATCAGCGTGACCCACTGGTTGATGAACGAGGGCAGCATCATCGGCAGCGCCTGCGGCAGGATCAGCGTGCGCAGCACCTGCCAGCGTGTCATGCCGAGGGCGGTACCGGCATCCCACTGGCCCTGTGCAATCGCCCGGATGCCCGCTGCCACGCTGTGGGCCAGGTAGGCGCCGCTGATGAGCGATAGCGCACAGACCACGGCCAGCAGCCCAGGCACGTCCATGCCGAACAGCACGGGCAGCAGAAAGTAAATCCAGAAAATCAGCATCAGCACCGGAATGGCTCGCAGAAAACCGAGCACGCCGCGCAGCAATTGCGCGGGCAGGCCATTTCGGGCCATGGCCAGGGCGATACCCAGCCCCAGACCCAGCACGGCGGAGAGCAGGCCGGAGATGCTGCTCAGAATCAGGGTAAGCAGGGCGCCGCCGGGCGGGCCGTCGGGAAAGGTGCCCAGCAGCAGGTACTGCCAGTCGTCGGCAAGGGCGAGGAAGTTCATGCGCGGCCCATCCTGGTGTGGCCCCATTGGCGGCGGTCTTGCAGGTGCTGGTTCAGCATTTCCAGGCCAATGATGAGCACGATGTACAGCAGTGTGGTGATGCCGTAGACCTGAAACGGCTGGAAGGTTTCGGCCTCCACTTGACGGGCGCGGTAGGACAGTTCCACCAGGCCGATAGTCATGCTCAGCGAAGTGTTCTTGACGATGTTCATGTACTGCCCGAACAGGGGCGAGACGATGCGGGCCAGTGCCTGCGGCAGCACGACGTAGCGCAGTACCTGCCGGGGCGTCATGCCCAGCGACTCGGCGGCCTGGATCTGGCTGTGCGGCACGCTGCCCAGTCCGGCGCGGATTTCTTCTCCCACATAGGCGGTGGAGTACAACACCAGGCCCACCAGTGCGGCAACGAATTCGAAGGACGGCCAAGCCAGCGTCAGCGGGCCGACGGACAGGCTGTGCGGGCTGTTCAGCCATGCCGTCCAGTCCTGCGGCAGCAACCCCGGCATGGCGAAGTACCAGAAGAACAGCTGCACCAGCAGCGGCGTGTCGCGAAAGGCCGAAAGGTACAGGCCTGCCGCCCAGCGCACGGACGCAACGGGTGTGGTCCGGGCAGCGGCAAACAGCAGCCCCAGCACCGTGGATGCGGCCACGACCAGCAGGGACGAGAGGATGGTGATGGACCAGCCGCTCAGCAGCCAGTGCCAGTATTTGGCGGCCAGCAGGTGCTGCGGCCAGTCCGTGAAGTCGATCATTGAGGAAAAAGTAACAGCACTGCGCAGGGCAGTGCTGTTTTAGAACGTGTTTGGGATTTTGCCGGGGGGCTGTTCGCCCCACCGGGGCGGCTTACAGCTTGTCGCCAATTTTAAAGTTGCGCTGCAAGGGCGTATTGCTTTGCGGGCCGAACCAGGTGTCGTAGATCTTGCCTGCCTGGCCATTGGCCTCCAGCTCCTTGAGGGTGGTGCTCACCCAGTCGGTCAGTGCGGTCTCTCCCTTGGGGATGCCCACGCCGATATAGTCGCTGGAGATGGTGAAGGCAGGCACTTCCCACTTGTCGCGCTCTTTCTTGTCCTTGATGGTGGCCAGCAGGCCGATCAGCTTGGGGCCGTCCTGGGAGATCGCCTGCACGTTGCCGTTGCGCAATGCAGTAAATGCGAACGGCGTGTCGTCGTAGGCCACCAGTTGGGCTTGCGGGTACTTTTCGCGCAGCACGATTTCATTGGTCGTGCCCTTGTCCACGCCGATGCGCAGGCTGCTCAATTGTTCAGGGGCGGTGAGCTTGCCTTTTGGGGCGATGAACTGCGTGCCCGATGCAAAGTAGGGGATGCTGAAGTTCACCTGCTTGGCGCGTTCCTCGGTGATGGTGAAGTTGGCCAGAACCAGATCGACCTTGCCGGCCAGCAGCAGCGGCACGCGGTTGGCCGGGTTGGTGGGAACCAGTTGCAGCTTGACGCCCAGGCGCTGGGCGAATTCCTGGGCGTAGTCCACGTCCAGGCCGATGATTTTGCGGGTCTTGGGGTCGGTGAAGCCGAAAGGCGGGTTGGCATCGAGTGCCGCCACACGCAGCACGCCGGCCTTTTGGATGTCTTGCAGGCGGTCGGCCAGAGCGGGGGCCGAAGCCAGTACGGCAGCGCCAGCGGCGGCAGCGATGAACAGTTGCTTGAATTGCATGGTGGGATGACCTTGTGGGATTGGAAAATTTTGCCTAGCAACGGCGTTTTGCACCGTCAAGACAGGCATACCCGGTATTGTGAAGATGATTTGTTAGATAAAAAAAGAATAATTTCTAATTTTCATATTCTTTATTCCAATAATGCGGCTGGCGTTCGCGTTCGCACCGCGCAGTATGCGGTTGCATGGAATGCCAGTGGATGGCGCCGCAGGTCGCGGTATTGAAAAGCCGTGCCTGCGCAGCCTGCAAACGCTGCACCACGGGCGCGGCCGGATGGCCGAAGCGGTTGCGCCAGCCGCTTTGCACCAGGGCCACCTGTGGCTGCACGGCAGCCACCCATGCGGCGGAGGTGGATGTCCTGCTGCCGTGGTGCGCTACCAGCAGCGCATCGGCCCGTACATCGGCGTTGGCCTGCAGCAGGGCTTGCTCCTGGGCGCGTTCCATGTCCCCGGTCAGCAGGGCCACGGCGCCGCTGGCCGAACGTACGCGAATGACGCAACTGCTGGCGTTGGTTGTGCTGGGTTTGCGTGGCGGCTGCGTGCCGTTCGCCGTGGGCGGGGGCCACAGTACGGTGAACGTGACCTGCTCCCACGTCCACTGCTGCCCCTGGGTGCAGGTTTGCCAGGGGCGCTGGGCCTGTGCGGCGATGTCGGCAATGCCGCTGCCGTGCAAAGCGGCCAGGGGTTGGGCGGCGAGAATCGACAGCGCACCGCCGGTGTGGTCGCTGTCGGTGTGGGTCAGCAGTACCGTATCCAGCCGCAGGCCCAGGGCGTGCAGCAGCGGCACGATGGTCTGGCTGCCCGCGTCTCCATCGTTCCAGCGCGGGCCGGCATCGACCAGCAGGGTGTGGCCTGCGGTCTGCACCAGGATGCTGCTGCCTTGCCCCACGTCCAGTGCCAGCAGGGAAAACTCCCCCTGCGGCGGGGGCCGTGGCTGCCATAGCAGCATGGGCAGCACCAGCGGCAGTCCGAGCAGGCGCAGCGGCCAGGGCCAGCGCAGCAACAGCCACAGGCAGCCGATCATGCCGACCATGCCCAGCGCCAGTGGCGGCTGGGCGAAGTAAGCCACCGCCAACGGCCACTGCGCCATCCAGGCCAGCACGGTGAGCAGCAGCTCGGCGCACCATACCGCCGCCGTCCACAGCGGCGGCAGCAGCACGCCGGCCATTGCCAGCGGGGTGAGCAACAGCGTTACCCAGGGAATGGCCCACAGGTTGGCGAAGAACCCGACGATGGAGACTTGCCCGAACAGCAGCAGGGTCAAGGGGGCCAGGGCCAGGCCGATCAGCGTTTGTTCGCGCACCAGCCGCCACAGGGGATGCCACCAGCGCCTGGGGCCGGAAGGGTGCCCTGGATCGGTCATGAACAGCACGCCCACGGCCACGAAACTCAGCCAGAACCCTGCCTGCAGCAGCGCCCAGGGATCCCAGGCCACGACCACGGCCAGCACCAGCAGCCAGATGCGCGGCCAGGGCCAGCGCACCCCCAGGCTGCGCAGCAGGGTGACGGCGAGCAGCATCAGCAGCGTGCGCTGCGCCGGAATGCCCCAGCCGCTGAACAGGGCATAGCCCAGCGCCAGCAACAACCCGGCCCAGGCGGCGGCCAGGGGGGCGGGCCAGCGCAGGCTCAGCCAGCGGCTGCGCCGCCACAGCCCGCCGACCAGCAGTACCGACAGCCAGGCAAACATGGTGATGTGCAGGCCGCTGATGCTTACCAGGTGCGCCACCCCGGTGGCACGAAAAATTTGCCAGTCCGCCTTGGCGATGGCGCCTTGCTCGCCCGTCACCAGGGCGACCACCACTCCTGCGGCACGGGTGCTGCCGGCCGTGGCATGCAGCCGCTGGCGCACCTGCTCGCGGGCTTGTTCCAATGGCACCTGTCGGGTGCTGCCCAGCCGCTGCGCCGGGGGGAGGGGGCGTACGTAGCCCGTGGCCTGCACGCCCTGGCTCCACCACCACTGTTCGGCATCGAACCCCTGGGGGTTGCGTGTGCCGTGGGGGCGCTTGAGGCGCACCGTCCAGTGCCAGCGCTCCCCGGCGCGAACGGTCAGGCCGGGGTCGTAATGGTTCAGGGCAAGGCGCGGCGGCAGCGGCACGGGGGCGCCGGCACGGTTCCACCCCTGCTCGGGGGCGAACAGCCAGCGCTGGCCCTGCCCGGTGGCCTGGGGCAGGCTGACGATGACCCCCTGCACGGTAATGTCGGCACCTTCCAGGGCTGGCGGCAGGGCGTGCTCGGCAAAGGCCGTGGCCCGCCACCCGGTGCTGCCCCAGCCGGCCAGCGCCAGGGCCAGCACTGCGCCCAGGCAGGCGGCAGGCTGGCATGCAGGCCGCCAGCGCCAGACAAGCAGTGCGGCCAGCGCCAGGGCGGTGGCGTATCCCCATTGCGGCCCCAGCCGGGCCTGCTGCAACTGCAGCGCACAGCCCAGCACCCAGCCGATCAGGGGCCAGGCCGTCAGCCAGGGGGATATTTGGCGGTGAGGGGCTTGCGCTCTTGGCATACTTGCGGGCCATGCTAGTGGGGGTGGACGAATTTGGGCAAGCGCCCAAACCCCACACTGGCAGCAATGAAAGAAAGCACCACCATGAGCGTTTACGACCAACTGCAAGCCCTGAACATCTCCCTGCCGCCCCTGGCCGTGCCTGCCGCTGCCTACGTGCCTTTCGTGCAGACGGGCAAGCTGGTGTTCCTGAGCGGCCACATCGCCCGCAAGGCCGACGGCCAGGTTTGGGCGGGCCAGCTGGGCGCACAGATCAGCACCGAAGATGGCAAGCAGGCCGCCCGCGCCATCGCCATCGACCTGATGGGCACGCTGCAAGCGGCCTGCGGCGGCGACCTGAACCGCGTCAAGCGCATCGTCAAGGTGATGAGCCTGGTCAATTCCACGCCGGCGTTCACCGAGCAGCACCTTGTCACCAACGGCTGCTCCGAGCTGTTGGGCCAGGTCTTCGGCGACAAGGGCAAGCACGCCCGCAGCGCCTTCGGCGTGGCGCAGATCCCGCTGGGCGCGTGCGTCGAGATCGAGCTGATCGCCGAAATCGAGTGACGCCGTCAGCATCCCGGACGATGGAACTGCTTGCCGTCTTTACCACCGTTCCCGATGCGGCCAGCGCCGCACAACTGGCCCGGGCGGCCATTGACCGGGGGCTGGCCGCCTGCGTGCAGCAGGACAGCGTGCACAGCACCTACCAATGGCAGGGCCAGCTGCAGTCCGAGCCCGAGGTGCGCCTGTTGTTCAAGACCACCGCAGCGGCCTGGCCCGCATTGCAGGCGCTGATTGCCCAATTGCACCCTTACGAAGTGCCGGCCATCTATGCCCTGCCCGTACCGCACGCCAGTGCTGGCTACGCCCAGTGGGTGGCGCAGCAGGTAACGGCAGATACTGATAAACCATAGCTGTTACCGCTTCATAAACAAGGATTTCAGACTGATTTGTCTTCATAATCCTTGCAGAACAAGCGGTAACAGCAACTGAATTCATAGCTTGTCGTGTCCGAGCCATAACATTTGCCCCCTCTTGCCATGAACCTGCCGTTCCTCGATCTGTTTACTGCCTTTGGGCAAAGCCTGCTGTTTGCCTTTATCGGGGTGCTGCCCATCATCAACCCTCTGGCGACGGCGCCGCTGTTCGTCGATCAGGCGCGGGGCCTGAACGAACATGACCGCACCATGCTGGCGCGGCGCATCGGCCAGAACGTGGCAATCCTGCTGGCAACGACAATGCTCACAGGCTCCTACGTGCTGCGCTTCTTCGGCGTTTCGCTGCCCGCCGTGCGGATTGCCGGCGGGGTGATCGTGGCCTCCATCGCCTGGCGGATGCTCAATGCCCAGCAGGCCACTACCGACGATGCCACGCAGATCGCCCAGGCGCTGACCTGGGACAAGGCCCGCGTCAAGGCCTTCTATCCGCTGACCTTTCCCCTGACCTGCGGCCCCGGCACCATCGCCGTGGCGATTGCCGTCGGCGCCAGCCTGCACTCGCGCACCAGCGTGCCGCTGACGCTGGCGAACATGGCTGGCGGATTGACCGCCTCGGTGCTGCTGGGCATTCTGGTGGCGCTGACCTTCCGCTACGCCAGCACCCTGCTGCGTCGCCTGGGGGACACCGGGCAGGTGGTGTTCATGCGGCTGATGGCCTTCATCCTGCTGTGCGTTGGTGTCGAGATCGTCTGGGTGGGCGTGCGGGCCTTGCTGGCCGGGCTGGGCATTGGCGCCCCGGATGCGCAATAGCCGCGCAGGCCGTGGCCGGGGATAGGGTGCGCCTAAAATCCCCAGTTTTTCCCGAGCCCATCTTCCTGCCCTTTTGCCATGCCAGCCAAGCGCCCTGCCGAAAAAAACTCCTCCCTGCCCTCCGACGAGCCGGCCAGCTACGAAGCCGCCCAGGCCGAATTGCAGGCGCTGGCCCAGGCCATGGAATCCGGGCAATTGCCATTGAACGAGATGCTCGACGGCTACCGCCGCGCCTCGGTGCTGCTGCGCTACTGCCATGCCCAGCTCGATGCGGTGGAGCAGCAGATCCTGCAGCTCGATGGCGGCGACCTCAAACCCTGGGCCGCAGAGTGAAACCATTGACCAGAGAAAGCGGGGCAGGCAGTGCAAGATTTTGATTTTTCCCCTTGGGCCAACGCGCAGTGCCAGCAGGTGGAGCAGGCGCTGGCCGCCTGGGTCGGCGTCGATGCCCCGGCTGCCCTGGGCGATGCGATGCGCTACGCGGTACTCGATGGCGGCAAGCGCTTGCGCCCCTTGCTGGTGCTGGCCGCCGCCCAGGCCGTCGGCGGCAATGCCGCTGCCGCGCTGCGGGCGGCCTGTGCGGTGGAGCTGATCCACGCCTATTCCCTCGTCCACGACGACATGCCCTGCATGGACAACGACGTGCTGCGCCGGGGCAAGCCCACGGTACACGTCGCTTTCGGACAGGCGCAGGCGCTGCTGGCGGGCGACGCCCTGCAGGCCCAGGCGTTCGAGCTGCTCACCCCCGACGGTGCCGAAGTGCCCGCAGCCATGCAGGCCCATTTGTGCCGCATCCTGGCCCGGGCTGCCGGAGCACGGGGCATGGCCGGCGGGCAGGCCATCGACCTGGCCAGCGTCGGCCAGCAATTGACCGAAGCGCAATTGCGCCAGATGCACCGCCTGAAAACCGGCGCCTTGCTGGAGGCCAGCGTGCTGTTGGGCGCCGCCTGCGGCCAGGCTTGGGCGCCGGCCCTGTCGGCCTTGCACACTTACGGCCAGACGCTGGGGCTGGCATTCCAGGTCGTCGATGACGTGCTGGACGTGGTCGCCGATGCCGCCACCCTGGGCAAAACCCCGGGCAAGGATGCCGCCAACGCCAAGCCCACCTACGTCGCCTTGCTGGGCCTGGACGGCGCCCGGGCGCTGGCGCAGGACCTGCTGGCCCAGGCCAGCGCAGCGCTGGCGCAATCGGGCCTGGGCCAGACGCAGGCCCTGCTGGCCCTGGCCCACCAGGTGGTGGGGCGTTCGCACTGAGTACGCATGGTGCCGGGACATGGTATTGGGCAGCGCCATGTTGCTCATATAAAGAATAGCTGGGGCCGCTGCCCCCCTGGGCAATTTAGCCCTGAAAGAGTGGAGAAATGACAGCCAACGCCTACCCATTGCTAGAAGAAATCAATGATCCTGCTGACCTGCGTGCCATCGCGCGGGGCCAGTTGCCCGCCGTGGCCGATGAGCTGCGGGCCTATGTGCTGGACAGCGTTTCCAAGACCGGCGGGCATCTGAGTTCCAATCTGGGAACGGTGGAGCTGACGGTGGCGCTGCATTACGTCTTCAACACGCCGTACGACCGCATCGTCTGGGATGTCGGCCACCAGACCTATCCGCACAAAATCCTCACCGGGCGGCGCGATCGCATGGGCACGTTGCGCCAGTTGGGCGGCATCTCCGGCTTTCCGGTGCGCAGCGAAAGCGTTTACGACACCTTCGGCACGGCGCATTCCTCCACCAGCATTTCCGCCGCCCTGGGCATGGCCATGGCCGCCAGGCGCAAAGGCGAAAAGCGCCGTGCCATCGCCGTCATCGGCGACGGGGCGATGACGGCCGGCATGGCCTTCGAAGCCATGAACAACGCCGGGGTGCTGGACGGCAACCTGCTCGTCATCCTGAACGACAACGACATGAGCATCAGCCCTCCCGTCGGGGCGCTGAACCGCTACCTGGCGCAACTGATGAGCGGCCAGTTCTACGCCGCCGCCCGCCACGTCGGCAAGAACGTGCTGAAGAACGTACCACCGCTGCTGGAGCTGGCGAAAAAGCTGGAGCAGCACGCCAAGGGCATGGTGGTGCCTGCCACGCTGTTCGAGAACTTCGGCTTCAACTACATCGGCCCCATCGACGGGCACGACCTGGATTCGCTCATCCCCACGCTGGAGAACATCCGCCAGCTCGACGGCCCGCAGTTCCTGCACGTTGTCACGAAAAAAGGGCAGGGCTACAAGCTGGCGGAAATCGACCCCGTCACCTACCACGGCCCGGGCAAGTTCGACCCCAAGGTTGGCATCGTCCAGCCTGCCACCCCGCCCAAGCCCACCTTTACCCAGGTCTTCGGCCAGTGGCTGTGCGACATGGCGGCGCAGGATGCGCGGCTGGTCGGCATCACCCCGGCCATGCGCGAGGGCTCGGGCATGGTGGAATTTCACCAGCGCTTTCCGGAGCGTTATTACGACGTGGGCATTGCCGAGCAACACGCCGTCACCTTTGCCGCCGGACTGGCCTGCGAGGGCGTCAAGCCCGTGGTGGCGATCTACTCCACCTTCCTGCAGCGTGCCTACGACCAGATGATTCACGACGTGGCGCTGCAAAAACTGCCCATGGTGCTGGCGCTGGACCGCGCCGGCCTGGTCGGCGCCGATGGTGCAACCCATGCCGGTGCGTACGACATTGCCTTCGTGCGCTGCATCCCCAACATGAGCCTGGCCTGCCCCGCTGACGAGCGCGAATGCCGTCAGCTGCTCACCACCGCCTACGAACAAAACCACCCAGTCTGCGTGCGCTATCCGCGCGGTGCCGGGGCGGGCGTCACGCCCCTGGCGGACTTGAGCGGCTTGCCCTTCGGCAAAGGCGAGGTGCGCCGCGAAGGCAGGAACATTGCCATCCTGGCCTTTGGCACGCTGCTCTATCCCGCATTGCAGGCCGCCGAAACCCTGGACGCCACCGTGGCCAATATGCGCTGGGCCAAACCGCTGGATACCGAGCTGCTGCTGCAACTGGCCGCCAGCCACGATGCGCTGGTCACGGTTGAAGAAGGCTGCATCCAGGGCGGCGCCGGCAGCGCGGTGCTGGAAGCGCTGGCGCAGGCCGGCATTGTCAGGCCGGTGCTGCAATTGGGCTTGCCCGACCGCTTCATCGAGCACGGGGATCCGGCCAGGCTGCTGGCATTGCAGGGCCTGGATGCTCAGGGAATTGAAAACAGCATTCGCCAGCGGTTCATGCCTTCTGCATAGGCTGGCCCTGGTGTTTTCCCTCTTGCTATGCCCGCCATGGCATTTTGTGTTGCCTTGGTAATTTAATTGGTCGGACTTTGATTTAAAACAATCCCTTGCTGTGGAATACTGCAAAGCCTGTGGCGCTGGCCAAAGCCGGCGTGCATGTTTCGATTGAATACCCAAGGAGATGCTATGGATCGTCGTTCCCTGATTAAGCAAGCCGGTATTGCTGGCATTTTGGCCGCCGCCGTGGCGCCCGCAGTACACGCCCAGGCGTCGGTGCGCTGGCGCATGGCTGCGAGCTTTCCCAAATCGCTGGACACCATTTTCGGCAGTGCCGAGAAATTTTCCCAAACGGTGAAAGACCTCTCGGGGGGTAAATTCGAAGTTTCCGTTCATGCAGCCGGTGAGCTGATGCCTGCTTTCGGGGTGGTCGATGGCATCCAGAACGGCACCGTGGAAATGGCGCTGACGGCGCCCTACTACTTCACCGGCAAGGACTACATCTTCGCCTTTGGCTGTGCAGTGCCATTTGGCCTGACGGCCCGCCAGATGGACGCCTGGATGGAGCACGGCGGCGGGCGTAAGCTGATGGACGAGTTCTACGGCCAGTACAACATCAAGAGCCAGAGCGCCGGCAACACCGGCACGCAAATGGGTGGCTGGTACCGCAAGGAAATCAAATCGGCCAAGGACCTGCAGGGCCTGAAGATGCGCCTGGGCGGCGGGCTCTTTGGCGATGCCATGCACAAGCTGGGTGTGGTATCGCAAAACATGCCCGTCGGCGAGGTCTACCAGTCACTGGAAAAAGGCACGCTGGATGCGGTCGAATTCGTCGGCCCGCACGACGACCAGAAAATGGGCTTCAACAAGGTGGCCCCCTATTACTATTACCCCGGCTGGTGGGAAGGCGGGGCCGAACTGGAATTCTTCATCAACACC
>Ga0206117_101233_pt1 | contig 14390 bp, 7 predicted proteins | sample 3A5Ametagenome_FD_177997 | JGI IMG/M metagenome (GOLD analysis project Ga0206117, IMG submission 177997) | Enriched microbial communities from leaf-cutter ant dump, University of Wisconsin, Madison, United States - 3A5A | ecosystem: Environmental > Terrestrial > Nest > Insects nest > Nest dump... | reverse complement strand
ACACTAATAATTGATGAGTTTCAAGAATTTGATAATATAAATTCATCTATATTCAGTGATATTCAGAATCTCTGGGATCAATATAAAGGTAAGGCTAAAATCAATTTCATAGCTTCCGGTTCTATCTATTCAATGATGATGAAGATTTTTGAGAATAGGAAGGAACCTTTATTTGGCCGTCTTACATCAAAGATGATATTGAAACCTTTTGCCGTAAGTGTCATCAAGGAGATATTAAATGATTATAATCCTAAATACACCTCAGAGGATCTTCTGTGTCTGTATATGCTTACCGGAGGAGTTCCTAAATATCTTGATTTATTAATGGAAGCCGGAGCGGTTACGAAAGATAAGATGCTGGATATGGTCACAAGTCCGGACTCACCCTTTTTAGGGGAAGGTAAAGATTTACTGGTCTCTGAATTTGGAAAGGAATATGGCACATACTTTTCCATTATGCAGTTAATTGCTTCAGGAAAGACTACCCAAAGTGAAATTGATTCTATTATCGAAAAAAATACAGGCGCCTATCTGGTAAATCTTGAGAAGGAGTATTCTCTTATTATAAGAAACAAACCGATGTTTTCAAAACCTGAGAGCCGCAAAAACCGTTGGATCCTGAATGATAATTATCTTCGCTTTTGGTTCAGGTTTATTTTCCCGAACCAATCGTTAATTGAAATGGGAAAGAACGAGTTACTTCGAGAATATATTGATAAGAATTACGAGCAATACAGTGGATTGATCTTAGAGAAATATTTCCAAGCAAAAACGGTAGAGGAGGAGAGGGTTACTATGATTGGCAGCTATTGGGACAGTAAAGGGTTAAACGAAATTGACTTGATAGCATTGAATGATTTGGATAAGACTGCTATTATTGCAGAGGTAAAACGTAATCCGAAGAAAATCGATTTAAACCTTCTTCAGACAAAGGTTGACTCTATAAAGAAAGAGTTGTTAAAATATAAAGTTCAGTTGAAAAGTCTTTCTCTGGAAGATATGTAGTTTGAGTAAAATGGAGGGATATTTGAGAATTGAATTTTGATATACTCCGAATAAAATATTTATCCATTTTTCGGACTAATATATAAATAAATTGTATCTTTGCTTTTAGTGTAACTCATTGCAAAACAGTGAGTAATAAGCGTGGGTTATTTGGTGGCTCAAAAAATATCAATGATCTAACCAATTGATATACAATATAAAAATTAGAGGGCAAAGTTTCCTCTCTCTCCGAAAACAAGGCTGATAATCAGCAAATTGCAAAATAAGCACCCAGTTTTACACCCAAGAATGTAAAGTTGGGTGTTTTGCTTGTTCTAACGTATTCGAAAAAAATATAATTCTATTGACTCTTTGTTTATATTGTATGTATTTGACTTAAGAGTTTTTAAATGATATACTTTTCCGTAGTATTAAGTCGAAAATCTTTCCACTGAAAACTTATAGAGTTCTCAAATATCCTTTTTAGTCTATCCCTGTATTCTTTCTTATAACCTCTTGCGTACAAGAATATTAAATTTGTTTCAGTGCTTATTAAACTATCTACTTTCGTCTTTAGCCTTTTTAGATTTTCTTCTGAAAAAAGTCTGTTTAAATTTTCCTCATTTAAACCTCTCTTCTGCCTGTCTCTAATTTGTATTGGTTCTTCAATAATATCTATTAAGAAAACACCCCTTTCTTTTAATTGATTTAAGAAATGTTCATATTCCTCTGAATCGAAAGGTCTTCTACCAAAATAATGATTAAAAATTGTTGAGGGCAAACTACAGTCATCTTCTATAGTTTTAGATGATAATCTGTAATTTTCAGGAATCAGATAAAAATACTTTTTACCATTAGGTGGTGGTGCTTCTCCTATCAGTAGAGTATTTATCTTTTTCGGCTGATATTTCTTAGCTAACAACTCGTAATTCATATTACTCATTAAATTTTTTATCTATCAACTTACTATTGTTGAAAAAATTATGATATGCTACATTATTTATATTTATAATAAAAAGGAAGTTTTGACACCGAGTAAATCCCGTATAGACCAATTCGTCAGAAAATTCAATGGGTTTAAATCCGTTAAATTCTGTTTGTATTAGACTATTGTAGTTTTTTATATTATCTTCTACAACTAAAAATAAAACAGGACTTTCCCATCCTTTAAAGGAATGAATGGTGGATAACTTGAAGGTTCCTCTATTCATCCAGAAATTTGCCTTTCTATTTTTTCTTATTTTTTCAATCTCTCTATTCTTCTCATAACCAGTTTGCGCATTTGGAAGTAAACTTCGGAATTCCTCTTCCGTTTCAAACATGATATTGGTTTTTTCTTTACTAACTTCTTGTAGTTTACCATTCAAGTATCTTAACATTTTTATTCGAGAAGACAATATTGTTATATCATTGGAATTGAACTGATGTTCAATTATTTGTCTAAAGACATAGGTTGCAATATCTTCGTCTTTATTACTTGTAAAATAGTGATATTCAATAAACGGTTCGTCAAATAAGGAAAGCATAGATGCAGTTTCTATTTTATCCTCAATAACATACTTGTTTGTGAAGAAAAATTTTTGAAAATCTGTTGCCAATAATGCAATTTTATTGGAGAGTCTGTAGCTTTTATTTAGCCTTTTGTCCCATTGTCCAACTTGAATAGGGATAATGGGCATTTTGGTTGTATCCAAATCTCTCGAATAAATATTTTGTTTCTCATCTGCAAAAGCAACAATTTCAGTAGTTTCGACAGTAAAATTATCTTTAATAATGCGAATCCAATTTTCTTTATAATCTTGTGTTTCATCTATAAATATTGCATCATATTTGGGCAATTGGTCTCTATGTTTATCAAATAAGTGTAAATTCGAATACACCTTTTCATCAAAATCTTTCTCATTTACATCACTATATATAGCCCTTCCTTCTTCATCCTTTTCTAAAAAATCAAACTCAATCCCAGCATTATTCATATTCGAATTTATAAAGTCATGATAATTAGATATATTAAAGAATTCCCAAGCGAAAGAATCTCTAACCGCACTTATTTTATCATGAATATAGTTTTTCAATGTGATATTATAAGTTAGAATAAGAACCATACTACCCGTTCGTTTATGAGCATTCACAGCTCGTTGTGCTAATACGAGTGTTTTGCCAGAACCAGCAACTCCTTTTATTCTTTTACGTTCGTTTTCTTTGCTAACAGATAATTCCTGTTGAATTGAAGACAATTTAATATCTAAGCCTTCTTCTATAGTGTGATAAGAAGGCTTTAGTATTCGAGCAAAACTATTGTAAAGCCCATCAGTAAAATATTTACTTTTACGACTAATCCATGTTTTATCAAATATTCTGTCAAAATTGTGTTTCGTCAAAGAATCATTACCAAGTATGAGAGAGGACGATGTTTGTTTGTTCTTACACTTAGGGCATTCATTATTTTTCCAGTCTTTAAGCGGATATCTATTACAACAAAATGAACAATAGTCATCAAGAACAGAAAAATTCTTATCTAAAAAAGATTTATATTTGTGTGTTGGATTTACTCCATAGCAAAAAGTTATAGCTTCTTCTTCGGTTTGACAATGAAAATACACTGCACAACTAACAACATACCAATATTTGTAATCTTTTAATTTCAATTCAAGCAATGAATCTATATGTAAATCATACAAATTTTCTTTGTATTTAAGTACTTGTTTAAACGGAGTTTTTGTATTAACAGCATTATTAGCATTAACTATCCATTTCCCAACTTCATTCACATGATAATTAGATAAATCCCAATCTTTTACTTCAAAAACGATTACCCCACCTCCTTTGTGCATTAAAATAATATCAGGCAAATCTCCATTTAAAAATGGTTGAAAGAAAATTTCATATTCATCATTGTAATTATTTAGAAGAAATGACAATAATTTCCTTTCACCAGGTGTAGCTTCTTGTTTCCTCTTCTTTATGACTTCTATTGATGGATATAACAATGCCATAATAATGGTTTGATAGTTTGCTCTCAAATGTACTAAATATTTGAGAAACAGTTATAATTACCTCCTAATTCCTTTACCTTTTTCTGATTTTTGAACTATTCTAACAGACTGCTTTAGCTCTTGAAATTTTTGTCTAAACCAATCGAGGACATTTTTCCCATTGATGGATAATTTTAGTTTATCAGGGTTATCCCGATCTTTGAAAAGTTGCAATTTTGCATCTTTTGCTTCAAAAGACTGATTATGTTCTGGCGAATGGAGTTTGCCTGGTAATACAAATTTCTTTGTATTTGCAGAAAAAGAAATTGAATTTCTAAAATTAACAAGAGCAAGCCAAACAATAAAAACTTATCGGAATTGTATCAATTCAATAAAAAGGATGAACCCAGTATTGACCTTTGATGAAATCACATTGGGGTTTATTCAAAGCTTTCATACACATGAGGTCATATCCGGAAACCTGTTGAACACGGTTTATAAAAAGCACGCGATTTTTAAGTTCTTTCTTGGGCTTGCTATAGATAAAGAATATATTTCTAAGAATCCATATAACAAGTTTAAAATTAAGAAGATTATGCATGGACAGAATCCGGATATCCTGAGCGAAAATGAATTACATATATTACAAGAAGCCTATGATAAAGGGAAATACATAGGAGGAAAACGAGAAGTATTGAGGAATTTCTTGTTCAGTTGTTACACCTCATTGTCATATGCCGAATTTCAGAATGTTAAATATGTCGATTTAAAGCCTGTCATTATAAAAGAGAACGATAAAGAAACAACATATGCTTTGCTATGCAATCAACGTCTTAAAACGAAAGTAAAATACAAAATCCCTATAGTTTCACCGGTTATAGAATCCTTGCTGGAGAGGAAATCTGAAAATGCATGCCAGCATATATTTTCACCCTTGACAAACTGGAGAACAAACAAATTATTGAAAGAGATCATTTCAGAATTAAATATTGATAAGAATATGACTTTTCATATCGCAAGACATGCTAATCTCTGTATCTAATTGAAAACGAGTGATTTGTAGGAGTGGAATTCTTAATAGGTAACGATTTAGAAACGAGTAATCTTCTATATTCTACTTTATTTTACATACAAAGAGCAACTAAATTATCAGTCAAAGATAAAAAAAATATTCAACTTGTGGGGGGACCGTTATCTATTTATTTAGGGCAAACGCATCAAAACTTTAGTAGTTGTATAAGGTATTGATTATTGAGAGCAGCTTTGAGTTGTCTTTTCTTTAAACTAATTTTATCATTTTGCACTGCAATTATTTGTAGTGCTATTTTTCTAATGGTTGACAAATTCTCTGGAGCTCTTACAAATTTTGCCGAATTCCGTTATTTCTCTATTGCGGGAGGACGGATTCTTGACCTGATGAAAGAGTCAGAGATGCAAGGCTCGGAGGCTGCTCCGGAGAGTGGTGATATCAGATTGGAACATGTTTCGTTCGGATATGGGTATAAAGAAGTCTTACGCGACATATCGGTTCCTATAAAACAAGGTTCTTTAACGGCGTTGGTAGGCCCGTCAGGAAGTGGGAAAAGTAGCCTGATGAAAATTTGTGCACGCTTTTATAATCCATAGAGAGGGAAGGCTTTTTTCAATGGAGCAGATATGGGCTGAATAGATCCGGAAGCTTTAATGAAACATATCTCAATGGTATTTCAGAATGTGTATCTATTTGAAGATACGATTAAAAACAATATTGGTTTTGGCAAATCGGGTGCTACAGAAGAGGAGATTGTTCTGGTAGCAAAGAAAGCTTGTTGCCACGATTTTATTATGCGCCTGCCCAAAGGATATGATACGATAGTGGGAGAAGGAAGGTGCACTTTATCGGGAGGTGAGAAGCAGCGTGTTTCCATTGTGCGGGCTATCCTGAAAAATGCACCGGTAGTATTGCTCGATGAGGCTACGGCTTCGCTCGATCCTGAAAATGAGATAGACGTACAGAAAGCTATTAACAGCCTGATTGCAGGACGTACAGTTATTGTAATTGCCCATCGTCTGAAAACCATCAAAAGTGCTGATACTATAATTGTAATGGAAGAAGGTCGTATTGTGGAACAGCTCACATGAGGAACTGATCTCTAAAAATGGTCTCTATTACAAGCTATGGACAATACAGGAAAAAACACTAGGGTGGAAATTGTAGCTGGAAATATTTTTTCTCTGAAAATATATTGTTATGAGAGGGTTGTTTTTGAATGCCATTACACTATCTTTCCAGGTACCACTTATATGTATTTGTTTCGTTTATATTATATATTGCTTTTTGCTTATTGAAATCCAGCTTGTGTTCGATTTTTCAAATATCTTTTCAATTAAGTTTGAAAAACTCGTTTTTTTGATGCTAAGCTAATTCCGGAGAGAAATTTGATTCATGATTTTGATTCGTGAATGTTTTTCTCTAGTCCATCCTTACCTACACAAGAAATTAAAGTTAATCTTTTGGAGACTTATATAATTATATATTCAAATTATTATCTTTACTCTTATTTTTGAATTTAATGGTTCATAAATGCGAAAGATACTTCTACTAGCACTAATACTATCTCTATTCTTGTCGAAAATAAATGTGTTTGCTCAGATAAATGATCAATCTCATTATTCGGGCCTGACATTTATTGCCCACACTAAAAATCAGGATGAACGTACAGGGTTAAATCTGACGACAAAGAGAGCTATGAAATATTCGGAAGAAGGGTTCTCTTTAGAATTTGACTTGAAGTTGAGAGAAGAACTTCATACTTATGGCTATGTTTGTCGTATTGTCTCAAATAATTCGGAAAGTTTTGATATTATCTCTCACTTGTTGGAGTCAAATCTGAGATTTTTACTGACAAAAGCAGATAAGGTCATTGAAACGTCATCTATCCGTGACTCTATCGGAATAGTTAAAGATAAGTGGCTTAAGGTAAAGTTATCTTTTAACAAGGAGAATATTAAAATTCTGATTGATAATAATGAACAAACTATAGAACAACCGTTAATTAATTTTGCCGATATAAAAATATATTTCGGGGCAAATAAGGATACTCATTTTTATACGAATGATGTACCTCCTATGACGATCCGGAATATTGTAATCAGAGATAGTAAGAATGTAGTAAAACACAAATGGGAACTCTCTACACATAATAGAAATGAAGTATATGATGAAATAACGAAAGAGCAGGCAATTGCTGATAACCCCATTTGGGAAATAGATAAACATACCCAATGGAGTAAAGTTGCATCTTTTACCTTAAATACCAACGGCACAAATGTTAATCCTCTTCCTCAGCTAGCTTATGATTCGATCCTGGGAAGAGTTTTTATTGTTACACGAGACAGAATATATACATATCATATAGATAATAACCAGACAGATACTATAAAACCTCAAAGAGGATATCCTTATTTCAGAGTAGGTTCTTCGAGTCAATTGGTGTTTGATAGTAAACATAATAAACTCATTTCTTATAACCCGGATTTACCAAAACTGAATTTTTATGATTTCGAAAAAAATGAGTGGAGCGAACAATCTATTGTAGAGATAGATACCCGGCAGCATCACAATAGATTTATAGATTGTAAGAATGATCGGTTGGTTGTTTTCGGAGGATATGGAATTCATCGATACAATGCACAATTATCCATGATAGGGATTAATGATACTGCAAAATGGCATATAGAATCCCTTGATTCTGTTGTCCAGCCCCGCTATCTGAGTGCTCTATGTAACCTTGACGAGAAGAACTTCCTGGTTTTAGGTGGATATGGAAGCGTATCTGGAAAGCAAGAAGAATCCCCGAGGAATTATTACGATCTCTATAAAATAAACATCAACACAAAAGAATATATTCGCCTGTGGTCTTTTCTTAACGATAAGAATCATTACACGTTTAGTAATTCTATGGTCGCCGACATTGACGCAAACAAAATATATGCTCTGACATATAATAATGACAGATATTATTCGGCTCTGTATTTATCTGCTTTTGATATAAATACAGAAAATCCGTCGATGCAGGTACTGAGTGATTCTATCAAATATAATTTTCTGGATATTAAGTCTTATTGTGATTTATTCTTATATAGAAAGACGTCTTCACTCTATGCATTAGTGCAACAGGAACTTGTATCAGGAGAATCTACTGTTATAGAAATATATTCATTGGCATTTCCTCCTTTATCCAAAGACTATATTCATACTTATGAAGCGTCTAAAAAAGGTAGTAATTCTCCAGTCTTTTCGCTTGTTATAGTTATTGCTATTATTTCTGTTTTATTTATAGTCATATTTTATTATAGAAAAAAGAGAATGGGAGAGGTGGCGGTACCAGAAGAGGATATAGACTATCAACATAGACCGAGAAAAGAGAGATCAAGTGTAATGTTTCAAAAATCAGCTGTTTATCTCTTGGGCGGCTTCCGCATATATGATAGAAATGGCGAGAATATTACCGGTGAATTTTCACCTACTATCAAGCAAATAATGGTTTATCTTCTTTTAAATTCCATTAAGAATGACAAAGGTACCACTTCTCAGAGATTGGATGAAACCTTTTGGTTTGGTATGGATAAAGATAGTGCGTCGAATAATAGACGTGTAAATATAAGGAAGCTCAGACTGTTGTTGCAGGACATTGGTAATATTGAGATAATTAATAAAAATAGTTATTGGTATCTGAGCATAGGAGATAATACAACTTGTGATTATAGTGAAATTTCTCTGCTTCTGGATCAGTTACAGAAGAATCCTTTTAATAAGGGTATAATTAGCCAAATTGTAGACATTGCATCTTCCGGACCTTTACTACCTAATATAAATACAGAATGGGCAGATGATTTTAAATCAGAATTCTCTACTAAATTGGTAAATGCATTACTCGAAGTAATTAATGGGCATGAGATGGCAGATAATCCTAAATTGTTACTTAAAATATCAGATGTTATACTTATCCATGATAATATAGATGAAGATGCTATCCGCATTAAATGTAAAGTCCTGTACCAGATGAAACAAAAAGGATTATCGAAGCAAAGCTATGATAAATTCTGTGAAGACTATGTACGCTTGCTGAATACAAAACCGGACTTCTCTTATGAAGATATTATAAGCAGTTTAACGAAGAATTAATGAGAGATTAATGGTGTTTCTCTTATTGTCTAATCAAAGAATCGATACATTTTTAATTATTTTTTTTTCGTTGGCTATTAGCTGTTTATGAAATGTTGACAAAAAATGCTTACCATGTGTTAATGCTCGATTAACGCAGGATTAACTCCATCCATTTTATATTTGATGCAGGAATGTATAGTCCCCCTATTGCTGAATAATTCATACCCGGGAGATTGAATATTGAGCATAGTTATGGAAATCTGAACCTGAAAAAATAAAAGACTTTTTTAATTAATACTACAACTATGAAAACAAGGAAGCGTGTAAAAAAATCCCAAAAAACAATTTTGAGATTTCTTTCTTTATTGATAGGTATTACTCTTTCTATTAGCTTGGTTATGGCGCAGACCAGGCCCGCCGTATCGGGAAAAGTAACAGACGATAAAGGAGAACCTATAATAGGGGCATCGGTGACATCCCCTATAAAGAGTACAATGACCGATGTTGACGGTACATTTTCACTTGATATACCTATCGGGACAGAAATTGAAGTTACTTATCTTGGCTTTAAATCTTATAAGATAAAGGTGAGTGATGCTAATTATTTAGATATAAGATTAGAAGAAGATAATGTAAAGTTAGATGATATTGTTGTTGTCGGCTATGGAGTTCAAAAGAAAGAAAGTCTCACCGGAGCTATTTCGAACATTAAATCGGATGAAATAATTAAAACTAAATCTCCGAGTCTGGCTCAATCTATACAAGGCAAAGTATCCGGCCTTAGAATAAGGCAGCAAGATGGCGAACCGGGACAATTCAGATCTGATATCAATGTCAGGGGATTAGGAACACCATTATTTATAATTGACGGAATTGTTCGCGATGGTGCGGACGCTTTTCAGCGATTAAATCCTGAAGATATTGAAAGTATCTCTTTCCTAAAAGATGGTACAGCGGCTATATATGGTATGAACTCGGCGAATGGAGCTATTATAGTGACAACAAAAAGAGGAGCAAAAGGAAAAACAAAAATAACATTATCGTCAAATATAGGAATATCAAAGCCTACCGATATTCCCAAAATGACAAATGCCGCACAATATATGGAAATGAGAAATGATGCTGCAATATTAGGTGAGGGTAATCCCCTGGTGACCAAAGAAGAACTTGCCTTGTGGAAACAGGGAGCTCCCGGATATGAAAGTGCCAACTTATATGATGATGTTTTCAGAAAATACTCTGTGCAGCATCAGCATACTATTTCAATGCAAGGCGGATCTGATAATGTATCGTATTTCGGAAGTCTCGGATATGCCCGTGACGAAAGTTTATTGAAATCGAAAGACCTGAATTATGACAAATATACATTTCGTTCCAATGCGGATATAAAGATAACTAACGGACTGGTGGCAGGAATAAATCTTTCGGGAAGATGGGATAAAACCAGTCAGCCATGGAACTCATTCTTCGAAATATTTAAGCAAACCCGTATAAATGTGCCTACATATCCGGCTTATGCCAATAATAATCCGGATTATCTGGCTACCCAGGAAATGGGCTTTAATCCGATAGCATTGGCTGATTCCGATCTAACAGGATACCACACTTATCATAATAAGAATTTTCAATCCACATTTTCTCTGAAATATGATCTTCCTTTCGTACAAGGATTATCTATAAAAGGACAATTAGGATATGACTATAATCAACAAAAACATAAAGGTATAAGAAAGAAATACTCTACATATACTTATTCTGCAGATAATGATGAATACATGGAAAATGTATATAATAATCCATCATTGATACAAGTAGGAAATAACGAAGCAAACCGGTTGGATTTACAGGCGCAAATAAATTATGCCCGTACGTTTAATACTATACATAATGTAAGTGGGACTCTTGTGTATGAAAGAAAACAGGAGAAAAATGACTGGTCTAATATAGAACGTAAATATGATCTTTATACATATGACGAAATTGATTATGCAGGAATAAAAGATCAACTGTCGAGTGGTATGTCAAACGAATCCGCATTCATTTCTTATGTCGGACGCTTCAACTATGATTTTATGGGTAAATATCTTCTTGAACTGGCATTCAGGTATGATGGCTCTTACAGATATGCACCGGATAGCCGATGGGCATTTTTTCCAATGGGATCTATAGGATGGCGTGCTTCGGAAGAGAAATTTATAAAAGACAAGTTCGACTTTGTAGATAATCTTAAATTCAGGGCTTCTTATGGAAAATCGGGACAGGATGCCGGAGATGCTTTCCAATATATACCAGGATACAATCTGAATGTAGGTATATATGAATTTACTGACGGTACAGCCCTATCAGGAATCGGCTCACCATCTATAACCAACCCGAATCTTACATGGTACAGGGCAAAACTATTTGATATCGGTTTAGATCTATCTCTGTTCAATGGCTTGTTCTCAATGGAGTTAGACTTATACCGACGAGATAGAACCGGGCTGTTGGCCACGCGTACAGTGTCGCTTCCGAATACTTATGGTGCAAGTTTACCTCAGGAGAACTTGAATAGTGATATCACTCAAGGGATAGACTTTACGTTGGGACATCGTAATAAAATCGGAGATTTCTCTTATAGTATAAAAGGAAATATGAACCTTGCCCGTACAAAAATGAATTATGTAGAAAGAGGGCCATTCGTAAGTAGTTGGGACCGTTGGCGGAACCAGACTTCTAACCGTTGGAATGATTTCGTCTGGGGGTATGAAACTATTGGCCAATTTACCAATTCTGAGCAAATAAGGAATTATGGAGTGGTTCAATCTGGAGAAATGGGAAATAGCAAAGAACTGCCAGGTGATTATATCTTTAGGGATGTGAATGGAGATGGTATTATAGACGATAATGATAAAATGCCGGCTTTCTGGTCAGGGACTCCTCTCATTCATTACGGCCTCACGTTAGAAGCGTCATGGAAAAACTTCGATATCTATGCACTATTTCAGGGTGCGGGCATGTATACAGTCCAGTTTAGTGAAGTATATGCTGAGATTCTATGGTCGAAAGGAGCCAATACTCCGGCGTATTTTTATGACAGATGGCACAAAGAAGATCCTTACGATTCGGATAGTCGCTGGATTGCAGGAGAATGGCCGGCATCCCGTCTGATACAGGATGTAGGGGCTTTGTATAAAGACAACAGTGATATATGGCGTAGAAATGCATCATATCTGAGATTAAAAACTTTGGAACTGGGATATACTTTACCAAGCTCTGTGATGAAAAAAATTGGAATTGATAATGTCCGTCTTTATGTGAATGGATATAATCTGTTTACGTTCGCTGACTCGTTCGTTAAACCTTTCGATCCGGAAAGGATAGAGGGCTCTTATAATGCAGGGATGAACTATCCGTTAATGAAAAGTTTCAATTTCGGCTTTACTGCTAACTTCTAAATATAATAACTATGAAACAGATATATAAATCAATATTATTTTTAAGCCTGATCTTTTGGATTACGGCTTGTACAGACATTCTGGATGTGGAACCAAATAATAAAGTCCCTGCAGATAAAGTGCTGGATTCGGAGGAAGGTATAGCTATGCATATGGCTAATTTATATGGACGTCTGCCTATCGAAGACTTTTCATATGCTATCGACAAAGGTTTTAGCCTGGGTATAGGCAATACAGATCCCAACAATGGAGGCCGTTCGGCTGCTCATGCCTGCGACGAAGCCATGCACTCCGAATTTAATGATGATGTAGACGAAGGTTTCGATTTTTGGGAAGGATATATAGATGATAAAGGTACATACAAATCATGGAGAGGAATTTATACATTAATACGGGATATTAACAGCTTGATTGAGACAATTCCGGCTCTGACCAAAGTTTCGGAAGATAAAAAGAGAACGTTAGAGGGTGAGGCAGCATTTCTGCGGGCATTTACTTATTATGCTTTAGCTAAACGCTATGGTGGAGTACCTCTGATTAAAGAAGTACAGGTATATGATGGTGATGTTGAGGCACTGAAAGTTCCCCGTAGCACAGAAAAAGATACATGGGACTTTATCCTGAGTGAATGTGATATGGCTGCAGCGAAGTTGACAGACTCTCCTTTCGATACCCGCCGGGCGAATAAGTGGGTTGCTTTGGCTTTAAAATCAAGAGCTGCACTCCATGCTGCTTCGGTTGCTAAATTTACCCATGCTCCCTATGTCAGTATTTCGGGCCCAGCAGTAGAACAGAAGTTAGCAGGGATTGATTCATCTGAAGCTGACAGATATTACAAAGAGTGTATTAATGCTTCTGATGAAATAATGAAAAGTGGTAATTATGAATTGTACGGAGCGAATCCGTCGACAAAAGAGAATGCTATAAATTCCTACCAACAGATGTTTGAGAATCCTAACAATGTTTTATCAGGAATAAAAGAACCTATGTTTATCAAAGGTTATACATCAGGTACTGTATTAGCCCATAATTATGATATCTGGTACCGTCCTAACCAGACAGCTAGCGGATGGCCTCATCCCGGAAGAATGAATCCGACTCTCGATTTGGTAGATGCATATGAAGATTATACTGATGACGGGCAAGGTTTGAGTAGTCTGATAAAAACACGGGTGGATGGTAATGAAAGCACTTATGGCGGTTTTGATAGAAGTGCGAGCTACTATTCTTTTCCTATAGATAAGCCATACGAAATCTTTGAAAATAAAGATGCCCGGCTATGGGCAACCATGATACTTCCGGGTACTGAATGGAAAAACAAGACTATTATCATACAAGGAGGTATTGTAAAACCCGATGGTTCGTTCATTTTCCGTACCGATGCGAGTGTAAAAGGACTTGATGGTAAGACATATTATACTTATGGGTCCGATAATGCAAATCAATATTCCGGATTTAGTCCGGTTGGTGGAAATTATACCAGATCGGGATTCTTATTAAGAAAGTTCCTTCAGGAAAAAGAAGATGTTACTCCTGAGTGGAATAAGGGTTCTAACGACTGGATAGAGTTCCGCTATGCAGAAGTCCTTCTTAATTATGCAGAGGCTGTTGCTGAACACTCTTCTCCTACATTGGAGGAGCAGACAAAAGGCAAAAAAGCATTAAATGATATCCGTAAGAGAGCTGCTCATAAAGATGAAATAGTATTGACTGTAGATAATGTCCGTAAAGAAAGATTTATTGAATTTGCTTTTGAAAACAAACGCAGATGGGATCTGACTCGATGGAGAACTTACCATAAGTTGTTTGAAAACAGGATGAAACACTCTTTAGTACCATTTCTCG
>Ga0206117_101232_pt1 | contig 14403 bp, 14 predicted proteins | sample 3A5Ametagenome_FD_177997 | JGI IMG/M metagenome (GOLD analysis project Ga0206117, IMG submission 177997) | Enriched microbial communities from leaf-cutter ant dump, University of Wisconsin, Madison, United States - 3A5A | ecosystem: Environmental > Terrestrial > Nest > Insects nest > Nest dump... | reverse complement strand
CAGGCGATCTTGTTCTCGAAGCCCGTCTCGGTGGCTTCGCCTTCGTGCTTGCAGTCCATGATGATCAGGTCGGTCATGACACGTCTTCCTTCGGGGTCCGGTTCGTTGGTTCAGGTCGTCGTTTCGTCTTGAACCGACTATGCCCCGATGGCCCCATCAGGTCTGTGACCGGTGTCAAATCTGCCGCATATGCCGCGTGTTGCGCCGGTTCGTGACGGCGATCACGGCATCTTGTCCCAGCCGGGCCGTCGGCCGGCGCGCGAGCTCAAGTCCCTGCCGGCATCGGCGTCGGCTGGTAGGCCAGGAATTGCCAGCGGCCACCCTGCCTGACCCAGATCGCCAGGAAACGGTTGTCCAGGCGGCGCAGGGTGCCGGCGACATGCACGTCGGCCCCCATGCGGCCGACCACCGTGGCGCTGTCGCCGTGGATCAGCACCTGTTCCTCCGACCGGCGGATCTCGCCGTAGCGAAAGACGCCGGCCGCGACCTTGTCGAGATAGCTGGCCTTCGAATCGCGATCGCCGAAGGAATGGGTATAGACCAGGTCGTCGGCCAGCAGGTCGCGCAAGGTTTCCACGTCGCCCGCCCGCATCGCGGCGTAACGCCGGGTTTCCAGTTCCAGGATTTCGTCCGACATCAGCGCCCCCCAGTCCCGGCCAGCCGTTCGGGCCAGGTGATCACGGAAAAGAAATCGTCGGCCCCGTCGCCCGAGGCCTGGTAAGCCGAGTTGACCTGCTGGGCCAGGGCGGTGAACGGCATCGGCACCCGGCGGGCACGGCCCCAGTCCAGCGCCAGGTCGAGATCCTTGGCGATCAGGTCGACCGACGCCATCACCGTCCAGTCGCGCTGCTTCATCATCTCGGCCTTGTAACCGATCAGGGGCGAGGCCGCGGCGCTGCCGCCGATCGCCTCGATCATCATGTCCCAGTCGAGGCCGGAACGCTGGCCGAAGGCCAGCGCCTCGCCGACCACCGCCGGGGTGATGCAGACGATCATGTTGATCAGCAGCTTGAGGACCCGCGCCTCTTCGGCCGTGCCCACATGGGTCTGGCGGCTGCCGATGCGTTCCAGCACCGGCAGGGCCGCGTCATAGGCCGCGCGCGGGCCCGAGCAATAGATTGCCAGCGTGCCGGCGGCGGCACCCGCCGTGCTGCCCGATACCGGGGCACGCAAGTATGCCGCGCCCGACGGGGCCAGCAGGTCGGCGACCTGGGCCGACGTCGCCGGCGATACCGTCGACATGTCGATGAAGGTCTGATCGGGGCGCAGCGCGGCGGCAACCCCCTCGGCCACCGCCAGCAGCACGCGGTCGTTCGGCACCATGGTGAAGACGAGATCGGCCCGGGCGGCCAGGTCGGCGGCATCGGCCGCCACCGCGGCACCGGCGGCATGCAGCTCGGCCACCCGCACGGGATCGATGTCGAAGACGGTGACGGCGTGGCCTGCGGCCAGCAGGTTGCGGCAGATCGGCGCGCCCATGTTGCCGATGCCGATCCAGCCGATGCGCATCGATGTCATGGCAGCCCCTTTCTCCTACTGGCCCAGATAGAAGTCGCGGACCATCTGGTTGTCCGACAGCGCGGCGGCCGAATCGCCCTCGAAGGCGATGCGCCCGTGGACGATAACGTAACCGCGATCGGCGATGCGCACCGCCTGGTGGAAATTCTGCTCGGCCATCAGGACGGTCAGGTTCAGGCTGGATTTCAGCTGATGGATCAGGTCGATGGTGCGGCTGACCAGGATCGGCGCCAACCCGACCGAGGGTTCGTCGACCAGCAGGATGCGCGGCGCCGACATGACGGCGCGGCCGAGCGCCACCATCTGCTGTTCGCCGCCCGACATCGAGCCGACCGGCTGGCCGCGGCGTTCGCGCAGGCGCGGGAACACTTCGTAGCAGTATTCGAGGTTGCGGGCCATCTGGGCCCGCGCCGCCGGGCGATAGGCACCGATCAGCAGGTTCTCCTCGACCCCCAGCTTTGGGAACAGCCGCCGGCCTTCGGGCACCAGGGCGATGCCCAGGTCGACGATCTCTTCAGTCGGACGTCCGGCCAGGTCGTGGGTCTGACCGTCGATCGTCGCGGTGATGGTGCCGGCGGCCGGCTTGATCATGCCCATGATGCAACGCATCAGGGTCGACTTGCCGTTGCCGTTGGTGCCGAGCAGCGCGACGGTCTGGCCCGACGGCACATGCAGCGAGACGTCGTCCAGGACCTGGACGGCGCCGTAACCGGCCGAGAGATTGGTGACGCTGATGCTATTGGCCAAGGTACGCTTTCTCCACCTCTGCCAGGGCCAGCACGCCCTGCGGTTCGCCGTCGGCGATCTTCTCGCCGGCGACCAGCACCAGCAGGCGTTCGGAGAACCGGGTGACGGCGCGGATGATGTGTTCGATCATGATGACGGTGGTGCCGCCGCGGTTGATGTCGAACAGCAGATCCAGGATTTCGTCGACCTCGGAATGCGACAGCCCGGCCATCGCCTCGTCCGAGATCAGCAGGTCCGGCCCGGTCGCGATCGCCTTGGCCAGTTCCAGCTTGCGCAGTTCGACCTGGGTCAGCGACTTGGGCAGTTCATCGGCCTTGGCCGCCAGCCCGACGCGCATCAGCGCCTGGTCGGCGCGGTCCTTCAGTTCCGCATCCGGCACCACCGCCTGACCGGGGCGGTGGCCCAGATTGACCAGCGGCACGAAGATGTTTTCGCGCACCGACAGGCTGGTGAAGGGCCGCGGCAGCTGGAAGGTGCGGGCCAGCCCGCGCCAGGCACGGCCATGGGCCGGCAGGCCGCCGATATCCTCGCCGTTGAAGCGGATGGTGCCGCCGTCATGGCGCAGGGCACCGGCCAGGCAGTTGACGAAGGTCGACTTGCCCGACCCGTTCGGGCCGATGATGCCGATGCGTTCGCCGCGCCGGGCCTGGAAATCGATGCCGCCCAGGGCAGTGAAGCCGCCGAAGCGTTTCTGCAGCCCGGCGACGGCCAGCTGGATATCGCTCATCGCTTGGCCCTGCCCTTGATCAACCCGACGATGCCCTGCGGCGCCAGCATCAGGAAACCGATCAGCAGCAGGCCGACCAGCAGCAGGTTGACCGCCGACGAGATGGTGACAGTGGCGATCTGCTGGGCCGTGCCCATCATCAGCGCGCCGACCAGCGGCCCGACCCAGGTCTTCAGCCCGCCGACCAGCGGCATGGCCATGGCGTTGACCGCATAGTTCAGGCCGAAGGCCGAGGCGGGTTCGATGAAGGTGGAATAATAGGGCATCGGCGCGCCGGCCATGCCCATCAACCCGCCCGACACCGTGGTCGCGATCAGCTTCAGCCGCAGGGTCGGCACGCCGGATGCCTCGGCCGCCAGTTCGTCGTCGCGGATCGCGGCCAGGCCGTAACCCAGGCGCGACTTCTCGATGTAGCGGGCGATGCAGATGGCGGCCAGCGCCAGCAGCAACATGACGGCGAACAGATATTCGACGAAGCTTGTGAACACCGCCACCTCGGACGGGCGGATGACATAGACGCCGCGCGACCCGCCCAGGTAGCTCCAGTTGGTGATGATGGTCTGCAGCAGCACGGCCAGCGACAAGGTGGCGATCGAGAAATAGGCGCCGCGCAGCCGCAGGGTCAGGTACCCCATCGCCAGCCCCAGCAGCCCGGCGGTCACCCCGCCCGCCGCCATCATCAGCCACAGATTGCCGATGCCCATCTTGTGCAACGCGACCGCGGCATAGGTGCCGACGGCGAAGAATGCGGCACTGCCGAAATTCACGTAACCGGCATAACCGCCCAGGATGTTCCAGGCCGTGGCCAGCACCACGTACTGGACCACGACATAGGCGGTGAACCAGAGATACTCGATTCCCGCCAGATGAAAGGCCAGGAAGACGAGGGCGGTCACCCCGACCGCACCGAGATAGAACCGCATGTCGGTCACCGCGCGAACAGGCCCTGCGGGCGAACCGCAAGCGTGAGCAGAAGAAGGCCGAAGGCGACCGCCGGCGACCAGGAGGGGCCGAGATAGGTGGCGGTCACGTTTTCGATCACCCCGAACAGCAGCGCCGCCATCCACGAACCACGCATCGAGGCGAGGCCGCCCAGGATGCAGATCGCGAAGACACGCCCGATGAAGGTATGTCCGGCCCAGGGATCGACCGGCTGGACCACCAGCAGCGCGCCGCCGGCAAGGGCTGCCAGCAGCAGCGACAGGCCGAAAGCGAGCCGCTTGATCTTGAGCGGATCGATCGCGACCAGGCGCAGCGCCCCTTCGTCCTGGCCGACGGCCGCCACCGCCCGGCCGATGAAGGTGGTGCGGAAGAACAGGGTCACCGCACCGATACCGACCGCGGCCATGGCGCAGGGGATCAGCATGCGCACCGGCAGGTCGACCGGCCCTATGCCCAGATTGGTCCAGGCATAGGGCGTTTCGACATGCTGGTGGTTCGGGCCGAAGATCAGCGACAGCGAGACTTCGACCACGAACATCACGCCGAAGAAGAAGGCGAGGCCCTGGATCGCGGCATCGCCGCGCCGTTCGAAGAAGCGGTAATAGACGTCGTAGAACCCGCGGCCCAGCAGGAAGAACACCGGCAGCAGGATCAGGCAGCAGAGGATGGGGTCGAGGCCCGTGGCCTGGTTGAGGGCGAAGGTCGCGAAGGCGCCCAGCACGATGAAGGTCGGATGGGCGATGTTGACCACGTCCAGCATGCCGAAGGCAATGGTCAGTCCGCTGGTCGCCAGCGCGTAGAAGCCGCCGAGCAGCAGCCCCGACACGATGGCGTTCAGCAGCAGGCCAGGATCGAAAACCACGGGCCCGATATCCTCAGCGCTTGGCTTCGAACGGGTAGACCAGGTTGCCCGACTTGTACTGGGGCGGATACAGGATCGCCTGGGTGCCCGGCTGCTTGAACTGCTCCAGCCCGTTGCCGTTGATGTTCTGGTACTGCACCAGCAGCAGGCGCTCCTGGCTCCATTCGCCCATCTTGTCGAACTTCACGTCACCCAGCACGGTCGAGAACGTGTTGGCGTGCATGTATTCGGCCAGCGCCCCCTGGTCGATCTTGCCGACCTTGGTCACGGCCTGCTCCAGGATCTGCATGTTGGCATAGGCCAGCGGCGGCACGTAGAAGCCCAGCGGGTCCAGGCCCTGCGAGCGGGGCTGATACTTGGCCAGCAATTCCTGGATGCCGGGGAAGTTCAGGGTCTTTTCCGGAACATAGGTGTCCCAGATGACCATGTTGTTCATGGCCGGGCCCATCATGGTCTTGAACGAGCCGATCTGGGGCCCGACCATGCCGCCGCCGACCATCATCGCCTTCAAGCCCACTTCGCGGATCGCGCGGATCAGGCCGGCGGAATCGACGGGATAGGACACGAAATAGACCAGGTCGGGCTTGGCCGCCGCGACGGCGCGGATGATCGGCAGGAAGTCGACCGTGGTCGGCGGATAGGACTGGTCGTAGACGACCTTGAGGTCGTATTTCTTCAGGTTGTCCTTGAGCCCGTCCGAGGCGCGCTTGGGGAATTCGGCATCGAGATTGACGACGGCGATCGACTTGGGCTTGGGGTCCATCGTCGCGGCGACCTCGAGGAAACCCTTCGAGAAGTCGCGGTTGGCGTCCGAACCCGCCGGGATCATGCTGAAATAGCGGTCGTACTTGAACTCGCTGTTCATGTTGAAGCCGAGGAGGGTCAGGAAGACCATCTTCTTCTGGATGACGATCGGCATCGCCGGCGCGATCGCCGCGGTCGAATAACCCGACAAGAGCAGGTCGACCTTGTCGACGTCGATCAGCTTGGTGACGATGCCCGGCACGGTCGCACCGTTCGACTGGTCGTCGTAATAGACCAGCTTGACCGGCCGCCCGATCAGCCCGCCGCGGCCGTTGATCTCCTCCTCCCAGATCTGCATGGCGGCCAGCGCCGCCTTGCCGTTCGAGGCGAGACCGCCGGTCAGCGCCATCGAGAAGCCGATCTTGATCGGTTCGCCCGACTGGGCCAGGGCCGGCGCGGACAGGCCGAGGCCTGCGGCCAGCACCATGGCCGAACCCGTGGCCAGCAGCGACCGGCGCGTGAATTTCATCATTTTAGCGTCCCTCCCAAGGATCGTTGATTATGTCCCGGCGATTTTTGCGCCGGCTTCAGGCGTCAGTCGTGGTCGGCCTCGGCGTTGTGCAGGAAATAATCGGGCACGCGCGGGCCCCACAGATGCAGGCTGAGTTCCGGCGGCAGGTCCTGGGCCTGCCACGGGCGGCCGGCAGGAATGTAGTCCATGTCGCAGAAATATTCGGCAAAGCTGCCCCAGGGGTCGCCGGCATAATAGAAGTAGTTCGACCCGGCCATGTGCCGCCCGAACCCCCAGCCGCGCTCGTAACCCTTGTGCACCATGTGCTCGGCGCCCATGCCGATGCGGTCGACGTCCTCGACCTCGAAACTGGCATGGTGGAAGGCCGGGCGATGCGAGCGGGCAAAGGCCAGGATGTGGTGGTCGCAGCCGTGCGGGGCGTGCATGAAGGCGACGATGTCACCCGACTTGTCCGACAGCCGCAGGCCCAGCGTGTTCTCGTAGAAGCGCACCGAGCGGTCGACATCGGTCGAGAACAGCAGGCAATGGCCCAGCCGCAGGGGCTGCACCCCGCGGGACAGCGCATCGTTGCGCACTTCCTCGGCCGTGCGGGCGCCGGCGCCGCGCACGCTCTGGCCGCGATAGCTTTTGTCCGTCGGCATGCTGCGCGGGGCGACGGCCGCCTCGAACAGGTTGCCGTCGGGGTCGCGGAACCAGACGCCGTCGGCATAGGCCCCGGCGATCGGCTTCTCGATCTCGACGCCCTGGCCCTTCAGCCTGGCGACGAAGGGATCGAGATCGGCGGCCTCGATCGCGAAGGACAGGTGATGCAGCCGCTTGCGCGGGCCTTCGTACATGCGGGCGACGGTCAGGCCGTTGGCGGCCTTCAGGACCAGCACGTCGCCCTCGGCCTGCGCCTTGAGGCCGAAATTCGTGTAGAAGGCCTGCGCGATCTGCAGGTCGGGTACCGCCAGCGCGAAATGGTTCAGCGAATGGACGGCAAGCGGCCGAGTCTGGTCATTGGGGGCCTGGCTATCGACTGACATTGTTTCCTCCTCCTCGTCGGCCGCGGTTGGTTCCGCGATCCGTTCGTTGTTCGAGTATGCCCTAGCGCGCGGCTTCGTTGCGGATCGGATTGACCAGCTTGCCGATGCCCTCGATCTCGACCTCGCAGACATCGCCGTCCTTCATGAACAAAGGCGGCTTGCGCGCGAAACCGACACCGGCGGGCGTGCCCATCACCAGCACGTCGCCCGGCCACAGCGTGATGGCTTCCGACACCACCGCAATCACCTTCTTGACGTCGAACAGCATGTCGGCGGTCGTGGCCGACTGCATCACCTGGCCGTTCAGCCGGGTTTCGATATGCAGCCCCGACCCGCCGGCCGGCAGTTCGTCCGCCGTGACGAAGGCCGGGCCGAAGGCGCCGGTGTCGTCGAAATTCTTGCCGACCGTCCATTGCGGTGACTTGAACTGATAGTCGCGCACCGACGCCTCGTTGAACACCGAATAACCGGCGACCAGGTCCAGGGCCTGCTCCGGCGCGACATGGCGCCCGCCGCGACCCAGCACCGCGACCATCTCGCCCTCGTAGTCGAGCTGCTCGGAAGCCAGCGGGCGGACGATGGCGGCGCGATGGCCGATCAGGCTGGAAGGGAAGCGGCCGAACAGCGTCGGATAGGCCGGCTGCTCATAGGGGCTTTCCTTGGTGTGGTCGGCATAGTTCAGACCGACGCAGATGATCTTGGACGGCCGCTGGAACGGCGGCAGGTAGGTGATCGCGTCGGGGTCCAGCGCCTGGCCTCGCTGCTCGATCGCGGCATGGGCCGCCGCCAGGTCGCCACCGTTCTGCAGCAGGTCGTCCAGCGTACCGGGAAAACCGTCGACGCCCTTGGCCAGACCATAGAGCCGGCCGCCTTTTTCGATCGCCAGACCCTGGCCGCCCTGCACGGCATATGAAACGAAGCGCATGCGCCACCTCAATCAACCGGGGGCCACCCCGGCCCTCCCCTTCACATCTTTTTTCATGCTCAAAATCATAGATCAAGACAAAAAATATATTTTATGACCAACTATACGCGATATGCTTCCAGCCGCTGATGGCGTAAAGCCAGGGCCCGAGCGCAGATCTGAAGACGTTGGAGCGATGCGAATGGACCCGACCCCGGGCCCGACCGAGGCAAAGAGCCAGACGGTTGCCACCTATGAAGTGATCCGGCGCGAAATCCTGGCCGGGCGCCTGCCGCCGTCGCAACGGCTGAAGATCGCCGGGCTGTGCGACCGGCTGGGCGTGTCGCTGGGCGTGGTGCGCGAGGCGCTGTCGCGCCTGTCGGCCGAAGGGCTGGTCATCGCCGAACCCCAGCGCGGTTTCCAGGTGTCGCCGATCTCGCGCGAGGATCTGATCGACCTGGGCACGATGCGGGTCGAAATCGAAAGCGTCTGCCTGCGGCGGGCCATCGAACGCGGCGACCTGGCCTGGGAATCCCGTCTGGTCGCGGCCTTCCACCAGCTGAGCGGCACGCCCGAGCGCGTGGCCGAGGACACCGACCTGCTGAATCCGCAATGGACCGTGGCCCATGGCGGCTTCCACCAGGCCCTGGTCGAGGCCTGCGGCAGCCAGCGCCTGCTGACCCTGCGCCGATCGCTGTACGAACAGGCCGAACGCTATCGCCACCTGTCGGCGCAAAGCGTGCCCAGCCGCGACGTCGACGCCGAACATCGCCGCATCTTCGAGGCGACGATGGCTCGCGATTCCGCCACCGCCGTCGGGCTGATCGCCCGCCATATCCAGGATACGACCGAAAGCCTGCTGGAAACGCCGCTGAAGCGGGTAGGCTGAAGTTCCCATACCGCCACCTCCAGGCGGCTGGTCTCCATCCGGATGCCCCAACAAGAAGTGCCAGCCGCCGCGGCGCAGGCTGGCATTCTTCAGCCCGCTGCAGCGCTCGCCATGTCGGGGGCAGCCATCGTCCGCGCGGTCTCGGCGATCGCCCAGGCGACGAAACGGCCCAGCGCCGGATCGCCGATCAGTTCGGGCCGCCACGTCGCGACATGCACCTTGCTGGACGGCATGTCCCATGACGGCGGCAGGACACGGGCCAACCGCCCGTCGGCCAGCGCATCATGCACCAGGAGCGATCGGCCCAGCGCGACGCCGGCCCCTTCGGCTGCGGCGGACAGGGCCGTGTCGATCTCGTCGAAACCGAGGTCGGCGGCACCGGCCATGTCGGGCCGCTGCAACCCCAGCCGCCCGGCCCAGGTCGACCAGTTCCATTCCGCCCCCTGCCCTTCCGGCCGACCCTTGTGCAGCAACGGCAGGTCGGCCAGCGTGCGGCCGCGCGCCAGCAGGCGGGGATGGCAGACGGGAAACACCGTCTCGGCGAACAGCGGGCGGGTGACCGTCGTCCGCCGGGCCTGATCGCGCGGCAGCCAGCGCAGCCAGACATCGGTTTCGCGCCCCGCCGCCTCGCTGCCGACAGTCACCAGTTCCAGCCGGATATCGGGATGGCCGGCGGCGAAATCGGGCAGGCGGCGCACCAACCACCAGCGCGACAAGGCCGCGCCCGCCCCCACCCGCAGCACGCTGCGCCCGGCGGCGGGGCGGCGGACATGGCGCTCCAGCCCGGCCAGCCGGTCCAGCGCGTCGCGCAACGCCGGGGCCAGCGCCCGCCCAGCGGGGGTCGGTTCCAGACCGGGGTTCAGCCGATGGAACAGCGCGGTGCCGAAATGCGCCTCGAGCTGGGCCAGCCGATGGCTGACCGCGCTTTGCGTCACCCCCAGTTCGGCGGCGGCGCGCGTGAAGCTCAGATGCCGCATCACGGCATCGAAGGCGACCAGCGGGGCAAAGGGTGGCAGGCGATGCATCCCCATGAATCTATTTCATGGCGTTGTGAGAGGCGATCATTTGTTTGCGGCACCGCCCGCCCCCAGGCTGGAACCCGTTCCGGCCAAGGGAGGCGACATGACGACCGACACCATCGCGACACGGCAGGGCTGGGCACCGCTGGTCGCCACGGGGCTGGCCTCGGCCCTGGTGCAGTTCGACATCGCCGCCGTCGTCATCGCCATGCCCCAGGTGCAGCGCGACTTCGGCCTGGATCGCGCCGGTTTCGCCTGGATCATGGATGGCTACAGCCTGGTCTTCGCCGGCTTGCTGGTGGCCGCGGGTGCCTGCGCCGACCGGTTCGGCCAGCGCCCGGTGATGCTGTGGGGGCTCGGCCTCTTCGCGCTGGCATCGCTCGGCTGCGGCCTGGCACCGGACCTGGCGTGGCTGATCGCGATGCGGGCGGCGCAGGGGCTGGGCGCGGCGCTGATCACTTGCGCCGGCCTGGCGCTCATCGGGCGGCTCCATCCCGATCCGGCAGCCCGGCGGCGCGCCTTCGGCATCGTCGGCACCCTGGTCGGCGCGGCGATGGCGCTGGGCCCGGCCGGTGGCGGGCTGATCGCCGAACTGGCGGGGTGGCGGACGATCTTCCTGATCAACCTGCCGATCTGCGCGGCGTTGCTGGTCATGCTGCCGCTGACCGTGGGATCGACACCGGGCCGGCCCGACCGGCCGCTGGACCTGGCGACCACCGCGCTGCTGACCGCGGGCCTGGGTCTGGTCGTCTGGGCGTTGCTGCAACGCGACTGGCGGGCCGCGGCCGGCGCCCTGGCCGCTCTGGCCGCCTTTGCCTGGCGTGAACGGCGGCGGCCGGTACCCGCCGTCGACCTGTCGCTGCTGACCCGGCCAGGCTTCCTCGGGGTCGGGCTGATCGCGGTGTTTTTGTCGGTCGCCTACTGGGCGGTGCTGGTGCATCTGCCGCTGCATCTGTCCGACGGGCTGGGCCTCGGTGCGCGGCTGTCGGGTTTCGCCCTGCTGGCCGCCAGCCTGCCAATGCTGCTGCTGCCCGCGGCCGGCGTCGCCCTGCTGGGCCGGCTGGGGCCGCGGCGGTTCCTGGCGCTGGGCCTGGGCATCGGCGTCGTCGGCAATGCCGTGCTGGCGCTGGGTGGATCGCTGATCCTGCCGGCCCTCCTGGGCATGCTGCTGGCCGGCAGCGGCGTCGGGCTGATCAATGCCCAGCTGTCGGGACTGCTGATCGCGGCCGCCCCGCCCGACCGGTCGGGCATGGCCGCCGCCATGGGCATCCTGATGCGACAATCGGGGTTTGCCGTGGGCATCGCGCTGCTGGGCGCGGTCGCGGGCGCGGCCGGCCCCGCCGCGATGTTCCTGGCCGCGGGCCTCGCCGGCCTGGCGGGGATCGCCGTCGCGCTGACGCTGGTCAGCGCTCGGTCAGTTTGAGTTCGATGCGGCGGTTGCGGCGCAGGGCGATCTCGTCGTCGCGATCGTCCAGCGGCTGGAACTCGCCAAAGCCGGCCGCGGCGATACGGTTGGGCGGTACGCCCTGACTGATCAGGAACTTGGCGACGGTCGCGGCCCGCGCGGTCGACAATTCCCAGTTCGACGGGAATTGCGCGGTCTTGATCGGCACCCGGTCGGTATGGCCGTCGACACGCAGGATCCAGGGCAGGTCCTGGGGCATCTCGGCCGAAATTTCCATCAGGGTCTTGGCCAGCTTGGCCATCTGGTCGCGCCCGGCCTCGTTCAGCTCGGCCGAGCCCGACGGGAACAGCACTTCCGACTGGAAGACGAACCGGTCGCCGACGATCTGCACGTCGCGCCGGTTGCCCAGCACCTCGCGCAGGCGGCCGAAGAATTCCGACCGATAGCGCGACAGTTCCTCGACCTTGCGGGCCAGCGCGACGTTCAGCCGCCGGCCCAGGTCGGAAATCTGGGCCTCCTGTTCGCGGTCCTTGGCCTCGGACGCATCCAGCGCCTTCTGCAGCGACGCCATCTGTTCGCGTAGGGCCAGCATCTGCCGGTTCAAGAGGTCGACCTGGCTGCGCGCCGCCTCGGTCAGCTTGCGTTCGTCGTCCAGCATGGTGTTGGCCGAGGTCAGGCGGCCGCGGGTGGCGTCAAGCTCGGCCTGGGTGAAACCCTGCCGCCCCTCGGCCTCGCGCAGCTTGGCCTCAGCCTCCGCGATCTGCCCCTGTGCCGTACGCAGCTTGGCTTCGCTGTCGGTCAACTGGCCTTGCGTGCTGCGCAGTTTCGCATCCAATTCGTCGCGCTGGGCCTGAGCATTCTTCAGCCGGTTCTCGGTCTCGGTCAGCTGGGTCTGCAAGGTGACGACGTTGGATCGTTCGGCGCCGACGCGCGCGGTCGTATCCTCGTTGGCGCGGTTCAGTTCGCCCAGCCGGGCGGCCAGCTGGTCGCGCGCCGCCGTCGAATCGCGCAGCGAGGCGGACAGCTGCGTCACGTTCTGGCGCAGTTCGACATTGGCCTGCTGTTCGAGGCTGAGCAGCGAGGTCAGTTCCGAAATCTGCCGGTTCAGCTGTTCCAGCGCGCGGTCGCGGCCCGACAGCGCATTGGCCAGGAAGAATTGTGCCAGCACGAACACGACCAGCACGAAGACGATGACCATCAGCAGCGTCGACAGCACGTCGACATAGCCGGGCCAGGCCCGGTTGGTATCGTAGGGAATGCGGGGGCGTGCCATCGCTGCGACCGGCTAGCGCGTCAGGGCCCGGTGCGCCGGTTGTCGGCGACCATGGCGACGGTGCGGGCCAGCAGCTTGATCTCGGAACGCACCTCCTCGATCATCCGGTTGCGGCCGACCGCGGTCTCCTCCAGCAGGCGGGTGACATAGACGTCGATGTTGCGCAGGTGATTGCGCGCCGCGCTGTCGAAGCCGTCGCTTTGCCCGCCATTGTCGGCCAGGCGGCGCAGCACGTCCTGCTGGCCGCGCATCGAATCGGTCAGCACGGCCAGTTGTTCGGCCAGCTGGAACACCGCCTGGTTCGATGCCGCGCGGTTCTCCTCGGCCCGGGCCATCGCCCGCTGCAGGTTTTCCAGCCCCTCGGCCGTCTGTTCCAGCAGCGCCTGGACATAGGCCGGCACCGACTGGTCGCCGTCGATCATCGCGCCCGACGCGCCGACCTTGGTCATGCCCGACAGCCATTCTTCCAGCTCGTTATAGAACCGGTTCTGCGCCGCGCCGGCCTGCAGGTCCAGGAAGCCCAGCACCAGCGACCCGGCCAGGCCGAGCAGCGAGGACGAGAACGCGGTGCCCATGCCCGACAAGGGCGACTCCAGTCCCTTCTTCAGCCCGTCGAACAGCACCAGCGGATCGCCGACGCCGCTGAGCGACAGGGACTTGATCGCCTCGCCCACCGACGACACCGTGGCAAGCAGGCCCCAGAACGTGCCGAGCAGGCCCAGGAACACCATCAGGCCGATCAGATAGCGCGACAGGTCGCGCGCCTCATCCAGCCGCGACCAGGTCGAATCGAGAATCGAGCGCAGCGCCGGGGCCGAGATCGGGCTGTTGGGCTTGCGCGATTCCAGCATGCGCGCCATCGACAGCAGCAACGACGGCGCATCCGGCACCGGGGCCGACGTCGAGCGTGACGCGCGCTGATACGCCTCCAGCCAGCCTACCGCCTGGCCCAGCACCAGGACCTGGCGGAAGATGAAGCCGATGCCGATCAGCATGACCGCCAGGATCAGCCCGTTCAGCCCGGGGTTGTGCATAAACGCTTGCTGGATCTGGCCGAACAGCAGAACCGCCACGGCAAGTGCCGCGACCAGGAACAGCACCATGCGCAGGATGAAGCGGGCAGGTCGCGTCATCGACATCCCTCTGATGGACAAGAAGCCGGGCGGCCGAAATCGGGCGAAACCAGACCGATTGCGACCGTGGCGGCCGATTGTGGCCGCCTCATGGCGGAAATGGACGGATCAGCGGCCGACCAGCACGACATCGACACGGTCGAGCGGGCCACCCTTTTCGTCTTCGATCAGCGCCTGCACATCCATGCGGGTCGTGCGGATGCCGTTGTCGATCAGCACGCTGCGCACCGCCAACGCCCGGTTGAGCGCCAAGCGCCGGGCGCCGGACCGGGCATCGGGGCCGTTGGGCGAGGCATAGCCGCGGATCTGCAGGCGGCTTTCGTTGTTGGCGACCTGACGGGCCAGTTCGGACAGGCGGCGGGTCTGGTCGGCGGTCAGCGCGGTTTCCGGCCCGCTCAGCATCAGGGTCAGGCCCGAACCACCCAGCGCCGGGGTCGCACCGGTCGCGGGCTGTGCTGCGGCCGCCGCGGCGTTACGGGGCGCCGGCGCGGCCGGCTTGGCCACCGGCGGGGCGGGTGGCGGAGGGGCCGCGGCCGCGACGGCAGCCGGCGGCGGCGTCACCGGCGCGACGGCCACCGGGGCCGGGGCCGGGGCCGGAACGGACGGCGGCGCAGGCGGCGCGGCGGGGGCGGCCGGCGCACTGGCCACGGCGGCGGGCGGCGGGGGTGGGGCCGGCACGGTCG
>Ga0206117_101231_pt1 | contig 14412 bp, 10 predicted proteins | sample 3A5Ametagenome_FD_177997 | JGI IMG/M metagenome (GOLD analysis project Ga0206117, IMG submission 177997) | Enriched microbial communities from leaf-cutter ant dump, University of Wisconsin, Madison, United States - 3A5A | ecosystem: Environmental > Terrestrial > Nest > Insects nest > Nest dump... | reverse complement strand
CCGGCTTCCACGGCGCCATCCATCACCACGGCATGGCCGCTGCCGGATTCGCCGACGAACATCTTGCCGTCCACCCAGGTGACGCGCGCCTTCATGACCATTTCCTTCGTTCACTGTTGATCGTGAGTGACCGCGCGAAGCTAGGCGCCGCGACGCATCGGCGCAAGGGGGGCGCTGCGTCGTCCAACATCACACTTGTCCAACAACACCTGTGCGCCCAGAGTCCGGTGCGCTGCGACGCAAAATCCGATGGCGAGACCCACCACGATGCCGCACGGCCATTCCCATGGCGGTTCCACCCACCTCGACCATGATCATGCTGGACATGACCATTCCCATCACGGCCCTGCCGGCCATCACCATCATGGACCGGCGCGCTATGACCGCTCTTTTGCTCTGGGGGCACTGCTGAACATCGGCTTCGTGGTGGTGGAGGCGGTCTATGGACTGATCGCCAACTCCACTGCCCTGATTGCCGACGCCGGGCACAATCTCAGTGACGTGATGGGGCTGCTGCTGGCTTGGGGAGCCGTGTGGCTCGGGCGCCGAATACCGCAGGGGCGCTACACCTATGGCTTCGGCAACGCCTCGATCCTGGCGTCGTTGCTGAACGCCATGATCCTGCTGATCGCCGTCGGCGCCATCCTGCTGGAGGCGGCCAACCGCCTTGCCGATCCGGAACCGGTGGGAGAAACGACGGTGATGGTGGTGGCGGCGGTTGGCATCGTCATCAATGGCTGGACCGCCTGGCTGTTCATGGGCGGGCAGAAGAACGACGTCAACCTGCGCGGCGCCTATCTGCACATGGCGGCCGACGCGGCGGTATCGCTGGGCGTGGTGGTTGCAGCGCTTGCGATCCGCTTCACTGGCTGGCTGTGGCTGGACCCGGTGACCAGCATCCTCATAGCCCTGGTCATAATCGCCGGCACCTGGGGATTGCTGCGAGAGTCTACGCGCTTGGCGATGGGCGCGGTGCCCGACGGAATCGACCGGACGGGGGTGGAACGCTATCTGGCCGGATTGCCCGGCGTCACCGCCGTCCATGACCTGCACATATGGCCGATCAGCACCACCGAAACCGCCCTGACCGCCCATCTCGTCCGCGCCGGCATGGGGCAGGACGACGCGCTTCTGCTGGAGATATCGACGGTGCTGACGGACCGGTTCGGCATCGGTCACGCCACCATCCAGGTGGAGCATGACGGCAGCTGTTGCCGTCTTGCTCCAGCGGACGTGGTTTGATCGGTCAGGCCTGCTCGCGGGCAAGGCGGCGGGCGTTGGCGCGCACCTTGCGATAAGCGGGGTTCATGCCGGCGGCGGCGAGGGAGGCCGTCGCCTCGATCAGGCGCAGGTTGGCATGGATGCCGGCATCGACGACATCTGCCAGCAGGCGTTGCTGAACATCGATGATCTCGACCGGATTCTTGCAGCTGGCAAGTCCGCCGATCGTGGTGGCGGCTGCCTGGGTCTGCTTGGTGATCATGGTGATCCAGGCCTGCCCGAACTCACTGATGCCGGTGGCGACGGCATGGAAGGCTTCCACCGCCGCCTCAACCTTTTCAGCACCCATGCGGATGAATTCCGGATTGGCGAAGTCGATGGGGTTCGACAGCGCCGCAGTCATCATCGCAGTGCGATAACCGATGGTTTGCGCCGCAGCGACGCCCATTTCGCCACTGCGAAGGCCGGTCTTGGTGATCTGACCAGCCACCGCCATCAGCCTGTCGGTGGGGTGGCCGTTGCCGGCGTTCTCTCGTGCCATGGGCGTCGCCTCTCTGAAGAAATCGTTGCCGGAACTTGACTGCGGGGTCAACGCTGCACTGCAGCATAAGTTCCGGCACGATCTTTACGCCTCGGCGAGCGCGCGGTCGAGATCTTCAATGATGTCCTGGGGATCCTCTAGACCAACGGACAGTCTCAGCAGGCCGGGTTCGATCCGGGCGGCCGCCTTTTCCTCGTCCGTCAGCTTGCAATGGGTGGTGGTGGCGGGATGGGTGATCAGGCTCTTCGAATCGCCGAGATTGTTGGAGATCATCACCATGCGCAGCCCGTTCAGCGTGTTGAACGCCTCGGTCTTGCCGCCCTTCAGGAAGACCGACAGCATGTTGCCGCCGCCGCTCATCTGCTTGCGCACCAGATCGTATTGCGGGTGGCTGGGGAGCAGGGGGTACAGCACCTGGGCGACCTTCGGATGGCTTTCCAGGAACTCCGCGACCTGGAGCCCGGCCGCCGACTGGGCCTGCACGCGCAGCTCCAGCGTCTCCATGCCCTTCAGCAGCAGCCAGGAATTGAAGGGGGAGATGGTCGGGCCGGTGTTGCGCAGGAAGGGGTGGATGACCTCCGAGGCGTACTTCTTGTCCTTGGCCAGGATGACGCCGCCCAGGCAGCGGCCCTGGCCATCGATGTGCTTGGTCGCCGAATAGATGATGACGTCGGCGCCGAAGTCGAACGGACGCTGGAGCACCGGCGTGGCGAAGGCATTGTCGACCACCACCACCGCGCCCGCCTTGTGGGCGAGATCGCAGACGGCCTGGAGATCGACGACCTCCAGCCCGGGGTTGGACGGGGTTTCCAGGAAGACGGCCTTGGCCGGCTTGGACAGCGCCTCTTCCCACTCCGCCAGATTGGTGCCGTCGACGAACACCGTTTCGATGCCGTAGCGGCTACACAGCTCCTTCAGGATCCAGTAGCAGGAGATGAAGAGAGCCCGCGGCGCCACCACCCTGTCGCCGGTGCGCAGGCCGCTCATCAAGGCGCCATGCACTGCGGCCATGCCGCTGGAGGTGGCATAGGCCCATTCGGCCCCCTCATATTCGGCCAGCCGGTCCTCGAACATCGCCGATGTCGGGTTGCGGAAGCGGGAATAGACGTGGCGCGCGCCGTCGTTGGCAAAGGCGTTCTCCGCCTCTTCCGCCGAGCCGTAGACGAAACCGGAGGTCTGGTACAGCGCCTCGCAGGTTTCATCGAACTGCGAGCGGCGGATGCCGCCATGGACCAGCTTGGAGCGGGGGCGCAGCCCCGCGACGTTCGGATTGCGATGATCGGTGCGCGACATTCCGCGACTCTCCCCTGATGATCGCCGGTGGGGCAAGGCCGGCCGCAAACAAAAAAGCCCCGACCGATCGGGTCGAGGCGCGGACGCGGCTCGGACCTTTTTAGCGGGTTGTTTTACGTGGCCCGCAAGCCGGTCGACCAAATCACCACGTGAATCCGCTTGTACGACTGCCTATGACCGCCGTCAAGAGGGGCTAGCCATGACGTGCCGTCTCCTCTGCCCCTTGTGGGGAGGTGGACGGGGAAGAGGATTTCGACAGCATAGCTTTCACATCTCCCAGATTGGCCCCACCCAGCGCCGCCGCCAGCGCACCGAAGGCTACGGCGCCACCGGCAACAAGCAAGGCCAGCGCCATGAACCGCACTGCGGTGGAAGGCGCGTCCAGCCAAGGCGTCAGCATATGTTCGCCCGCCATGAGGGCTGCCCCCATTCCAACCGCAGCCACCGCAATCCGCGGTGCCCGGCGCTTCAGGCGCTCATCGAGGTCGAACAGGCCGCGCTTGCGCATCGCCGCCACCAGCAGTCCGACATCCAGCCAGGCCGTCAGCCCGGTGGACAGCGCGATGCCGACATGGCCGAGCCAGGGCATCAGAAGCAGCGCCAGCAGGGCGGTCGCGACCGTCACGATGACCGCGACGCGCACCGGCGTCACCGTGTCGTGACGGGCAAAAAAGGCGGCGTTCAGCGATTTTACGATCACATAGGCCGGGATGCCGATGGCATAGGCGGCGAGCGCCATCGCTGTGGCATGCGCCTCTTCCGGGCCGAAAGCGCCGCGCTGGAACAGGACGGCGACGATGGGCGTCCCCGCCACACCGAGTGCCACCGCCGCCGGCAGACCAAGCAGCAGGCTGAATTCCAGCGCGCGGCTCAGGTAATGACGGACCATCCGCTCGTCCCCGGCGGCGACATGGCGGGCCAGCACCGGCAGAAGGGCGGTGCCGATGGCGATGCCGATGACGCCCAGCGGCATCTGGTTCAGCCGGTCGGCATAATAGAGGAAGGACACCGCGCCCGACGGCAGCAGCGAGGCGAGCACGATGTTCAGGAACAGGTTGATCTGCATGACCCCGGCACCGATGGCACCCGGTCCGATCAATCGGAAAAGCCGTCGCATCCCCTCCGTCATCCGCGGCAGTCGCAGCTTCAGCACCACACCGGCCTTGGCGCAGGCCCAGGCCATCCACGCGACCTGAACCACCCCCGACAGGGTCACCGCCGCCGCCATCGCGGTGCCGGGTTCCAGACCCAGCCGCGGAGCGATCAGCAGGGCGGCGACCAGTGTCAGGTTGAAGGCGATTGGCGCCGCGGCGAACGGTCCGAAGCGGTCGAGCGCGTTCAGCACCCCACCCAGCAGCGCGACCAGGGAGATCAGCGCCAGATAGGGAAAGGTCAGCCGCGCCATATTCACCGCCAGTGCGAATTTGGCCGGTTCGTCGACGAAGCCGGGGGCGAGGCCGTGCATCAACAAGGGCATGGCGACGATGGCGGCCAGCGTGAAGGGCAGCAGCATCGCCAGCAGCATTGCCAACGCCTCTTCCGCGAAACGGATGGCGGTGCTGCGCCCGCGGGTCTGAAGCTCGGCGGCGAAAAGCGGGACGAAGGCGACTCCGAAGGCGCCCTCCGCGAACAGACGGCGGAACAGGTTGGGCAATTTCAGCGCGACGAAGAAGGCGTCGGCCACCGGCCCGGCCCCCAGCACGGCCGCTGTCAAAATGTCGCGTGCAAAGCCGGCCAGCCGGCTCAGCAGGGTCAGTCCGCCGACGGTGGCGATGGCGCGTGCGAAGCTCATCGCCGCGGTATAGCCGGCTGCGGCAGCGCAGCAAAGCCGGCTTTTCGGCGCGGTCGACCCCGTCGTCCGCCCGCCGGCCACCTCCCGCCCGACCTAGGCCAGACCTGCGCCCTCGCAGTCCGGTGCGCCCAAGCGGCTTTCGGAACGCTGTGGGTGAGAGGGATGGGGCGGTGGTCTGCATGGGTGGAGCAACTGTCATCCGGTGCCACCTTGCCGGTTGCGGCGTTGCGTCGGCACCGGCGTTGCGGCATGCTTGCCACCGCCTGCCACCGTCCGCTTTCCTGGCGATGGACCCGGCCGGCGGACGATCCACTGCGTTCGGGGTATACGTGAAGCGGGCGCTCTGGCTTTTTTCAGGTTTCGGCGGGCGTCTGGTCCTGCCCGCGCTGGCGGTTGCACTGGCCATCGCCGCCCTGTGGTGGATTCTGCTCGACCGCCTCCATCGGGAAGAGCGGCTGCTCGACCTGACCGCCCATGAAAAGACCGCCGTCGTCGCCCGTCTGGTGGAGGAGCATGCGGTTTCCACCTTCCGCCGCGTCGACGACCTGCTGCTCGACCTGATCGCCAATACCGAGCGCAACCGGTCAATGCGCCTGGATTCGCGACGGGCGTTCGAAGAGGGCTTGGTGGTTGGGGTTCGCGTCTATGACGCCTCGGGCCTGCTGGCCATGGGCGGGGGGAGGGCCACTTTCCAGGGCGCCATCACCGACCGCGACGAGTTCCGCGTCGCCCGCGACAGCGCACCGCGCGGCTTGGTGATCGGCATGCCATACGCATCGTCCGAAACGCAGGATCTGCTGATTCCGGTTTCGCGCCGCCTGGAGAATGCCGACGGCACATTCGCAGGGATTGCGGTTGCCGACATTCCAGTCGAATCCTTCGCCCGCTACTACCGCGTTCTCGGTTTGCCGGCCGATGGGGCGGCGACGCTGCTGCGGACCGACGGCGTCATCATCGCCCGCAACGCAGGGGCCAGCGGCGTTTTGGGGCGGGGAACAACCAACAACGACCTTTGGCAGGCGATCAGGCAGCTTCCCGTCGGCCACATCCGCATGGTCAGTCCGGTCGACGGGGTGGAGCGGATCACCGCCTTCCGGTCGGCACCCGACTATCCGGTGGTCGCCATCGTCGGCGAATCGGTGGAGACGGTGTTCGGTCCCTGGCGCGACAATGCCCGCCTCTATATCGGCTGGGCGGTCGCCACCACGGTGGTGATCCTGCTGTTCGTCATCGCCTTCATCGTCGAGCTGCAATGGCGCCGCCACACCGACCGGGCGCTGCGGGTGCGCAACCGGGCGCTGGCCTGGAGCAAAGACGGCATCATGATCGCCGACGCCACCCAGCCGGGCATGCCCATCGTCTATGTCAATCCGGCGCTCGAACAGCTGCTGGGCGCGCCGGTTTCCGCCCTGATGGGCAGCGGCGCCCTGACTGCCCTGGAACGGGCGACCAACGACCGGGCGGCCTTGCAGCCTCTGCGCGACGCCATTGTCGTCGGCCGCGATGCACGCGTGGAACTGACCCGGCCCGATGCCGGCGAGGAGGGAAGGGAAGGCAGAGGGCCACGCTGTCTGGAACTGAGCGCATCGCCGGTTCGCGACCATGACAACCGGCTGGTCAGCCTGATCGCCACGGTCCGCGACATCTCGGACCATAAGCATGCCCAGGCGGCATTGACCGAGGCCCGGCGCGAGGCGGACCGGGCGAACGTCGCCAAGTCCAAGTTCCTGGCCGCCGCCAGCCACGATCTGCGCCAGCCGGTGCAATCGCTGATGCTGTTGATGGAGGTGCTGTCGAGCCGTGTCGGCGACCCCATGACCCGCAATGTTCTGGGCACGATGGAGCGGGCGCTCGGCGCGTTGAAGATGCTGCTCGATGGGCTGCTCGACGTTTCCCGGCTGGAAGCGGGAGCGGTGGTGCCGGAAGTCGAGGTCTTCGCGCTATCGGAGGTGATGGACCGCGTCGCCGCCAACAGCAGGCCGATCGCCGTCCAGAAGGGGTTGCTGCTGCATATCGTTCCGAGCAGCGTCCATGTGCGCAGCGACCCGATGCTGCTGGGCCGTATCCTGCAGAATCTGGTGGAGAACGCGCTGCGCTACACCGACAAGGGGCGTATCCTGATCGGCTGCCGCCGCCGCGGCCACACGCTGCGCATCGAGGTGTGGGACACCGGCATCGGCATCCCCGCCGACCAGCAGGACGATATCTTCCAGGAGTTCGTGCAGGTCGGCAACGCCAGCCGCAACCGCGACCAGGGACTGGGGCTCGGGCTGGCGGTGGTGCGGCGACTGTCGGTCATGCTGGACCATCAGGTGACGGTGCGGTCGACACCCGGCCAAGGGTCGGTCTTCGCGATCGAGGTTCCGGTCGCCGACCCTCCGGCGGCAAGGCCGGTGCCTGCTCCGTGCTCCTCCCGTCCCGCCTTCGCCACCACGGTGCTGGTGATCGAGGACGACATGATCGTGCGCGAAGGGCTGCGCGCCATGCTGGCGGAGTGGGGCTATGGCGTCATGGCGGCCGAATCCTGCGCCGAGGCCCTGGACCTCGCCAACCGCGGTCCGGCTCCCGACCTGATCGTCGCCGATTACCGCCTGCGCGACGGCCGTACCGGTACGGAGGCCATCCGCGAGGTGCGGCTGGCCTTGGGCCGAATCCTGCCGGGCATCCTGGTCACCGGCGACACCGCCCCCGCCCGCGCGCAGGAGGCGGAGGCCGGCAATTTCCGCGTGATGCACAAGCCTGTGATCGCCGCCGATCTGCGCCGCGCGGTCGCCGAAGCCTTGGAACCGCTGCTGCGGGAACGCCAGACCGTCGCCTGACAGGTAGCGGGCGGGCGCTGTGGATCAGCCGAGCTCCGGCGCCTGCCGCGGCACCCGCAGGGTGAAGACGGCACCGTGGCCGGGGCTGTTGCTGACGCCCAATTGGCCGCCGAGCGTCTGGGTCGCCAGATTGTAGGCGATGTGCAGCCCCAGCCCGACGCAACCGGCGTGGCGCGCGGTGGTGAAGAAGGGATCGAAAATCCGCGGCAGGTCGGCCTCGAGGATCCCCTGTCCGTCGTCGCTGTGAACCACCTCGATCCAATCGTCGCCGTCGGCATGGATGTCGATGACGATCCGTCCGCTCTGCTCCGGCCGGAAGGCATGCGTCAGCGAATTGCGTACCAGATGGGTCAGCACGCGGGCGAAGGCGCCGGGAAAACTTTCCAGCTGCAGCGCCTCCGGACAGGCCAGCTCCACCCGGTGGCCGGAAGAACCGATCTGGGTGTGCAGGCTCAGAAGCACATCCTCGGTGTATTCGCGCAGATAGAAGGTACGGCGTTCGTCGCCGGTCTGGTCGGCAGCCACCTGCTTGAACATGTGGACCAGTGCGGCGATGCGCTCGGTATTGCCGACCAGCAATTGCCCGGCCTCCTGCGCCACCTCCAGGAAGCCGGCCAGGGCCGAGCGGGTCAGGGCGCTGGCGGCGAACTGGCGCTTCACGTCCTCCGCCCGGCTCAGCAGATGGGAGGCGGTGGTCAGCGCCACGCCGACCGGTCCATTCACCTCGTGCGCCACGCCGGCGACGAGCTGGCCGAGGGACGCCATCTTTTCGGTCTGGACCAGACTGTCCTGTGCCGTCTGCAACTCGCGATAGGCCTGTTCCACCCGGTCCTTGGCCGCGCGCAGGGCATCCGCGGCGCGCGCCCGTTCGGTGGTGTCCAACATGACGCCGAACAGGTGTGTCAGGCGTCCGTCCAGATCGAAGCGCGGCGCACAGGAGGAGGAGACGTAGCGGACCTCTCCCGCCGGATCGATCACGCGGTATTCGACATAGACGCGGCGGGAGTTGCCGATCACGCTTTCCAGCATGTTGCCGAAGGACAAACGGTCGTCCGGGTGCAGGATGCCCAGCAGATTGTCGAAGGTCGGCTCGAACCGCTCCGGATCCTGTCCGTAGATGTCGAAGGCCTCGCGGTTCCACACCAGCGTGCCGCTGTGGATGCCGTACTCCCAATAGCCGAGATGGCCGGTGCGGTAGGCCTCCTCCAGCCGTTGCTTGGCGGCTTCGAGCTGGGCCGCGGCTTCCGCCCGTTCCGTGCTGTCCATCAGCACGCCGAAGACGTGGGTCAGCCTCCGCTGCGCGTCGAAACGCGGCGCGCAGGAGGCGGAAACATAGCGGACCCGGCCGTCGCGGTCGTGCACACGATATTCCACATAGACGCGCTGGGGATTGTCCACCACGCTTTCCAACATGTTGCCGAAATGCGGCCGGTCATCCGGGTGCAGGATGCCCAGCAGAAAATCGAAGCCGTCGGTGAAATGGTCGCGCTCATGGCCCAGCACTGCCAGTCCGGCGTCGCTCAGCACCAGTTCGCCCGACTGGATGCCATATTCCCAGTAACCCAGCTTGGCGGTGTTATAGGCCTCCTCGAGATTTTCCGTAGCCAGTTCCAACCCGCGGGCGGTGCGGCGCTGGTCGGTGACATCCTCCACCGTAGCGATCCAGGGAGGGCCGCCGATGCGGACCAACAGATCGCGGGTCTCGCCGGAGGCTGACTGGATGGACATCTCCCGCTCGTCACCGGGAGGGGCGTCGGCCAGGCCGGCAGGAAAAGCGTCGGCATTGCCGTATTGGTCATCGAAGCGGCGATTGCCGCGCAGCCGCCCGTCGGGCTCGCGTATCAGGGCGGCGACAGGCAGGGCATCGAAAAGCGAGGACGCGGAGGATGATGCCGAGGATCGGGCAGGCGACGCCGGTACGGAGCCGGTCTCCAGCCCTGGAGCTCCCGTCACGTCCATCGTCCGACCCGCTGTCGTCATGTGCATCTCCACAGTCTGCGCCCGATCGATTGGCGCAACTGTCGGCGGACACTACACAAGCAATTCAGCGGGACCTATGCCCAATTCGGCGCAAATCGTCGCGAATTTCAGGGTATCAGGCTGTCGAGGTCGAAGCCCTGGGCGAAGGCGATCATGGCGCCGCAGGCGCTGCCCGATCCGACCCGCATCACGCCCTCTCCGACCACCGTCGGGAACTTGCTTTTCTGCAACGCCTGCTGGGCCTTCACCGGATCGGCGACGCGCACGACGAAGCCGGCGAAGAAGGGCAGGGTGACCGTGGCGAAGGCGGGATCGGCGGTCCAGGCCCAATGCAGGCGGTCGGGCGTGGCGACCAGAACGGGCACCTGACCGTCACCGGATCCGGCGGGCACCACCATGCGGGCGGAACCGCGGACGGTGACGGTGCCGTCCAGCAGCGCGGCATAGGTCGCGGCGACCGCATCGGGATCGGCGGCGGCGATGACCAGCGCTTCCAGCCCGGTGGCGCTGTTGGCATGCTCCAACTGGTCGGGACGCCAGACCAGATCGGGCGTGTGGTGCTGGCATAGGAAGATTCGGCCGGCCGGGGTCGTGGCCGGGTCGATCTGGGTGATGGTGAAGGTCGCATCGCGGCTGCCGCCCGGCAACTCCACCGGCCGGCCGAAATCGACGGGATCCGACACCGGGAAGCCGGCGGCGGTCAGCGGCCCGACGGCGGCGCGGGCGTCCGGCGTCTTCAGCGCGATGGCGGCGATGCCCTCGCGCTGACGCAGGAAGGCGGAGTAATGGGCGTTGACCGGCCTCTGTTCCTCGATGCCCAACAACTCCAGATAGGTGCCGGTCGGGAACAGGATGGTGTGGTTGGCGGACTTCAGCTGGGTGTGGTGGCCGCGCGGCGTCACGGTGAAGCCAAGCCGGGCGTAGGCGTCGCGCGCCGTGTCCAGGTCGCGGGTCGCGATGACCAGATGGTCCAGTCCGGTGATGCCGTCGATGCTCATGGCGTCCTGCCGCTGTCGGGTTTCTCTGCCGCCAGCGATAGAACAGCCGGCCCGCCGCGGCAAGCGCGAAGCGGCCGGGCCTCCCGAGCGGAAGACCCGGCCCTTCGGTCACAGTGCCTGCTGCAACTCCGGCAGGGCCTTGAACAGGTCGGCGACGAGGCCGTAGTCGGCGACCTGGAAGATCGGCGCCTCCTCGTCCTTGTTGATGGCGACGATGACCTTGCTGTCCTTCATGCCGGCCAGATGCTGGATCGCGCCCGAGATGCCGACGGCGACATAGAGGTCCGGCGCCACGATCTTGCCGGTCTGGCCGACCTGATAGTCGTTCGGCACGAAGCCGGCATCGACCGCCGCGCGGCTGGCGCCCACCGCGGCCCCCAGCTTGTCGGCGATGGCCTCCAGCAGGTGGAAATTGTCGCCCGACTGCATGCCGCGGCCGCCGGAAATGACGATGCGGGCCGAGGTCAGTTCCGGACGCTCCGACTTCGACAGCTCAGCCGAAACGAAGCCCGACAAAGCGGGGTCTGCGGCGGCGGCGATGCTCTCGACCGGAGCGCTGCCGGTGGCGGGCGCCGCCTCGAAGGCGGTGGTGCGGACGGTGATCACCTTCACCGGGTCGGCCGACTGCACGGTGGCGATGGCGTTGCCGGCATAGATCGGCCGCTCGAAGCTGTCGGCGGCAACCACGGCGGTGATCTCGGAGATCATCGCCACGTCGAGCAGGGCCGCGACGCGCGGCAGCACGTTCTTGCCCACCGAGGTGGCGGCGGCCAGGACGTGGCTGTAGCCGGCGGCGAGCGACACCAGCAGGGCCGCGACCGGTTCGGCCAGGGCGTGCTCGTAGGCGGCATCGTCGGCGAGCAGCACCTTGGCGACGCCGGCCAGCGTCGCGGCCTGCTCCGCGGCCGGGGAGGCGTTGCTGCCGGCGACCAGGAGGTGGACATCCCCGCCGAGTTTGGTGGCGGCGGTCACCGCATGGACGGTGGCGGGCTTCAGGCTGGCATTGTCGTGGTCGGCAAGGATCAGGATGGACATGGGGCGGTTCCTCTGTCGGGCGGGGTGCGGAGAGTGCGGGCGCCGGGGCCGGCGCTCAGATCACCCGCGCCTCGGTCTTGAGCTTGTCGACCAGCGTGGCTACGTCCGGCACCTTGATGCCGGCCTGGCGCTTGGCCGGCTCGGCGACCTTCACCGTCTTCAGGCGCGGCGTCACGTCGACGCCGAGACTGTCGGGCGTGACGGTCTCCAGCGGCTTCTTCTTCGCCTTCATGATGTTGGGCAGCGAGGCATAGCGCGGCTCGTTCAGGCGCAGGTCGGCGGTCACCACCGCCGGCAGCTTCAGCGACACGACCTCAAGTCCGCCATCGATCTCACGGGTGACTGCGACGGCATCACCCGCAGGGGCGACCTTGGAGGCGAAGGTGCCCTGGCCCCAGCCGAGCAGCGCCGCCAGCATCTGGCCGGTCTGGTTGCAGTCGTCGTCGATGGCCTGCTTGCCGAGGATGACGAGGCCGGGGGCCTCCTTCTCGACCAGCGCCTTCAGAACCTTGGCGACGGCCAGCGGTTCGGTCGTCACGTCGGTCTGCACCAGGATGGCGCGGTCGGCACCCATGGCGAGAGCGGTGCGCAGCGTCTCCTGCGCCTGGGCCGGGCCGACGGACACCACCACGATCTCGGTCGCCGTGCCAGCCTCCTTGAGACGGACCGCCTCTTCGACGGCGATCTCGTCGAAGGGGTTCATCGAGAATTTTACGTTGGACGTCTCGACCCCAGACTGGTCGGTCTTCACCCGGATCTTGACGTTGTAGTCGACGACGCGCTTCACGGCGCAGAGGATTTTCATGGCGCAGGTCCCTTTGAAAATGGGCGGCGTGCAGGCATGGGAGGGCGTTGCCCCGCTCTCTCCTCCTTCAGACGGGAGAGAGCGGGCGCTTTGGCCGACATGCAGGAAAAGGTTAGGGAAAGGGCAATGTGCCCCGCCCCTTACAGCCCCTCGGTCTGCTTGCGCAGGACGTATTTCTGGATCTTGCCAGTGGAGGTCTTCGGCAGCGGGCCGAACACCACCGTGCGCGGACACTTGAAGTGAGCCATGTGCGACCGGCAAAAGGCGATAATGTCGGCCTCGGTCGCGGTGGCACCGTCCTTCAGGGTGACGAAGGCGCAGGGCGTCTCGCCCCACTTCTCGTCATGGCGGGCGACGACGGCAGCTTCCAACACCTCGGGGTGCTTGTAGAGCACATCCTCCACCTCGATGGACGAGATGTTCTCGCCACCGGAGATGATGATGTCCTTGGAACGGTCCTTGATCTCGACATAGCCGTCCTCATGCCAGACGGCGAGGTCGCCGGTGTGGAACCAGCCGCCGGCGAAGGCCTCCTCGGTCGCCTTGGGGTTCTTCAGGTAACCCTTCATGACGTTGTTGCCGCGCATCATGATCTCGCCCATCGTGCGGCCGTCCTTCAGCACCGGCTCCAGCGTGAAGGGATCGGCGACGACCACCGCCTCCAGCATCGGGCCGCGCACACCCTGGCGCGCCTTGATCGCCGCCTTCTCGTCCAGCGACAGGCCGTCCCAGCGGTCGTGCCAGACGCAGACCACGGTCGGGCCATAGCATTCGGTCAGGCCATAGACATGGGTGACTTCCCAACCCATGCGCTCCATCCCGGCGATGACGGCGGCGGGCGGGGCGGCGCCGGCGACCATCACCTTGACCTTGTGATCGATGCCCTGCTTCAGCTCGGCCGGAGCATTGTTCAGCATGTTGAGGACGATGGGCGCGCCGCAGAAGTTGGTCACCCGCTCGTCGCGGATCAGCTTGAGAACGGCGTCGGGGCGGACCTGACGCAGGCAGACGGCGGTGCCGGCGGTGACCGCGATGGTCCAGGGGAAGCACCAGCCGTTGCAGTGGAACATCGGCAGCGTCCACAGATACACGGGCGCATCGCCCATGTTCCAGGACAGCGCGTTCGACACCGCGTTCAGGTAGGCGCCGCGGTGATGATAGACGACGCCCTTCGGGTTGCCGGTGGTGCCGGAGGTGTAGTTCAGCGCGATGGCCTGCCATTCGTCGGCCGGCAGGGTCCAGGGATGCTCGGCACCGACATCGCTGATGAAGGACTCGTAATCGCGGTCGCCGATCAGCTCGCCGCCGCTGTAGGTCGGGTCGTCGATATCCACCACCGGAATCGGCGCGTCGAGCAGGGCCAGCGCCTTCTTGGCGACGCCGGAGAACTCGCGGTCGACGATCAGGATCTTCGCCTCGCCATGCTTCAGGATGAAGGCGATGGCCTCGGCATCCAGGCGGGTGTTGACGGCGTTCAACACGGCACCGGCCAGCGGCACGCCGAAATGTGCCTCGAACAGCTCGGGCGTGTTGGCGGCCAGCATGGCGACGGTGTCGCCGGTGCCGATTCCCACATTCGCCAGCGCCGCGGCCAGACGGCGCACACGGACGAAGGTCTCGGCCCAGGTCCGGCGCACCGGGCCATGGACGACTGCCAGCCGGTCGGGCCAGACGGCGGCGGCGCGCTCGAGGAAAGTCAGCGGCGTCAGGGCAACGAAATTGGCGGCGTTGCGGTCGAGGTCGCGCTCGTACGGATTGGCGCGAACATCGAGGCTTTGAGTCGCTGCGGCGGCAGTTTCACTCATCGGACCGTTCTCCCCAGGGGTTCTTTGTTGCGCGCCGGCATTGGGCGCGGCGGTGTTGGAAACAGCCTGTACCAGATCAGCTTTGCGCAACTTTCTCAGGATTATGACCAATTGTTATTGAGG
>Ga0206117_101230_pt1 | contig 14425 bp, 11 predicted proteins | sample 3A5Ametagenome_FD_177997 | JGI IMG/M metagenome (GOLD analysis project Ga0206117, IMG submission 177997) | Enriched microbial communities from leaf-cutter ant dump, University of Wisconsin, Madison, United States - 3A5A | ecosystem: Environmental > Terrestrial > Nest > Insects nest > Nest dump... | reverse complement strand
TGCAGCGCTTCGAGACGGGCGATCAGGGCATCATGGGCGGCGGCGACGGTGGCCTTTTCGGCTTGGTTGAGAGCGGCTGGCGCCTCGATCAGGTCCGGCAACTGCCAGATCTTCTGCTGGCCCTCGGTACCGGCGGTGCGCGCGATGTAGTCGGCGGTCGACGACGGCCAGTCGAGACCGCGTAGCGTGTCTTCGGCGGCGGCAATCAGATGCGGCACGACATCGTGGCCTTCAAGCACGCTCACCGCCTCGATGACCTGGGTGACCAGCAGCCACAGCGCCTCGACAGAGGGCTCGGACAGCCTGAGCTCGGCCCGATTGACATGCGGCCGCCGGACCGGCTCGCCGAATGGCAGACGGGCAACGGTCTCCGTGGTTACCTTGAAGCTGCGGCCGGACAGCGGGAAGCTCTGGTGGTAGGGATCGAGACCGTAGGACACCGGCTCGCCGCCATCGCAAGTGATGGCGATCAGGCTTTCACCGCCGAGGTCGAGGCTGAGATAGGTCTCGGAGAGCGGCCAATCGGCAGGAACGCATCCTTCCAACGCGAAATGAACCAGCCCGTCCTTGCGAGGCCAGGGCGCGCCGATTTCGATCCCGGCGCCTTCGAAGGTGATGGCACTGAGCGGCGCCGTCTGACGCACCTTCCAGGATTCAAGCTCTGCGACGCGGACTTTCAGGCGGTCGAGACGTTGGGCAAGGGTCAGGGACATGGCAAACATCCAATTCGGAGCAAACGGAAAGAAAGGTTCGAGCGTTATCCTTTGACGGCGCCAGCCGTCATGGCGCTCAGGATGAGCCGCTGCAGGGCGAGGAAGGCGATGATGGCCGGTACGACCGAGATCAGGCAGGCCGCGGCCAGTACTTGAATGGTGCTGGCGTTCTGCGTGCCGGCATACTGGAAGATGCCGACGCCGATCGGGACCAGCGAGTCCTTGGTGATCAACAGGAAGGGCACCAGGAACTGCGACCAGCCGGCAATGACCGTGATGATGAAGGCAGAGGCGACGCCGGGCGTGGATAGCGGCAGGATGATGCGGATGAAGACCGAGAGACGGTTGCAGCCATCGATAAGAGCCGCCTCGTCCAGGCTTTTCGGAATGCCGTCCATGTAGCCCTTGAGCAGCCAGGTAACCATGGGCACACCGAGAGCGATGTAGACCATGACGGTGCCGAAGTGGCTGTCGATCAGGCCGAGCCGGCTCATGTAGCGATAGAGCGGCACCATGATGACCAGCGGAGAGATCATCTGAAAGGCGAGGATGCCGAGCATCCAGGCGCCCTTGCCCTTGAAATCGAAGCGGGAGAAGGCATAGGCGGCGGGCGCCGCGATGATCAGGCAGCCGACGGCGGACAGGCAGGAGAGCTTCAGCGCGTTGATCAGGTAGACCGGGAACTGACTCGACGTCAGCACCATCGTGAAGTTCTCGAGCGTCGGGAACTTGGGGATCAGCCTGTAGACGCCGAGGAACACTTCCTTGCGGGTGCGCAGCGCCATGGAGAGCAGCCAGATCAGCGGCCAGGAAAAGAAGAGGAACATGACCGCCATGAAGGCGTAGCTCAGGATGTCGCCGAGACGGTCGCGAGAGCTGAGTTTCATGCCTTTTCATCCTTCGGCAGGAAGGAAGCATAGACGAGCGCCAGACCGAGGCTGATGACCAGCATCAGGATCGACAGCACGCTGCCGGCGGCGAGGTCATAGTTCCGGAACACCACGTTGAACGTGTAGAGCGACAGCACCTCGGTAGCTCGGCCGGGGCCGCCGCCGGTCAATGAAATGATGGCGTCGAAGGTGTTGAGCGTCTGGATGGTGATCAGGATCATGTTGACCAGGATCGCCGGACGGAGCTGCGGCAACGTCACGAAGAACAGCCTTTGCCGGGCGTTGGCGCCATCCACCTCGGCCGCTTCATAAAGCGAGGGATCGATCGCCTTCAGCGCCGCGTACATCACCACCATCGAGAAGGCGGTGCCGCGCCAAATGTTGGAGAGCACGACCGACCACATGACCACGTCTGGGTCGGACAGCCACTGAACCGGCGCCATGCCAAGAACGCGCAGCAGGGAGTTGAGACCACCAAAGGGCGCCTCGTTGAACAGCATCTTCCAGATGATGCCACCGGCGATGCCGGGCACGACCCAGGCGATCAGGGCTGTGGTTCTGAGGATTGTGGTTCCGAACAGATGGCGCTTCTCGGCTCGCACCACCACCAGCGCCATGGCAAGACCAATGAGCTGCTGGCCGACCACCGAACCGGCGGTGAAGATGAAAGTCACCCAGACGATCTGCAGCAGTTCAGGGCGCGTCAGAACGTTGGCAAAGGTGGAAAGCGTGTAGTGGCCTTCGCCCCCTAGGAGCGTCAGATCGGTGAACGCATACCGAAAGACGTCGATCACCGGGTAGAGATAGAACAGCCCCATCACCAGGATCACCGGCATAAGCCAGGGATAAGGGGACGGAACGCGATTGTGCCGGCCTGCAGCCCCGATGAAGGGCAATCTCGAGCTCAGGGCGCGTGCGGACATGGGCACCTCGGCATTGGTGAGCGACGAAGCGAAAGCGGCCGCCAAGTTGGGCGGCCGCCCGCGGCGGAGTGACTCCTGAGCTTATGGAATCACCGTCCTGCCGGACGCCGCCCGCCTGGAGGAACGGCGGACGGCAAGGGCTCAGAGCCGGGCATAGGCATCGAGCGCTGCCTTGTAGGCTTCATCGACCGCAGCGTCGGTAGCCGCGGCGCCGGTCAGCACCTTGCCCATCATGATCTGGATCTGGTTGGAGATTTCCGGATAGATCAACACGCCTGGACGGGCCTGACCGACCTTCAGCGCTTTGGCGAAGGTCTGGTTGGCTTCGCTCTTGAACACATCGTACTTGTCATAGAGATCGGCGCGGGTCGGCAACTGCTCCTGAAGCGCGTTGGCTGGCCCCATGTAGATCTCGCGGGCAAGCGCGGCGCACATTTCGACCTTCTCGGGTTCCGACGAGAAGGCAGCAACCGTCCAGCCGCCGGTGCCGGTCGATCGCTGGTCGGCGGTGATGCCCGGCAGCATCGAGAAGGTCCACTTGGCGAACTCGTCCGGCTCCATCGAGTTCTGCAGCTGACGATACTGCCAGTTGCCACCGACGAACAACGCGGTCGTGCCTGCAACGGCGGCGGCGTTGAGATCATCGTAGTTGCCGATGGTGGTGACACGCTTGGGGGCGGCGCCGGACTCCACGAGGTCGCGGTAGTAGTTCACGGCCTTGATGAACTTGTCGCGGTTGGCGGCGTCGGCGAAGATCGGTTTGCCGGCGTCGTCGACCAGCTTGCCACCCTGGCCCCAGAAATTGCCGAGCCAGTCGAAGGCGGTGCCTTCGTAGCGGCTGCCATTGAACAGAATGCCTTCCATGCCGGCCTCGACCGACTGGAGGCCGGCCGCCTTGGCATCAGCCCAGGTCGCCGGTTCGTTCGGCACGACTTCCTTGTTGCGGTAGAGCACGCGCAAGTCGGTCGACCACCACCATGCATAGATCTGACCATCCTTGCCGGTGACGCCCTCACGCACGAAGGGGAAGAGCTGGTCGATTTCTTCCTTGGTGAAATAGGGCGAAAGCGACTTCAAAACGCCGGCCTGCTTGAACAGCGGCAGCACGAAGCTGTCGACGGCGGCGCAATCGGGTGCATGGCCGGCCTTGGCCTGCTCCAGCATGCGCGCCTGTTCCTGACTGATGTCGCCGGTCATCATCTGCAGCTCGAGCTGCCAGCCGGGATGGTTGTTGATGAACTCGGTATAGAGCTTGCTGTAACCGGCCGCCCAAGTCGGATCGGTGCTCGACGGGCCGTCACCCGTCATGCGGAACACCATCTTTTTGGGGGCATCGGAGGGGCCGACGCGGTCGCTGGTAATGAGATCCTCGGCGGCAACCGGCAGACAGCCGAGCGCCGTCGCGGCGGCAAGGGCCGCCAGCAAAGATTTCTTCATCGCTTTTCCTCCCAGAAGGCGTGGAAGCCGCTCCTCTAAAATTCGGCTTCCCAAACCAACGCCGATTAGATTAAATCACTTTGCTTTGTTGTCAAGCCAGCGTCTGGGAGGTTCGCATGGCCACCGTCGAGATCAGAAATTTGCGCAAGGCCTATGGGGCGCTCGAGGTATTGCACGACATCACGATCGACATCGCCGACGGTGAGTTCGTGGCTCTCGTCGGCCCGTCGGGCTGCGGCAAATCCACGCTGTTGCGGTGCATCGCCGGCCTCGAAACCATCCGCAGCGGCGAGATTTGCATCGACGACAAGGTCGTCAACGACCTCGCGCCGAAGGATCGGGACATCGCCATGGTGTTCCAGAACTATGCGCTCTACCCGCACATGAACGTGGCCGCCAACATGGGCTTTGCCCTGAAATTGTCCGGCCGGCCAAAGGCGGAAATCGAAAACCGCGTCGGCAAGGCGGCGACCATTCTCGACCTGACGCGTCAGCTCGGCCGCAAGCCGGTGGCCCTATCAGGCGGCCAGCGTCAGCGCGTCGCCATGGGGCGCGCCATCGTTCGCGATCCCAAGGTGTTCCTGTTCGACGAACCGCTTTCCAATCTCGACGCCAAGCTGCGCGTGCAGATGCGCGTCGAGATCCGGGAGTTACAGCAGCGACTTGGCACCACGACCATCTATGTGACGCATGACCAGACCGAGGCCATGACCATGGCCGACAAGATCGCCGTGCTGAACGGAGGCAGCCTGGAGCAGGTGGGGGCGCCGCTCGAACTTTACCGCTCGCCGGCCAACCTGTTCGTCGCCGGCTTCATCGGCTCGCCGCAGATGAACTTCATTACCGGCAATCTGGCCCAGAGAGCCGGTGCCGACACCATCGGAGTCCGCCCCGAGCATCTCGTCGTCAGTCGCGATGGCGATGGCTGGCGGGGTCGGGTGGTCTCCGCCGAGCATCTGGGCAGTGACACCTTCATCCACGTTGAGATGGCCGACGCAAGCCGTCTCACGGCGCGTACTGTCGGCGATATGCCGGTGGCGGCAGGCGACGACGTCACACTCACGCCGATCGAGGGGCATCTGCATCGCTTCGGTGTCGACGGCAAGGCGCTCTGACAGAAGACGCCCTTGAAGAAACGACCGGGCGAACATCGGGGCCGACAGGGCGTCGAGTTGTGCAGGCACTCCACTCCGGCGCAACGCCAGAACTATGACGCCTCGATCCGGGCGGCGGCGGATCTGATGATCCACTGGAAGGCGATGGCCGGCGTCCGCGACGGTGTCGGTAGCGGCCTGCCCGTCAGTTCCAACCCGCTCACCAGTCTAGGTCGGCTCGTTGTCTCGGACAGCCCAGCCACCCCGACCTGATGCGAACGACCAACCTCCTTTCTCTTGACAAGGATTGAGCGCGGTGGCATTTGGGTAATCGATAACTCAACGGCACGAGCCAAAGACGGTCGAGGAAGCCGTCGGCGGCAGACGCAAGGTGCCTTGGGAGGAGCTGGTCGTGGCCGTTTCGTTGCAGGATATTGCAAGTCTCGCCGGGGTGTCGGTCAAGACCGTCTCCGGTGCGCTGCATGGCGGCTCGGCCCGCATGGCCGACGAAACGCGCGACAGGATTCGCAAGATCGCCGAGGAACTCGGCTACGTCACCAACTTCGCCGCCCGCAGCATGCGCCAGGGCTGGATGCCGCTGATCGCCATCATCGGCGACGAGCTGCTGACCTCGCCCTTCGCCACCGAGATCATCCGCGGCCTCGACAACTCCGCCCGCAAGGCCGATCTCTCGGTGTTCTTCACCACCATCGGCGGCGATCGCGACATCATCAAGGTCTATGACGACGTCAGCCGCTTCCGGCCGCGCGCCATCGGCTACGCGGCGATGTATCACAAGGAAGTCGTGCTGCCGCCGGAGGTCGCCGACCATATCGGCGTAATGATCAACTGCCGCGATGCGGCCGGTCTGGTCACCTCGCTGGTGCCCGACGAGGAAGCGGCCGGCCACACCATCGCCAGCCACCTGATCGACGCCGGCCGGCGCCGGATCGCCTTCATCAATCTGCCCGGCCTGCTGGCCGGAGAGCTGCGCGAACGCGGCTTTTGCGCCGCGCTGGACGAGGCTGGACTAGCCCCCGTCGCCGTGCTGCCGGCCGTGAAGCGCGCCACCTATGCCGACCGCGCCCGAAGCCTCGTGGCGCAGCACGTCATCGATCTCATGGCCGGTCCCGACCGGCCGGACGCCATCCTCTGCGGCAACGATCGCGTTGCCATGGAGGCCTATGCCGCGCTTCGCAAGGTCGGAGCCGGCATTCCCGACGATGTCGCCGTGGCGGGATTCGACAATCAGGTCGATATCGCCACGCGGCTCGACCCGCCGCTGACCACCATGGCCCTGCCGCACAGGGCGATGGGCCGGCTGGCGGCGGAGATACTTCAGGCGGCCGAACCGCCGGAGAGGGGGCTGAAACTGCTCCCATTCCAGCTCGTGGAACGAGCTTCCGTCTGAGCTGGCGAGGAAACCAATGAGTGGAGGAGTTTTTCACAATGGGTAATCGTTTACTTAGCGCCCTTGTCGCCACCACGGCGCTGATGGCACTTGCCGGCGCCGCCGACGCCAAGACCGTCGTTCGCATGATGCATCAGGGCGATCCCGGCTGGGTGGCGCTGTACGGCAAGGTCGCCCAACGCTTCGAAGCGGCCAATCCGGATGTCGACATCGAACTGATCTATGCGCCGCACGACGCCTATAACGAGAAGTTCTCGTCGGCGGTGATGTCCAAGCAGTTGCCGGACATCATGGAGCTCGATGCCCCGTTCCTCGCCAACTACGTCTGGTCGGGCTACCTCAAGCCGCTCAAGAGCTACATCGACCAGGACCTTCTGGACGACATGACGGCCTCCAACGTCGCCCAGGGCACCTACCCGATCGACAAGGAGCTCTACGCCATCGGCCTCACCGACAGCTCGGTGGTGCTCTACGGCAACAAGAAGTATCTCGAGAAGATCGGCGCACGCATTCCGAAGTCGGTCGACGATGCCTGGACGCGCGCCGAGTTCGAGGACTACCTCGCCAAGCTGGCCAAGGTGGATGGCGTCAAGTGGCCCATCGACACCTTCCGCGGCTATGGCATCAAGACCGAGTGGGTGACCTATGCCTACCAGCCGATCCTCAACTCCTTCGGCTGCGACCTGATCGATCGGACGACCTGGACGGCAACCGGCACGCTGGACAGCCAGCCTTGCGTCGACGCGCTGACGATGATGCAGACCTGGGTGAAGAACGGCTGGGTCGTGCCGATGTCGTCCGGCACCAACCAGTTCTACGCCGACGGTGAGCCGGCGGCGCTCGCCTGGGGCGGTCACTGGTTCTACGCCGAGGCCGCAGCCAAGATGAAGGACGACGTGGTGGTCATGCCGCTGCCGAAGTTCGGCGACAAGAGCGCCAGCCCCGACGGAACCTGGATCTGGGCGATCACCACCCAGTCCGAGCACCCCGACATCGCCGGCAAGTTCCTGAGCTTCCTCTTGAAGGACAAGGACTACCGCGACTTTGCCGTGAGCCAGAGCGCCTATCCCGGCCTCAAGAGCTTCGCCGCAGAGTCGCCGCTCTACGCCGAGGGTGGACCGATGGCCGTTGCCTTCGAGCAGGCGTCGAAAGTGGCCGTGCCGCGCCCGCCGCACCCGGCCTATCCGACGATCACCTCGGCCTTCATGCAGGCCGTCGACCAGATCTTCAACGGCGAGGACGCCCAGAAGGCGCTGACGGCCGCCGCCAAGAAGATCGACGAGGACATCGCCGACAACGACGGGTATCCGCCCTTCGACGGTAACTGATGTCCGCCGCGAACCGGCTTTCCCCCAGGGGACGGCTGGTTCGCGACCGGGACGCCGGGACATGCAGATCCGCATCCGCCCGGCACGGCTTGCCGGCGCGCGTCCGCCCTCCCTTCGGGCGCGCGCCGCCCTCCTGTCACCCATCGCCCGGCGAGGGGCCCATGTCCGCACTTTCCACCGTTCCGAAGCGGCGCCGCCGCTCCATCATCGCCCGCGTCGGCTGGTCGCGCTTCCTTCAGGAAATCGGCATGCTGGCACCGGCGGTCGTGCTGATGACCGCCTTCCTGATCACGCCCTTCCTGCTGTCGTTCTGGACGGCGATGACCAACCAGCCGCTGGTTCCCCGGCCGACGCCGGTACGCTTCGTCGGGCTCAACAATTTCCTGCGCATTCTCAACGACGACCTGTTCTGGACGTCGCTCTGGAACGTCACCCGTTTCACCTTGTGGGTGCTGCCGGTCCAGTGCGGGCTGGCCTTCGTGACGGCGCTGATCCTCAACCAGAAGATCCCGTTCCGGAACCTGTTCCGCGGCATGTTCTTCCTCCCCGCCATCACGTCGATGGTGGTGGTCTGCGTCATCTGGGGCACGCTGTTCCAGTATCCGACGGGACCGCTCAACCACGTCGTCGTGACGCTGTCGGGCGGCTACATCCAGCCGATCGATTGGCTGGGCGATCCCAACTGGGCGATGTTCTCGATCGTGCTGCTGTCTGCCTGGCAGGCCTACGGCTTCCAGATGATCATCTATCTTGCCGGCATGCAGGGCATTCCCGACGAGCTCTACGACGCCGCCCGCATCGACGGCGCCGGCCGCTGGGGCCGCTTCTGGCACGTCACCATGCCGGGGCTCAGGCCGACCCACGTCTTCGTGCTGGTCATCACCACCATCCAGGCCTTCAAGCTCTACACCCAGGTGGCCATCCTGACACAGGGCGGACCGAAGTCGTCGACCGAGACCGTCGTGCACTACATGGTGCGCGCCGGCTTCGAGGAGCAGAAGCTCGGCTACGCTTCGGCCGTGTCGGTGATCCTGTTCCTGATCGTTCTGGTCATCGCGCTCATCCAGCGCAGGCTCATGAGGCGCTTCGATGTCTGATCTCGCCCTTTCCTCCCGCAAGCCGGCCGCGCCGGTGAACGGTTACCGCGTCGTCCAGTCGATTTCGGTGTTCGTCATAGCGCTGGTGGTGATTTCGCCGCTGTTCATGCTGTTCATCGCCTCGCTGAAGGACGATCGCTTCCAGATCCTCGCCGACATGGGCTCGTTCCGGGCCTTCTGGGTGGACAACCCGACCTTCAACAACTTCCGCGAGGTGGGCAACTTCGCCGGCGAGCTGGCCTTCGGCCGCTATCTCGGCAACTCGCTGTTCATCCTGGGCTCGACGGTGAGCCTGGGTCTCGTGATCAACTCGATGGCCGGCTTCATCCTGGCCTGGGGCAGCCTGCCCGGGCGGGCGCTGATCCTGTCGGTGATCATCGCGCTCTACGTGATCCCGCAGGAAAGCATCATCATGCCGCTCTTGATCATCGTGTCGAGGGCCGGCCTTTCGGATACCTTCACCGCGCAGATCCTGCCCTTCGTGGCAAGCCCGCTCTACACTTTCCTGTTCTACCAGTTCTTCGCGCAGTTGCCGAAGGAGCTCTATGAAGCCGCGTCCATCGACGGCGCCTCGATCTTCCGCACGTGGTGGTCGATCTTCATGCCACTCAGCCTGCCGGCGCTCGCCACCGTCTCCATCCTGATGGGCATCGAGACCTGGAACCAGTATCTGTGGCCGATCCTGATCACCCAGACCGACTATGCCCGGCCGATCTCGGTCGCGATCGCCACCTTCTTCGGCCAGGACAGCATCTACTGGGATCGGGCCATGGCCGCCTCGGTCCTGATGATGATCCCGATCCTTGTGTTCTATCTCGCCTTCCAGCGCTGGTTCATCAGCTCCTTCGTCGGCTCGGCGGTGAAAGGTTGACCATGCCTCACGCATTTCCTGAAGCCGGCCGACCGGGCCGGGAAACGATCTCCTTTGCCCCGGTGGCAGCCGGCGAAACCGTCGAGCTGTTCCTGATGGCAAGAGGTTCGGAGCCCGCCGTCGTGACGCTGGCCGGCAACGGCGAAGTCACCGTTCGCCGAACCGACGCCTTCGAGCGCCACCGCATCGTTGTTGCCGGTCCTCTCGACAGCGTCAGCTTCGATCCGGACACCACCCTCGTCTCGGCCGTCTACGCCTATGACCTAGCCACGGTGCTCGACAGTGGCATCCGCGTGCTGCACGCCGGGCCGGCGCCGACGCCGCCGGAGTTCGCCGGCAGCTACCACTTTCGGCCGCCCTATGGCTGGATGAACGACCCGAACGGCTTCGGCCGCTTCGGCGGACGCGCCCACCTTTTCTACCAGCACTATCCGCATCGTCTGCGCTGGCACGCCATGCATTGGGGGCACGCCGTCTCCGACGACCTCATTCATTGGCGTCATCTGCCCGTCTTCCTCGAGCCGGGCGACGCGGTGTTCGCCGCCAACGGCGCCGGTGGCATCTTCTCCGGCTCCGCGATCGCCGTACCGGGAGAAAGTGGCTTCCGCGCCTTTTTCACCGACCACATCGACGGCCGCAAACCGGAGATGGAGGTGCAGTGTGCTGTACCTTGCCCTGACGGCTTCACGGCCGGCACGCCAGCGGTCGTACTGGCGGGGCGCCCGGACGGACACGGCCTCGGCGAGGACAACCGCGACCCTTACGTCTTCAAGGGGCCCGACGGCCGCCTCAAGATGCTGCTCGGTGGCCGCGATGCCGAGGGCGGCGTCGTCCTGCTGCACGAGACCGACGATCCGACCGGTGCGTCGGGCTGGCGCTTCGTCGGCCTTGTTCACCGCGAACGGGAGTTTGGGCGGACCGTCGGAGAGTGCCCGGCCATGCTGCCGCTCGACGGCCCGGCGGAAGATCCCGCCACGCGATGGCTGCTGATCGTCGGCCTCCTGATGAGCCGCGACCCGGCGACCCGGCGGCGGAACCTCACTTTCGGCATCGTCGGACGCTTCGACGGCAGACGCTTCACGCCGGAGTTCCGGCAGGAGCTCGACTTCGGAACCGATGCCTACGGCTTCCAGGCCTTCGTCGACACGGATGGCCCGGTCGGTATTGCCTGGCTCGCCAACTGGACCGACATCGTCAAGACGACCGACTGGCCGACAGCCATGACGCTGCCGCGCCGACTGCTTCTGAAAAATGGCGCGCTGACGACCCCGCCGATCGACGCCGTCACCACGCTTCGGCAAGCGCTTCTCGACGATCATCGCCTCGCCGCTGGCGAGACGGTGGCTCTCGACGGCGGTGCCGCCGAGATCGTCATCGAGCTGGACGAGGCAGGCGCACCGTTCGAACTATCGCTGTCGCACCCGACGCTGAAACTCGCCATCACGGCGGGCGCGAATGGCCTTGCCATCGTCCACGAGGACGGAAAGGGCGGAACGCCGTCGCCGCACTATCTCGCGGCCGGCGCGAAGGTGCGCTCGGTCCGTGTCTTCCTCGACCGGGGATCGATCGAAGTGTTCGCCGACGAGGGCCGCTACACGGGAACCAAGCGCATCGCCGATCCTGCCCCGATTACCGCCATTCGCCTCGAGGCACCACAAGGACGCACCGCCGCCCGCGTCTGGCGGCTTGGCCTCTGAACCTGGATCGCCAGAGCCCCGACGGATCGCGATCTAGTCTTTTGTTATCGCATCGGATTTTCCGAAAACCGGAATCCACTTTTCGGCCCGATGCTGTAGGGAGGAACACCATGGCCAGCGTTTCCATCGACAACGTCGCCAAGTTCTACGGCAACCATCAGGTCATCCACGGCATCGACATCGACATTGCCGATGGCGAGTTCGTGACGCTGGTGGGTCCATCCGGCTGCGGCAAGTCGACGCTACTCCGGATGATCGCCGGCCTCGAGGAAATCTCGGACGGCGACATCCGCATCGGCGACCGCGTCGTCAACGACGTGCCGCCGAAGGAACGGGACATCGCCATGGTGTTCCAGAACTACGCGCTCTATCCGCACATGACCGTGGCGCAGAACATGGGTTTTGCGCTGAAATTGAAGGGCGAGAGCCGGGCCGCCATCGACGCCCGTGTCAAGGAGGCGGCAGCCATTCTGGCGCTCGACCCCTATCTCGACCGTCTGCCCAAACAGCTGTCGGGTGGCCAGAGGCAGCGCGTCGCCATGGGCCGGGCGATCGTGCGCAGCCCGCAGGTGTTCCTGTTCGACGAACCGCTGTCCAATCTGGACGCCAAGTTGCGCGTCCAGATGCGGGCAGAGATCAAGGATCTCCACCAGCGCCTGGGCACGACCACGGTCTACGTCACTCACGACCAGATCGAAGCCATGACCATGGCCGACCGCATCGTGGTGATGAAGGGCGGCGTGGTCGAGCAGGTCGGCCGGCCGCTCGAACTCTACGACCGGCCGAACAACCTGTTCGTCGCGACCTTCATCGGTTCGCCGGCCATGAACCTTCTCAAGGGGCGACCGGGAGATGGCGGGTTCGTCACCGAAGGCGGCGTTGTCCTGCCGCTGCCGGCGACCGCGGCGGCCGGTGCCGTGACCTATGGCATCCGCCCCGAGCACCTGACGCTCGATGAAACGGGTTTCCGTGCGGAAGTGGCGGTGCTCGAGCCGACGGGCGCCGAGACGCAGGTGCTGGCCCGCTGCGGCGGCCAGACGCTGGTCGCCGTGCTGCGCGAACGCGTCGACCTGAAGCCCGGCGACAGCATCGGCCTCAAGCCGGACCTGTCGGCAGTGCATCTGTTCGCCGAGGACGGACACCGACTCTAGTTTTGGGCAGTATCAGGCGGCGCGGGCCTTGCCGCGCTGGCCTGCCCGCCGCTCGGCGCGGAAAGTCGAAGGCGTGCGACCGATCAGGCGGAGAAAATTGCGGTTGAACGTCGACAGCGTCTCGTAACCGACATCCATGGCGATCGAGGTCACCATGTCCTCGGTCTCCGACAACAGCTGGCACGCCTTGTAGATCCTGAGGTGGTTGATGTACTCGGCGCAAGAGCAGCGCAAATGCCGCTCGAACAGGCGCGAGAAGGCCGGCAGGGCCATGCCCTCCGTCGCCGCCACCTCACGGCAGGTAAGCCCCGGTCGGTTGAAGTTGGCCGCGATGTAGGCAAGCATCCGTTCGAGCCGACGCGGCTGGGCGCATTGATGCTCCATCCCCTTAAGCGACAGCGATCGGCGGTCGCCGTCCTGTTCCAGCACGCGCATCAGCTCGAAGAACAAGGCGATGCGCTCGAAGCCGCCGGCGACCAGCAGCGCCTCCATCAGACCGGCCGCCTCGGTGGCGGCGGATGGCGAGAACTCGATGCCGGACCGGGTCGCGTCCAGAAGGGCGGAGAGGCCGGCGCAGTCGGAGAACTCCGCCATGCAGCGTTCGGCGAATCCCGCCCCCATCTGCAGCACCAGATCGCGGTCGCGGATGCGGCCGTCGACATCGCGGTCGGCGCCGTCCGAAACCCACATGTGCGGCAGGTTCGGGCCGGTCATGACGAGATTGCCCGGGCCGAACTCGCCCGCATAAGTGCCGACATAGAACTGGCCGGTGCTGCGGCGGATCAAATGCAGCTCGTACTCCGGATGATGGTGCCAACCGGAATAGGCGAAGGGGTAGTCGTGCGAGTAGACGCGGAACGTGCGCTCGAGCGGCGCCTCGATCACCTCCAAAACGGGCTTTGTCTGACCCACCTTCGCCTCCCTTTGGTGGATAGCGGACCGTTCGTAGCCGACAACAATAGCAGACTTGCCGGGCAACGCCGAGACCGGCTTTCCGAAGCTCGTAGCCTCCGCCCCACGAGGAACCGGAAGCCGCGCAAGACGGCTTCCGGCTTAGCCCGCCGTCAGAACGTGATCTGGACCTTGACGTCCGACGGGTTCTGCTGGGCGGCCCGTTCGAAGGCCTCGATCGACTTGTCGAACGGATAGCTCGCCGAGATCAGCGGCTTGACGTCGATCTTGCCCGAACCGAGCAGCGCCAGCGTGCGGTCCCAGACGTTGGCATAGCGGAAGATGCCGGTCAGGCTGATTTCCTTGACCTCAAGCGCCACCACGTCGAGCGGAACGCGATCCTGCGGCATGCCGACCAGAACCACCCGGCCGCCCTGCGTCACCACGTCCAGCATGTCGTCGAAGGCCTTCGGAGCGCCGCTCGCCTCGAAGAACAGATCGGCGCCCTTGCCCGCCGTCCGCCGGGCGACCACGTCGGCGAGCTTTTCCTTGGTCAAATCAACGGCAATGACGCCGGGCACCTTGGCGATGATGTCGAGCTTGGCTTTGGCAACGTCGCTGACGATCACCTCCGAGCAGCCCGAGGCTAGCGCGGCGAAGGCCACCATCATGCCGATGGTGCCGGCGCCGGCCACCACGGCGATGTCGCCGGGACGGATGGCGCCCTTGGCGGCGGCGTAGACGCCGATCGCCAGCGGCTCGACCATGGCGCCCTCGGCGAACGACACGCTGTCTGGCAGCTTGTAGGTCAGCGCCGCCGGATGCACCACCTCCGGCGTCAGGCAGCCGTGGATCGGCGGCGTCGCCCAGAAGCGCACGGCCGGATCGAGGTTGTAGTGGCCTTCCAGCGTCTGGCGCGAGC
>Ga0206117_101229_pt1 | contig 14438 bp, 10 predicted proteins | sample 3A5Ametagenome_FD_177997 | JGI IMG/M metagenome (GOLD analysis project Ga0206117, IMG submission 177997) | Enriched microbial communities from leaf-cutter ant dump, University of Wisconsin, Madison, United States - 3A5A | ecosystem: Environmental > Terrestrial > Nest > Insects nest > Nest dump... | reverse complement strand
GACGCCAGGTCGTCGACCACCTCGATATTGTGGGGTTCGCCGAAGAAATCGACCAGCGCCTCGGCCACGATCGAACCGATGCCGTCGATCGCGTTCAACTCGGCCCAGGCTTCGCCTTCGCGGTCTTCCGCCGCGGCCTTCAGGCGATCGCGCAGCAGGTCCAGCGTCTCGTATCGCCCGGCGATCAGCCGGGCCGTGGTCTCGCCGATATGGCGCATGCCCAGCGCGAACAGGAAACGGTCCAGCGCGATGCTGCGCCGCGCCTCGATCGCATCGAACAGCTTGGTCAGCTTCTTGTACTGGCCCTTCTGGTCGGTGAAGCCCTTGACCGGCTTCAGCTCGTCGAAACGGTTCTTCAGCCGGAAGATGTCGGCGGGCGATCGCACGAAGCCGCCTTCGAACAGCGTCTCGATATTCTCTTCGCCCAGGCCCTCGATATCGAAGGCGTTGCGCGACACGAAATGCTTCAGCCGCTCCTTGGCCTGGGCCGCGCAGATCAGCCCGCCGGTGCAGCGGCGCACGACCTCGCCTTCGTCCCGCACCGCATGGCTGCCGCAGACCGGGCAGACCTGCGGATATTCATAGGGCTCCAACCCGTCGGGCCGGCGGTCCAGCACGACCGACACCACCTGCGGGATGACGTCGCCGGCCCGCTGGATGACGACGGTGTCGCCGATCCGCACATCCTTGCGCTGGATCTCGTCCTCGTTGTGCAGGGTCGCGTTGGCGACCATGACGCCGCCGACATTCACCGGATCCAGCCGCGCCACCGGCGTCAACGCGCCGGTGCGGCCGACCTGGATGTCGATGCCGCGCAGCACGGTCGTCGCCTGCTCGGCCGGGAATTTATGGGCGGTGGCCCAGCGCGGGCTGCGGCTGACGAAACCCAGCCGTTCCTGCCAGTCCAGCCGGTCGACCTTGTAGACCACGCCGTCGATGTCGAAGGGCATGGCCGCCCGCCCCTCGCCGATGCCGCGCCAATAGGCGATCAGGTCATCGGCCGAGGTGCAGGCCTGCGACGGTTCGTTCAGCGTGAAGCCCCAGGCCGCCAGCTTGTCGCGGATGCCGCTCTGGCTCGCGGCGATCGGGCTGGAGACTTCGCCCAGCGCATAACCGAAGAAATGCAGCCGGCGCCTGGCGGTGATCGTGGAATCGAGCTGGCGCAGCGAGCCGGCCGCGGCATTGCGCGGGTTGGCGAAGATCTTGGCGCGCTTGTCGCCGGCATCCATCGCGGCCTGCTGGGCCTGGTTCAAGGCCAGGAAGTCGGCCTTGGTCATGTAGACCTCGCCGCGCACCTCCAGCACCTCGGGCCAGCCGCCATCCGACGGCAATTCCTTGGGCACGTCGCCGATGGTGCGGACATTGGCGGTGATGTCCTCGCCTTCCTCGCCGTCGCCGCGGGTGGCGGCCTGTACCAGCCGGCCCTGTTCATAGCGCAGCGACGCCGACAGCCCGTCGATCTTGGGTTCGGCCAGGATCTTCAGCTCGACATCCTCGCCCAACCCCAGGAACCGCCGGATGCGGTCCAGGAAGTCGACGACGTCGGCATCCTCGAAGGCATTGTCGAGCGACAGCATCGGCCGGGCATGGCGCACCTTGGCGAAGCCGGCGGCCGGGGTGGCGCCGACCTTCTCGCTGGCGGCGTCAGCCCGGCGCAGCGTGGGGAAACGCTTCTCGATCTGCTTCAGCCGGCGGCGCAGCTTGTCATAGGCCGCGTCGGTGATCTCGGGCGCGTCTTCCTGATGGTAGTGCTTGTCCGCCTCGGCGATCCTGGCCTGCAGGTCGGCATGCTCGGCGCTCGCTTCCTCCAGGGTCAGCTGGGCGGCGGGCTTGTCGAAGGTACTCATGTCATCAGGCTTTCGGCCGCGGCACGGGCCGCGGCGGTCACTTCGGCGCCCGACAGCATGCGGGCGATTTCCTCGACCCGGCCGGGACGGTCCAGCGGCTCGACCCGGGTCACGGTTTCCTTGCGGCTCGGGCTCGACTTGGCGATGCGCCAGTGATGGGCGCCCAGCGCCGCGACCTGGGGCGAATGGGTCACGACCAGGACCTGCACGGTTTCGGCCAGCCGGGCCAGGCGTTCGCCCACCGCCGCGGCGGTGGCACCGCCGACGCCGCGGTCGACCTCGTCGAAAATCAGCGTGCCGGCCTCGCCCTGCCCCGCCAGCGCCACTTTAAGGGCCAGCATCAGCCGTGACAGCTCGCCCCCCGACGCGATCTTGGCCAGCGGCCCGGGCGCCGTGCCGGGATTGGTCGCGATGGTGAAGACGACACGGTCGATGCCGTCGGGGCCGCCCTCGGCCTCGGCCAGCTTCTCGATCGTGGTGACGAAACGGGCCTGGCCCAGTTTCAGCGGGCCCAGTTCGCCGGCCACCGCCTTGTCCAGCCTGGCGGCGGCCTTGGCCCGGCCCTGGGACAGTTTCTGGGCGGCGCGGACATAAGCGGCGGCGGTCGCCGCGGCCTCGGCATCCAGCTTGACCAGCGCGGCGTCGCCGGCGGCGACCGCGGCCAGGCGGTCGGCGTAACGCTGGCGCAGGGCGGCCAGGTTGTCGGGCGGGCAGTTATGCTTGCGGCCGGCGGCACGCAGGGCGAACAGCCGTTCCTCGATCCGCTCCAGCCGGGCGGGATCGGCATCCACGTCGCGCTGGGCACGGTCCAGCGCGGCGCCGGCCTCGCCGGCCTCGACCAGCGCGCGGTCCAGCGCGTCGCGCGCGGCATCCAGCTTGCCCTGGGCGCGGTCGGCCACCCGTTCGATCGCGCGCAGGGCCGCGCGCAGGCGGCTTTCGACGCCGCCCTGCTCCTCCAGCGCCGAAATCGCGTCGGTCACCCCTTGCGCGATCTTCTCGCCGGCCTGCAGCGTCACGCGCTCGGCCGCCAGGCTCGCTTCCTCGCCGGGTTCGGCGCCCAGCTTGTCCAGTTCGGCCACGACGTGGGCTGCGTATTCTTCCTCGGCCCGCGCCTTGTCGAGCTCGGCGCGCATCTCGGCCGCCTGGTTGGATGCGGCCTGGCGGGCGGCGTGGGCGTTGCGCACCGCCTCGGTATCGCGGACCAGCGCGCCGTAGGCATCGAGCAGCGCGCGATGGGTGGCGGCGTCCAGCAGGCCCTGTTCGTCGTTCTGGCCGTTGACCTCGATCAGCAGGTCGCCGATGCGGCGCATCAAGGCCACGCTGACCGGCTGGTCGTTGACGAAGGCGCGGCTCTTGCCGTCGGCCTGGACGATGCGGCGCAGCACCAGATGGTCCGACCCGTCCAATCCCTGTTCGTCCAGCAAGGCCTGGACGGGATGGCCGTCCGCGGGTTCGAAGGTCGCGGCGACGACGCCCTGCGCCACGCCCTGGCGCACCAGCCCGGCATCGGCCCGCCGGCCCAGCGCCAGGCCCAGCGCATCCAGCAGGATGGATTTGCCGGCACCGGTTTCACCGGTCAGCACGTTCAGGCCGGGCCCGAGGTTGAGGTCCAGCCGGTCGATCAGGACGATGTCGCGGATGGCGAGCTGGACCAGCATCGCGGCGTGCTTAGAAAATGCTGCGCCAGGTACGGGTGAACCAGCCCGGCCGGTCGGATGCCGGGCGGAAATCCTCGCCGGTCATGAGGTAATAGGAATCGGCATACCATTCGCTGCCGGGATAGTTGTATCCGAGCACCGAGGCGCTCTTGCGCGCTTCGTCGAACACGCCGAGCGAGATGTAGCATTCGGTGATGCGATGCAGCGCTTCCGGGACCTGGCTGGTAGTCTGGTACGCCTCGACTACTACCTTGAAGCGATTGATCGCACCGGTGCAGAGCTCGCGCCCCTGGTAGAACCGGCCGATTTCCATTTCCTTGCCGGCCAGATGGTCGCGCGTCAGGTCGATCTTGAGGCGGGCGTCGCGGGCATATTCGGTATTGGGAAAGCGCCTTACCACCTCGTCCAGCGCCTTGAGGGCGTTTTCGGTGACGCCCTGGTCGCGGCCGACATCGGTGATCTGTTCGTAATAGGAAATCGCCACCAGATAATAGGCATAGGCGATGTCGCGGTTGCCCGGGTGCAGCTGGATGAAGCGCTGCGCGGCCAGGATCGCATCGTCGTAGCGATTGGCCTGGTAGAACGAGTAGGCCGACATCAGCTGCGAGCGCGTCGCCCAGACCGAGTAGGGGTGCTGGCGTTCGACTTCCTCGAAATCGCGGGCCGCCCGACCCCAGTCGCCCTGGGCGATCTGGTCCATGCCGCCGTTGTAGAGTTCCTCTACCGGCCGCTCGACATAAGGGTCTTCCTTCTTGCCGCAGGCGGCAAGCGCCAGCAGGCCGAAAGCAAGCACCAGGCTGCGAGTCGTAAGGGAATGACGCCGCGTGATCATGGCGGGTGTTTCTGTCACGGCGGGACGGCGAAATCAAGGCGCAGCGCACCATTCCGCGAGGTCGGATGACGAAGCCTGGAACCTTGCGGCGGGCCACCCGTTATGGTTGCCTGCGTTGCGACTTAAGAATAGTTGGCGATTTGTGAAAACAGCGGTAGTTTTGGAACTAGGATATACGGTGGAAATCGACTCGAAAGCACTCCACCGCTCACACGTATCGAAACGTTGCTACCCTTAAGGCGCCCAGCAACCATCGGCTGTGTCCGATGTCGATGCAGTGGCCGCCGATGCAGCCTGAGGAGCATAGGTCATGGGCAAAGTTGCCAAGCGCGTGGACGAGTTGGTTGGTGAACGGATCCGCGAGCGGCGGACGCAGATGGGCCTGACCCAGGAACATCTGGCCGCCGCCCTGTCGATTTCCTACCAGCAGGTGCAGAAATACGAAACCGGCGCGAACCGCGTGTCGGCCGGCCGTCTCTACGAGATCGCCCAGCGCCTGGAAATCCCCGTCAGCTATTTCTTCGACGGCCTGGACACGACCACGGCGTCGGAACCGCTGGAACATGGCGGCAAGAACCGGTCGACCATCGAACTGGTGCGCAATTTCGGCGATATCGACGAAGCTTCGATCCGCTCGGCGGTGTCGGGCCTGATCAAGACCCTGGCCGGCCGGCCGCGCCGCCGTTCCAAGACCCTGCCGCCGATCTGATCGCCGGCTGCCTGTCACGGGCAGGCATTAAAAAAAGCCGGCTACCGCGCGGTAGCCGGCTTTTTCATGTCTTGTTTGCCAGTTTATTCGGCAGCGGCCGCCGCCAGCGCCACACCGCCGGCCATCGCCATGCGACGGACCGGGGCCACGACCGGGGCGGTCGAGGTGGTCAGGGTCCAGTTGGCCTCGTCGGCGAACAGGGCCTTCAGCACTTCGATATGCATCATGTGGCCGGCCCGCTCGCCCAGGAAACGGCCCAGAATGGGCGCACCGGCGAGATACAGGTCGCCCAGCGCATCCAGCGCCTTGTGGCGGACGAATTCGTCGTCATAGCGCAGGCCGCCGGGGTTCAGCACGCCGTCGTCGCCGATGACCACGGCATTTTCCAGCGAACCGCCGCGCCCCAGGCCGCGGGCGCGCATCGCCTCGACCTCATGGGCGAAACCGAAGGTGCGGGCCTGGGCCAGCTCGGCCGAGAAGGCATTGCCCTTCAGCGCGAAGGCCAGCGACTGGCGGCCGATCACCGCACTGTCGAAATCGATGGCCAGATCGATGGTCAGATGGTCGTCCTGCGTCGGCAGCAGGGCGGCGAACTTGTTGCCGCGGCGCACCTCGACCGGGCGCAGCACGCGGACATGGCGGCGCGGGCTGCGCTGCAGCTCGGTGCCGGCCTCGGCGATCAGGGCGACGAAGGGGGCGGACGAACCGTCCATGACCGGCACTTCGCCGCCGTCGATCTCGATCACCAGGTTGTCGATGCCCTGCCCGGCCAGCGCGGCCATCAGATGTTCGACGGTGGCGATGCGCATCGCGCCGTCACCGAGGCAAGTGCACAGCGAGGTATCGACGACGCGATCGAAGCGGGCCGGCAGTTCGGGCGCGCCGGCCAGATCGACGCGGCGGAAGACGATGCCGTGATCGGCCGGGGCCGGGATCAGCCGCAGGCGGACCGGAGAGCCTGAGTGGACGCCGACGCCTTCGCACTGGGTTTCCCGCGCCAGCGTGTGCTGCCAGGGCGTCGCATTCCAGTTGGGGCTACGATGAACCACGCGGAAACCTCGAAACGTCGTTGCTACGGTCCGCTCGGGCGGTTCGGTATCGGCCGGAAAACAGACTCGGGGCCGAAAAAGATCCGCAAAAGCTAAGGGGGGTTGTAGCAACCCCCCTTGCCCAGGCTCAAATCAATCGTTGTTACAAGGTGTTACCCCTGGCGGGGCAAGTAACCCCTTGTTCTGATTGATCTATTTTTGCCCTTAGTTGGCCTGCCGGCGCAGGAACGCCGGAATCGCCAGGATGTCCTCGGCCGCATTCGACGACACCGGACGGTCCATCGGGTCCAGACCGGCCATGCCGGCGGCGCGCGCCATCGGCTGGGCCTGGGGCGCCGGGGCGGGTGCCGACGGCGCGATCGGGGCCTGGGCCTGCGGGGCCTGACGCATCATCGGCTCGGACCGCGGCGGCGCCGCCATCGGCTGGGCCGGGACGCTGGTGCGGCCGAAACCGAAGATCTTGTCCGACAGGCTGATCTTGCGCGGCTTCGGCGCCGCCTGGGCCTCGGCCTCGCGGAACAGGGCCGCCTGGCTGGCCGGCTGGGGCGCCGGACGCTGAGCCATCGGGGCCTGCTGCGCGGCGGGGGCCTGGACCATCACCGGCTGCGGGGCGGGCTGGACCATGACCGGCTCCGGCGCCAGCACGGGTTCGGCTTCGATCTGGGCCTGGGCCACGACCGGTTCGGCGACCGGCTCGACCACCGCAGGGGTGGCGACGGGCGCGACCGCCTGGGCGGCGGCCAGACCGCCGACGGCGACCGAGGTGCGCGGGGCCGGCGCCGGGGCGGCGGCCATCGGACGCAGGGCGGCCGGACGGACGAACGGGGTGACGACCGGGTTGGCGGCCGACGGGGCCTGGCCGGCCACCGCCTGGGTGGTGGTCAGGGCCTCGGGCGGACGCTTCTCGATCAGCTGGGCATCGATGCCGGTGGCGACGACCGTCACCCGCATGCGGCCCTCGAGGTTGTCGTCCAGGGTCGAGCCGACGATGATGTTGGCGTCGGGGTCGACCTCGTTGCGGATGCGGTTGGCCGCCTCGTCGACCTCATACAGGGTCAGGTCGGGGCCGCCGGTGATGTTGATGAGCACGCCGCGCGCGCCCTTCATCGAGATATCGTCCAAGAGCGGGTTGGCGATCGCGCGTTCGGCGGCTTCCAGCGCGCGGGCCTCGCCCTCGGCCTCGCCGGTGCCCATCATCGCCTTGCCCATCTCCGACATCACCGAACGGACGTCGGCGAAGTCGAGGTTGATCAGGCCGGGCATGACCATCAGGTCGGTGATGCCGCGCACGCCCGAATGCAGGACGTTGTCGGCCATGCGGAAGGCGTCGGTGAAGGTGGTCTTCTCGTTGGCGATCCGGAACAGGTTCTGGTTCGGGATGACGATCAGCGTGTCGACGTACTGCTGCAGCTCGTTGATGCCGGACTCGGCCAGGCGCATGCGCTTGGAGCCCTCGAACTGGAACGGCTTGGTCACCACGCCGACGGTCAGGATGCCGAGCTCCTTGGCCGCGCGTGCAATGACGGGCGCCGCACCGGTGCCGGTGCCGCCGCCCATGCCGGCGGCGATGAAGGCCATGTGGCTCGACCGCAGATGCTCGACGATCTCGTCATAGGCTTCCTCGGCCGCGGCGCGGCCGACATCGGGACGCGCACCCGCGCCCAGGCCGGCCGTGACCTGCAGGCCCAGCTGGATGCGGCGTTCGGCCAGGCTGTTGGTGATCGCCTGCGCATCGGTGTTGGCCACCACGAACTCGACGCCTTCGAGATTGGCGCTGATCATGTTGTTGACGGCGTTGCCGCCGGCCCCGCCGACGCCGACCACGATGATCCGCGGCTTGAGTTCGGTGTCCTCGGCAGGAACGCTCAGATTGATGGGCATGTTGTCATCTCCGCCAGTTTTGTCCGTTCAGATTCCCCAGATACGCCCGAGTCCCCTGGCATCCCCATGCCGGTCGGACCCTTGGTAACCCCGTCGACCGATTCGGAAGCCCCGACAGCTTCCTCGAAGTTTCGGTCTCAGGGGGCAATCACCCCGCTAGCCGCTGGCCGTGAGCCAGCGAAACACGCGGGTAAATGGTCCGGCGCCGGTCGTCTCGGGTTCGGGCACTGCCGATTCGACTTCGACGCGATCCTGCAACGCATAGGATAACAATCCCGCGCACGTAGAGAAAGCGGGACCGCCCGTTGTTTCAGCCAATCCTGCGACTCGGATGGGGCGCCCGAGTCGAACCTGCTTGTCAAGGATGCGGGCTGCCTGCTCGCGCATGCCCTGCAGCTGCGAGGCGCCGCCGGTCAGCACGACTCGGCGTCCCGCGATCTTGTCGAATCCGGTCGCGCCCACGCGGTCGCGCACCAGCTCCAGCGTCTCCTCGACACGCGGCTTGATGATGCCGACCAGGTGCGAGCGCGGCACGTGCAGCGCCTGGGCATCCTCGCCCTCGCCGACCTGCGGCACCTCGATCGTCTCGTTGTCGTCGGCATGGCTGCCGATGCCTGAGCCGTAGAAGGTCTTCAGCCGCTCGGCGTGGGCCATCGGCGTCGACAGGCCGCGGGCGATATCGGCGGTGATGTGGGCGCCGCCCAGCGGCAGCGAATCGGTGTGCACCAGCTGGCCGTCGTAGAACACGCTGATCGAGGTGGTGCCGCCGCCCATCTCGATCAGGGTGACACCCAGCTCCATCTCGTCCTCGACGAGGCAGGCGAGACCGGCGGCGAACGGCGAGATGACCAGGCCCGCCAGCCCCAGATGCGCGCGGCCGACGCAGGTCGCCAGGTTGCGCACCGGCCCCGAGGCGGCGGTGACCACGTGCATGTTCACGCCGAGTCGCTCGCACCACATGCCGCGCGGATCGCGGATGCCGGTCGACCCGTCGATGGCATAGCCGGTCGGGATCGAATGGATGACGTCGCGTTCGGCCGGATGGTGATGGCGGCGCCCTTCGGCCAGCACGCGGTCGATGTCGGCCTGGCCGATCTCGTGGCCGGAAACGGGAATCTCGATGCGCGACAGATGCGACTGGGGTTGGCCGGCGGCCAGGCTGACGAAGACTTCGCGGATGGTTTCGCCGCACATCTTCTCGGCGATGTCGACGGCGGCGCGAATCGTACCCTCGGTCGCTTCCATGTCGACGACGGCGCCCGACCGCATGCCGCGCGACGCCTGCAGCCCGATGCCGACCACGCGCGGCATGCCGTTCTCGACGCGCGCGATGAAGCAGCACACCTTGGTCGTGCCGATGTCGAGTGCCGCGATCAATCCGTTGCGTCCCGCCGCCATGCCCCGATACCTCCCTCAGCCCCGCCTGACCGAACCCGCGCCGCCCGGCTTCTTCTCGGGCGGCAGGCGGATCTGGGCCGCCTCGGGGGTGACTTGCACGAACATCCGGTCGGGCGCGCGCAGATCCACCGCGACCACGTCACGATCCAGGATCGCGCCTTCCGCCTGGGCCCGCGCCAGCCGCGCCCAGGCCATCTCCAGCCCGTCCTCGGGCAGGCGCGCGACGACGCCGTTGTCGAACACCACGTCCCAGCGCCGCTCGCGCACCGACACCATGTCGGTGACCCGGGCAAACAGCGCGGGTTCGCGGCCCAGGCTGGCGATGACGTCGGCGGCCTGGGCGGCCGCGCCGGCACCGACCACGCGACGCAGGCTGCGGAACGGCCGTTCGTCGTCCAGTTCCAGCACCACGCCCTGCTTGTCGATCAGCCGGGTTTCGCCATTGACCTGCCAGCGCGCGAAAGGCTCACGCTCGACGATCTCGATATGCAGGCGGCCGGGCAGCACACGCTCGACCCGTGCCTCGGAAATCCAGCCCAACCCCTGCAGCCGCGCCTGCAAGGCCTTCAGGTCGACCAGCAGGATCGGATCGCCACGCTCGATGCCGACGGCATGGCGCAATACCGAAAGGGGCATCGCCTTGCGGCCGGTCAGTTCGATCGCCTGCACGGTAAGGCCGCTGCGGCCGGCGGTTTCGGTCCACAGTTCCGACATGCGGGCACCGGCATCGACGAACCAGCCCTGACGCTGGCCGACCACGCCGCCGGCAACGCCGGCGACGAGGACGACAGCGCCGACGGCACGCAAGGTCCGGCGGGCCCAGCGCGGCATGCGCTTGACGATCGGGCGCGGCGCGACCGGCTCGATCAGCACCGGGGCCTGGATGACGGTCGACCGCGCGATCGGCCGCGCGCTCTGATGGCGGAAGGGGGTCGGCTGCTCGGGCTGCGCCTCGGGCAGGATGAACCCCTTTTCCGGGCCGGCGACATCCATGGCCAGCCGGGCCAGCTCTTCCATGGCCGCGCGGTCGCGGATCGGGCGCAGGTTGTCGGACGGCGTCGCCTCGTCGACGATCGGCAGTTCGGCCTGCACCGGGGCGACGGGCTGCTGCGGCTGCGGCTGCGGCTGCGGCAATTGCAGTTCCAGCTGCGGTTCGCGCGCCAGCGGCTGCTCGGGCGCTTCCGGATCGGCCATGCAGATGCCGACATCGGCATCGACCGGCGGCACGGCCTTGCTGCGGCCCCACGAGAACAGGAAGCGGCGCTGCTCGGCCGGCGGGTTGCGGCGCGGCTTGCCCGCCGTCAGCGCCGGTTCGGCACGACGATCATTCTCGTCGACGCTTTCGACCAGCGGCCGGTCGGCACGGTTGAGCATCAGCGGCCGCATGAGGCGTCCTCGACCATCCAGGAAACCAGCTCGGCGAACCCGATGCCCTGATGCCCCGCGATCTCGGGCACCAGCGACAGGGGCGTCATGCCCGGCTGGGTGTTGATTTCCAGCAGCGCGAAGCGTGCCTTCCGCCCGGGCAAGGTGTCGTCGTAGCGCAGGTCGGCACGGGTGACGCCGCGGCATTGCAGCGTCTGGTGCGCGGTCAGCGCGATGCGGCAGGCTTCCTCGTAATCCTCGGCCGGGATCGGCGCCGGCATCAGATGGACCGCCTTGCCGTCGGTGTACTTGGCTTCGTAGTCGTAGAAGCGGCCCTTCGGCCGGATCTCGATGGCACCCAGCACGCGGTCGCCCATGACAGCGACCTGGACCTCGCGGCCGGGGATGTAGCGCTCGATCAGCACTTCCTCGCCCCAGCTCCACTCGGTGTCGGTCATCGGTTCGTAATTGTCGCCTTCCAGCACGATCCTGACGCCGACCGACGATCCCTCGTTCAGCGGCTTGATCACATAGGGCTTTGCGAAAGGCACGCCCGACCGGCGCACCTCGGCATGGCTGATCACGCGGCCGTCGGCCAGCGGCAGGCCGTGGGCGGCCCAGACCTTCTTGGCGAAGGGCTTGTTGATCGCCAGCGCCGAGGCCATGACGCCGGAATGGGTATAGGGAATGCCCATCACCTCCAGCAGGCCCTGCACCGTGCCGTCCTCGCCGTAAGGCCCGTGCAGCGCGTTGAAGGCGACATCGGGGGCGACCTTGGCCAGCACCGCGGCCAGGTCGCGGCCCACGTCGATCGGGGTGACGCGGTAACCGGCTTCGGCCAGCGCCTTGGCACAGGCCGTGCCCGACGACAGCGAGACTTCGCGTTCGGCCGACCAGCCTCCCATCAGCACGGCGACATGCTTGGTCATGCGAAACTCCCTGCCGGCCGGCCCAGCCGCTTGATTTCCCAGTCGAGCGTCACGCCGCTCGCGGCCTTGACCTTCTCGCGCACCGTCTCGCCCAGCGCCTCGATATCGGCGGCCGACGCGGTGCCCTCGTTGATCAGGAAATTGCAATGCAGTTCCGAGACGACGGCATCGCCCCGGCGCAGGCCGCGGCAACCCGCCTGGTCGATCAGCGACCAGGCCTTGTGACCAGGCGGATTGGTGAAGGTCGAGCCGCCGGTGCGGCCGCGCGTCGGCTGGGTCGCCTCGCGGCTGGCCACGATCTGGTCCATGCGCGCGGCGATGGCCGCGACGTCGTCGCGCCGGCCCTGCAGGCGGCAGCCGATGAAGATCCAGTCGGCCGGGACGGCGGAATGGCGATAGGTGAAACCCAATTCGGCCGGCGTCAGGCGATGCAAACGCCCCTCGTGATCGACCGCTTCGGCGTCGATCACGATATTCGTCATCTCGGCGCCATAGGCGCCCGCATTCATGCGCAACCCGCCGCCGATCGTGCCGGGGATGCCGCGCAGGAATTCCAGCCCGGCCAGGCCCGCGTCACGCGCGGTCAGCGACACGTTCAGGTCCAGCGCGCCGGCACCGGCCGCGATCACGTCGTCCTCGACCGTGATCATCGCGAACGGGCCGCCCAGCCGGATGACCACGCCGGGAATGCCGCCGTCGCGCACCAGGACGTTCGAGCCCACGCCCAGCACGGTGACCGGCACGTCGGCGGGCTTGGCCGCCAGGAACGCCATCAGATCGTCGCGGTCGGCCGGCTTGAACAGCACGTCCGCCGGCCCGCCGACGCGGAACCAGGTCAACGGACCCAGGTTGGCACCGGCAGTCAGGCGGCCGCGCACGGCCGGCAGGCGATCGATCAGGGTGGCGTCGTGGTTCACCGGGACGGCCCTCCCGCATCCTTCAGGCGGCGCATCTCGTCCGGCAGGGCATTGGCCCAGGCCGAGATCGACCCGGCGCCGAGGCAGATGACGAAGTCGCCCGAGCCCGTCTCGGCCTCGACCAGTTCGGCCAGGCGATCGGGCGACGGCAAGGCAAGGACGTGGCGATGGCCGTGACGGCGGATGCCTTCGACCAGCGAATCGCGGTCCACACCCTCGATCGGCTGCTCGCCGGCGGCATAGACGTCGGCCACGATGACGGTGTCGGCATCGTTGAAGCAGGTGCAGAAATCCTCGAACAGGTCGTGCAGCCGGCTGTAGCGATGCGGCTGGACCACGGCGACGATGCGGTTCTGCGTGGCGGCCTGGCGCGCCGCCTTGAGCACCGCGCGGATCTCGACCGGGTGATGGCCGTAATCGTCGATCACGGTGACGCCGTCGACCTGGCCGGTACGGGTGAAGCGGCGCTTGACGCCCTTGAACCCGGCCATGCCCTTGCGCAGCACGTCGTCGGTCAGGCCCATTTCACCGGCGATGGCGACCATGGTCAGGGCGTTCTGCACATTGTGCTGACCGACCATCGGCAGCGACAGGCTGGCGATGGTGCGGACGTTGCCGGTCTGGCGGTCGGTGACGACGGCGTCGAACACCGCGCCGGCCGGCGAATAATGCGGGTTGACCGCGCGGATGTCGGCCTGCGGGTTGAAGCCGTAGGTGATGACGCGGCGATCGGTGATGCGGCCGATCAGCGCCTGCACCTCGGGGTGGTCGATGCACAGCACCGCGAAGCCATAGAACGGGATGTTGTCGACGAAGCCGCGGAACGCGTCGCGCACCTTGTCGAAGTTGCCGTAATGGTCGAGATGCTCGGGGTCGATATTGGTCACGACGCAGATCGTGGCCGGCAGCTTGACGAAGGTGCCGTCGCTTTCGTCGGCCTCGACCACCATCCAGTCGCCCGACCCCAGCCGCGCGTTGGTGCCGTAGGCATTGATGATGCCGCCGTTGATCACGGTCGGATCGGCGCCGGCCGCTTCCAGCAGGGCGGCGACCATCGAGGTCGTGGTGGTCTTGCCGTGGGTGCCGCCGATGGCGATCGACCATTTCAGCCGCATCAGCTCGCCCAGCATTTCCGCGCGGCGCACCACCGGCAGCAGCTTGGCCCGGGCCGCCTGGACCTCGGGGTTGTCGGACTTGACGGCCGACGAGATGACGATGACCTCGGCCTCGCCCAGGTTCTCGGCCGAATGCCCCTCGGCGACGTTGATGCCCAGCGCGCGCAGGCGCTTGACGTTGGCGTTCGCCGCGATGTCCGACCCCTGCACCTTGTAGCCCAGGTTGTGCATCACCTCGGCGATGCCCGACATGCCGATGCCGCCGATGCCGACGAAATGAATGATGCCGATGTCGAGCGGCAGCGCTCTCATGCCGCGATCCTCCGCGAGCCTTGTGAACCGTTGGCCAGGCCCTCGACGAGATCGGCGAGATTGGCGGCGGCGTCGGGACGGCCGATGTCGCGCGCAGCCTGGGCCATGCGGCCCAGCACGGCGGGATCGGCCATCCAGTCGGTGATGCGGCCGGCCAGCGCGGCCGCCGTGAACTGGGGCTGGGGCATGGCGACGGCCGCCCCCGCGGCGGTCAGCGCGGCGGCATTGTCGGTCTGGTGGTCGTCGGTCGCATGCGGGTACGGCACCAGCACGGCCGGGCGGCCGGCAACGGCCAGTTCGGCGACCGTGGACGCGCCCGAGCGGCTGATCGCCAGATGGCAGGCGGCCAGGCGGGCCGGCACGTCTTCGATGAACGGCGCGACGAACGCCTCGATCCCGGCCTGGTCATAGGTCGTGCGGACGCGG
>Ga0206117_101227_pt1 | contig 14451 bp, 12 predicted proteins | sample 3A5Ametagenome_FD_177997 | JGI IMG/M metagenome (GOLD analysis project Ga0206117, IMG submission 177997) | Enriched microbial communities from leaf-cutter ant dump, University of Wisconsin, Madison, United States - 3A5A | ecosystem: Environmental > Terrestrial > Nest > Insects nest > Nest dump... | reverse complement strand
GTGGCTGAAGATGCGCTCCTTGGCGCGGGCCTTTTCCTCGTCGCGGCGGGCGCCGCCGATGAGGGCGTCGAAACGAAACTCCTCGATCGCCTCCAGCAGCGTCACCGCCTGGTGCGGGTTGCGCGGCTCGTCCGGGCGCGAAAGGCGCACCGTGCCCCGGGCCATGCTGTCTTCGACGCTGCGCACGATCAGCTCGGCTCCCAGTTCCTGGGCACGCTGGTCGCGGTAGGCCAGCATTTCGGGGAAGTTGTGGCCGGTATCGATCATCAACAGTGGAAACGGCAGGCGACCCGCGCCAAAGGCTTTTTCCGCACACTTGAGCATGACCAGGGAATCCTTGCCGCCCGAGAACAGCAGGGCGGGCCGCTCAAAAGCGGCAGCCACTTCGCGCAGGATGAAGATGGTTTCTTCTTCCAGGGCATCGAGGTGCTGGTTGCTCAGGTGCGATAGCACGGAGGTATCAACGCGGGCATTCATTGTTTTCTTCCAATTCAGTGATTCGGTGGGTCAGTGCGCCAGGTGCAAACCGCATTCGCGCTGGTCTTCGCCCTTGGTGGGGTCTACGTAGTCAAAGTTGTTGGGCAGGCCGTGTTGCTGGCAGTAGTCGTACAAGTCCTTGGACGACCAGTGCAGCAACGGGGCCACTTTGATCAGGCCGTCCGGATTGATGCTGACCGGCTCCATCTGGGCACGCACCGCGCTGTCGGTGGCCCGCAACGCGGTGAACCAGACCTGGGGCTCCATCTCGCGCAGGGCACGGGCGAAGGGTTCGAGCTTGACCTCCTGGGTGAAGGCAGCGTGGCCCGGGTCGTCCAGCGCAGGGGTCGGGCCATCCACGGCTTCGCGGTGGGCGCGGGAGCGCAGCGGCAGGTAGATCTTCAGGTTCAGCCCCAGTTGCCGGGTGACTTCGTCGGCAAAACGGTAGGTGGCTTCGGTGTTGTAGCCGTTGTCCATCCAGATGACGGGCACGTCGGGCTGCGCCTGGGCGACCATGTGCAGGATGACGGCTTCAAACGGACGGAAGTTGGTTGTCACGATCGATCGCAGCCCCAGGCCCATGGCCCAGCGCACCAGGGCGGGCGCATCATGGCCCATATCGGCATTGACGCGGGCGAGGTCGGCAGTGTGCAAGGCGTTCATGCGACCTCCTGAGCAGCCAGACGGGCAAACAGCGGGCGCTGCTCCAGCACGTCACCCTGGTAGAAGGCGGTGAAGCGGTCGAACTGGCGCTGCGCGGCATCGGCATTCACCCCCTCGGCCAGCACGGCGTGGGTAAAACCGCTGCGGTACATATGCACCAACTGGTCGATCAGCACATCGCCTGTGGCGCAGATGCTGCCCTTGAAGCGGTAGCGCCGGTGCAGCAGCGTGGCCTGGGTGTAGGCGCGGCCATCGGTGAACTTGGGAAAGTTCAGCACCACCAGATCGACGCCCTCCAAAGCGCCGCTGGCTGCCAGGTCGGCCACTTCGACATCGTTGGAAACTTCCAGGATTTTTTGCGCATTCAGGCTTTCCACACCGGCGCTATATGCAATGATTTTCATAGTGCAACGCTCCTACTCTTAAATTGCCGCCGCTTCCACACGGGGGTGACGGGCAGCATTGGCCGCCTGCTTGAACGGGTCGTGGCCAATGCGGCGCAGCGCATCGATGAACAGTTCGCCGGGCTGGCGCAGCTCGCGGTAGGTGCGCAGCAGTGCCTCGATCACATCGGGCACTTCGGCTGCGCAGAACGAGGGGCCGACCACCTTGCCGCCAATGGCCGGGCCGGACAGGTCGCTGCCGTCGGCCCCGCCCAGCGTGATCTGGTACCACTCCTTGCCGTCCTTGTCCACGCCCAGGATGCCGATGTGGCCGCTGTGGTGGTGGCCGCAGCTGTTGATGCAGCCGCTCATGTGCAGGTCGATGGGGCCGATGTCCAGCACCTCGTCCAGATCCTGGTAACGCTGGGTGATGTGCGCCGCAATGTGCAGCGAGCGGGCATTGGCCAGCGAACAGAAATCACCGCCGGGGCAGGCAATCATGTCGGTCAGCAGCCCGATGTTGGGCGTAGCCAGGCCCAGCGCATCGGCTACCTGGTACAGGGCGGGCAAATCGCTTTCAAACACCCAGGGCAGGAGCAGGTTCTGCTCGTGCGTCAAACGGGCTTCGCCGGCGCTGAACTGCTCGGCCACTTGGGCCAGGGCTTCCATGGTGGCCGCATCCGCATCCCCCGGCGCAAAACCGGGGCGCTTGAACGACAGGGTGACGGTTTTCATCCCCGGCAGCTTGTGGCCGCGCACGTTGTGCGTCAGCCAGCGCCGGTACAGCTCGCTGCCGGTATCCGTAGCAGAGGGCAGATTCGCCGGTGCCAGCGCGGGCACGACGAAGTGGCGGCTGACCCGGTCGAACTCGGCCTGGGTGATGGTGTGCGGTGCGCCATCGAGCTCGACGATGGCCTGGAACTCCTTCTCCACCGCATCGATGAAGGCCTGGCCTTCGGCCTTGACCAGTATCTTGATCCGGGCCTTCCACTTGTTGTCGCGCCGCCCGTAGCTGTTGTACACACGCACAATCGCTTCGATGTAGTTGAGCAGCTGGTTCCACGGCAGAAACTCGCGCACCACGCTGCCCACCACGGGGGTCCGGCCCATGCCGCCGCCCACCTTGACGGTAAAGCCCACCTCGCCCGCCGCGTTCTGCACCCCCAGCAGACCGATGTCGTACCAGCCGGTGGCAGCGCGGTCTTCCACCGCACCGTTGAACGAGATTTTGAACTTGCGCGGCAGGTAGCTGAACTCGGGGTGCAGCGAACTCCACTGGCGGGTAATTTCGGCAAACGGACGGCAATCGACGATGCTGTCCTCGGCAATGCCCTCCCAGGCATCGCAATTGATGTTGCGGATATCGTTGCCGCTGGTCTGGATACCGTGCATCTGCACGCTGGCCAGCAGCTCCATCACATCGGCAGCCTTGCTCAGGGGAATCCAGTTGAACTGGCAGTTGGTGCGCGTGGTGAAGTGGCCATAGCCGTAGCGCAGCGGCGGCGCAGGCAGGGTCGCGCCGGGTTGCGAGTCTTCCAGCGCCTGCTGGGTGGCCTGTGCATGGGCAAACAGCGCGGGATCGGGCTGGTCGTACTCGCGGGCGATGCGGGCCAGCATCCGCAACTGGGTGCTGCTGACCTCGCCATACGGCACTGCAATACGTGCCATCGGGGCATAGCGCTGGATGTACCAGCCGTTTTGCAGGCGCAGCGGCAGCAGCTGCTCATCCGTCATCTCGCCGCGCTCCCAGCGCTCCAGCTGGTCACGAAACTGCTGGGCACGAAGCCGGACGAACTGTTGGTCGAATTCTGTGTATTGGTACATAAGTAATGCTCTGGCGATCTGACGCAGGGCGCCACTGTAAGAGGCTTACTTATAAACACAAAATATTATTTAATCCTTCATATATAACTATTAAGTTATAAAGAATAAAAAAGAGAGCTTCTTCCGCTTGATAGCATTAGATTTCAGCAATAAAGCAATCTGAGAACAATGCATAGCAAGCGGAGAGCGCTCCACTTTTAGAATAAACAAGCATGAAAAAAGGCCTGTGCAGTGCACAGGCCTTTCTATCTGGTTGCGAGGGATGGATTTGAACCACCGACCTTTGGGTTATGAGCCCAAGAATCTGCCCTCGGAAAAAAAGCAGAATCAATAAAATCAAGGTTTTACCTTACCCTGTCTACCCGCAGTTTACTGCCATTTACCAAGGTAAGTGCAGCAAAATTGCAGCAACAAGAACGCCGCGCCTACCTGATGAGGTGCGCAGGTAAACAGAGATCACATATGGGTGAAGTAGCAAGGTGCCCTGCTTTGGCGGACAGGTCAAGCACATGAGAGTAGCTACAACGGCACGTAAATCTAGGTGTCGGTGACGTAGCGTGGAATGCGCACCCTCATGGTCGATTGTTGTGCCCTGATCGCTTGATCTCAAGGGACAGTCGCACAAATACGGTAAATGGACCGTTTCAGCAGAAGGTTTGGAGCTATACCGTAGGCAGTCGTCCTGGCTGTGCTTCAAATCGTTTGTGAAGATGCAACAACTCTTAGTCAGCCCCGCCGAGTTGGCGACCATGCTGGGCCTTGCCCCCCGAACTATCTATAACCGTCTGCATACAAAGGGCGATCTGCCGCCCGTGGTGTATCTGGGACGCTTGCCACGTTTTGCCGTTCCAGATGTTCACGAATGGCTGAACGCTAAGCGCAGCAGCGGTTCAGCAGTGACAAATCCGGTACCCCGACGCCGTGGGCGGCCGACGAAAGCAGCGCAGATAGCGAAGCGCCGCATGGGAGGTTTCGCATGAGCAAGCGACTACCTTACGAGCCAATTCAATTCGCACAAAAGCTGGAGAAAACCAAGGATTTTTGCAGTGACAACCAACTGATCTACCGCTGGACAGGGACACATTGGTCGCCCTGTGAAGATCGGGAGATTGAGCGCATGGCAATCCAGTGGCTATGCGAAACTGAATGGTCCGCGACCGCTGCCAACGCCCGTGCAGCAGCTCAGACCGCTGAGCTCTGGCTCCCCAAAAAGTCAGAAGCAACGGACACAGCAGTGCTTCCACTGAAGAATGGTTATCTGCATCTGACCCCTGGTGGGCACGTACTTCAGCCTCACGACAAGGCTGCTGGCCTGCACTATGTGATCGAGTGCGACTACGATCCAGCAGCGCCTGAGCCCATCGAGTTCACCCACTTCCTGCGAACCATCTTGCCGGATGCAAGTGTGCGAAACCGTGTTCAGGAGTACATCGGCTACACGTTATTGCCCGACTGTCGTTTCCAACGGCTTCAGCTGTGGCTCGGCAACGGAGCCAACGGAAAAGGGGTGCTAGCCAACGTCGTTCAAGCGCTGCATGGGAAATGTGCGGCAGTTCAGCTGGACTCGCTCGATCAATTCAAGCTTGCAGGGCTTGTTGGGGCAAGCTTGATCTATGCAGATGAAACACCGCAACGTGGCATGAATGAGCAAGTCTTGAAGTCCGCCGTAGCCGGTGAGCTCATGCAAATCGACCGAAAGTATCGAGATCCAATCTCGCTTCGCCTTAAAGGGAAGTGGCTTGTGCTCGCAAACCAATTCCCGGCAGTCACCGATCAAAGCAATGGTCTCTGGCGTCGCTTCGATATCGTGCCCTTTCCAGTGACGATTCCCGAGCGGGACCGAGATCCGCTGCTCTCCTCAAAGATCATCAAGACCGAGTTGAGCGGTGTCCTGAACTGGGCTTTGGTGGGGCTCCAGCGGCTGCTGAGTCGGGGGCGTTTTGATGAGAATCTGCCAGCCCCCATGCGCTCAGCCCGCAGAGACGTTCAACAGGAAACCAACAGCGTGCAATCATGGGCCGATGACCTAGGCATCGAGCTCACCATCGCCGTAGAGACGCCCAAAACAGATGTGTATGCGAGTTACGTGAGCTGGTGCAAAGCTAATGGCATGTCACCCGTTGCATCGCCAAAGTTCTGGAAGCGTATGCCCGACACCATGGGCAGTAGTCTGACCGAGAGTAGAAAGACTACAGGAGCAGGGCGCATTCGTACCTGCAATGTCGGCCTGCCGTGACCGGCTGGTAGCCCGTCGCCCGGCCAAGAAAACCCGTTGCGATTTCAGCGGGTTTTCAGTGTTGACCAGCTGACCGGGCATGTCTGAAAACTTTTCGTCAACCTTGCCGCCTGCACCTATCCTCTATTCCTTCTTCCGCAATCAACAAGAAAAAGAATGGAAGAGAAAATTTCTGGCAAGCACCCGGTCACTTGGTCAGCACCGAAAACGCTTTACACCACAAGGCTTTTTCATGACCAGATGCATACCAGACTTATCCGTCACTTCCCAGTCTAGTTCTCTTATTGCACCCAGAGCGGCAGGCTGTCGGGCAGCCTCAAATGCGGTGCCATCTCTGGCCTGCCGCGAAGCCTCTTTCGTCGCTTGCAAAGCCGATCCTGACACAGATCACACCTCGTCCTGCTCACCAATGCCGTCATCAACAAGAACGCGGCTTCCTTGTAGCAGGCAGGCCTTGTGCTTCGCTTCGTGACTTCCTGCCCACCTGCCGCCCTGGGTGCAAATGAGCACTTCACGCACTCGTAACGAAGCAAGCGAATAAACGAGGTACAGAGGCCCCAGCACACTAAAACTGGGGAGCCTTACGGATAAGGCCGAAGGATCCAAGCGGAAGGGGCTAGGGTAAGTGCAGCAGGCAGAAGCCGCTCAAAGTTTTAGCGTACTCAGGCCCCTATGAGTCACTGATCACAGAGCAGCAGCAACGAGATCGTCCTCTGAGTGCCAAGTGCATCAGCTTGCAAGAGGAATGCACTTCACATCATTGACCAAGTAATTCGGCGGGATCTACACCCAGTCCTGCTGCGAGCCTTTGTAAGTTATCAATTGTGATGTTCGTCGCAGCCCGCTCCACTTGACTTATGTATGTGCGGTGGAACCCACACTCCGCACTCAACACTTCTTGAGATAGGCCCTTTGCCGTGCGTAGCCGCTTGACGTGATCAGCCAAGCGTCCGCGCAAGTTGGAGTCAACCTCTTTGCTATCAATTTTCATGACGCAATAGTTACGCAGTAGCTCCTTTTCGTCTACTTGTCAATCATCTACCGTCTATACATCTACCTTACATAAACATACAATTCATTCGTCTTTAAGCTACTCGTAACCATCGGTTTGCTCGGAGCCACGCTGGTGCCTAGCGGACGATTACCCAATAAGGAGCCATATGCGTCCCACGTTCACAAGAGCCTTCACAGCTACCGTTATTGCAGTCTCTGCTGCGCTGCTGGCAGGATGTTCGACTACCACCAGCGGTGGAATGCAATACAAAGCATCCACCCAAAATGTGATCACCATCCAAGAGCAAGCTAGCGGTGCGAAGGTGCGCCTACTGGACTTCACAACCGCAGCAGGCGTGAGCGAATCGCCTTGGTGCAGAGCGAATGGGCCAATCAGTATCGGCAGCGGTAAGTCGCCTGCGCAGTTCATCCATGACGCGTTGCAGGAAGAACTGTTCCTTGCGCAGGTGTACTCGCCAAGTGCGACGACAACGTTGTCAGGTCGTCTTGATGCTATGAAATTCAGTTCGATATCCCCAGCCAATTGGGAAATCAGTCTGACACTGTCGTCTAGCACCGGAGCTAGCTATCAAATCCAAAATCTCTACAAATACAACACAAGCTGGGATGCATTAAGTGCGTGTAAAAACGTGGCAGATGCGTTTGCTCCAGCAGTCGCAGATACGTTGAAAAAAGCAGTCTCTGATGCTCGATTCAAAACATTGCTCGCCAAACCACAGCAATAACTCATCACCGACGCTTTGCATTTATAACGCACCAGTACGCAACCGCTTCACTTTCAGCATTACAACTTTATCGTTATAAGCTGTCACTTACGGTAAGCGAGCCTGGTGCTTTATTTCATCCAGATATATCGAATAATTGGATGTAAGAATTTCACCCTTTCCTAAAACATCTATTTAAAACACTACCGTGAATAATATTTCAAAAACATGGACGCAGAAATTTGACCTTATTGAAAAATCAGGCGGCGAAAAATTAAAAAATATGAAAATTTATCCCCCAGAGAAAGAATGAAAATTAATTTTAATTTTTTGGCTTTTGTTTTTGGTCAATTTTATTATTTATCAAAAGGAATGTGGAAGAAAGCTATTGCTATTTCGATAGCAGGGATTTTAATAACGCTGATATTGTTCTCCATCTTGGCATCAATGAACATCAGGATCGCTCAACTTGGTGTTCTGACTTCTGCATGGTTCGCATCACGCGCCAATATTGATTATTATCGAAAAATAGCAAAAAACGATAATGACTGGTGGTGATAAGAATATAAATTCTAAAAAATTTGGCATTTTAAATATTAACAATCAAATTCAAAACATGAAACTGCAAAAAATTATGAAAAAATCTACATTCGCAATTTCTCTGTTATTTATACATATATTTACTCCTGTGCAGGCACTAGAAGTACCGGAAAGTGTTATCGAACAATATGTTCAGATGAAACTTCCAAAATCTATTGCCGGAGTTAATATTTCATCGGCAAAAATAAAATTACTCAATGCAGATGCCAAGCTATGTGCAGTTGCACGCCCAAAAATCATTCCGAAAGACATTCCATTTTGCGCCACATTGACTCCAACGTGGCGCCAGGAAACAGCATCTCTTCTTGGATTTAATATGCAACTAGATTCATTGGATGCGACAGGACTTTCTGAAAAACACATCGAAAATACAAGAAAACTTGTAAATCAAACAATATTACCATCTCTTGATGGCATTGAAATCTACAAGGCAGACAATTTTATTGGGAAACGGGTTTCAGACATAAAAATAAAACCTGGAAAAATTGATCTTGTATTCTAGAAATTAAGTTAATCCGTTCATAAATGAAATATTATATATTCACAGCATTAGTCTGCCTCAATCTCTTCGGTTGTTCAAATGAGAGTGCGTCGCCTTCTGAAAAATTAACACTCGATGTTGCCACAAAGAATGCACGAAATAGCATGGTGCCTGGTACAGAGATCAGGAATATTGTACGAGAAAATGGTTGGCAGGACACTAGCTCTGTTAATATTTATAAAGTTCGCTACAATTATGAGTTAACCTTGACAGAAGACCTTCCTCAAGCAATATTGGAGTTGGCGAAAAATTATGAAAAAGAGGTCAAAGGTAATCTGGAAACCTTTGATACGGAAAAAATCGCTCACTTGGATCCTAGACAAATGAGTTATCTTCAGTTGATGTTAAATTCAAGTGGATGGGCTAATAACCAGAAAAACTTCCCAGAGAGGCGTGACATTTTTCTTACGAAATGCGACCAATGCATGGCTTATTGGAATAGTGATGAGGGAGGAGAAGATGCTACTCGACTTCGACGATTCTCTTATATGCAAGCATGGTCATATTTTGAATCAGCAGGATTTAAAGACGATAGCAAAAAAGGCGATGCAGCCCTATGGAACACCACTACATCTTTTATGAAAACAGAAAATGGATGGGTGGAGGCTAATTAAAATCATGTATGGCTATTAATAGCATTAATATTGTACCTTGGCGCATAAGAAACGAATATTCGATATTTTTCCATCAAGGTAAAATGATTTATCTTATATAATATTTCAAGGAAAAAATTTCACAGGCTTCAATGTAATATTTTCAACTCCAGCCCCCCTGAGGTGCATGGTGCAGAAAATAATCGTCGTTATGGCTTTCACGCCGATGGCGGCGATCTGCCGTTGGATATTTTCTTCGTGATGAATCTTGCGCCCATGCAGATCCTTGGCATTTGCGGGCACAGCGATGATTGCCGCGCAAAACGCGGGCAGGTTCGGATAGCTGACCGAGACTTCGGAGCGTGCCGCAAGCACGGCGGATTGCAGCATGTGCAGCCTGTTTTTGCCGGTCTTGCGAGAGTTTTCAACTTCCAGCCAGATGCAGCCAGACGCACCGACCAAAAGACCATCCGGATGCTTGTCGGCAGCTGGCTCCAGCTGCCGCAACTGGGATTCCGCCAAGACCTCAAAGCCATGCTGCGCACGCAGCAGAAACAGTACGCCCACAGCCCACAGGTCGTGCTTCCAACTTGCAGGTGGCTGCCACTTTCCATGCCGGACTTCGCCGTAGCGCGTACCTGCCCGGGCCGCCGGAGCGTGGCCGCGTTCATTCAGCCAGGCGGCCCCCCTTTGCGACAGCACAAACGCTGCGCCCGCATGGCGGCCAGGCAGCTGGCGTGCAATCACGTAGCGAAGCGCTTGCAGTTTGCGCATGTATTTCTCCGCATACTTGCGGGCGTGCTCGTTGTTCGGGTGCATGTACCGCCCGATCTCTTGCGCGCGCAGCCAACCGAAGTTGGCGATCAAGCGCAAGGCATCTGCTGCATGCTCGTCGGGCTCAAGCGCAGGCATTCGCCGCTTTAATAGTGTGGTGCTCATATTTGGTATAGCTGATTCTGGTAGCGATACCAAGGGATATTCCTGTTCTTTTTTGAGCAGGAATATCACGCCGCGGTGCGGCCTTCCGTGGCCTCTGCGAGTCGGCCACTCGCGCAGGCTGGGTCAGTTTTCTGCGAAAACTTCCTTGCCGCCTTTGCCTTTTCGCCGTGGCTTCGCCTCGGCTACAGCGCACTGCTGCGCGTGCTCGTAGCGCTTCCCGTGTCCTTCGGACTGCCCTTCGGGCACCGTCTCCGACGGACGGGCATCCAGCCTTTTTCCCCCGCCCTGCGGTCGGGTCGCTGTTCGCCCCCCAGTAGCCTTTTGGGGCTACTGGGGCCCCGTCGGCGATCCGCTGAAAAAGCCCGGATGCCCGTCCCTCTGCGAGGCCGGGAAGCGGGGCTTCGCCCCCACTGAGCTCCTGACCGACCTGGTCCGCAAGCGGCCCTGGCTCGTCGTCCAGGACTCACCGGCTCCCCCACCAGGCCCGCGGCCTGGACCAGGGGCTAGCGCCCCCACTTTCGCGGCTCCGCGCCGACCTCTGCGCTTCGCTTCGGGATCGTCGACGCGGCCCGTGAAAGCGGCTCCCCCGCCAGCGCTGCGTGGCCAACATGATTGACATACATGGAGCCTTGATCACTATGAGCCTGCGTAACGCTATTCAGTCTGAAAACGCATAAAAAAGGCCCGGGTTACTACACCCGAGCCAAGAGAAGACATCAGAGGAAACATTGAGAGTTGAGACCTGCGTTCGTCAAAGCTTATGACCTTTGCACACACTGTTCTCATTTACGTATAGCACGTGCACTACCCCATGAGAGGCTTAAGCGCAAAGATATTTTTGCATCGAAACTACCTGCGATCAAAGGTAGGTATTGGGTTATCGGACCAAGTGCGTCGAAATAGCCGCCGTCATGCTAGGCCGTGCTGCCTATACATGGTTAGATGTCGCATCCCGGATGATTGCATAGATAAAAATCGCTATCCTCTGTTCATGGCGCGTGCCGTTCTGCGCGAGCTTGTACAGTCACTGCAATCAACTGGGAGCCTGTGATGTAAATTGCTCTACACAAAAACGCCCGCACCACACCTGCTGTGCGTGCCGAGATTGCCGCCAGCAATGAGTCGGCCAGTGCGCTGGCTACGCGCTTTGGCGTGACTGAGCAGACCATCTACAAGTGGAAAAAGCGTGAAAGCGTACAAGACCGATCCCACACGGCGCATCGCCTGCAAACGCAGCTGACGCCTGCGCAGGAAATCGTGGTGGTGCATCTGCGCCGGGCCTTGTTACTGCCGCTCAATGACTTACTGGCCGTCACCCATGAGTTCATCAGCGAGAAAGTCTCCCGCTCAGGTCTGGACAGATGCTTGCGCCGCCATGGCGTGGGCAATCTGAATGCTTTGAAACCCGCCGGGCCGGCACAGCCCCACAAGGCCTTCAAAAGCTACGTGCCGGGTTATCTGCACATAGATGTGAAGTACCTGCCGCAGATGCAGGATGAAACCAAACGCCGCTACGAGTGCTTGTTTTCGGTGTCCTGACACTTGCCCAACTGACAATGGGGTTTTTCGTGCTGTCAGCGCGGTTGGCGGTGGTGGTGGCACTCGTCCTCATAGCCCCCTCTTCGCTTCCTTGGTGAACAAGGTTCTTGAACTAAAGGCACCATACTCAGGCGGTACACGCAGCCCAGTGCAGCCTAACCCCTCGCTCAAGCTGGGCCGCTACGGCAGGCAGCGTAAGCCTGCCGTAGCGGGCAACTTGGCTCGAACGTTAGTGATCTAGCTGTCTGCTATGGGTCTATATCACCACTACATATCTCGTGATAGCGGACATTCGGCACCTCCTTGGCTAGCCTTCTCCCCAATGTCCGCTACTCACCAGAAACCAGCCATTGATAATCGACTGACGTGGCACTCGGGATGACTGCTATCTGCCTGAAAACGGAAGCTTGGCCTGTGGACATGAGCTTCAGCAATCGCTGCGAAGCAAACATTTGCAAAACGGCTCGAATGGCCGTAGCGGGTCGATTGCTGGCCGACACGAACGACCGCTGATGGGTACCTCAGCTTCGTCGCGCTGCCCCATCAAGTCTGCCGTCCGGTGACAGACCGCTCACAGCCTTGACCAGCCGTCCGTGGCAGCGCACCAGACGAAAGCTCATGGCCGAGACTGCAACTTCACCAGCACGTCAGGAAGCAAACGTCTCGGCAGACGTTGTGCCCCCGTTGCCGACATGGGTCCCACGCAAGACTGCAACTCCGGTCAGTTTTGAGGCACGCATCCTGTGGCTGGGTGCAGGTTCAAGCTGAACGCACAAGAGCAACAAGCTCGTGTGGGTGCGGGTTGTAATAGCGCAGCGTCATCTGCAACGACCTCCAGCCCATGAGCTTTGCGAGAGCTGTGGCAGGCATCCGTGGGGCATAGCGTGAGGCAGCTTCGTGGCGTAGATCATGAAAGCGCAGGTTTTTAATGCCGGCTCTTTCGCATGCACAAGCAAATGAGGCGCCGAGGCCGTTCGAATCGTGAAAAGTGAAGACGCGTCCATCAATATTTCGCGGCAGTTGACGCAATGCGAGTTCTGCACGCTCTGAGAGTGGAACAATTCGCTTATCCCCGTTCTTCGTCAGTTCAAGGGTGATGATGTGGGTGTGAAAATCTACATCCTCCCAGGTTAGCTGCGCAATCTCGCCTCGCCGCATACCAGTTTCGATCGCCAGCACAACTGCACAGGCCAGACCAACGTTTTTGCTCTTTCGGCACGCAGCCATCAGCTTAGCTTCTTCATCTGAAACAAGCCTGCGCTCCCTGTGCTTTCCAGGGGAGGGCTTGCGCACGCGCATGGCCCAGTTCTCCACGGGAATCGACCATTCTTCACGAGCTGTAGTGAGAACGGCAGACAGCAAGATCAATTCTTCCCGAACGGTCTTGCCTGACACTTCTTCGCTCAGGCGCTCCTCTCTGTAATCGGAGAAGTCGGCAGATTGCAGGGCGGCAAGGCGTTGAAGTGCGATAGGGTGAGCCATGAGCCGTTTGAGACGAGAGCGCTCTGGGCCTTGGCCTCGTTTTGTTGGAGTCACCTCTTTGCCGTAGCGTTCTAGAAGTTGTCCTAGAGTTGTGCGCTCTACTTCAGAACGATCAGCGAAGATGCCTCGGCGCATCTCAGACTCAACTGTCGCAGCCCAATCGCGAGCATCACGCATGGTCTCAAAAGTTCTGGCCTGCGTTGGGAACCCTACTCTACGAATGGTTGCTTGGTACTGATGCGGGCCGCGTTTGGTGAAAGTTGCCATCCCTTGTCTCCGGTTGGTTTGCCGGAAGGGGACGTCCCTACCGGGACAAGGTATAGGGAAAAGTGCAGCAAAAGTGCAGCGATAATTCCAAGAAAAACCAAAAGGGGTTACGACAACGTCGTAACCCCTTGATTCTATTGGTTGCGAGGGATGGATTTGAACCACCGACCTTTGGGTTATGAGCCCAACGAGCTACCAAGCTGCTCCACCTCGCGATAAGCGTTTATTGTAGCCGATTATTCAGCCGCTTGCTCGGCGGTCGCCTCTTCCGCACGCTCCACCAGCTCCACATAGGCCATCGGGGCGTTATCGCCAACGCGGAAACCCATTTTCAGGATGCGGGTGTAGCCGCCGGGACGCTGGGCATTGCGCGGGCCCAGGACGTTGAACAGCTTGGTCACGCTGTCGCGGTCACGCAGGCGGTCAAAAGCCAGACGGCGATTGGCAACAGTGTCCACCTTGGCCAGGGTGATCATGGGCTCGATCACGCGGCGCAGTTCCTTGGCCTTGGGGACGGTGGTCTTGATGGCCTCATGCTCGATGAGCGAGTTCATCATGTTTTGCAGCATCGCTTTGCGGTGTGCAGAAGTGCGGTTCAGTTTACGCAGGCCGTTGCCGTGACGCATGGTGCTTTCCTTTTCAGATTATTTAACTGGATAGCCGTATCAGGTACTGCCCAGTGCACAGGGTAAAAAACGGTTCCTGCCCCCAAAGGAGGCAGGAAACCGCGCATTATAGTCAAAGAGGCGAATTAACGCTTTTCCAGACCGGCAGGAGGCCAGTTCTCCAGCTTCATCCCCAGGGTCAGGCCACGCGAAGCCAGCACTTCCTTGATTTCGTTGAGCGACTTGCGCCCCAGATTCGGGGTCTTGAGCAACTCGTTTTCGGTGCGCTGGATCAAGTCGCCGATGTAATAGATATTTTCCGCTTTCAGGCAATTGGCCGAACGCACGGTCAATTCCAGCTCATCGACAGGACGCAGCAGAATCGGATCGAAATTCTGGGCGCTGGCACGGTTGCTGGTTTGCAGCAGGATGCTGCCATCGGCAAACTCGCCGTCCAGCTGGGCAAACACCGCCAGTTGTTCCACCAGAATCTTGGCCGACGCACGCACCGCATCTTCCGCATTGATGGCACCGTTGGTTTCGATCTCCAGCACCAATTTATCCAGGTCCGTGCGTTGCTCAAC
>Ga0206117_101225_pt1 | contig 14488 bp, 13 predicted proteins | sample 3A5Ametagenome_FD_177997 | JGI IMG/M metagenome (GOLD analysis project Ga0206117, IMG submission 177997) | Enriched microbial communities from leaf-cutter ant dump, University of Wisconsin, Madison, United States - 3A5A | ecosystem: Environmental > Terrestrial > Nest > Insects nest > Nest dump... | reverse complement strand
GGGCGGAGCCGCGCTGTTTGCGACGCCCTTGCCCTGATCCCGCATCTCCGGTTCCCTGCATGCGGGATAACGCAGACGCCTAATTTGGCACATCCCAGGCGATTTTTCCCAGGATGGTTACAATGCGGCGCAAATCGGCATCGGTTTCAGCCATGCCCAACGGTGATTGACCACGGAGTCCCGCCAGGGGATGCTGAAGCCAAGCATTGGCCTTTTCGGCACTTCCGAAAGTCTCTTCTGCCAGGGCCTGCAGTCGCTGCCGGCGGACAGCGACTTCAATGTCTTGCATGCTCAGCCTTCTTGATGGGGCCTGCCTCCAGACTATATCACCTCCGCCGGCCTGCAAGGCATCTCAATCCACGAACTCGACGATCGCCTGGCGGCGGCGGTCGACTATCAGCCGGGTGACGTCGGGGCGGGAATAATGCCCCGCCGCGTCGAAGTTCTGGCGTTCGCGGCGAACCTGGCCGTGGTCGAGGGTGGCGACCAGCAGCGCTTCCTCGCCCACCGCGGGCGGTACCACCCAACTGCCGTCGGGGGCACTGATGCAGGACCCGCCATTGGCCATGTAGGGCGGGGCGTCGGCCAGCATGACGTCACGATAGGGCATGTCGCCCGGCACGTCCTGGGGCCGCATCAGGCCGCTGACCGAAATGACGTAGGAGCGGCCTTCCTTGGCCAGCACGCGGGTCAGGTCGTGGGTGTTGTGTTCGCCGCCCGGCCACAACGCGACATGCAGGTCCTCGCCCTGGGCATAAAGGGCCGCGCGGCTCAGCGGCATCCAGTTTTCCCAGCAGTTCAGCGCGCCGAGGCGAAAGGCCCCGAGGTCATGGACCTGCAGGCCGTGGCCGTCGCCGGGCGACCAGCACAGCCGTTCCTCGTAGGTCGGCATCAGCTTGCGATGCACCGACAGGATACGGCCGTCGGCGCCGATCTGCACCGCCGAGCAATAGACGCTGTGCCCCCCGCGATCGGCGGGGCGTTCGGCGACGCCTAAGGTGACGGCGATGTTCAGGTCGGCCGCCGCCTCGGTGATCGGGCCGAGGTGCCCGACCTCGATCTGCACCGCCTGGTCCAGGTACAGGGCGTGGATTTCCTTCTGCCGCGGTGAATTGAACCGGGCGCCGTCGGTGCGTTCCAGCCAGAAGGGATAGCCGGGCAACAGCGTCTCGCCGAAGGTGACCAGGCGGGCGCCCTGGGCGGCGGCGGCCTGCATGCGGTCGACGATCTTGGCGATGGTGCGGCGACGGTCGAGCCAGACGGGGGCGATCTGGGCGACGGCGACGGTCAGGCTGTCGGTCATGGCATCTGTCCCTGGTGACGAACACGGTTGCCATGGTGTAGGGCGCGAGTGAGAATAAGGGAAATTAATCGTCCTACTATCGTCGGATCATGATCACTAATATCTCGATCCCGCAATTGCGCTGCCTGGCCGCGGTTGCGGACACGCAAGGGTTCACCGCCGCGGCCAGCCGGCTGGGCCTGACCCAGTCGGCGGTCAGCCAGGCGGTCGGCGCGGTCGAGGCCACGTTGGGCCAGACCTTGTTCCGCCGCGGCCGTGACGGGGTGATCCCGACGCAGGCGGGCGAATTGGCACTGGTCGAGGTGCGGGCGGCGCTGGGGGCCATCGAACGCCTGGGCGCGGTGGGCGGCGGTGCCGACCTGGCGGGGGCCAAATTGCGGCTGGGCGCGGTGCAAAGTGCCGCAATTCGCCTGGTGCCGGGCTGGCTGCGCCAGTTCCGCGCGCGATACCCCAAGGTCGCCGTCAGCCTGTACGAAGGCAACGACCCCGAGGTGCGCGACTGGGCCCTGGCCGGCGCCATCGACATCGGCATCACCAACCACCTCGCCCCGACGCTGGAGGCGCGCATCGTGGCCGAGGATCAGTACGTGGTACTGCTGCCGCCGGGCCATCGCCTGGGCAACCGGCGCGAAGCGACGCTGGCGGATCTCGACGGCGACCGCATGGTGATGTCGGGCGGCGGCTGCGAAACGATGATCGAGGAATTGCTGGGGCTGGCCGGCAGCCAGCCTGAAATGGTCTGCATGGTGCGCGACAACACCACGCTGATCGCCATGGTGCGCGAAGGGCTGGGCTTCACCATCCTGCCCGAACTGGCGCTGTCCGATGCGGCCGATCTGACGACGCTGCGGCTGAAACCGGCCTTGCGCCGCAAGCTGTACGCCGTCACCCGCGAGGCGGCGGCACAGGAACCGGCGGTCAGGGCGTTCCTGGCGCTGCTGGCCTAGGAATTCAAGCCGAACCCGCTTCTACGAATAGCTTCAGTCGCTCCAGCGCGTCATCCCACTGGCGCGAGACCTCGTCGAGATAGCGCCTGATATCCGCGATCGGTTCGGGGCAGAACGCGAATTGGGTTTCGCGGCCCAGCCTGATCGATGCCACCAGCCCGGCGTCTTCCAGCACGCGCAGATGTTTGGTCACCGCCTGGCGGGTCATCCTGGTGTCGGCCGACAGGGCGGCGATCGACCGGCGCTGGCCGTCGGCCAGGCGGGCGAACAGCGCCAGGCGCGTGCGGTCGCCCAGCGCCGCGAAGACCGGCGCGGGATCAACCGCCGACATGGGCCGCGATGTTCCTGATCTGCTCGGCCCAGCCGCCGTCGTTCATGCGCAGCGCTTCCGGCCGCCGATCGGCCGGGATCTTGTCGAAACCGGATTCGATGACGACCAGATGCGTGCCGGTGCCGGTTGGTGTCAGGCGGAATTCGACGCGGGTCGGTTCCTCCCGGTCGTAGTCGGTGTCCGGATCCACGGCATAGGGATGCCAGGTGAAGGCGAACAGGACAGGTTCCTTCATCTCGACCACCCGGGCCTTCCACTTCACATGTTCATAGCCTGGATAGGTGATGTGGCCGGTTGAATTCTGGCCGACCACGAACGGACCGTCGAGCTTCACGCGGAACCAGGTGCCGAATTCGCGATGATCGGTCAGCGCCCGCCAGACGCGGTCGATCGGGGCTTTCAGGTCGATGGTCTTCTCGATGCGATCGGTCATTTCATGCAACCTCCTGGTTGCCGATACCGTGCGGCATCCCGGCTTGATTGGCAACTGATAAGTTGCGTTTCATCTTTCTTGCCGGCTGCCGGAATTTATTTTAGGCTTAAAACAAATAGCAACGGGAGGTCGGAACGGTGACGGGACGACTGCAGGGAAGCCAGGCGCTGGTGACAGGTGCAAGCCGCGGTATCGGCTGGGCGATTGCCCGGTCGCTGGCGGCCGAGGGTGCGGCCGTGACGCTGGTCGCGCGCGATGCCGCGCTGCTGGCCGAGCGGACTGCCAGCCTGATGGCCGAATTCGGCGTCGCCGCCGGGTTCGAAGCCATCGACGTCACCGACGAAGCCGCGGTCAACGGCGCGTTCGAGCGCGCGACCGCCGCGCGCGGCCCCATCACCATCCTGGTCAACAATGCCGGTCGCGGCACCTCGAAACCCTTCGCCAAGATGGATCTGGCGCATTGGAACGAGATGGTGGCGATCAACCTGACCTCGGCCTATCTGTGCGCTCGCGCCGCGGTGCCGGGCATGCTGGCGGCGGGGCAGGGGCGTATCGTCAACGTCGCCTCGACGGCCGGCCTGACCGGTTATGGCTATGTTGTCGCCTATTGCGCGGCCAAGCATGGCGTGATCGGCCTGACCCGCGGCCTGGCCCGGGAACTGGCGCGCAAGAACATCACCGTCAACGCGGTCTGCCCCGGTTACGTCGATACCGAAATGACCGGCGCGACGATCGCCAACATCGTCGAGAAGACCGGCCGCACCGCCGAACAGGCGATGGCCGAACTGACCAAGGACAATCCGCAAGGGCGCCTTGTCCAGCCCGACGAGGTCGCGGCGGCGGTGCGGTTCCTGTGCCTGCCCGATGCCGGCGCGGTGACCGGCCAGGCCCTGCCGGTCGATGGCGGCGAGGTCGTGAAATGACCGACCTGGCGCCCCAGGCCGCGATCGTCCCGCTGACCGACCGCGAAACGTCGACCAGCGTCGACGACAAGCTGGAACTGCGTGCCTGGCTGCGCCTGCTGACCTGTTCGACGATGATGGAACAGCGCGTGCGCGCCTTTCTGCGCGAACGCTATGACATCACCCTGCCGCGCTTCGACATCATCGCCCAACTGGACCGTGCGCCCCAGGGCATGACGATGTCGGAACTGTCCAGCCACCTGATGGTGTCGAACGGCAACGTGACCGGGCTGATCGACCGGCTGGTCCAGGAAGGGCTGGTCAGCCGCGAGACCGACGCGACCGACCGGCGCAGCCAGCGCGTGCGCCTGACCGATGCCGGCCGCCGCCAGTTCGCGGAAATGGCCCCGGCCCATCAAAGCCTCATCGAGCAGGCCTTTGCCGGCATCGGCAAGGCGGGCCTGCGTGATCTTTACAGCCGCCTCGGGGAACTGAAGGTGGCGTTGCATAACGGGAGTGACCAGGGATGAAGGACGTCGGCAAAGCCGCTGAGTGGAAGAAGCAGCATTTCAAGTGGGAGGTGTCGGGCAAGGTGGCGACGATCACCCTGAACCGGCCCGAGCGGAAGAACCCGCTGACCTTCGATTCCTATGCCGAATTGCGCGACACGTTCCGCGACCTGGTTTATGCCCGCGACGTCAAGACCGTGGTCGTGACCGGCGCCGGCGAGAATTTCTGTTCGGGCGGTGACGTCCACGACATCATCGGCCCGCTGGTGCGGATGCAGGAAGCCAACGACATGGGCGGCCTGCTGGATTTCACCCGCATGACCGGCGACCTGGTCAAGGCGATGCGTGCCTGCCCGCAGCCGATCGTCGCCGCCGTCGACGGCGTCTGCGCGGGCGCCGGCGCGATCGTCGCCATGGCGTCCGACCTGCGGCTGGGCACGGCGCGGTCCAAGACCGCGTTCCTGTTCGTGCGTGTCGGCCTGGCCGGCGCCGACATGGGCGCCTGCAACATCCTGCCGCGCATCATCGGTTCGGGCCGCGCCGCCGAACTGCTTTATACCGGCCGGTCGTTTACCGGCGAGGAAGGCGAGCGCTGGGGTTTCTTCAACCGCCTGGCCGCGCCCGAGGCACTGAACGCCGAAGCCACCGCCCTGGCGACCCAACTGGCCGACGGCCCGACCTTCGCGCATGGCATGACCAAGAAATGCCTGCACCAGGAATGGGCGATGGATATCGACCAGGCGATCGAGGCCGAGGCCCAGGCCCAGGCGATCTGCATGCAGACGCGTGATTTCGCCCGGGCCTATCACGCCTTCGTCGCCAAGCAGAAACCCGTGTTCGAGGGCGACTGATGGCCGACCGCAGCTATCTCGACTGGCCGTTCCTGGAAGACCGCCACCGGGCGCTGGCCGCCAGCTTGCGCGATTGGGCCCGGGACAACATCGATGAACACGACCATGCCGATGCCGACGATTTCTGCATCCGCATGGTGCGCGCCCTGGGCCGCGACGGCTTTCTGAAGCTGACCGTGCCGGCCGAGGCGGGCGGGACCTATGAAAAGCTCGACGTCCGCTCGCTGTGCCTGGCGCGCGAACATCTGGCCTATCATCACGGCCTGGCCGATTTCGCCTTCGTGATGCAGGGCTTGGGTTCCGGCCCGATCTCGCTGTTCGGCACGCCGGAGCAGAAGGCGAAATACCTGCCGCCGATCGGGCGGGGCGAGAAGATCGCCGCGCTGGGCATGTCCGAGCCCGATGCGGGATCGGATGTGGCGGCGATGACCACGACCGCCGAGGATCGCGGCGATCATTACGTCATCAACGGCGTCAAGACCTGGATCTCGAACGGCGGCATCGCCGACACCTATACCGTGTTTGCCCGCCTGGGCGACGCGCCGGGGGCCAAGGGCCTGTCGGCCTTCATCGTCGAGGCCGACACGCCGGGCTTCACCGTGCCCGAACGCATCGACGTGATGGCACCGCACCCCCTGGGCATGCTGAAGTTCACCGACATGAAGCTGCCCAAGGCCAATATCCTGGGCGGCCCGGGCGACGGGTTTCGGGTGGCGATGAGCAACCTGGACATCTTCCGGTCGACCGTCGGCGCGGCGGCGCTGGGTTTCGCCCGGCGCGCGCTGGACGAGGCGCTGGCGCGCGGCCAGGAACGGAAATTGTTCGGCCAGAAGCTGGCCGATTTCCAGATCACCCAGCAGAAGATCGGCGAGATGGCGACCCAGGTCGATGCCGCCGCCCTGCTGATCTACCGTTCGGCGTGGACCAAGGATTCGGGGGCGGCACGTGTCACCCGCGAAGCGTCGATGGCCAAGATGTTTGCGACCGAGATCGCCCAGAAGGTGATCGACGATGCCGTCCAGCTGTGGGGCGGCATGGGTGTCAAGTCGGGCGTCATGGTCGAGAACCTCTATCGCGAGATCCGCGCCCTGCGGATCTACGAAGGCACCACCGAAGTCAACCGGCTGATCATCGCCGATCACACGACCCGCAACTGGCTGGCGGACAGCGCCGGCACGAGGTGAACCATGTCTGAACCGTCGGCCTACGAGGATACGTTCGCCCATGACCATCTGCCGCCCGCCGCGGCCTGTCCGGTCATCCTGCGCACCCTGCCCGAGGTCAATTATCCGGCCCGGCTGAACTGCGCGGTCGAACTGCTCGACAAGCCGGCGGCACGCCACGGCGACCGCCCGGCGCTGCATGACGAAACCCAGACCTGGACCTATGCCCAGCTGCGCGAGAAGGTCGACCGCATCGCCCATGTGCTGGTCGACGATTTCGGCATCCGGCCGGGCCATCGCGTCCTGCTGCGCGCGCCCAACAACCTGATGTATGTCGCCTGCTGGTTTGCGGTGATGAAGGTCGGCGCGATCGCGGTGGCGACGATGCCGCTGCTGCGCTGGCGCGAGCTGTTGTTCATGGCCGACAAGGCCGAGATCAAGGTCGCGATCTGCGACTGGCGCCTGCGCGACGAGCTTGAGACCACGATGGAAAAGGCCGCCATGATGAAGACGGCGGTCTATTTCAACGGCGGCGGCGAAGGCTCGATCGAAGCGCGCATGGCGACCAAGCCGGCGCATTTCGACGCGGTCGACACCGCGGCCGACGACATCTGCCTGATCGCCTTCACGTCGGGCACCACCGGCAACCCCAAGGGCTGCATGCACGGCCACCAGGACGTGCTGGCGATCTGCGACACCTTCAGCCGCCATGTGCTGAAACCCGAAGCGACCGACGTCTTCACCGGCAGCCCGCCGCTGGCCTTCACCTTCGGTCTGGGGGCGCTGGTCACCTTCCCGTTCCGTGCCGGCGCGTCGACCCTGCTGATCGAGCAGTACAACCCCGAGAAGATGCTGAAGACGATCCAGGACCGCAAGGTCACGGTCCTGTTCACCGCGCCCACCGCCTACCGCGGCATGACGTCGCTGGCCAGGAATTTCGACCTTTCGTCGTTGCGCCGCTGCGTGTCGGCCGGCGAAACTCTCCCGAAACCGACATGGGAGGGCTGGCATGAGGCCACGGGCATCAAGATCATCGACGGCATCGGCGCGACCGAGATGCTGCATATTTTCATATCGGCCGCCGACGACGATATCCGCCCCGGTTCGACCGGCAAGCCCGTGCCCGGCTATGAGGCGCGGGTGGTCGACGAGAACGGTCAGCCGGTGCCGCCGGGCACCGTCGGCAAGCTGGCGGTGCGCGGCCCCACGGGCTGCCGTTACCTCGACAATCCGGAACGCCAGGCGGCCTATGTCCGCGACGGCTGGAACCTGACCGGCGACGCCTACATGATGGACGAGGACGGCTATTTCTGGTTCCAGGCCCGCGCCGACGACATGATCATCTCGGCCGGCTACAACATTTCGGGGCCCGAGGTCGAAACCGTCCTGATGACCCATCCCAAGGTCGCCGAATGCGCCGTGATCGGTGCCCCCGACCAGGGCCGCGGCATGCTGGTCAAGGCCTTCGTCATCCTGAAGGACCAGGCCGACGCACGGCCCGAGACCGTCAAGGAATTGCAGGACTACGTCAAAGCCGAGATCGCGCCCTACAAATATCCGCGCGCGATCGAATTCATCGAAACCCTGCCGCGGACCCAGACCGGCAAGGTCCAGCGCTTTGTGCTGCGGGACCAGGAACTGGCCAAGAACGCGGGCTGAAGGACAGACGCCATGAAGATCACGATCGTCGGTGCCGGCCCAGCCGGTCTCTATCTCTCGATCCTGCTGAAGCGCGACAACCCCGCGCATGACATCACCATCTACGAACGCAACCGCGCGGACGACACCTTCGGTTTCGGCGTCGTGTTCTCGGACGAGACGCTGTCGCAGTTCCTGGGCGAGGACGAAGGCACCTATCGCGACATCATCGACAACTTCGCCTGGTGGGACGAGATCGACGTCGTCGCCGGCGACGAGACCATCCGCTCGGGCGGCCATGGTTTCTGCGGCATCGCCCGTCAGAAGCTGCTGGACATCATGCAGCGCCGCGCGGCGGCGCTGGGCGTCAAGCTGCATTTCCAGCACGAAGTGACCGATTTCGACGCCCTGCGCCGCGATTGCGATCTGCTGGTAGGCTCGGACGGTATCAACAGCCTGGTGCGCGAGACGTGGAAGGACCAGTTCCGCCCGTCCTTCGACTGGCGCCGTAACAAGTTCGTCTGGCTGGGCACGACCAAGCCGCTGAAGACCTTCACCTTCGTCTTCCGCGAGAACCAGGACGGCCTGTTCCAGGTCCACGCCTACCAGTTCAACAAGTCGACCGCGACCTGGATCGTCGAGACGTCGGAAGAAGCCTGGCTCAAGGCGGGGCTGGACAAGGCCAGCGAGGCCGACACCGTCGCCTATTGCCAGAAACTGTTCGAGAAGGATCTGGACGGCCACCCGCTGATCACCAACCGCTCGCTGTGGCGCACCTTCCCGACGATCAAGTGCGAACGCTGGGTGCATGAGAATGTCGTCCTGATGGGCGATGCCGTGCATACCGCGCATTTCTCGATCGGCTCGGGCACCAAGCTGGCGATGGAGGATGCGATCGCCCTGGCCCGCGCCATCCGCGACAACGCCACGGTCGGCGCCGCCCTGTCGGCCTACGAAAACAAGCGCCGCGACGAAGCGTCGCTGTTGCAGCACACTGCCCAGGTGTCGTTGGAGTGGTTCGAATCGACCGCGCGCTATCGCGATTTCGAACCGATCCAGCTGGCCCTCTCGCTGCTGTCGCGCTCCAAGCGCATCACCTATGACAACCTGCGCCTGCGCGATCCGAACTTCATCGGCGCCATCGATCGCTGGTTTGCCGCCAAGGTGACGGCGCAAAGCGGCGTCGCCTTGCCGGCCGACAATCCGCCGCCGCCGATGTTCACGCCGTTCAAGCTGCGCGGGCTGACCCTGGCCAATCGCGTCGTCGTCTCGCCGATGTGCCAGTATTCGGCCACCGACGGCCTGCCCAACGACTGGCACATGGTGCATCTGGGCAGCCGGGCGGTCGGCGGTGCCGGGCTGATCATCACCGAGATGACCGACGTCAGCGCCGAGGCGCGCATCACCCCGGGTTGCACCGGGCTGTGGAACGACGATCAGGCCAGGGCCTGGCGCCGCATCACCGATTTCGTGCATGGCAATTCCGCCGGAAAGATCTGCGTCCAGCTGGCCCATGCCGGGCGCAAGGGCGCGACCTGCCTGCCGTGGCAGGGCGGCTATGACCAGCCGCTGCAGGAAGGGGCGTGGGAGATCGTCTCGGCCTCGCCGCTGCCCTATTACCCGCACAGCCAGGTCCCGCGCGAAATGACGCGCGCCGACATGGACCGGGTGCGCGACGATTTCGCCGCCGCGGCGCGCCGCGCTGTCGATGCGGGCTTCGACATGATCGAGGTCCACATGGCGCATGGCTATCTGCTGGCCAGCTTCATTTCGCCGCTGACCAACCAGCGGTCGGACGAATACGGCGGGTCGATCGAGAACCGCATGCGCTTCCCGCTCGAGGTGTTCGACGCGGTGCGCGCCGCCTGGCCGGCCGACAAGCCGATCTCAGTGCGTGTGTCGGCGACCGACTGGGTGCCCGATGCGGGTTTGAGCCCCGAGGATTCGGTGGCGGTCGCCAACATGCTGAAGGCGCATGGCTGCGACATCGTCGACGTCTCGGCCGGCCAGACCACGACCGAGGCCAAGCCGCTCTACGGCCGCATGTTCCAGACCCCATTCGCCGACCAGATCCGCCAGGAAGCCGGCATCGCGACCATGGCGGTCGGCGCCATCACCTCGGCCGACCAGGTCAACACGATCGTGGCCTCGGGCCGTGCCGATCTGTGCTGCCTGGCCCGGCCGCACCTGGCCGATCCCTATTTCACCCTGCATGCCTCGGCCGAATACGGCTTCAAGGGCCAGGCCTGGCCCAAGCAGTACGTCGCCGGCCGCGACCAGGCGTTCAGCCTGGCCGACCGCGAGCGCCAGGACATGGCCGAACTGCGCAAGCTGGCGACACCCAAGCGCCCGGAAATCCGGCGCCTCGACGCCGCCGAATGACGTCCGTGGCGCCCCGGTTACCCGGGGCGCCACCATCGATCGCCCACGTTCACCCGTTTGGGGGATGACGATGGCGGCCCATGCCCTACAATCCCGCGACCGGCCTGCGGGGGCCGGATGTTGCTGCGGAATGGTTTTGGCGTGGCGCTGATCGTCTATATCGAAGATGAAGTCGAGCTTCGCGGCATTGTCGCCGCCGAACTGCGCGACAATGGCTATGACGTGGCCGAAGCCGGCGATGGTGATGCCGGCCTGGACCTGATCCGCGAACTGCGCCCCGATCTGGTGTTGTGCGACATCGCCATGCCGGGCCTTGACGGCGGGGCGGTATTGCGGCGGATCCGGCGGGAAAACCCCGAATTTGCCCGCATGCCGTTCATCTTCCTGACCGCACGCACCAGCCGCGACCAGATCATCGCCGGCAAGGAGGCGGGCGCCGACGACTACCTGACCAAGCCGATCGATTTCGGCGTGCTGGTGGCAACCGTCGAGGCGCGCTTGAACCAGATCGCCCGCATCGACGATGCGGCGTCGGGTGAACGGGCGCGGATGCTGGACCAGATGACCCGGGCCACCCGGCTGTCATTCCTGTCGGCGGCCGACGTCCTCAATCACCTGATGGTCGGGGTGGTGCTGCTCGACGCCGGCGGCCGGGTGATCTTCCTGAACAGCCTGGCGCGCCGCATGATCGAGCAGGACGACGGACTGGCCCTGCACGATCGCGAATTACGCGGCTGCACCGCCCAGAATACCGCGTCGCTGCGCGAGGCGCTGAGCCATCACGGCAGCACCGACAATGTCCTGACGCTTGGCCGGCGTTCGGGCGGACGGCCCTATCAGGTGATGATCGCCAGCCTGCGCGAGGCCGACGACGAGGCGCCGGGCGAGGTCGAGCAGGCGGCCGTCGCCGTCTTCATCCACGATCCGGGCACCGGCCAGCGCGTGTCGCGGGCGGCCCTGTCGCGGCTTTATGGCCTGTCGGTTGCCGAGGCGCGGGTGGTGGCGGATCTCGTCGCCGGCCTGTCGCCCGAGGATATCGGGACGGTGAACAATCTGAGCCGCCATACCGTCGCCTCGCAACTGAAGGCGGCCTTCGCCAAGACCGGCACGGCCAGCCAGCGCGAGCTGGTCTCGCTGGTGCTGCAGGCAGCGGCGGTCGCGCCCGATCGCGGGAATACGGGCTCGTGAACCTGGACCTGCCGTCGCTGGGGGCGGTGCTGGTGGCGATGACGCTGACCTCGGCGGCGCTGGCCGGATATGTCTGGCGCCGCCAGTCCGGCCATCCCGGGCTGGGATGGGTGGCGGCGGGGTTCACCGTGATCCCGATGGGCGCGCTGAACTATGCGGTGCTGCGCTTCGTCGACCTGGCGTGGCCCGCACTGGTCCTGAACAGCATCGCCCTGGTCGCCGGGGCGGGGCTGTTGTTGAACGGCTTTCTGATCATGGCCGGACGGCCACCGCAGTGGCGGGCGCTCGCGACTGCGCCGGTCCTGGCGATCCTGGCCTCGATACCCCTGCTCGGCGAGCCCGGCGGGGTGCCCCTGCGGGCCGGTATCAATGCGATGGCGCTGGCCGTCCTCTATCTGCGTGCCGGGGCGTCGATGCGCCGGGCCGACATGTCCAAGGCACCTGCCGCCAGGCTTCTGGCCGCGCCGATCGTTGCCGACGGCTGCTGGCATGTGGTCAGGGCGGGGCTGCTGTTCGCTGAGGGGACGGGCCATCCGCTGATGCCGTCCGACCTGCTGCTGGGCATCCACGCGATCGTGCAGGTATGCGCATTGATCGTCAGCCTGGTCGCCATGTCGCAGTTGATCAACGACCGGCTGACCGCCGAACTGCGGCGGGCCGAGGCGCTGCTGGCCCGCGACCTGCAGGCCGAACGCGACCTGGCGTCGCTGCGATCGGGTTTCGTCAGCATGGCCAGCCATGAATTCCGTACGCCGCTTGCCATCATCGACGCCGCGGCCCAGCGCCTGGCGGTGCGCGAACGGCCGCTGGCGCCGCACCAGACACAGGAAGCCGTGCGGTCGATCCGCAGCGCCGTGCAGCGCATCGTGCTGCTGATCGACACGATGCTGGACCCTGCGGTGACGCGCAGCGAGGGTCTGCGCCTGTCGGCCGTACCTTGCGACCTTGCCGGCCTGGTGCGAACGGCCTGCGAGCGTCACGGCGGTGTGGTGCGCGCCCGTGTCATCGAGCACGAGGTCGGCGGCTTGCCCCAGGTGGTCTGCGATCCCGACCTGATCGGCCACGCGCTGGGGCATCTGTTGTCCAACGCCGACAAGTATTCGCCAGCCGGAACGGTCATTCGTGTCACTGGCTGGGTCGAAGCCGACAGGGCGCTGATCTCGGTGATCGACCACGGGATCGGCATCGCCGCCGAAGACCGTGCCCGCATCTTCGAGCCTTTCTACCGGGCGCCCAACGCCCGCGCCTACCAGGGCACCGGCATGGGCCTGGGCATCGTGCGCGAGATCATGGCCCTGCATCGCGGCGACATCCTGGTCGACGGCGAACTGGGGCGCGGCACGACCATCACCCTGTCCCTGCCGCTGACGTCCGCGCCCGAACCGCAGGGCTGAGGTCAGGCGTCCGCGGTCGTCGGATCCAGGTCGGTCAGGGGGTCGGGCGGCACATAGGGGTGCGACTGCGCCCAGTCCTGTTCGAACTGGCCTGTCAGCCGAGCCAGCGCGGTCGCGTCGGTCAGCAGCATCGACAGTTCGCGCCGGCTTTCGAAGGCGGTGCGATGGATGTTGACGGATCCGATCAGCGCCAGCCTGCGATCGGCGACGATCACCTTGGCATGCAGTTTCAGCGCGCTCTGGCAGCGGACCTGGGCGCCCAGTTGGATCAGCAGGCGCAGCGACGCCATGGTGTCGGCGAAGTCGGTCGGCCGGATGGCCTTCTGCGCGCCGCACAGCACCAGGACCTTGACGCCGCGTCGCGCGGCCAGGCCCAGCCGTTCGATGATCGTGGCGTCGACGAACTTGGCATGCTGCACGTACAGCGTTTCGCGCGCCCCGTCGATCACCGCCGCCATCTGCTTGCGTGTCGTCGGCCCGCCCCACAGGAAGGGCAGGGCGGGATCGGGGTCGAAACTGCGGCGGGTCCAGTCGGCCTCGAAACCCCGGGCGATCTCGTCGACCAGCGGGGGCTCGGTCAGGATCACGCCGTAATCGCGCGACGCCTCGAAATTCTTGGGCGTCATGTTGAAGGTCGCGATCAGGGCGCGGTTGCCGTCGGCGACGATCGATTTTTCGTGCGTCACCGAAAACGCCGGGCTGGTCCAGCGCACGGGAATGCCCGCGTTTGCCAGGGTTGCGAATACCCCGTCGTTGTAGCGTTCGCCCGACTGGCTGGACGGGTTCAGCATCACCTTCAGCGCGACGCCGCGCTTATTGGCGTCCAGCAGGGCCTTGACGATGCGGCCGTCGCCTAAGTTGAACTGCTTGACCAGCAAGGTCTCGCGGGCGGCGGCGATGAACCCGATCACCACATCGATGCCGTCGTCGGGCAGCACCAGGATGCGGGGTTGGGGGGGCGCCGCCGCCTCGGCCATCAGTGCCCTTCCTGGCCGGCCGCGGCGATCGCTTCGGCGCGGATCTCCTCGGTCAGCCGGGCCTTGTAGGCGGCGAATTCGGGCGTGGTCTTGACCGTATAGGCGCGCGGATGCGGCAGGTCGATGGCGATGTCGCACTTGATCCGCCCGGGGCGCGCGGTCATGACCACGACCCGGTTGGCCATGAAGATCGCCTCGTCGATGTCATGGGTCACGAACATCACGGTCTTGCGGTCCGCCTCCCAGATGCCAAGCAGCAATTCCTGCATCAGCGCCCTGGTCTGGTTGTCCAGCGCTCCGAACGGCTCGTCCAGCAACAGGATCTTGGGGTCGTTGGCCAGGGCGCGGGCCAATGCCGTGCGCTGCTGCATGCCGCCGGAAAGCATCTTCGGGTAATGGTCCTCGAAGCCTTTCAGCCCGACCTGGGCGATGAAACGTGCCGCGATCCGGTCCTGTTCCGCCTGGGCCCT
>Ga0206117_101224_pt1 | contig 14523 bp, 10 predicted proteins | sample 3A5Ametagenome_FD_177997 | JGI IMG/M metagenome (GOLD analysis project Ga0206117, IMG submission 177997) | Enriched microbial communities from leaf-cutter ant dump, University of Wisconsin, Madison, United States - 3A5A | ecosystem: Environmental > Terrestrial > Nest > Insects nest > Nest dump... | reverse complement strand
ACGGGGAGTTGCTCCTCGCGGCGGATCCCTAGGGCCTCGTCGAACTGGCCGCGGGTGGTGAGGATGTCGGCGATCCGGCCCATGGTCACCGCACGCAAGCGCACGTCGCCCAGGCGCTCATAGACGGGAAGTTGCTCCTCGCGGCGGATGCGCAGGGCCTCGTCGGTCTCGCCGTGGGTGGTGAGAATATCGGCGATCTTGCCCATGGTCACCGCGCACGAGCGCACGTCGCCCAGACGCTCATAGACGGGGAGTTGCTCCTCGCGGCGGATGCGCAGGGCCTCGTCGGTCTCGCCGCGGGTGGTGAGCAGGTCGGCGATCTTGCCCACGGTTACCGCGCGCTCACGCACGTCGCCCAGACGCTCAAACTCTTTGGACGCCTCCCGCAGCAGGGTTTCAGCCTCCTCCGGATGGCCGGTCTGGATCAGGCGCACGCCGCGATCGGACAGAATCATCGCAGCAAGCCGGGGACTAGTGTCCGTTGCCGAGCCCGCCCGCGCTAGGAAGGCGTCCTGCTCCTCCCCTCGGCCAAGCCGTTCGGCGCATTGTGCGCCAAACCGCAGCAGCGCGGGCATCGGCGCTGTTCCACAACGGTCGAGCAGGCAGACTGCCCGCCTCACCAGATCCAGCGCCCGCTCGGCCTCGTGGGCGGCATCGAACAGGAAGCGCCCACCCGATAGGACCGCCGCCTGCACGATGCCCGGCGGGCCTCCGGCCAGCAGCGCGAGATCGGCGAGCACGGCGGCCTGGATGGTCTTTGACAGCTGCCCGTTGTCGTCCGCCCAGGCTGCGTACAGGTCTCCGACCACCGCTGCCGCCAGGAGGGTTCCGTCTGCCGGAGACAAGGGCAACACCAGCGGCCGGGCCAGCGGGTTGACCGCCCCTTCGGGCCGGTCGCCGGAACCACGGTAGCGGTCGAGTAATCCCAGACCCTGGAGCCGCTCGACCGCCGGGCCCGGGTCGGCGATCCCGGCGGCACGCCCCGCCGTCTCCAGAACCGCCAGCGGCACCGCCAGCGGGAACAGTGTCGCGGCGCGAAGCTGGATCGTCTCGGTCGGCGTCAGCATCGCCCGGAACGCCTCCAGCGACACCCGCTGGAAGAACTCCTGCGCCGCGCTGTCCTCCGCCGGCGTTTGGCCGCTGGCCAGATAGTCTTCGACCGCCGCCACAGCCCGTGTCGCGGCGGCCATCCCGGCGGAACGATCGCGGACCGTCAGCAGCGGCCGGGTCAGGATTTCCTGCAAGCCAGGATTTCCGCCGGCCGCCACGCGGATGCGCTCCTCCAACCGGTCGAGAGCGGGGTCGGTGTCGGGCGCGCGCAGCCGCCCGCTCAGCCGCGCCGCCGTGCGCATTTGCTTGGTCCGCTCCGCTGTGTCCATCGGCGGCAGCGCGACCACGCTGAGGCGCCCCGCCAGATCGTCGCCTCGTGCGTCAGTCAGCGCAAATTCATACCGGCTGGTGATCAGCAGCCGTGAGGCGCTGTCCCGCCCGGCGTCGCGGAAGGCGGCGATCACCGCACCCATGACAGCTCTGTCGGCTGGAGTCTTGAACGGAGTAGCCGTCTCCCCCGGCTTCGGAACGGCCAAAATCCGTTCGAGATCGTCGACGATCAGCAGGATTGGCCGGCTGCCGCTGTGGCCGCTGAACGGTCCCTTCAACAGCTTTTGCAGCGCCAGCTTCAACGCTGCGGGATTGTCGATGATCGCCGCCTCATGGTTGGCGACGATGGCGGCCTGGAGATCCTCGGGCAACGCGGCGATCAGGGCGTGGAAAACCGCGTGGGCGTCGTAGCGTTCGAACACCACCACCACGGTATGCCCGTCTAGACGGCTGGCAATCCGCTCGGCCAAGCTCGATTTGCCGAGATTGCCCATCCCCTGGATCAGCACGCCGGGACTGCCGACGCTCCAGGCGCGCAACGCTTGTTGGATTGCGCGGCGGCGGCCGACGAACTGCTCGGCCGTCGCCACCGGCACCCGCCCCCGCGCCTTGTCGAGATAAGCCTTGTCAGCCCCGTTGCGGCGGGCAGGCCGCGTCGGCTTGCCCGGCTCACATAGGGCGCCGCCACCGCGCGGCCCGAGCCAGACCCGCGCCAGATGCCAATGGGCGCCATCCATCGCCGATCCGCCCGGCTGCTCCTTGCCGGTCTCATGGACTGTCAGCAACGCGCGCCGGGCCAGTGCCGCCGCGTGCACCACCGGGCGGCCGCCGGCGAGTTCGCCGTAGAAGGTCTCGGCGAAACGGATGGCGTCGCTATCCTGGACCGAGCCGTCCCAACCCACCGCGTTGGCGACGCCGGCGCCAACCAGCGCCTGGACAAAACAGGCGGCCCCGCTGCCCGGCCGCTCGGCAGTCCGGCAGGCCGACAGGAAGACCAGCCGGGGCATCCGCTCCTCGTCGCCCAGCAAGGCGCAGAGCCGCCCGGCATCGACCGGATCGCAGGCGCCCTCGTCGGTTTCCAACGCCAGAAAGGGGCCGCTCCCACCCAGATCGCCATGCCCGGTGAGGTGGAGCGCCTCCCAGCGCCGGGTTTGCTTCAGGCGCAGGGCGAGACCTGCCGCACTGCCGCTCTCCTCGATCGCGAGGTGGGCGTTCAGACCGCGGGTGGCGTCAAGGAAGGCGGCCTCCTCGCGTTCATAGTCGAGGGCGTGCTGGCCCTCGACCTCGGCTGCCATGAACAGCACGGCGAGGTCACCATGCTCGGGCGGGTCGAGCGGCTCGGGCTTGCCCAGACGGCGGGCAACCAGGAAGAGCCGGTGGGGGTCCGCCGCCAGAAATTGCCCGCCGGGTGCCAGAAGCTCCCAGGGCACTTCGAGCAGGAGTTGCGCGTCATCGTCACTTTTGTAGGCGGCCTGGATTTCCAAGGACACCGGACCGGTCCGCGTCAGGCGCTCGTCAAGCCAACCATCGCCATCATTGAGCAGCATGGCAATGCCTTGGCCGATCGCCGACAAGTGGTCGGTCTGCCGCGTCCGCACCGCCGTGTCGTAGGCGGTGGCCCAGCCCTTCATGCGGGCAAGCCCGGCGGGCCCGAGGGACTTCCGGGTAACGGTAGCACCGTCCAGGCAGAGCAGGACGTCGTCCGTCAATAGGATGCGCAGCTGTACCATGGTGCTCCAGTTTCCAAGGACAAAGTCCGGTCGGGGGCGTTGGGATGGACGAGGGTGATCATGCTTTTGAAACAGTCATCAAGGGAGTGTAAGCGGCAGCTCGGCCAAAAACATCGGCTTTCAGGGAAGCTACATCGTTGGATTAACGCCAAAGAAGGCTTCCATGACCCGGCGGGTGAACACCCCTGCTGAGACAGTTTGGGAGTGCTGTCCAAGAATGATCGGATTGCTCTGGATGTGAGAACACGACTCCAACGCATAGCTATAGCCTTCGTGCCAAAAACAGTCGTTTTTGGCACATCGGCAGACGTGTTAGGTGGCCGGGCCACCGCCTGCGGTCGGGCCAGTGACAAATGAAGTGACAAAATGGGTGTGCCATGCGATGGTGCCCTAGTTGAGTTTTGGCACTATCAGGCACCCATGCTGCTCGGCTACGCGCGCGTCTCAACGCAAGATCAACACCTTGAACCACAACTCGACGCCTTAAAGGCCGATGGAGTTGATGTGGATAGGATTTATACTGACAAGGCCACTGGGGCAAATTCCGACCGCCCAGGGTTGGTCGCTGTGTTGAAAGCCCTGCGTGAAGGAGACACACTCGTAGTCGTCAAGCTGGATCGCCTGGCCCGGTCGATGAAGCACCTGATCGAACTGGGGGAGGCAATCCAAGGAAAGGGGGCAGCACTGCGCGTGCTGGATGCCGGCATCGACACGGGGACCCCAGTCGGTCGGCTCACGTTTCACATTATCGGTGCATTAGCCGAGTTCGAGCTCGCACTTATCCGCGAGCGCACGCAGGCCGGTTTACGGGCCGCTCGCGACCGGGGACGGCGAGGTGGGCGTAAAAAGAAACTGGAAGGCACGACACTCGATCTCGCGCGAGCGCTATGGAGCAATCCCGAGTTCTCTGTTGAAGACATTGCTACGCAAATGAAGGTGTCGAGGCGAACATTATTCCGTGAACTTGGAGCACGGCCTGTCCAAGCTCCTTCATCGTAAAGCAGCACTGCCGGCGCCACTTGGTCAATCAGCCCGCCAGCCGGCGCAGCTTCGCGGGTCAGGCTGACCAGCCCATTCGGTGCCGGTTTGGCAGGACGCGAGTTCCAACCGTTCGCCTCAGACCGTCCGCAAAGCGCCAAAAGCGGACAACACATCTACCGAAAATCTATTTATACCGGGGGTTGGATGGATGATGTTGGAACGCGATGAGCCTCAGCCCGGTTTCCGTCAGCGTACGACCAGCCAGCGTCGCGGACATGCTGAGCGATACGTGCGAGTTTCCCACACCAAACCCACCGGCGAGCCAGCGGAAACGCTACTGGCAGCCTGTCGATACATGGCATTGATATAGTCGCTGTCGTCCGGTACTTCGCCCATAACATGCCAAGTGCTTGGCAGCATGGCCGGTGTGGGAGCGAAAATTTCCGCCATGGCTTAGCCTCCTGTCGTCGGGCGGTCGTGCGATCAGCCGAAATTAGTTTACGGGCAACTGGACCTCACGTCCTCCGGGCCGGTAGCGGCCCATCACAGTGTCCAGGCCATCGTTGGAGCTTGCCGGGTTGGTGCGTTGCAGGCAGGACAGCAGAACGGCCTTGTTGGCGTGCACACGCTCGGATGTCTGACCGGCGCCCTGAGGCGAGGGATTGACGTTGGAGAAGCATGCGATGAACTGTTCCTGCGAAACACCGAGATCCCGTGCGACCAGCGCGGTCGGGTGCTTCGGATCGTTCTTGAGAATCGGCGGCGGACCCGGCGGCTGATTTTGCGTCGGGGCCGCCTGTTGGGCGCCAGAGGGTGCCGTGGTGCTGCACACACTTCCGATCACACTCATTGTGAAAACGACAGACGACCGAGCCTTCCGATAGTCATTGGCTTCCCTCATTCTTTGTGGATAGTAGATACTCAGGGGGTAGACGCAGGATTTTTCAATCAACCTCTATCGCCGGTGAGTCGATAAGCGCCCCCTGGTGGTCAGAACCTGACAGACCGTGTCGTTTTATTTATGAAAAGGTCCGCAAGGTCCACGTTAATAGCTTTTAGGTTGCAAACAGTTTCAGTGAGAATGCATGAACGCAGTAGATTGAGCCACACTACGCGACCTGAGTGAGCTTGTTGCACTTGGAAATTCAATGCCGGACATGATAGACAGCAAGCGCTAGAAAATTTCGCATAACTAACCGAAGGGGTCGCGTATGGAGCAGGTAAGCATCGGTTTTCCGAATGCGTCGTCGGCTGACGCCAGCCGTCTAGCAGATGATTTGACCGTATTCGTCCGGCGTTACGTACCAGGAGCGACTGCGGAAGCCACACAAGAATCGCCTGACGCAATGGACCTAGGGGCAACTGTTGCAATCATATTAGGCACCCCTGCGGTTCTAGCTTTGGCAAGGGGAATTGCCGATTGGATAAGACGGCAAGGCGATCCCGATATTATTATAAAAAGTAAGAAGGGTGAGATAATTGTTAAAGGTGGCCTGAGCGCCGAACAAAAGCACGAAATCATCATGGAGACCATTGGCAAAGGAATTGTCTGAACTGCATTAAGCATACAGGGTAACCGTGAAAACGCTTTTAATATCACTTGGGGGCAGTCAGTACCCACGCGATTTGCGACTGCGGCATCCATGCTTTGCGCCGAGTAGCCATGCGGTTGCCAATCTGCTGACGAGTGCCGACATTGGAATGGTCCGACCGGACGATCACCTCGATCTATTCGATGACCAACGCTCCTGGCCAGATCAGGTTATCGCAATTCGTGACTGGTTGCGTAGCAAGTTCGCTATGGCTGAGTCACCAGAGCGTCCGAACTTCGAGAATGTAATAGTCCATTACGTTGGACATGGTACTTTCAAGCCAAACAGTGACGAACACTTTCTCACTATTAACCACACCGACGCGGATGAACGCTCGACGACAAGCGCGCAGCTCGGTCAACTCAACGTAGCGCTCTTGAACACGGCGGGCTCTACGCGGCGCTACTATCTCATCGACGCTTGCTTCGCCGCCGCGTCTGTTAAAGACCTAATGACACCTGATCCAGAAGGCTTCATCGAAGTCACGGTCGGCGCACTATTAGAAGCTTGGCCTGAGAATGGGCGGGGTACCCACGGCGTCGCCGCGCTCTGCTCGGCCGATAGTATCACCGCCGCAAATGCTCGCGGACAGGGTAACGTCACGCAGTTTACGGATGGCCTCCTGACCGTGGTCAAGACCGGTGATCCAGCGGCTCCTAACCGCCGCCTTACCCTCCGACGAGTTCACGAATTGCTCCGAAGCACCCTCAAAAGGCGATACGGAGACCGAGCGGTTCACCCGGTGTTGGTCGCCCCCGAGGATGCCGGCGGTGGCATCGCAGCAGTGGGGCTGCTGCCAAACCTCGCAACACCGAAAATACAGTCTCTAATCAGCAGCCAAGATCCGTCAGTCGGAGCATTGCTACAAGAACAAGCGAAGAAATTGACGAAAAGTTTATCCGATCAGGACCTTGAGCCGTCTATATTCGACGAGTTGATCAGCACAATCTCAAATCTTGGCAAGGCGGAAATAGAAAGTGTTCCATCTGGCCATCTGGAGGACATTCACGGCACACATCCGAAGGCGATATTTCCGCAATTTGTAACGTTGGCCAACGAGATTGAGCAACAAACAGCTTGGCTCAAAGAGGCCTGTGATCAAACCAGCGCGAACTCCAGCTTGAAACAGGCTGTGGAGGACCTTGCGTTATGGCTAATATCGGAATTAAATGCTTTAGAGCCCAACCTTACCAATTACATTGCGACCCTTCGCGAACGCAATGTCGCTCTCACGGCTCGTGTTGACGAAATGGATCGCGCCCGTCAGGAAGTCGTGCGCGCCACAGTGTTCGCCCACACATTGGAGCGGGAGTTATCGTCAGCGGAGGCGCACGCCAAGGCAAATGGGTCGCATTCTACACTTGTCAGCCAGACGCCTAGTTTAACGGTGGTCAAACGTCTACACCTGCTGCTTGAGGCACTTACAACAACCGAACGGACGCTTACACTCGCGAAAGACCGTCTTTTCCAAGATGAGTGCCGAACCGCTCGTGAGAACGAGATTATGCAACGCGCAATGCGTGCCGTCAGAGGTCTTGCCGAAGTGTTTGTGCAGCCTCCAGCCGTTGAAGGGCATCTAGTGCACCTAGGGCGGGCGGTGGACGCTGCGCTTATTGAGCTCAAGGGGGTTGAGTCCGCCACAGCTCCTGCGATCCCGCGGCGCTCCTCAACATTGGCATTGCACGGATCCAATGGCTATGGCGAGGATTTGGTGATTGCACTTCCTATAGCACCGCTCCGGTCAACAGTTGAACCAGCGACGCTGCAGCCGTTCACGCCGCCCGCTAATGATACCCCTCTTAAGGAGGCGATCTTGACTCGAGATCAACGCTTCCGGCATGCCGTATATCGCTTTTTCCGCCTTTCCCGGTCGGAGAAGAACGACGTCCTGGGCAGCCTTGGCTTGGGTCAGGCCGGAGATGCCTCTATGTCCGATCTCGCTCGCTACAAAGCCGTGCTGGCACGGGTACGTGAAAATAACAAGATTGAGAAGCTTGAGCAAACGCTTGATCAAATGGAGAAATCATAATGCAGTCAATTAAGCGTATGGGCATCCTATATGGCAGACTTGGCCTTTCGACAGATCCAGAACTCATCGAGCGGCGCGGGGCAGGAGTCCGAGCAGCAGCGGAAGCTCTGCAGGAAGAGGATATCATAGGGATATTGAAAGCGGCTTATGGCTTGGGAACGGAAGATGGAGCCTTCGCCTTTCTTTCACACTTCAGCTCTGTCGATCCGACTTTTGACGTGCGGCCAAGTGACCGTGAGGCAGCCCTGCTTGCAGCGTCAGTAGTTGACTATGTCATCGAAGATGAGGCCGAAGACAGTGCAAAACTTGCCCTTGCAATGGTCACTGGCTCCTGTACAGGAGTACGGAGTCCAGCAGGTCATGTCGAACTCATCGGCATTGCGGAGAAGGCGCTTGCCTTTCATCAGGGCAATGCAAATACTCCGCCGGAAGATCGAGAATACAATAAGCAACCAAACAGTCTTGTGAATGCCATATCTGCTGTCGGCGGACATTCGCATCCTCATTTTCAGACCGCGGCGCCCATTGTAACTTCTGCGCTTCAGGAACTTGGGAAATATGCTGAGGAGAACGCTCTGGAGGCCGCTAGAAGTGATAATGTCGTTTTAGCATATGTCCGGCGGCTTGAGCAGGAAGTTCGCACTTATTGGTGGGTGGCGGGTGGCTGGAGTATCGATGCCGATATGCTATTTAGCAGGTTTCACTCAGACGAGGCCGCATTACGAGCAGGCAAAGAACTCGCGGACAAGAATCATGTCGCGCTTGGGCTTTTTGCAGCGCCAGCCCTTATTAGCATGCTAGTGGAACGCGGTCGCGAGAATGAACTTGCCAAGGTCAGTCTCCGCGAGGCCGCCGTGCGACCAAGCCGTGAATGGCGACGCCAAAATTTCGGAGCGTCGTCATCCGGTCCTCTCGCCCAGCTCTTGCCCATCACAACTGCTCTTGGATATGCAGCGGAGAGCGATGACGCAGCAGATTGGGAACCGCGCTTCAAGCGTTTGACGGGCGTCGATCCATCGGAACTCTTTGACCCCATCAAACTTGGAGTTCAACTCTACCGCGAATGTCTAACAATGCGGGCGTTGGCATGACAGACGAAAACCTCGCGACATTCACGTGTCGTCTGCCTGGTTGCGGTGGCCCACGTTCGGGTGTTTGCATCAACAACCTGCCGTTTGAGGAATGCCCCGATGTCGCCCCGCCGGGGGAGGAGTCCGACGAGACGGTTCCCGATGCCTCAATCGAAGCTATGCCCGTGCCAGTGGTCCCCTGCCGCGGCGGTCGCAGCCTCGACGCGATTTCATGCGATGCGTTGCTTAGGGAACGTGGCGGGATGGTCGTTGGCCTTGTAGCTGGTCCCGAGGTAGGTAAAACTACCCTCATCGCGACGATGTATGAACTCTTGCATCGGGGTCGCATGTCGAGCTTCGGATTTGCCGGTTCTGAAACGCTCCGTGGCTATGAGGAGCGCTGCCATCTTGCCCGACTGAGCTCGAACGGCAATAAGCCAGATACCCAACACACTCCTACGAAAGCACAATTAAGTTTCACGCATCTTCGCATTGCCACACGAAATGGAGTCAAAGATGTTATCTTCTCCGATCGATCTGGAGAACATTTTGATCGTGTGCTGTCGCGGCCGGGCGAAATAGCCGGCTTTGCAGAGCTTGCCCGAGCTGACGTTATACTTTTTCTCATCGATCTTACAGAATTGGTTGGCAACCAACATGTCCCGACATCATGTATTCGTCGCCTCTTCATCGCAATGGATCAGAATGCACTATTGACTGGAAAGGAGGTTTTTCTAATCGGCACAAAGCGAGATATTGCAATTCCGACGCCAAGAAGCCGTCGAGCTATGACGATGTTAGAAGAAGCCGCCGCTGACCTTACTCGCCGTTCTACTTCGGGTGTTGTTGTCATGCCCTATGCCGTGGCTTCACGTCCACGCAAGGACTCGAGCGTAATCGGTGAGGGTATAGAGCAGCTACTCGCAATGTTGCTCAAAGACAAGTCACCTCTCACGCCTCCTTCCTTCCACGTGTGGCCGGAGACAGTGACCGAGTTGGATCTGTTGATGCGCATGTATAGAGCGAAATCAAGATGAAGCAACAACTCATCATTGGGATGCCTGGTTCTGGTAAGAGCACCTACATAGCGGCGCTTCGTCATGTCCTGCTTGCTGACGATGTGCAAACAGAGCTTGGATTCGTCGGTCTTGCCGACGAAGAACGGCACTTAAACGATCTTGAGGCTGATTGGCTTAGATGTAAGGAAGTGCAGCGCACCAAGCCCGCTACTGAGGGTTGGGTGCAATTCCGCGTGCGCGATAGACGGACAGGAGCGGAGGCTACGATCTCCGTGCCAGATCTGCGCGGCGAGTTGTTTGAGCAGCCCGCCTGCTTCGACCAATGTCAGAAGGATCTATATGACGGTGTGGCCGCTGCCGATGGTATAGTTCTCTTCACCAACGCTGATCGAGAGGACGATGCCCTGATGATTTCGGACTTGGGGGATCTTCTGGGCGATGATGGTTTGGAAGAGGCCGAGCCGATAAACCCATTCAGGCCGCAGGACATGCCCGAAGAGGTGAAGATCGTCGAATTTTTGCAGATGGCCAACCGGCGTCCGCTGCCTTGCCGTCGTCGTCGTGTTGCTGTCCTTGTATCCGCGTGGGACGTAGTCAAGAATGGCATATCTCCTGAAACTTGGCTTGCATCGAACCGACCCATGTTAGCGCAATTCCTAAAATATAACCCAGAGCTATGGGACGTCCGTATTTACGGTGTGAGCGCACAGGGTGGGCGACTACCCCGAGACCGCGCCAGGCTAGCGAAAATTAAAAATCCTTCAGAAAGGATCAACCTCGTCGGCCACGGAGCAGCCCCACACGACCTTACCGCGCCGCTTCAGTGGCTAGGATCGTTCTAGCATGGACTCCACCTCCATTGTCCGCATCGATCAAGTTATTCACGGATACGATCGAGGACATAAGGAACTTGCAGCCTCGGTCGAGCTAGACGAGAAGTCACGGGAGACTATGCTCATACTCAGCGATTTGCTCACTGAGGAAGGGCTCGAAGCTGGGGGTTCTTACCTGACTTGTTATCCACTGCGGTCCGCAGCCCGACACGTACTCGCTCGGACATGGCCGGCGGGACCTGCTTTTCGACCTGGCAGCGTCTGGACACATTCGCTCGTCCTTGATTACAAGGCTCTAGCGCTAATCTCTGACTTAGTTGCTCTTCTTCCTCTACTAACTTATCCTGGTGAGCGCAATCGAATTCGGACGGTCGACCCGCTGTTTTTCGATGCCAAGAGCCTTACTAATTCTATTGCAATATCGAGCTCAGCTGACGCCGCCATTGCTGGAATTTACAATGTAGCCGCTCCCCGTGAGGTGCTTGCACTACCACGGGGTCAATCAGAGGATGAGCTTCTCGCGCTCGCCTTGTGGCGGCAGATGTGGCCGGGATTGAGGCGCGACTTCGCGTTTCTTACTGGACAGGGCACAATTCCCACGCAGGTTGAAGCCGCATGCGTCCTTCGTTTTACTATAGAAGCGAAACGGAGCGAACAGGCCTGCAAAGAAGATTTGAGCGTGGGGCAGAGGCAAATCCTTCTCGACTTGCCGATTACCGGCCCAACGCCACTTAGGCGTTTTCTTAGCCGCTACGCGATAGAAGCGCGAGAGCCCCGCAGTGTGGCAAGTCTCCTTGCAGAAATCTGGTCTCAACTCGATAAGACCTCCCTCGATGCGAAGCTGCGTGCAATTAGCAAGTTGACGCAAGGCAACCCACTTCCCAGACTTGTCCGTGACCTGATTTCTCTTGAATTTGCACGTATTTCCAACGGAGAAGAACTCCTGCTCTTGATGCGTGAGTTCCGAGATGCAGATATAGATGTTGATATTACTGGACCTTTGCGCGTGGCAAGGGGCTTGCCCGCGTCTGAATTGAAGGTACTACTTGCAGAAACTGCAGAAACTAATCTGGGGAAGCTGGGCGCCAAGTTGTTTGCTGCGATTTTGCGGAGCTTTGACCTGAATCTGCTCTCGGCCGCGGCAGACGGTTTAGAGCGGCTTCCAATGCTACAGATCCGCCCGGAACTGGCAACGCAACGAGCGTTTTGGCCGGAGGAAGACGAAAAGCGAGGGCTCCTAATCGAGGCTGCGGACCCTGAAATCACGCTTAATCTGGACAGCGGAGTTAACCTATTCGGCGCTCTAATTGGACCCCGCACAGTACATGCTTTACTCAATCGTTCAACCAACCAAACCGTTGCGACGGTAAAAACGCTGTTGATCCAAGGAGAACCAAATGTGCGCCAAATTATTGCAAGGCGAATTATAAAGAAAAGTTCTCTTTTGTGTGAAGTGCTGGAATTAGGTGACGGATCAAATGATATTTTAGATGAAATATCTGAGGCTATTATCGCAGAAAAATTCGTGAAATTTGACCATTCTGTGTGGTCATTTTCCGCAGAGAAAACAATGGAAATGTTCAATTCTACTCATCATTTTTCGGAATCAACGCTTATCGTCTCCTGCGTGGCGTGTTTCTTGACCGGTGGTAGTGCTGGTTTGCGGCTGGCAAAAGGTTTCTATGACCCAGTTCAGTATCTCATTACGCGAAATCGTCTTACGCGATCTCAAGAAAATTTTCTGGAAGCGACGCTTCCTGCAAAAGGGTGGAACCTTAGGGTCAGGCTAATACGCAGCGCGGTTGATGTTTGGCCTCCGTCGCACTCTTACGCCGGTGCATTGAGAGTTAGCGAGGACAGGGATAATGTTAAGGATCTTCTGGATGAGATTATGAGTCGATTCAGTCAGAACACTCTAAAAAACTGCGCAACTGACCCCCAGATTTCGTCGGAGGCGGTGAGGCAAATAGCCAGAATTTGCGAGCGAAATAAATTTAGATGGTGGCTATAGTTCTTTTTATCAAATGGCACTTGTCCGTCTGAAGAGCCGGTTGGCGCAATATGGAGGATCAAATCTTGTATAGCTACCTTATAGTCGATTACAATACCAGCAAAAGTATGTGAAATACATCAAGACTTACCTGTTTCAAGCCATGGGTGATCTACAAGGCTTCAGACAATGAAACAATTGACACACGCTGCAGTCATACTATGTATTGGTAACCAGTGTTCTCAGGTTATGGCGGGTGTCATTTTCAGGCATAGCCCCTGGGGGCAGGAACTCATTAGAGCAGATTGACGTGCATATGAATCGGGCCAAAGCTGGATGTCGTTCATCAATCAATGGCTTTGAAGGTCCGTTCCTGGCGCATTGCGGCCGTGGATGAATGTCCGCTTTGGGTCACAGGACTAAACCGCTCACGCGGTAGAGGGAGCGGTTCCAGAGGTATCGGCCGATCGACCGGAGAATGGGGTGTCGCGTTCTGGAAGCGAGGGTCCTTTTTCCCTCATCCAGGACAGGAGCACCACTATGACCGAGGAGACCATCAGTCCACTGCGCCAGCGTATGATCGAGGACATGACGATCCGCAACTTCGCGCCGAAGACGCAGCGCGACGTAAGCATCCGGTGAGGATCGCCTTGTCAAGATAGGGTATGGTGTCTGAGGTTTGGGTAGCGCGTCATTGCGCGGACGCAAACGAGTTGCGGAGTAAGCATCCGCTGAGTGCCGCGGTCAGGCAGCTTTCGTCTGATCGCGGATTGCCTTCCATTCCCAGGGCAGGAGTTCGCGCAGGCGGGTTTGGGGCATGTCGTTGATGCGGGCCAGCACGTCGGCGAGCCACGTCTGGGGATCGACCTCGTTGAGCTTCGCCGTGGTGATCAGGCCGTACATGATGGCCGCCCGCTGCCCGCCGCGATCTGATCCGCAGAACAGCCACGCTTTCCGGCCCAAAGCAATCCCGCGCAGGCCGCGTTCGGCGGCGTTGTTTGTCAGGCACAGCCGGCCGTCGCCGAGGAAGCGGGTGAAGCCTTCCCATCGGCTCAGCATGTAGTCCATCGCCTTGGCCACGGGGGCATGGCGGGAGAACCGGGCGCGCTCCGTCCGCATCCAGCCCTCCATCGCGGCTACCAGGGCGACGCCGTGCTCCTGGCGGGCCGCCAGCCGCTCGGCCGCCGGCTTGCCGTTCAACGCGCGCTCGAGATCGAAGAGGGCGTCGATGCGCTTCACGGCTTCCAGCGCCAGCGGTGAGATCGGCGGGGCGTCCTTGCCACGCCTGGTGTTCGCGGCGATGTCGGCCAGCTTGAAGAAGCCGCGCCGGGCATGCGCCCAGCACAGCACGTCGCTGATCGGCCCCGGCCGGCGGTCGGGTTCGTACAGCCGGTTGTAACCGGCGAACGCATCGGCCTGCAGCCAGCCCGTGAAGCCGGCCAAGTGCCGTTCGGGATGCTCGCCCTTGCGGTCTCGCGAATAGTGGAACAGTGCTGCTGGTGGGGCTTGGCCGGCAAATGGCCGGTCATCACGCACATACACCCACAGCCGCCCGGTGTCGGTCTTGCCCTTGGCCAGCACGGGGACCGGCGTGTCGTCCCCATGCAGCCGCTCGGCTGCCAGCACATGTGCCGTGATCAGGTCGTGCAGCGGCTTCAGCACCGCCGCGGCGGTGCCCACCTGGTCGGCCAGGGTGGACAGGCTGAGCGGCACGCCCTCCCGCGCGAAGCGTTCGGCCTGCCGGTTCAGCGGCTGATGTTGGCCGAACTTCTCGAACAGGAGGGTGGCCAGCAGGTTGGGGCCGGCCCAGCCCCGTGGGGTGGCATGGAACGGCGCCGGCGGCTGGCTGATCGTCTCGCAGGCCCGGCAGGAGAACCGCTCCCGCACCGTCTGGATCAC
>Ga0206117_101219_pt1 | contig 14559 bp, 12 predicted proteins | sample 3A5Ametagenome_FD_177997 | JGI IMG/M metagenome (GOLD analysis project Ga0206117, IMG submission 177997) | Enriched microbial communities from leaf-cutter ant dump, University of Wisconsin, Madison, United States - 3A5A | ecosystem: Environmental > Terrestrial > Nest > Insects nest > Nest dump... | reverse complement strand
GGCTGCCGACGGTGCAGACATACTTGCCCTCGCCGCCCATCGCCTTGCCCAGCACTTCCATCAGCTTGGCGCCGTAGGCGAAGTTGTCGAAGGCCTCCAGCACATAGTCGGCGTTCTGGATGTTCGAGGCCTCATGCGCGATCACCACGATGCCACGGTCGCGCGCCTTCTTCAGCACCGGTTCCACCGCCTCGACCGAGAAGGGGACGATGGCGATGGCGTCGACGCCCTGGGCGATCAGGTTCTCGACCAGCTGGACTTGCGCCGCCGCGTCGGCCTGGCTCGGTCCCACCATCCAGGTGTCGTGGCCGGTGTCGCTGGCGAACTGCTTCACGCCATCGCGCATGCGGTCGAACCAGGCGATGCCGTCCACCTTCACCACGGTGGCGATGGAGTATTTCTTCTTGGTGGCGTCGGACTTCAGCGTCTTGACGGCATCCGGGGTTGGAACCGGATCGGCGGCCATCGCCGGCCCGGCGACCAGCGACGCGGCGACGATGAGCGAGGACAGCAACTTCTTCATGTCGGCGTGACTCCCATGAGAGGCGATGAGCGCCATGCGGTGAGAGAAATCCTCGACCCACCGCCGGCGCCGGGGTGTTTGCCACCCGCTGCGCGTTCCGTTTTTGGTGATGCCGTGCCGGGTGGGACGGACGGAACTCCCGCCCGACCGGCACGCTGTACGGCGTGTGCGCCGTCGGCGGAATCAGCCGCCGATGATCGACACGCTGGCGCTGGCACCGATGCGCGAAGCGCCGGCCGCGATCATGCGGCGGGCATCCTCGGTTGTCCGCACGCCGCCCGACGCCTTGACGCCCATGCCGTCGCCGACGGTCCGGCGCATCAGCGCCACATCCTCGGCGGTGGCGCCGCCCCCGGCGAAGCCGGTGGAGGTCTTGACGAAATCGGCCCCGGCCTCCTGCGACAGGCGGCAGGCCAAGACCTTCTCCTCGTCGGTGAGCAGGCTGGTTTCGATGATGACCTTCAGCAGGGCGTCGCCGCAGGCCCGCTTGACCTGGGCGATGTCGTCGCGGACCTCGGTTGTCCGTCCGGCTTTCAGCAGGCCGATGGGGATCACCATGTCGACCTCGCGGGCGCCGTGGCGGACCACCCATTCGGCCTCGTCCGCCTTGATCGCCGTGGGATCGGCGCCGAAGGGGAAGCAGATGACGGCGCAGGGTGCCACCGGCGATCCGGCCAGCCGGTCTGTCACCAGCGGGATGAAGACCGGGTTGACGCAGACCGCCTTGAAGGCGTGCGCCCGTGCCTCGTCGCACAGCCGCTCGACCTCGGCGGGCTGGGCATCGGGGCGCAACAGGGTGTGGTCGATGAACGGAGCCAGACCGGCCGGCTCCGCCGGAACGCTGGGTATCGGCATCTTGGTCCTCCCGGGGAGCCCCTTGTCCTTGGGGGGCTCTCCTCGATTGTCGCCGGGATGCCGACACCGCTTACAAATCCGTTGCGATGTTAACATCCTAACATTTTCTGAAAGGATAGTTTCACGCTGACGCGCACTGTGTCAAGATCAATGCACGCGATTGTGATCCTGACCACGGCCCTCCTGTTCAAGGCTTTGAGCCATTGGGATTAACCCTTCTGGATTGTAAGGTGCGGCTGCGGTCAGCAAGGGCGGAAACGGTGCGGAATGCGGACATGTCGATGAGAAAGGCCGAGCGTTTGAACCGGTTGCAGTCCGCCTTGGATGCCGGCGGCTATCTTCGGCTGAAGGATGCGGCGCGTCTGCTGGGCGTGTCGGAAATGACGGTGCGGCGCGACATCGCGTCCTGCGGCGGACGGTTCGCCTATCTCGGCGGCTACATCGCCGGCGGGTTGGAGAGCGCAGGCGGCATGGGCTACATCCTCGATCGTGAGCGGGATGCCCATATCGAGATGAAGCGCGTCGCCTGCGAGGCGGCGGCAAGCTTGCTGAAGCCGGGCGAAACGGTCTTCATCGATTGCGGCACCACCACCACTCATCTTGCCAGCCGCATCCCGGCAGACAGCCAGATCACCGTGGTCTGTTACGCGATGAACATTGCGGAGATCGTCTGCAAGAAGCCCGGCGTGCGCGTTGTCATGCTGGGCGGCCTGTACCACGCTTCCTCAGCCTCCTTCTCCAGTCCGGAATCGCTGGAGATGCTGCGCGGCATCGGCATCAACACCGCCTTCATCTCGGCCGGCGGCGTGCATGAGTCGCTGGGGATCAGCTGCTCCAACTTCCATGAGGTGGAGATCAAGCAGACCGCCATCGCCAACGCGGTAACCAGGGCACTGGTCATCGACAGCAGCAAGTTCGATCAGGTCAAGCCGGCCTTCTTTGCCAAGCTCGACAGCTTCAATTTCCTATGCTGCGACGACGGATTGGACGCCGCAAGAGCGGAACGGCTGGCTACTGCCGGGCTGCGCATCGTGTTGGCCTGACACCAGGGCTCAAGTGTTTGGCGCCAGCGCCCGATGGCCGGCATGGAGGCTGTCGATGATCGCCTGCCCGCGCTCCAGCAGATAGCTGCGCAGCTGTGCATGCACCGGCAGCAGTGGCAGGCTGCGGCGGTGGGCGATGTACCATGACCGCATCAGCGGCAACCCCTCCACCTTCAACTCACGCAACATGCCCAATGCCAGTTCCAGGTTCACGGTGTGGCGGGACAGCAGGGCGACACCGATTCCGGCCATCACCGCCTGCTTGATCGTCTCGTTGCTGCTGGATGTCATGACGATGCGCGGCGAGAAGCCCTGGTCTTGGAAATAGGCATCGGTCAACGCCCGTGTTCCGGCGCCTTCCTCCCGCGCGATGAAGTCGCTGTCGGTCAGGTCGGACAGGCGGAGTATCGGGGCCTGGGCCAGCGGATGGCCCGGCGCACAGATGATGATGCTGGGATGGCGGGCGAACGGCTCGGCCAGCAACTCGCCCGCATCCAAAGGTCGGCCCATGATGGCAAGATCGACCTCTCCCTTCGCCACCATCGCATTCACTTCACGCCGGTTGCCATCTTGGAGATGGATGGACACGCCCGGCCGCTCCGCCTGGAAGCGGGACACCATATGCGGCGCGATGTATTTGGCTGTGCTGACCAGCCCGATGGTAACGTTGCCGCCGGTTACCCCCTTCAGCGCCTGCATTCGCCGGTCCGCATTGTCCAGCGCCTGGAGGATCAGCGTCGCGTGTTCCAGCAGGTCGCGCCCCGCTTCCGTCAGGACGACGCCCCGGCCGACCCGCTCGAACAGCGGGAAGCCGCAATGGCCCTCCACCTGCTTGATCTGGAAAGAAACCGCGCCGGGCGTCAGGCCGAACTGTTCCGCCACGCGGGCGAAGGAAAGGCTGCGAGCGGCAGCGGTGAAGATCTGAAGTTGGCGCAGCGTCGCATGCTGGATGGTCATCGGCTATCGCTATTCACGAGGGATACCTATCCATACTGTGCTGTGTATTTGAATTTTCCTCAATAGTACGTGGAGCTAACGTTTTCATCGGAACGAACCGAACGCCACCGGTGAGGTGAAGACGATGAACTACGTATCGACAACGCTCCCTCCTGCTCAGAAGGCCGGCGACGCGGTCGTCAGCGACTCTAAGGCCCGTTACCGACCCGGCGTGCTGAAATACCGGCAGATGGGCTATTGGGAGCCCGACTACGAACCGAAGGACACCGATGTACTCGCCGTCTTCCGCATCACGCCTCAGGATGGCGTCGATCCGGAAGAAGCGGCAGCGGCGGTCGCCGGCGAAAGTTCCACGGCCACCTGGACCGTGGTTTGGACCGACCGCCTGACCGACTGCGAGCGCTACCGCGCCAAGGCTTTCCGCGTCGACCCGGTGCCCGGCACGCCCGGCCAGTATTTCGCCTATATCGCTTACGAACTCGACCTTTTCGAGGAAGGATCGATCGCCAACCTCACCGCGTCGATCATTGGAAACGTCTTCGGCTTCAAGCCGCTGAAGGGTCTGCGGCTGGAGGATATGCGGATCCCCGTCGCCTATCTGAAAACCTTCCAGGGGCCGGCGACCGGCATCGTGGTGGAGCGCGAGCGGCTGAACAATTTCGGCCGACCGTTGCTGGGCGCCACCATGAAGCCGAAGCTGGGCCTGTCCGGCCGCAATTATGGCCGTGTGGTGTATGAGGCGCTGAAGGGCGGGCTCGACTTCACCAAGGACGACGAGAACATCAACTCGCAGCCATTCATGCACTGGCGCGACCGCTTCCTCTACTGCATGGAGGGAGTGAATCGTGCCACTGCCGAAACGGGGGAAATCAAGGGCACCTACCTGAACGTCACCGCCGCCACCATGGAAGACATGTACGAGCGCGCTGAGTTCGCCAAGGAACTGGGCAGCGTCATCATCATGATCGATCTGGTGATCGGCTACACCGCGATTCAGTCGATGGCGAAATGGGCGCGGCGCAACGACATGATCCTGCACCTGCACCGGGCCGGCCATTCAACCTACACCCGGCAGAAAAGCCACGGCGTGTCCTTCCGCGTCATCGCCAAATGGATGCGCATGGCCGGCGTCGACCACATCCATGCCGGCACCGTCGTCGGCAAGCTGGAGGGTGACCCCAACGTCATCCGCGGCATTTACGACACTTGCCGCGAGATCCATGTCCCGCGGAATCTCCAGCACGGCATTTTCTTCGACCAGCCCTGGGCCGGGTTGAAGCGGGTTATGCCGGTGGCGTCCGGCGGCATCCATGCCGGGCAGATGCACCAATTGCTCACGTATTTGGGCGAGGACGTGATCCTGCAGTTCGGCGGTGGCACCATCGGCCATCCCGACGGCATCCAGGCCGGTGCCGCCGCCAATCGCGTTGCGCTGGAGACGATGGTCAAGGCCCGCAATGAGGGTCGCGACATCTGGAACGAGGGGCCGGAAATCTTGCGCGAGGCCGCCCGCTGGTGCGCTCCGCTGCGTGCGGCGCTCGACACCTGGAAGGACGTGACCTTCGACTACGCCTCCACCGACAGCGTCGATTACGTCCCCACCCCCACCGCGGCGATCTGAGGAGGGCTTTCCATGCGACTTACACAAGGACAGTTCTCCTTCCTGCCGGACCTGACGGACGAGGAGATCACCAAACAGGTGCAATACGCCCTCGACCAGGGCTGGGCCTTGGCGGTGGAATTCACCGATGACCCGCACCCGCGCAACAGCTATTGGACGATGTGGGGCAACCCAATGTTCGACCTTCGCGACGCCAAAGGCGTAATGATGGAGATCGACGCCTGCCGCACCGCGCATCCCGAGCAGTATGTGAAGGTTCTCGCCTTCGACAGTTCGCACGGATTCGAGACGGTGCGAATGTCGTTTCTGACCAACCGCCCGGCGGAGGAACCCGGTTTCGAGCTGTTGCGGTCGGAGGGGCCGGGTCGATGCATCGGTTACACGGTGCGCAGCTATGCCACTGGTCGTCCTGCCGGGCAGCGCTATGGTGGGGAGACCCGTCATGGACGGTGAGCTTGGGTCCGGATATCTCCTCGCCCCGTCGATCCTCTCCGCCGATTTCGCCCGGCTGGGCGAGGAGGTTGAGCGGGTGGTGGAGGCGGGATGCGACATCATCCATGTCGACGTGATGGACAATCATTACGTCCCCAATCTGACCATTGGTCCGTTGGTCTGCGCCGCCATCCGTCCGCACGTCCAAGCCATCCTCGATGTCCATCTGATGGTGCGTCCGGTCGACGCGCTGGTGACATTGTTCGCCAAGGCCGGCGCCGACATCATCAGCGTCCACCCCGAGGCATCGGACCATCCCGACCGTACGCTGGCGTTGATCCGCGATCAGGGCTGTCGCGCCGGACTGGCGCTGAACCCGGCCACGCCTCTGGCGCATCTGGACCATCTCATGGATCGGCTGGACCTGATCCTGGTCATGTCGGTCAATCCCGGTTTCGGCGGTCAGTCCTTCATCCCCTCCGCAATTGAGAAGATCACCGAAGTTCGTCGCCACATCGACCGCCACCGCGAGCGCACCGGCCGTGCCATCCGGCTGGAGGTGGACGGTGGCATCAAGCCCGACAACATCCGTGCCGTGGCCGATGCAGGCGCCGACATCTTCGTCGCCGGCTCCGCCATTTTCGGCGCGGCGGATGCCGATGGCGGCTATCGCGGCGTGGTCGGACGCATGCGCACTGCCCTGATGGCCGAAGCGGAATGGAGGGCGGCATGAGTGGGGGCGCCCACCTTCTCGCCCTCGAGACCCGTGATCGGCCGTCCGACACGCCATCCGTCGATCTCGACGCGCTTTACCGGGAGTCCTGCATCGGCGGAATGCTGGCGGGGATGGATCGCGAACTGGTCGGGCTGAAGCCGGTGAAGACCCGCATCCGAGAAATCGCCGCCCTGCTCCTGGTAGAACGCGCCCGTCGCAGCATTGGCCTCCGGGCGGAGCCGCCGTCGCTGCACATGTGCTTCACCGGCAATCCCGGCACCGGCAAAACCACGGTGGCGCGTCGCATCGCCGGACTTCTCCATGGGCTGGGCTACATCCGCCGCGACCATGTGGTCAGCGTCACCCGTGACGATCTGGTCGGCCAGTATATCGGCCACACGGCACCCAAGACGAAGGAGGTGCTGAAGCGCGCCATGGGCGGCGTGCTGTTCATCGACGAGGCTTATTACCTCTACCGGCCGGAGAATGAGCGCGATTACGGGCAGGAAGCCATTGAAATCCTGCTTCAGGTGATGGAGGACAACCGCGACGACTTGGTGGTGATCCTCGCCGGCTACCGCGACCGCATGGAGGTCTTCTTCCGCTCCAACCCCGGCATGGCGTCGCGAATTGCCCACCATGTCGATTTCCCCGACTACGAGGCGGAAGAACTGCTGGAGATCGCCCGGCTGATGACAGAGGGCATGCAGTACCGCTTGGCGCCGGAGGCCGAGCGTGCAATGGCCGACTACATCGGCCGCCGCATGGCGCAGCCGCGCTTCGCCAATGCACGCTCCATCCGCAACGCGCTCGACCGCGCCCGTCTGCGACAGGCCAACCGCCTGTTCGAGGCGCGTGGCAACGCCATCGGCGTCGCCGATCTGCTGACCATCACTGAGGAGGACATCCGCCAAAGCCGCGTCTTCACACAATAGGTCGGCAAAAAAGCCGGCCGCACAAAATACCGAGAGAGGGGGAACCGATGCCGCACCGTCACACCACCTTCAGCAAATTCATCATCGAAGACCAGCGCCGCCGCGGCGGGGCCGACACCGACCTGACCGCCCTGCTCAACGATGTGCAGACCGCGTGCAAGTTTATCGCCAGCGCCGCCGCCCGCGGGTCTTTGCAGCCTGCGAGCGGCCAGCCTGCCGCTCCGGCTCCCGGACCCGGCGTCAACGTTCATGGCGAGACGCAGAAGCCGCTCGACCTGATCGCCAACGAGATCATGCTGCGCACCTGCGAATATGGCGGAAAGCTCTGCGGCATGGCGTCGGAGGAGATGGAGGAGCCCTACCGCATTCCCCACGAATATCCGCGCGGCCGCTATCTGCTGGCCTTCGATCCGCTGGACGGATCGTCGAACGTTGATGTCAATCTGACCGTCGGTACCATCTTCTCCATCCTCAAGGCGCCCGATGGCGTGGAGGAGCCGGAGGTGGAGCATTTCCTGCAGCCCGGTACGCAACAGGTGGCGGCCGGCTTCGCTCTCTACGGACCGGCCGACATGATCATCGCCACCTTTGGCGAGGGCGTGCACGGCTTCACGCTCGACCGCGAGATCGGCGCCTATACCCTGACCCACCCGGACATGCGCATCCCCGATCATGTCTGCGAGTTCGCCATCAACAGCTCCAACGCCCGCTTCTGGGAGCCGCCGGTCCGCATGTATGTCGAGGAATGCATCAAGGGCAGTTCCGGTCCGCGCGAGGCGGACTTCAACATGCGCTGGATCGCGTCTCTGGTGGCGGAAGTTTACCGCATCCTGATCCGCGGCGGCGTCTTCCTCTATCCTCGAGATGCCCGTCCCACCCATAAGCCGGGACGGTTGCGCCTCCTCTACGAGGCCAACCCCATCGCCATGCTGGTGGAACAGGCGGGCGGGGCGGCCAGCACCGGACGGCAGCGCATCCTCGACATCAAGCCGTTGGCCCTGCACCAGCGCGTGCCGGTCATCCTGGGATCGAAGGCGGAGGTGGAACGGCTGGTCGCCTACCATGCCGCCTACGACCGGGGAGAGGAGCTGTCCTTCCACGCCCCGCTGTTCGGCAGCCGGTCGCTGTTCCTCGCCTCCGAAACCGCGGCACTCGGCTGAGGGAGAACACACCATGTCGGCCCGCCATCCGATCATCGTCGTTACCGGTTCCTCCGGCGCCGGAACGACCACCGTCACCCGCACCTTCCAGCAGATCTTCCGCAGGGAGAGCATCGCCGCCGCCATCGTCGAGGGCGACAGCTTTCACCGCTACGACCGGCGGGAGATGCGCGCCAAGGTCGCCGAGGCGCAGGAGGAGCCCCATTCGACCTTCAGCCATTTCGGTCCCGACGCCAACCTGTTCGAGGAACTGGACGATCTGTTCCGGAGCTATGGCGAGACCGGTGGCGGCCGTTTCCGCCGCTATCTGCATGACGCCAAGGAGGCCGAGCCCTACGGTCAGGACCCTGGCACCTTCACGCCCTGGGAGGGGATCGAACCCGGAACCGATTTGCTGTTCTACGAGGGGCTGCACGGCTGCGTGCGCACCGAGCGCGTCGATCTCGCCCGTCATGCCGACCTGAAGATCGGCGTCGTTCCGATCGTGAACCTCGAATGGATCCAGAAGATCCACCGCGACCGCAACATGCGCGGCTATTCGGAGGAGGCCATCGTCGACACCATTCTTCGGCGCATGCCCGATTACGTGAAATACATCTGCCCGCAATTCAGCAGCACCGACGTGAATTTCCAGCGTGTGCCGACGGTGGACACCAGCAACCCCTTCATCGCCCGCGACATTCCGACCTCCGACGAGAGCATGCTGGTCATCCGCTTCACCCGGCCGAAGGGCATCGATTTCCCCTATCTGCTGTCGATGCTGAAGGACAGTTTCATGACGCGGCCCAACACCATCGTCTGTCCGGGCGATAAGATGGCGCTGGCGATGCAGCTGATCTTCACGCCGATGATCTGGCAACTCGCCGACCGCAAGAAGAAGGCGTTCTGAGCGGGGCGCCGAAAAGACATCCATCGGGGAGGATAGCAGCGATGAACGCATCGATGACCGCGGCCCTTGAGGTCCGCGAACAGGACCGGCTTGCCGTTTCGCCGCCTGAGTTGCCCGACAACACTCCCGATCGCGGCTCCGGACGCCGCCTGTTGGCGAACGCTTTGCGCATGCTCGCCATCGATGCCGTGGAGGCCGCGAATTCCGGCCATCCCGGCATGCCGATGGGGATGGCCGACATTGCCGAGGCACTGTGGCGGCGCCATCTGCGCCACAATCCGACCGATCCCGGCTGGCCTGACCGCGACCGCTTCGTGCTGTCGAACGGGCACGGCTCAATGCTGCTCTATGCACTTCTGCACCTGACCGGCTACGACCTGCCGATGGAGGAACTGCGGCGTTTCCGGCAGCTCGGTTCCCGGACGCCGGGACATCCGGAATTCGGCGTGACGCCGGGGGTGGAGACGACCACCGGGCCGCTGGGTCAGGGCCTCGCCAATGCCGTCGGCATGGCACTTGCCGAACGGCTGCTGGGGGCCGAATTCAACAGGCCGGGGCACCGGATCGTCGATCACCGGACCTTCTGCTTCGTCGGCGACGGTTGCCTGATGGAGGGAATCAGCCACGAGTCCTGCTCGTTGGCAGGCGCGCTGGGTTTGGAAAAGCTGGTTGTGTTCTATGACGACAACGGCATTTCCATCGATGGTCCCGTCGCCGGCTGGTTCACCGACGACACGGCGCAGCGGTTCGAGGCCTATGGTTGGCGGGTGATCCGGCAGGTCGATGGCCACGATGCCTACGCGCTGGACGCCGCCATCGACGAGGCGCTGGCCCCCCGCGGAAAGCCGACCCTGGTCTGCTGCCGGACGGTGATCGGCCATGGCTCCCCCAATCGGGCCGGCACGGCAGAGGCACATGGCGCACCGCTGGGATCGGCCGAGATCGCCGCGACCAGGGCCGCGCTCGGATGGAACTCCCCACCCTTCGAACTGCCGGACGAGGTGCGCGCCGGCTGGGATGCCCGGCGACGTGGGGCCGCTACGCAGGCCGACTGGCAGGCCCGGTTCGATGCCTATGCCGACGCCCACCCGCAGGCCGGGGCCGAGTTCCTGCGGCGCATGCGCGGCGACCTGCCGGAGAGCTTCGCCAGTTCGGCCGATGCCTGGATTGGCACCGTCGCCGCGCGGGCGGAGGCGATGGCGACGCGCAAGGCGTCACAACAGGCGATCGGTGCGCTGGCAGGCCTGCTGCCGGAATTGCTGGGGGGATCGGCGGATCTGACCGGCTCCAATCTGACCGATTGGCGGGGGAGCGGCGGGCGCCACCTGCATTACGGCGTGCGGGAATTCGCGATGGCCGCGGTGATGAACGGTATCGCATTGCATGGCGGCTTGCTGCCCTTCGGCGGCACCTTCCTGGCCTTCTCCGACTATGCCCGCAACGGCCTGCGCCTGTCGGCGCTGATGGGGCTACGCGTTGTCCACGTCTTCACCCATGACGGCATCGGCCTGGGCGAGGACGGCCCTACCCATCAGCCGGTCGAGCATGCCGCCAGTCTGCGCCTGATCCCGAACCTGGATGTCTGGCGCCCCTGCGACGCCCTGGAAACCGCCGTGGCGTGGCGGGCCGCGGTGGAGAACACCGATGGTCCCACAGCGCTCTTGCTGTCGCGTCAGACCTTGCCGGCCCAGATTGGCGTGGACCGCGCCCGCGATGCTGCCCGCGGCGGCTATGTGCTGGCCGATGACGAACTCCTCGACGTGACTCTGATCGCCACCGGGTCAGAGGTTGCCATCGCCATGGAGGCACGTCGGCTGCTCGCCGACCGGGACATCGCCGCCCGCATCGTCTCGATGCCCTGCTGCGAGGTCTTCGACCGCCAGGACCCGGCATGGCGCCGTGCCGTCCTGCCGGACCGCATTCCCCGGCTGGCGGTGGAGGCCGGGGCGACCGGGCTGTGGCGCGCCCATGTCGGGCTGGACGGCGACGTGGTGGGCCTCGACCGTTACGGCGAGTCCGCTCCCGCCGCAGACCTCTACCGCCATTTCGGCATCACTGCGGAGGTCGTGGCGGAACGCGCCCAGCGCCTCTGCTCCCATCGGTCCTAAACCGGAGACCTCCCGCGATGGCCCTAATCTCCCTCCGACAGCTCCTCGACCATGCGGCCGAGCACGGCTATGGCGTGCCGGCCTTCAACATCAACAACATGGAACAGATCCAGGCGATCATGCAGGCGGCGGACGATTGCGCGAGCCCGGTGATCCTCCAGGCGTCGGCCGGAGCGCGCAAATATGCCGGCGAGCCGTTCCTGCGCCATATGGTGCAGGCGGCGGCGGAGATGTGGCCGCACATTCCCGTCTGCCTGCATCAGGATCATGGCGCCAGCCCGGCGGTCTGCCAGCAGGCCATCCGTTCCGGCTTCACCAGCGTGATGATGGACGGCTCGCTGCTGGACGACATGAAGACGCCGGCCGGCTACGACTACAACATCCGCGTTACCCGGCAAGTGGTGGAGCAGGCCCATGCCGTCGGCGTTTCGGTGGAGGGTGAGTTGGGCTGTCTCGGCTCGCTGGAGACCGGCCGGGCGGGGGAGGAGGATGGCTCCGGCGCCTCCGGCACGCTGTCGCGCGATCAACTCCTGACCGATCCGGAGCAGGCGGCCGATTTCGTGGCGTGCACGGGCGTGGACGCGCTCGCCATCGCCATAGGCACCAGCCACGGCGCTTACAAGTTCAGCCGCCGCCCGGACGGCGAGGTATTGGCCGTCGACCGAATCCGCGCCATCCACGACCGCATCCCCGACACCCATCTGGTGATGCATGGCTCCTCCAGCGTGCCGCAGGAATGGCTGGAGATCATCCGCGCCCATGGCGGTCGTATCCGCGAGACCTACGGCGTCCCGGTGGAGGAAATCCGCAAGGGCATCCGCAACGGGGTGCGCAAGGTCAACATCGACACCGACATCCGCCTTGCCATGAGCGGCAGCCTTCGCCGTACGATGATGACGCGGCCGGAGGAGTTCGATCCGCGCCGGTTCCTGGCCGAAGCCACCAGGGCTGCCCGTGGCCTCTGCCGCGAACGGTTCGAAGCCTTCGGATCGGCCGGGCACGCGGAGCGGATCGTTCCGCTTCCGCTGGAGCGGATGGCCGCCCACTCCGCGGCACGGGAATTCGCAGCGATGGAGCGGCGGTCCCAGGCGGCGATGGCGTCGCACTGACAGAGGCGGTGCTGGTCGACAGTGTCTGCAACTTCGCCATGCCCTCAACCGCCCGCTCGGCGCTTGAGGGCATTTTGCGTCAGCGATGCCCTGCTGCGCTCCCCGGTCCACCGTCTTATCGAACTTTCGGACGCGCCTGAGGCCGCTGTCCACGGCTATATCGACTTATTGCAACAGCCCATCCGACATTCCCATCCGGCCGAGGCTGCGAATGATTTAGGATGCTGACATTCAGCTATAAATCGGTTAGCGTGGCATCTGGTATACGAAACGCCAGGAACTTGGGATCGCGACAACCAGAAGCGCGGACCACCCAGCAGAGGCCAGAACCGTCGTGACCGCATTTCCTCCGATCATCAGCGCAACGCCGCCCGGTGGCGTTCCCGCCCGCAGCATCCATCCCGGCTCGGGTCGTCGCAAGACGCGCGACCAGCAGAAGGGCCGTCAGGTCGATCCTCTCAGCCTTGACGAGATACGGGCGCTTCTCGGCGACCGTTCCCGTCAATCGGATTTGCTGATCGAGCATCTCCACCAGCTTCAGGACCATTACGGCTGCCTGCATGCCCGCCATCTCGCCGCCTTGGCGAAGGAGATGAAACTGGCTCTGGTCGAGGTGTTCGAAGTGGCGTCCTTCTACGCCCATTTCGACATCGTGATGGACGGAGAGCCGGCTCCGCCGAGGCTGACCATCCGTGTCTGCGACTCCCTGAGCTGCGCGCTGGCCGGGGCCGAACAGCTGCACGAGGCGCTGAAGGCCGGTGTCGACGAGCGCGGGGTCCGCGTCGTGCGCGCACCCTGCATGGGCGGCTGCAACAATGCCCCCGTCGTGGCCATCGGTCATGCCCCGCACGAGAACGCGACGGTCGACAGCGTGCTCGATGCCGTGGCCCATGGCCATGTCCACCCGGACATTCCCGACTATCTGGGCTTCGACGACTATATCCGCGGCGGCGGCTACAAGATGTTGGCCGAATGCCTGAACGGCGCGCGCGACGTCGATGCCGTGCTGAAGGGGCTGGAGGATTCCAGCATCCGCGGCCTGGGCGGCGCCGGTTTCCCCACCGGCCTGAAATGGCGCTATGTCCGGGCGGAGCCGGGACCGCGCATGATGGCGATCAACGGTGACGAGGGCGAGCCCGGCACTTTCAAGGACCGCTTCCATCTGGAACGCGACCCGCACCGCTTTCTGGAAGGGATGCTGATCGGTGCCTGGACGGTCGAGGCGACCGATGTCTACATCTACCTGCGCGACGAATACCCGCAATGCCGGGAAATCCTGCTGCGCGAAATCCCGAAGGTCGAGGCTGCCGGCTTCGCCCGTCACACCCGCATCCATCTCCGCCGCGGTGCCGGCGCCTACATCTGCGGCGAGGAGTCGGCGATGCTGGAAAGCATCGAAGGCAAGCGCGGCCTGCCCCGGCACAAGCCGCCCTTCCCATCGGTGGTGGGCCTGTTCGGCCGCCCGACGCTGATCAACAACATCGAGACGGTGTTCTGGGTCCGAGAGATCCTGGAGAAGGGCGGAGCGTGGTTCGCCAGCCATGGCCTGAACGGCCGCAAGGGGCTGCGCACCTTCTCTGTCTCCGGCCGGGTCAAGGACCCGGGGGTCAAGCTGGCTCCGGCCGGCATCACCCTGCAAGAACTGATCGACCAGTACTGCGGCGGCATGGCCGACGGCCACACGCTGAAGGGCTATCTGCCCGGCGGTCCGTCGGGCGGTATCCTGCCGGCGTCGATGGCGAACATTCCGCTCGATTTCGGCACGCTGGAGGCGCACGGCTCCTTCATCGGTTCGGCCGCCGTCGTCGTGCTGTCCGACAAGGACAACATGCGTGACGTGGCGCTCAACCTGCTGAAATTCTTCGAGGACGAGAGCTGCGGCCAATGCACCCCTTGCCGGGTCGGTACCGAGAAGGCGGTGCGCCTGATCAGCGAGCCGGAATGGGATGAGGAATTGCTGACGGCGCTTGCGACCGTCATGGGCGATGCCTCGATCTGCGGCCTGGGGCAGGCGGCGATGAACCCGATCAAGCTGGTGATGAAGCATTTCCGTGACGACTTCGTGTCGCGCCAGGGCACGGCCCAGGGTGCCGCCCAGGGCGCAACCGGATCGCAGGGGTAAGGAGACCGACATGTCCAACGGCATCACGTTCACCCTGGACGGCACCGAGGTCGAGGCGCGGAACGGCGAGACGATCTGGCAGGTCGCGAC
>Ga0206117_101217_pt1 | contig 14618 bp, 12 predicted proteins | sample 3A5Ametagenome_FD_177997 | JGI IMG/M metagenome (GOLD analysis project Ga0206117, IMG submission 177997) | Enriched microbial communities from leaf-cutter ant dump, University of Wisconsin, Madison, United States - 3A5A | ecosystem: Environmental > Terrestrial > Nest > Insects nest > Nest dump... | reverse complement strand
ACCTTGCCGGTCTTCTGGTCCTTCACGATGGTCGGCGCGCCGGTCATGGTGTAGCCGACCTTGTGATCGGCGAACTTCTTCTTCCAGACGACCTTGCCGGTGTCCTTGTTCAGCGCGACGACGGAGGCGTCGAGCGTGCCGAAGAACACCTTGTCGCCATAGATCGCAGCGCCGCGGTTCACCACGTCGCAGCAGGGCCGGATATCGTCGGGCAGCCGGTGGGAATAGCTCCACAGCCGCTTGCCGGTCTTGGCGTCCAGCGCGAACATACGAGAATAGGAACCGGTGACGTAGATCACCCCGTCATGGACCAGCGCCTGGGTTTCCTGCCCGCGCTGCTTCTCGTCGCCGAAGGAGAAGGACCAGGCGGGGACCAGACGCGACACGCTTTCGGTGTTGATCTGCTTCAGGGTGCTGAAGCGCTTGCCTTCCACCCCCATCCCGTACATCAGCACGTCGCCGGGATTCTTCGCATCGTTGGCGATGGCATCCCAGGTGACGTCGGACGCCAGCGCCGGACCGGCCGGCGCCGCAGCCAGGAACAGCGCGGCAGCCACGGCCGCGATCCCGGCCAGACAGGTCCCGCGGAAGCGGCGTCGCGGCTTGCCGCCGGTGACGGCCGCAATCGTGCTGTAGGACGAAAGTGTCATGCGTTTCCCCCGATGATTGGCCGCTAAGCGGCAGTTGCGAACACGGCCTGCGCAGCCGTGTCGGCGAAAGCGTCACGCCGGCTCGATCCCGTTCCTGCGGACGGCGGGAGGCTTTGCCGCCCCCGGTAGCGTGATGAGTCGAACGTGACGATGTCGCGCCAGAAAGCCGTTGCCTTCTGAATGGCAGGACCCTTTTCAGGCCGGTCTGTGCATCCCGCCCGGCGCACAGCACCATGTCTTGCCGGCTCCAATAGTCTCCCGGCCAGGGACTTGGTTCCATTCGACAATCCGGGGAAGAATTTCTTGACCCGCACCCATGAGGACATCCCGGACGGAACGGGATTTTTTCCCGTTCGATGCGGTACATGGCCAGGATCGGCATCCGCACTGTGGCTCGATTGTGCGAAGGGCGGATGGCGCCCGAACCGATGGGTAGGTTAGCATTCCGTCGATGGTCGTATTTCGGAGTGGGCGCCGGTGTCGCTGAGGATGCGCATCCTTGCCTTGATCGGGCTTTTCCTTCTGCTGATGGCGACCGCCGGCGGGGCGGTGATGGTGGCCAATGCCCGCGATGCCGTCCGCGCGGAAATGGCCTCCGCCCTCGAACTGGGCGGCGCGCTTAGCCTCGCGGTGGCCGAGCGCGGTGACATCCCCGGCGGCATCGCCATGCTGAACGGGTTGGGGCTGCGCCACCTGCGCTTCATAGGGGCAGACGGCCTGCCGAGTCCGGAACCGGCGGACCGGCGCGCGCCGGACTGGTTCGCCACGCTGATCGGCGTGGATTTGCAGGAAAGGCAACTGGCAACCGGCAAGCTGCGGATCGTCGCCGAACCCTGGGACGAGATCGCCGAGGTCTGGGAGGACATGACCGATCTCGCCGCCGCAACGCTGACGGTCGGGCTGTTGCTGATGGGGGCCGCCTATCTGGCGGTTGGACGTGCCCTGGTCCCGCTGGCACGGCTTGAAGACGGGGTTGAGAGGCTGCGCACCGGCAATTACGCCTTCTCCTTCGATGGCCGCGGCGTTCCCGAACTCGACCGGCTGGGGACCGGAATCGCCGCGCTGGCCCATGGGCTGGCAGCAGCCGAGGCGGAGAACCGGCGGGCCGGCCAGCGCATTGTCGCGGCACAGGATGCCGAACGGCGGGAGGTCGCCCGCGAAATCCACGACGAACTCGGCGCCGCCCTCTTCGCGATCAAAGTCGATGCCGGCCGTATCCTGCGCCTGCGAGAGGGTGGAGGCGACGGAGACGCCTCCAGCGAAGCGGCCGAACGCGCCGGCAAGATCCTGGACACCGCGGCGGAAGTCCATCGGCTGAGCCGCCGCCTCCTGGCCCGCCTGCGCCCCGCCCTGCTGGACCAGTTGCCGCTGAGCGAGGCACTGGCCGAGTTGGCCGGCGACTGGGTGCGGCGCCAGCCCGACGTCGCCCTGACCCTTGCCATCGAGCCGGCCGCGGCGGTCGCGGAGTTGGACGGCTGCGACGACGTGCTGCGGCTGACCGTCTACCGGCTGGTGCAGGAATCGTTGCTCAACGCTTTTCGCCATGCCAAACCGTCGGCGGTCGCCGTCGATCTGCGGGTCGATCCCGAGGCGGTGGAGATCGTCGTCGCCGATGACGGACCCGGCCTGCCGGACGGCGACGAACCGGCAAGGAACGGCTTCGGGATTTCCGGTATGGCCGAACGGGTGCACACTCTGGGCGGCAGCCTGTCGATCGGAACCGCGACCGGCGGCGGCACTCGTGTGTCGGCGCGCCTGCCCCGGCCCGCCCAGTCGCCATACTCGCCAGCAGCATTGGAGCGCATGGCGTGACCCACACCATTCTTCTGGTCGACGACCACCCCATCGTCCGGGCCGGCTGCCAGCGCCTGCTGGCCGAAGCGGCGCTCGGCCGCGTGGTGGAGGCGGAGGATGTCGGCAGCGCGCTGGATCTGTGGCGGGCGGAGCGGCCGGACGTCGTCGTCCTAGACCTCAATATTCCGGGCGACGGCGGCGGCATGGCCGTGCTGCGCACCATCCGGGAGGAAAACCCGGCGGTGCCCGTCCTGATTTTCAGCATGCATGAGGATCCGGCCATCGCCGCCCGCGCGCTGAAGGCCGGCGCCCGCGGCTATGTCACCAAGAACGATGCGCCGGACAGCCTGGCCTCCGCCATCGGCACGGTGCTGGCCGGGCGCATCCACCTGGACAGCGGGCTCGCCCGCGATCTGGCGCTGATGAGCCTGTCGCCACCGTCCGACCCGCTGGCCGTCCTGACCCAGCGGGAGCGGGAAATCCTGGCCCTGGTCGGACGCGGGATGACCGCGGCGGCCATCGCGGAGCGGCTGGGGATCAGCCAGAAGACGGTCGCCAACAGCTGCACCCAAATCAAGGACAAGCTGGGCGCCGACAGCACCCGCGCCCTGATCCGCATCGCCATCGACAACGGTCTCGCCGACTGAGGAGCGTCAGCCGCCCTGGGCCAGCGCCCGGCGGAAGGCGTCCAGTGTCTCAGCGCTGACATGGTGCTCGATGCCTTCGGCGTCGATGCGCGCCGTGTCAGCGCTCACGCCGAGGGAGCGGAGGAAGGCCACCACCGTCCGGTGCCGCTCCCGGCTTTCCTCGGCGATCCGCCGGCCGGCATCGGTCAGGAACACCGCCCGGTAGGGCTTGCGATAGACCAGCCCGTCGGCCGCCAGCCGGTCCAGCATGCGGGCAACGGTGGGCTGCGCCACCCCAAGCCTTGCGGCAATGTCGACCTGCCGGGCCTCCTGCCCGCTTTCGATCAGGTCGGCGATCAACTCCACGTAATCCTCGGCCAGGGCGGTCCGCTGGGCCTCGCGCGTCTTGCGGAAGCCCTCGGCATGGAGTTCGGCGTCGGGAAGGTCCGCATCGCTGTCAGTCACGCCCCACCTTCCCGGAAAAATGTTCGGATGCTGAAAGTATAGCATCTTGCATACTCGTTGTCCCGGTACATACTTGATTGATACCAGTTCGCATCTTGGCCGGGAGTCACGCCGATGTCGGAAGCCGAAGCCGCCGTGCCGCCCCACCGGGCCTGGAGATATTCCAGCCAGGATGGGAACCTCCGACCGAGCCTGCCGGAGGTCCATGCCTCCGTCGCGGTGCCACAGGGCGGCCTGTGGCTGCGCCGGCTGTTGGCCTTCGCAGGGCCGGGATACATGGTGTCGGTCGGCTATATGGACCCCGGCAACTGGGCGACCGATCTCGCCGGCGGGTCGCAGTTCGGCTATACGCTGCTGTCGGTCATCATGCTGTCGAACCTGATGGCGATCCTGCTGCAATCGCTGTCGGCCCGGCTGGGCATCGTCACCGGGCGCGATCTGGCGCAGGCCTGCCGCGACCACTACCCGCGCCCGATCAACCTGACGCTCTGGGTGGCGTGCGAGGCGGCGATCATCGCCTGCGACCTTGCCGAGGTCATCGGCACCGCCATCGCGCTGAACTTGCTGTTCGGCATTCCGCTGATCGGCGGCGCGCTGATCACGGCACTCGACGCCTTTCTTGTGCTTCTGCTGATGCAGCGGGGTTTCCGTTATCTGGAGGCCTTCGTGGTGGCCCTGCTGACGGTCATCGCCGGCTGCTTCCTGGTGCAGATCATCGCCGCAGCCCCGCCGGTGGCCGCCGTGCTGCATGGCTTCGTGCCGACGACCCAGGTGGTGACCAACCCCGGCATGCTCTATGTCGCCATAGGCATCCTGGGGGCGACGGTGATGCCGCACAATCTCTACCTCCATTCCTCCATCGTGCAGACGCGGGCCTATCCGCGCACGGACGAGGGGCGGCGCGACGCCATCACCTGGGCCACCGTCGACAGCACCATCGCGCTGATGCTGGCCCTGTTCGTCAACGCGGCGATCCTGATCCTGGCGGCCACCGTCTTCCACGGCAGCGGCCATACCGAGGTGGCGGAGATCGGCGAAGCGTTCGAACTGCTGTCGCCCCTGCTGGGCCTGGGCATCGCGTCGACCCTGTTCGCGGTGGCGCTGCTGGCGTCGGGCCTCAATTCCACCGTCACGGCGACCCTGGCCGGGCAGATCGTGATGGAAGGGTTCCTGCGGCTGCGGCTGCCGCACTGGATGCGACGGCTGCTGACCCGAGGCCTCGCCATCATCCCGGTGGTGGTGGTGACGGCACTCTACGGCGAAAGCGGCACGGCCCAGTTGCTGGTGTTCAGCCAGGTCGTGCTGTCGATGCAGCTTCCCTTCGCCGTCATTCCGCTGGTCCGCTTTGTCACCGACCGCGGCAAGATGGGCCGCTTCGTCGTGCCCGGCTGGGTCGCCGGGCTGTCCTGGGTCGTCGCCGGCCTGATCGTCGTGCTGAACCTGAAGCTGCTGTACGACACCGTTCTGGGCTGAACGCTGTTGTGCATCGGGCGGGACGCGTTATGTGAAAGACTGTCCCAAACGGTTGCGCATCGCCGCGGAGGATCGGACATGACCATCGGCCGTCAGAGAATGATGTTGGTATGGCGCGGCGGGCTTCTCGCCGCAGCCACCCTGCTGTCCGCCTCCTGTGCCAACCCGCAGGCCGAACTGGCGCTGCGCGCGCCGGGGGCGATGGTCGGGATGAGCAAGGGCAGCCTGCTGTCCTGCGCCGGCGTGCCCGAGCGCTCCGCCGTCAACGGCGACGCGGAGTATCTGGTCTACACCCGCCGGCAGACCCTGGTCGACCGCGACGTGGATTGGGAGCCCAGCCCCTGGCTCGGCCCGCGCGGACCGCTGCTTTGGCAGCCCGACGTGACGACCTGGTCCCGGACCTACAGTTGCGAAGCGACCTTCGAACTGCATGGCGGGCAGGTCGCCGCGGTGCGCTACAACGACAGGCGCGATCCCACGCTGTGCTACCAGATCGTCGGAAATTGCATGCGCTAGGCGTCGGCCGGTCGGGCTGCTTGTCTGCTTGGCAACAGGCTTCTGCCGCCTCTCCCTTTGGGGGCGCAAGGCGGCAGAGGCCCCGATCAGACGGTCAGGCCGCCGGAAGCGGCGAGGCCTGACGGGCGAGCAGCTTCCAGGTTCCGTCGACCTTCTTCCAGACCTGCAGCACCTTGATGTGGGCGGTGTTGGTCTTGCCGTCCGGCAGGTTGTTGACCGAATCGAAGGTATGGCGGGCGACCGCGATGTCGCCGACCACCTGGATCGCATGGTCGCTGAGGTCCAGCGCCTTGAAGGCGTTCTTGCCGTCGAGGCTACCGACGAAGGCGGCCTTGTCCTCCAGCCGGCTGTTCGAATGGCCGTAGGTCAGTTGGTCCATCGTCATTGCACGCAGCGTGGCGCCGTCACCCGCCAGCATGGCGTCGCGAAGCGCATTCACCGCCTTCGCCACCGCCTGCTGGCCGTCATCGGCGGCAAACGCACCGCTCAGCGGTGCGATGGCGGCGGGCATCGCCAGCCCGGCGGCAGCGGCGGCGAGCAGGATGCGGCGCGAGCGGATGTGGCCGGATTTGAACGCAGTCTTCTTGAGCATTGTGATCCTCCCAATCGATTGCAGTCACGCCCACTCGGGAAGCCGGTGGGCTCCGCAATGTAATATACTAGTATCCAAATCAGCGCCACAAACCGTTGGGATATGCGCCGGTTCGCCGCAGAGCGTCGGATCGGCGTCCCATGGAATTCCAGTTGGCATGCCCCCATCCGCATGGGCTATGTGACTTTCCGGAGATCGTCTTGTGATTGGCTGCGCCGGACGGGGCGGGCGGCTATGCTCCCGGCCGCGGTGACGGATTTGAGAGCGGGGAGAGGGGCATGGCGACCAGACGGCGGAAACTGCCGCGCAAGCGCAAGGGCCGGCAGGCGACCGCGGTTCGCGGGTCGGCGGTGGAGCCGGTCAACACCGGACGGCCATCCCAGGGTGGTTTGACGACGGCCATCCGGGGGACAGCGGCGACCGCGGGCATGGCGGCCAAGGGCCGCGGCCGGGTGCGCTATGTGCCCACGCCGGATGCCGCCGCCGGCCGCTTCCTCAGCCCGGAACAGCAATATCTGTTGAAGAAGCGGCGCGAGGCGGAACAGCGGGAGGCGAAGGACCGGCGCGCCGCCTTCGCCATCATCCTGGTGCTGGTGCTTCTGGCGGCGGGTGCGGTCGCCGGTCTGGTCTGGCTCTGGCGGTCGTCAGCCCTTTGACCGCGACGCCATCAATGCGTCGCCCCGGCCAGCGCTGCGGCGTAGCGTTCGGCCAGCAGCGGGCTGGCGGCGGCACAGGCCTCCGCCACGAGACGTGAGCCCTGGACATAGGCGTCGGCCCGTTCGACGCTCCAGGACAGCGGACGCTCGACCGCCAGCGCCTGCAGGATGGAGATCTGCTCGGCAAGCTTGATGCGCTTGGCGCCTTCGGGTGCGGAGGCGAGGCGGGCAGCCTGGATCGACTTGCGCTCGGCAATTGCCTTGCCGACATCCTCCGGCGCGTCGCTGACCGCGGCGACGAGGTCGGCAACCTCCTGGCCGAACCGCCGGGCCAGATCGGCGACAGTGGTCAGCCCATCCTCCACCGCGTCGTGCAGCCAGGCTGCGGCGATCTCGGCCGGCGCGCCTCCGGCCTGCGCCACAAGCTCCGCCGTTTCCGATAGATGCGAGACGAAAGGCGTGCGCGCCCGGTCGGGCCGATAGGTGCCGTCATGCAGCTCCGCCGCGTATCGCAGCGCCGCGACGACCACTTCCTTGTCCATAGACATGTTCTCTCCTCCGCGCCGCGGGCGGGCGGCGGAGGCCATGGCCCGTCCTGGCGTCGACAGTCCGCAAGGATGCCCGGTGGGACGGCGTCCGCGATGGAGGCGCGGAAGCACCCGATCCCCGAATGTTCGCAACCGGGCAGGGAGATGGTCCGCCCACATGTGGCCGAAGTCCAGCCCCTCGGCCGGCGGCACATCGCCGCGGTCAGCCAGTCGATCCGCGCGACCTGTGATGTGGCCGCAGTCCCACCTGCGGTTGGGGGATGCAGCCTGTTCCGTCCACGATGAGTCAGGTCGTGAGCGGTACCCAGCACGCCGTCGTGAACGAAAGCCGCTGTCGGCTGTTTCCATTGCTGTCCATCCCCGTCCGACCATGGTTCATGCCCCCCGACCACGCACCCCGGACCGATAGCCCGTCCAGCAGCCAGCTTGCCGCCAGCCTCACCCGTAGGGAGAGTCAGCACGACTTGCTGGCCAGCTTCGGCATGGCCGCCCTGAAAAGCACCGACATCGCCGACCTTCTGCAGCAGGCGACCGCTCTCTGCGCCAAGGGATTGGAAACCGAGCTTTGCAAGGCGCTGGAATGGGTGAAGGAGGCTGATGGCAGCGAGCGTCTTCTTGTCCGTGCCGGTGTCGGCTGGCACCCGGGCGTGGTCGGCCGGCGGTCGGTCGGCGCCGATCTCGCCTCCCCCGCCGGCTATGCGTTGAAGACCGGCGAGCCGGTCATCACCAACGATCTCGGCGCCGAGTCCCGCTTCCGCTGCCCCGACCTGCTGGCCGACCATGGGGTGAAGCGCGCCATCAACGTCATCATCCGCGGCGAAGGAGCGCCGTTCGGCGTGCTGGAGGTCGACAGCAGCCGGGAGGGCCGCTTCGACACTGCTGACGCTGCTTTCCTCCAAGGGGTCGCCAACCTGCTGGGCGGCGCCATCGACCGCGCCAACGATGCCGCCGAGCGCCGCCGCACCGAAGCCCTGCTGCGCGAGAACGAGGCCCAGTTCCGCGGCCTCGCCGACCTGATTCCGCAGCTGACCTGGATGGCCGATGCCAGCGGTGCGATCTATTGGTACAACCGGCGCTGGTACGACTATACCGGCGCCAGACCGGGCGAGACGGAGGGCTGGAACTGGCGGAGCGTCCACCACCCCGACCATGTCGAACGCGCGTCCGACGGCTTCTTCCGCGCCATCCGCACGGGTGAGCCCTGGGAGGACACCTTTCCCCTGCGCGGCAAGGACGGCCAGTATCGCTGGTTCCTGTCCCGCGCCGTGCCGGTCCACGGCCAGGATGGGCGCATCCTGCGCTGGCTGGGCACCAACACCGACGTGACCGAGCAGCGCAAGGCCGAATCCCGGATCATGGAGGCGGAACGCCGGCTGCAACTGGCGTTGCGTGCCGCGCGCATCGGTGCCTGGTCCTGGGATTTGAAGGAGGACCGCATCGAGGCGGATGGCCGGCTGCGCGAGATCTTCGACTTCACCGCGGATCAGCGGATCGGCGGCTCCGACGTGACCGGCCGCGTCCATCCCGACGACCAGGCGCGGATCGGCGGGATCATCGACACCGCCCGGCGGGAGCGGGGCGAATATGACGCCGAATTCCGCATCCTGCTGCCGTCCGGCGAGGTCCGCTGGGCGGTGGCGCGGGGTGTGGTGACCGACAGCACGCCGGAACGCAGCCTGACGCTGATCGGCGTCACCTGGGACACCACCGATGCCAAGCGGGCGGAGGAGCAGCTGCGCCTCAGCGAGGAGCGCTTCCGCTCGCTGGTGGAGGCGACCGCCGCCATCGTCTGGTACACCTCCGGCGCCGGCCGCTTCGCGGCCCCGCAGCCGAGCTGGAGCAGCTTCACCGGCCAGACCTTCGACGAGCTGAAGGGCATTGGCTGGGTCGAGGCCATCCATCCCGACGACCGTCCCCACACCTCGGAAGCCTGGCGTGCGGCGCGGGCCAAACGGACAATCTACAAGACGGAACACCGCCTGCGCCGGTACGACGGCGTCTATCGCGACATGCTGGTGCGCGCCGTGCCGCTGCTCGATGCCGGCGGCGCGGTTCAGGAATGGGTCGGCGTCCACACCGACATCACCACCCGCCGTCGTGCCGAGGAGGCGCTGCGCGAGACCGAGGAGCGCTACCGGCTGGCGGCGCAGGCAACCAACGACGCCATCTGGGACTGGAACCTGTCGTCCGACCGCATCCATTGGAACGAGGCGGTGCGCACCCTCTTCGGCTACGGCGCGGACACCGGCGAAACCTCCGCCTCCTGGTGGATGGACCACATCCACCCCGACGACCAGGACCATGTGGTAACCGGCATCCATGCTGTGATCGACGGCGGCGGCACGCGCTGGAACGACGAATACCGCTTCCGCCGTGCCGACGGCAGCTATGCCAGCATCCTCGACCGCGGTTTCGTCCTGCGCAGCCCCATCGGCCAGCCCTTGCGGATGATCGGCGCCATGCAGGACATCAGCGTGCGCAAGCGCGTGGAGGAAGAGCTGGAGGCGGCCCGCCTCGCCGCGGAGGAGGCCAACCGGGCCAAGAGCCTGTTCATCGCCAACATGAGCCACGAGTTGCGCACGCCGCTGAGTGCGGTCATCGGCTACACCGAAATGCTGGAGGAGGAACTGGCCGACCTCGGCGTCGACAGCATGCTGCCCGATCTGGAGAAGATCGAGGCGAACGCCCGCCACCTGCTGAACCTGATCAACGGCGTCCTCGACATCTCGAAGATCGAGGCCGGCAAGATGGAGGTGCACGGCGAGGACGCCGACATCGCCGACCTGACGCGCGAGGTCGCAGCGACCGTGGAGGCGTTGGTGTCGAAGAAGGGCAACCGGCTGGCCGTGGAGGTGGCGGACGGTCTCGGCACCATGCACACCGACGTGGTGAAGGTGCGCCAGTGCCTGTTCAACCTGTTGAGCAACGCGGCAAAATTCACCGAGGGCGGCACCATCACCCTGTCTGTGGAGCGGACCGCTCCCGCCCCACCGGGCGAGGATGACGTCACGCCAGCCGACATGGTCGTCTTCCGCGTCACCGACACCGGGATCGGCATGACGCCGGAGCAGGTCCGCAGGCTGTTCGAACGCTTCATGCAGGCCGACAGCTCCACCACCCGGCGCTTCGGCGGGACCGGGCTCGGGCTGGCGATCACCAAGGCCTTCGCCGACATGCTGGGCGGCGAGATTTCGGTCGACACCGCGTCGGGCCGGGGCACCAGCTTCATGCTCCGCCTTCCCGCCGACCTGCGGCACGGCCGTTTGGCCGGCTCGGCCGATGCAGACCCGTTGAGCGTGGAGGAGGTCACGCCGCCCCAGGCAGCCCGCGAGACGATCCTGATCATCGACGACGAACAGGCGATGCGCGAACTGCTCGCCCGCTTCCTGCACCGGGAGGGCTTCGGCGTGGCGCTGGCCGCCGATGGGCAGACCGGCCTGTCGATTGCCCGGCAAATCCGCCCGCGTGCCATCCTGCTGGACGTGATGATGCCGCGGACCGACGGCTGGTCGGTGCTGTCGGTGCTGAAGGCCGAACCCGACCTCGCCGACATTCCCGTCATCATCATTTCTTCGCGCCGGGAAAAGGGACTGGCCCTGTCGCTGGGTGCCGCCGACTATTTCACCAAGCCGGTGGACTGGCAGCGTCTGCACCGTGTCCTGAGCGGCCTCAGCGGGCAGGCACCCGGCACGGCGCTGGTGATGATGGAAGCGGACGAGACCCGGACGCTCCTGGCTGCCGAACTGGGCCGCGACGGCTGGCAGATCGCCGAGGCCGAAACGGAGGAGGAGGCGTTTCTCCGTCTCGCCACCGCCGTCCCGACGGTGATCCTCCTCGACCCTGTCATGGCCGGTCTCGACGGCTTCGCCTTCCTCAAGGCGCTGAGCAGCAACCCGGCCTGGCGCGACATCCCCGTCATCGTCGTCCTTGCCCAGCAGATTGGACGCGACGAGACCGAGGAACTGCGCGGCCGGGTGCAGGACATCATCCCGATGGCAGAGGACGGAGCGGATGGGGTGATCGAGGAGTTGAAGGAAGCGATCGCACGCCTGCGGCCAGCGGCCCCCGACCGGGGCCGTGAAGAACGGAGCATGGGCGCCGGCGCGACGAACGGAACAGGAGGTACCGATGGCTAAGCTGCTGCTGGTCGAGGATCATGAGGAAATCTGGGACTTCCTGTCGCGCCGACTGAAACGGCGCGGGTTCGACGTCGTTCTCGCCTTCGATGGGCGGCAGGGGGTGGACATGGCGCGCAGCGAACAGCCCGACGTCATCCTGCTCGACATGAACCTGCCCATCATCGACGGCTGGACCGCTGCCCGCGAACTGAAGGCGGGGCAGGAGACCTCCGGCATCCCGATCATCGCACTGACCGCTCACGCCATGTCCGGAGACCGAGAGAAGACCTTGCAGGCCGGCTGCGATGACTATCACCCAAAGCCGGTCGATTTCTCCCGCCTGCTGACCCAGATCGACACCGCCATGCAGCGACGTCCGCAAACGGCCGGGGAGTAGCCACGGAATGACCCGAGCTCCCCTCGCCATGTTGAGGCGCTTCCTCACCGGAGCGTCGGAGGCACCTGCCCCGGAAGCCGCATCAGCGGTCGAACCTGCTCCGCCAAAGTCCCGCCTGGGTCACGAACCGGCGTTGCATGCGATGCTTGGCAGGCAGATTCTCGACGCCCATCTGCGCAACCGCCACCAGCTGCTCGACCGCGCTCCCACCGACTTCCGGACCGCAGATGCGGATGAGACTCATCTGCTGGTCCTTGCCATGTCGGCCGCCGCCCAGGCCGACGGCGAGCTGGATCCGATTGAGCGTGGCCGGATCCGGAGCAGGCTCGGCACCAGCAGCCTCGACGAGGAGGTCCGAAGCCGGCTGGAGCAATTGGTGGACGAACCGCAATGCCTGGAGGAGCTGGTCCGCCGGATCGACACCCCGCGGTTGGCCGCGCGTTTCTACGCCGTTTCCCTGGCGACGGTCGACAAGAACGCGCCGATCAACCGCTCCTACCTGCGCTATCTCGCCCAGCGCCTGGGGCTGCCCGCCGATCTGGTGGTCCGGCTGAACCGCCAGATGGGGCTGCGTCTCTAAGGGGAATGGATGAGGACCTTCGTCCTTTCCTCACACATCCTGCCCGCTGGCGCTGAGTTCGCTCAGCGCCTCGCGGATCGTGTCGGTGTCCAGCAGCATGCGGCGCGAGATATCGCTCAGAGTCAGCCAGCCGACGACCACACCGCCCTCGTCCAGCACCGGCAGGCGGCGCACGTGATAGGCACCCATGATGTCCATGGCGGTCGCCAGCGTGTCGGTGTCGCGGCAGCTGAACAGCGCGCTCGACATCACGTCGCGCACCCGCACCCGCGTGTTGTCACCGCCTTCCGCCACCACGCGGAACAGAATGTCGCGGTCCGTCAGGATGCCGACGAGGTCGTCGGCCGATCCGACCGGCAGGGCACCGACATCCAGTTCCCCCATCAGCGTCGCGGCGTCCTGCACGGTCGCGTCGGGCGAAATGAACTCCAGCGCCTTCGCCATGATTTCGGAAACCAGCACGGTCGTGATCCTCGTTGTTCAGGACATCCGGACATTTGACCCAGGGCCGGGCTTGGGGAACGGCGCCCGGCTTCGCGTTGTTCCCTGCCCTTCTCAGCCGCTCTTCTCAGCCACCGAGCGGCCAGACCATGACGATCAGCCAGGTGCCCAGCGCCAGGATGATCAGCGACAGCGGCACGCCCAGCCGCGGATAGTCGCCGAACCGGTAGCCTCCCGGGCCCATCACCAGCGTGTTGCACTGGTGGCCGATGGGCGTCAGGAAATCGCTGCCGGCACCGACCGCGACCGCCATCAGGAACGGGTCGGGGCTGAGCCCCAGCTGCTGCGCCACGCCCGCACCGATGGGCGCCATCACCAGAACCGTCGCGGCGTTGTTCAGGAACGGGGTCACCGCCATCGCCGCTGCCATGATCAGCGCCACGCAGGCCACTGCCGGCAGGCCGCGCGCGGCATCGGCCAGCAGGGTGGAGATCACCTGCGTCGCCCCGGTGCTCTCCAGCGTGCCGCTGACCGGGATCAGTGCCGCCAGCAGGACGATGATCGGCCACTCCACCGCATGGTAGGCATCTTCCACGCTCAGCACGCCGGTGATGATCATCGCCGCCGCCGCCGCCAGGAAGGTGACCGCCAGCGGTGCCAGATGGAAGGCAAGGACCAGCATCGTGACGACCAGGATGCCGACCGGCACCCAGACCGGCCGGCGCCGGCCGAGTTGCAGCCTGCGTTCCGCCAGCGGGATCAGGCTGGCGTCGGCCAGCGCATCCGGATAGCGCTCCGCCGGCACCTGCAACAGCAGCAGATCGCCCTCCCTGAACGTCACATGATGCAGGCGTCGGGCGAGCCGCTCGCCGGTCCGGCTGACCGCCAACAGGCTGACGCCGAAACGCCGCCGCAGATCCAGGGAGCGGTCCGATTTGCCGGCCAACGGTGAGTCCGGCGTCACCACCGCTTCCACCGCCAGCAGTTCGCCCTCCGCTCCCTCCAGAATGCCCAGCGGCTCCAGCGACGCGCCCTGGACGAGGCGTTGCAGGGCGGGAGCGTCACCCTCCAGGACCAGCACGTCGTCGGCCATCAGGGGCCAATTCTTGTCCGGCACATAACGGCGGAAGCGCTCGCGGATAAGGCCGATCACCTGCGCCTCGCCCTCGGCCAGGGCCTCGACGTCGCGGACGGTACGCCCGACGAACGAGGACCCGGCGGGAAGCCTCATCTCGCTGGCGTAATTCTCGACCGCGAAGGTCTCCTCCGCCGAACGGGCGCCGCTGCGGTCCTGGGGCAGCAGGCGCCAGCCGACCATCAGGAACAGCAGCCCGACCACCGTGATGCCCAGCCCCACCGGCAGGTAATCGAACATGGAGAATGGTTGGCCGACGATCTCGGTCCGCACGCGCGACACGATGATGTTGGGGGAGGTGCCGACCAGCGTCATCAGCCCGCCCATCAGCGAGGCAAAGGCCATCGGCATCAGCACCCGGTGCGCCCCGGTCCGGTGCCGCCGCGCCAGTTGCATGGTGATCGGCAGGAAGATGGCAAGCGCGCCGATGTTCTTCATCAGCGCCGACATGAAGGCCACCGATCCGCACAGGAAGGCGATCTGCCGCGTCGGCGTGCTGAGCTTCGCCGCCACGGGACGAACCAGCGCGTCGATCACCCCCGACCGGGCGATCCCGGCGCTGACGATCAGGGCGGAGGCGATGATGATGACGATGTCGTCGGCAAAGCCGGAAAAGGCGTCCTTCGC
>Ga0206117_101216_pt1 | contig 14633 bp, 7 predicted proteins | sample 3A5Ametagenome_FD_177997 | JGI IMG/M metagenome (GOLD analysis project Ga0206117, IMG submission 177997) | Enriched microbial communities from leaf-cutter ant dump, University of Wisconsin, Madison, United States - 3A5A | ecosystem: Environmental > Terrestrial > Nest > Insects nest > Nest dump... | reverse complement strand
TGAATAAGATAGACGGTGCCGGTGATATTGGTATCGATCATCCGGCGCACGCGCCGAAAATCCTGATCCAGAAAGGCCTTGCCCAGGCCACGTCCGGCATTGGCGCACAAGGCCTCGACCGGACGGCCCTGGGCGGCGACCAGATCGCACAGCCGGTCGACGCCGTCCAGCGTCGACAGATCGACGATCAGCGAGGCGACCTGCGCCCCCAGCGACCGGAAGTCGTCGGCCGCCCGGTCGATCTCGGGCTCGTCGGCGGCCACGACCAGATCGAAGCCGTTCTTGGCGCAAAGCCAGGCCAGTTCATAACCGATGCCGGTGGAGGCGCCGGTGACGACCGCCAGCGGCCGCGGCTGGTGGGGCATGGGCATGGGGTCTCCCTCGGTTGTGCGGATCAACCGGAGGGCGCGGCCATGGTTCCCCCTGCCCTATTCCGGGGCATGCACGAAGCAGAGCTTGTTGCCCTCCGGGTCGCGGCAATAGGCGACGTAGAAATCCGGTGAATAGCGCTTGCGCAGGCGCGGCGGCCCTTCGTCTATGCCGCCCGCCGCCAGCGCCCGGCGCCAGGTTTCGTCGACGGTTTCGCGCGACGGTGCCAGCAACGAAATCTGCACGCCGTTGCCCCAGGTTGCGGGCAGGTTGTTGAACGGCTTGCGGATCACGAACTGGGGCCACCGCCCCGCGCCGCGCCAGACGATGCCGGTCGCCTCGGACGCCATGGCCGGATCACGGTTGAAACCGAATGCCGGCAGGATCACATCGTAGAAGGCGACCATCGCGTCGATATCGCGGGCGCCGAGCTGGATATGCGCGTACATGCCGCAAAAACACGCGTCGCCTCAGGCGGTTCCGAGCAATCGTTAAGACGATCTGGCCCGGCCGAGCTTGTCGAAGCGGCGGATCACGCGGTCGCGCCGCAGACTGGACAGACGCCTGATCCAGAACACGCCGTCCAGCTGATCGATCTCGTGCTGGATGCAGGTCGCCAGGAACCCGTCCATCTCGGCCTCGCAGGCTGCGCCGTCCAGATCCTGCCAGGCGACACGCACCCTGGCCGGCCGTTCGATTTCATCGGCGACGCCGGGCATCGACACGCTGCCTTCCTGATGGCGCGCGGTTTCGCGCGATGCCGACAGGACCTGCGGATTGACATAGATGCGGATGCCCGCGCCGTCATCCAGGTCCATGACCACGACCCGCTCGAACACGCCGATATGACACGCGGTGATCCCGATCGCCGGGGCGGCGCGCAGCGTGGCGACCAGATCGTCGGCCAGCTGGCGCAAGCCGGCGTCGAAACGCGTGACGGGCGCGGCCGCCGCATTCAGGCGGGAATCGGGATAAATCAAAATCTTGCGGGCCGGCACGTCGGAATCTCCAGCTATGGGGCGGTGCGCGACACCCTAGCACGCGGCAGTCGGCCGAGGGGAACCAAAGCCGCGACCGCCAGTTAGCCAGCCATGCCGGTACGATACCCATGAACGTCGCCCCATCATCGCGCCGGAAGGCGCCGACTGCCCGCAAGGCTGCGCCAAGGTCGGAGGCACGTGTGCCCGATGCCGATGCGGCGGCCGTGACCGCGCCTCCGTTTCGTCCCCGCCTTTACGCCGTGCATCCGTTGCAGGCCGGGCCGGTGGCGGCATGGCCGGCCCTGCTGGCCCATGCCGCCAGCCTGGGCTTCGATCATATCGCCTGCCCGGCACCGTTCGCCTCGGCCCAGTCCGGCAATATATTCCTGATCGACGATCCCGATCACGGCGATCCCCGCGTCAGCCGCGGCGACGGGTATGAAGCCGTCCATGCGATGGCCGAGGGGGTGAAGGCCGCCGGTCTGGGATTGATGCTGGATGTCTGCGCCCATCACGTGGCGGCGGACGGCGTGCTGGCGGCCGAACATCCCGGCTGGGTCGAAGCCAGCGAGGTGGCCGGTCCCGGTCCCGACCCGCGCCGGCATGACGGTCCGGGCCGCGTCGCGCGGCTGTCACTGGCCGATAACGAGGTCGCGGCCTGGTGGACCGCCCGGCTGACGCTGTGGGCCAAGGCGGGCAGCGCCGGTTTCATCCTGCATGATGCCCATTGCGCACCGGCCGGGTTCTGGCGCGACGTGATCGCCGCCGTGCGCCAGGGCGCGGGGCGTGACGTCCGCTTCCTGGCCTGGATTGCCGGCGCGGCACCGGCCGAGGCGCAACGTCTGGCCGGTGCCGGGCTGGACGGTGTGTTTTCGTCCCTGCCCTGGTGGGATTGCCGCCAGCCCTGGCTGGCCGAGGAGCAGCGGCGGCTGGCCCTGATCGCCCCGGTCATGACCGCGCCCGAGGTGCCGTTCGGGCCGCGGATCGCCCATGACGACCCCGACCCCGAACTACGCCGCCGCCACGCCTGTCGTGCGCTGGCCATCGCCGCGGCCACCGGTGCCGGGCTGATGCTGGCGATGGGTTTCGAATTCGGCGCCCGCCGGCGGCTGGATCCGGCGCGGGCTGTTCCGGAAGATTATCTGCTGGATCGCAGCGGCATCGACCTGTCGGCCGCGATCGCCGCCGCCAACCGCCGCGTCGCGGCGCACGCGCCGGCCGCCCGGCTGGATGATCTGGCCGGCACCGGCGCTGCCGTCACCGCCCTGCTGCGCCGGGTCCAGGACGGACCGGCCGAGCTGGTGCTGATCAACCCCGATGCCGGCCGCGCGGCGACCGTCGCGCCCGCACCGATCCTGGCCGCCACCGGCGGCATCACCTGTTTCGACGGCGAGGACGGGCATGGCGACCTGCGGCTGGGCGCGCCGCTGCGCCTGGGCCCGGCCGAGGTGCGCGTGCTGCGTGGCCGCGTGCCGCCGCCGATCGGGGCGGACCGCCCCCTGCGTCGCGCCACGGCCGAACAGGCGGCCGCCCGGCCGCGCATCGCCATCGAAGCCGTGACGCCGTCGGTCGACGACGGCCGCTTTCCGGTCAAGCGCACGGTCGGCGAACTGGTGCGCGTCGAAGCCGATGTCTTCGCCGACGGTCACGACAAGCTGGCGGTCGAATTGCTGTGGCGGGCGGCCGACGACCGCGAATGGCGCCGGCTGCGCATGACCGCGCAGGGCAACGACCGCTGGGCCGCGGACCTGCCGCTGGAACGGCTGGGGCGTTATCTGTTCGTGGTCGAAGCCTGGCGCGATGCCTATGCCACGTTGCGCGACGAACTGGAAAAGAAACACCAGGCGGGGCTGAAGATCACCCTGGAGCTGGAGGAAGCGCGGCTGTTCGTCGTCGATACCGCAGCCGATGCGGCGGCCGACGAATACCGCGCCGCCCTCGACACGCTGGCCGCGCGGCTTGGCGCCAGCGACGACGACGGCCGCCTTGCCCTGATGCTGTCGGCCGAGACCGCGGGCCTGCTGGCCGCCGCGGATCGCCGCCCGTTCGCGGTCCGGACCGAACCCATGCCGGTCGACGCCGAACGGCTGGCCGCGCGGTTTGCCGCCTGGTACGAACTGTTCCCGCGTTCCGCCAGCAACGACACGGCTCGTCACGGCACCTTCGCCGATGTCATCGGCCGGCTGCCGGCCATTCGCGACATGGGCTTCGACGTGCTGTATTTCCCGCCGATCCACCCGATCGGCCGGACCCATCGCAAGGGCCCGAACAACACCCTGACCGCCGGGCCCGACGACCCCGGCAGCCCCTATGCCATCGGCGGCCCCGATGGCGGGCATGACGCGATTCACCCCGACCTGGGCACGCTGGAGGATTTCCGCCGCCTGCGCGACGCGGCCGGCGCCCATGGCCTGGAACTGGCGCTGGATTTCGCCATCCAGTGTTCACCAGATCATCCCTGGCTGCGCGACCATCCCGACTGGTTCGCCTGGCGGCCGGACGGATCGATGCGGTATGCCGAGAATCCGCCCAAGAAATACCAGGACATCGTCAACGTCGATTTCTATGCCCCCGGTGCGATTCCCGACCTGTGGTTGGCGCTGCGCGATGTCGTGCTGTTCTGGGCGGCCGAGGGCGTCAGGCTGTTCCGCGTCGACAACCCGCATACCAAGCCGTTCCCGTTCTGGGAATGGATGATCGCCGACGTGCGCGGCCGCCATCCCGACGTGGTGTTCCTGTCCGAAGCCTTCACCCGCCCCAAGGTGATGTACCGCCTGGCCAAGATCGGCTTCTCGCAATCCTATACCTATTTCACCTGGCGCCATTCGGCGCAGGAATTCACCGACTACCTGACCGAGCTGACGACGACGGCGCCGAAGGATTTCTTCCGGCCGCATTTCTTCGTCAACACGCCCGACATCAATCCCTATTTCCTGCAGCGCAGCGGCCGCGCCGGATTCGTGCAGCGCGCCGCGCTGGCCGCGACTTTGTCGGGGTTGTGGGGCCTGTACAGCGGGTTCGAGCTGTGCGAAGCCGCCCCCCTGCCCGGCAAGGAGGAATATCTCGATTCCGAGAAATTCCAGCTGCGCGCCCGCGACTGGAACCAGCCCGGCAACATCATCGCCGAGATCACGCTGCTGAACCGCATCCGCCGGGCCAATCCGGCGTTGCACACCCATCTGGGCGTCACCTTCCTGCCCGCGCCGGGCGACCAGATCCTGTGTTTCGTCAAGGCGACACCCGACCGCAGCAACGTCGTGCTGGTCGCGATCAACCTGGACCCGCACGAAACCCGCGAAACCGTCGTCGAACTGCCGCTGTGGCGCTGGGGCCTGGGCGACGACGCCGGCTTCACCGTCGACGACCTGGTCACCGGCCGGGCCGAGGATTGGCGGGGCAAGTGGCAGTCGATCCGCCTTGATCCCAACCGTCTCGCTTTTGCCGCCTGGCGGCTGCGCATACCCGCCGAAGGATGAACATGGCCCTGCCCCGCAAGAAAGTCGAAGCCCTGCCGGCGGTAGACCCGACCTGGTACAAGGACGCGGTGATCTACCAGCTGCACGTCAAGTCGTTCTACGATTCGAACGGCGACGGCATCGGCGATTTTGCCGGGCTGATCGACCGGCTGGACTATATCGCCGATCTGGGTGTCGACGCGATCTGGCTGTTGCCGTTCTATCCCTCGCCGCGCCGCGATGACGGCTATGACATCGCCGACTATCGGTCCGTCCACCCCGATTACGGCCGCATGGCCGATGCGAAGAAATTCATTCACGCCGCCCACGACCGCGGCATCAGGGTGATCGCCGAGATCGTCGTCAATCACACCTCCGACCAGCATCCCTGGTTCCAGCGGGCCCGCCGGGCCAAGCCGGGGTCGGTCCACCGCAATTATTACGTCTGGTCGGATACCGACCAGGCCTATGACGGCACCCGCGTCATCTTCTGCGACACCGAAAAGTCGAACTGGACCTGGGATCCCGTGGCCGGCGCCTATTTCTGGCACCGCTTCTATTCCCATCAGCCCGACCTGAACTACGACAACCCGAAAGTCATCGAGGAAGTGCTGAGCATCATGCACTTCTGGCTGGATCTTGGCATCGACGGGGTGCGGCTGGACGCCGTGCCCTATCTGGTCGAGCGTGAGGGCACGTCGAACGAGAACCTGCCCGAAACCCACGAAATTCTGAAGCTGCTGCGCGCCGACATGGACAGGCACTATCCCGGGCGCATGCTGCTGGCCGAAGCCAATCAGTGGCCCGAGGATACCCAGGAATATTTCGGCAAGGGCGACGAATGCCACATGGCGTTCCATTTCCCGCTGATGCCGCGCATGTACATGGCGATCGCCAAGGAAGACCGCTTTCCCGTCACCGACATCATGCGCCAGACGCCGGAAATCCCCGAGACCTGCCAATGGGCGATCTTCCTGCGCAACCATGACGAACTGACGCTGGAGATGGTCACCGATTCCGAGCGCGACTATCTGTGGCAGGTCTACGCGTCCGAGCGGCGCGCGCGCATCAACCTGGGGATCCGGCGGCGCCTGAGTCCCCTGCTGGAACGCGATCGCCGCCGCATCGAACTGATGAACAGCCTGTTGTTCTCGATGCCCGGCACGCCGATCATCTATTACGGCGACGAGATCGGCATGGGCGACAACATCCATCTGGGCGACCGCGACGGCGTACGCACGCCGATGCAGTGGTCGCCCGACCGCAACGGCGGTTTCTCGCGCGCCGACCCTGAGCGGCTGGTGCTGCCGGCGATCATGGATTCGCTGTACGGCTATACGGCGGTCAATGTCGAATCGCAGCGGCGCGACCCCCACTCGCTGCTGAACTGGACCCGCCGCATGCTGGCGGTGCGCCGCCGGCACAAGGCGTTCGGCCGCGGGACCTTGCGTTTCCTGTATCCGAAGAACCGCAAGGTCCTGGCCTATGTCCGCGAGTACGAGGGCGAAACCATCCTGTGCGTCGCCAACCTGGCCCGCGCGCCCCATGCGGTCGAGCTGGACCTGTCGGCCTTCACCGGGGCGGTGCCGGTCGAGATGACCGGGGGCACCGCCTTCCCGCCGATCGGCCAGCTGCCTTATCTGCTGACCCTGCCGCCCTACGGGTTTCTGTGGTTCCACCTGGCGCGCGACGCGCAGTACCCGTCCTGGCATACCCCGGCCCCGGAAATGATGCCTGAATTCGCCACACTGGTCATCCGCCGCAGCCTGTCCGAATTGCTGGCCCCGGCGCCCCGCGCGGTCCTGGAGGGCGAAAGCCTGCCGGCCTATCTGGCGGTGCGCCGGTGGTTTGCCACCAAGGACAGGCGCATCGTGTCGACCCGCATCGCGGCCGCGACGCCGCTGGCGGTCGACGGCGAGGAGCTGTTGCTGGCCGAGGTCGAGACCGAGGTCGGCAACACCCGCGAACGTTATCTGATGCCGCTGGGCATCGCCTGGGACGATCCCAACCTGGCCAGCCTGCCCCAGCAACTGGCCCTGGCCCGCGTCCGGCGCGGGCGCCGCATGGGGTATCTGACCGACGCGATCGCGGTGGAAAGGCTGCTGCGCGGCACGTTGCGCGCGCTGAAGGCCGGCGGCGAACTGCCGATCGATGGCGGCGTCATCCGGTTCGAGCCGACCGCACGCCTGGCCGAGACCGAGATACCGGACGATGCCGAGATCACGTGGCTGTCGGCAGAACAGTCCAATTCGTCGGTCATCGTCGGGCCGGCGATCCTGAAGCTGCTGCGCCGCATCACCCCGGGCGAACACCCGGAGGCCGAGATCAGCCGCCATCTGACCGAACAGGGTTTCGAGAACGCCCCGCCCCTGCTGGGCCATGTCGTCCGGGTGGATGCCGACGGTACCGCGTCGACCCTGATGCTGGCCCATGGTTTCGTGCGCAACCAGGGCGATGCCTGGGCCTGGACATCGGACCAGCTGGGCCGGGTCCTGCACGAGGTCGTCATCGTCGAAGGCGGCGGCACACGGCGCGAGGATGCGTTGCGCGCCTATGAAACCTTCATTGCCACGGTGGGGCGGCGCCTGGGCGAATTCCACGAGGTCATGGCCCGGCCGGTCGACGATCCCGATTTCGGTGCCGACACCGCCACCGCACGGCACGGCGAAAGCTGGGCGCGGGATGCCCGCGACATGCTGGCCGGCGCCTTCGCCATCCTGGACGACTGGACGGACGATGCCAGCCGCGAGCTGGCCCGGCGGCTGCTGGACCGGCGCCAGGTGTTGCTGGACACTGTCGACCGGCTGGCCGCCGCGGCCGAGAGCACCCGCATCCTGCGCATCCACGGCGATTTCCATCTGGGCCAGGTCCTGGTGGTGCGCGACGATGCCTATCTGATCGATTTCGAGGGCGAGCCCGGCCGGCCGCTGGCCGAGCGGCGGGCCAAGACCAGCCCCTGGCGCGATGTCGCCGGCCTGCTGCGGTCGATCGACTATGCCGCCGCGGTCGCCGGCAGGGAGACGCAGGACGGCACCCTGCAGCAGGGGCCGGACCGCGTGGCCGACTTCCTGGAACAGTTCCGCCAGCGCGCCGAAGCCGCGTTCCTGGCGGGCTATCGTGGTGCCACCATGCCCGACCGCGAGCCCGATGCGGGCGAACAGGCATTGCTGGACCTGTTCCTGCTGACCAAGGCCGCCTATGAGCTGCGTTACGAGGCGGCGAACCGCCCCGCCTGGATCGGCCTGCCGCTGCGCGGCCTGATCAGGGTTGCCGACCGGCTGGCGGGGGCCCATGACTGACCCCGCGCTGACCGCGCTGGTCGAGGGGCGGCACGGCGATCCGTTCGCCGTGCTGGGCCCCCATCATGACGCCGGCCGCACCGTCGTGCGCACGTTCCAGCCCGGCGCCCGGGGCGTCGCCGTCGTCGATGAAGCCGACAAGGCCACCACCCTGGAGCAGGTGCACCCCGCCGGGCTGTTCGCCGGACCGGTCGACGGCGAGGGGCGCTATCGCCTGCGCATCGACTGGCCCAACACGCGCGAGGAAACCGCCGACCCCTATGCCTTCGGCAGGCTGCTGGGCGACATGGACCTGCATCTGATCGCCGAGGGGCGCCATCAGGAACTGGGCAATTGCCTGGGCGCCCATGTCATGACGCTGGACGGCGTCGCGGGCACACGGTTTGCGGTATGGGCGCCCAACGCCCGCCGCGTCTCGGTCGTGGGCGACTTCAACGGCTGGGACGGCCGCCGCCATCCGATGCGCCTGCGCCGCGAGGCCGGGGTGTGGGAAATCTTCCTGCCCGGCATCGGCCCCGGCCGCCGCTACAAATACGAGATCCTGGGGGCCGACGGGCATCTGCTGCCCCAGAAGGCCGATCCGGTCGGCCGCCAGACCGAACGCCCGCCGGCCACCGCCTCGATCGTGCCCGACCCGCGCCCGTTCCGCTGGACCGACGAACGCTGGATGGCGGCACGCGCCGCCCGGCAGGGTGCCGACGCGCCGATGGCGATCTATGAGGTCCATGCCGGATCCTGGGCGCCCGACATCGATCGCGGCGGCTGGGACAACGACTGGGACATGCTGGCCGACCGGCTGGTCGCCTATGCCGCCGGCATGGGTTTCACCCATATCGAACTGCTGCCGATCACCGAACACCCCTTCGGCGGATCGTGGGGCTACCAGCCGATCGGGCTGTTTGCGCCGACCGCCCGCTTCGGCCCGCCCGATGCCTTCGCCCGCTTCGTCGACCGCTGCCACGAGGCGGGCTTGGGCGTCATCCTGGACTGGGTACCCGCCCATTTCCCGACCGACGCCCACGGCCTGGTGCATTTCGACGGCACGGCGCTGTACGAACATCAGGACCCCCGCGAAGGATTCCACCAGGACTGGAACACGCTGATCTACAACCTGGGCCGCAACGAGGTATCGGGTTTGCTGGTCGCCAGCGCGCTGGAATGGCTGGAGCGTTTCCATGTCGACGGCATCCGCGTCGACGCCGTGGCCTCGATGCTGTACCGCGATTACAGCCGCAATGCCGGCCAATGGGTGCCCAACATCCATGGCGGGCGCGAAAACCTGGAGGCCGTAGCCTTCCTGCGCCGGCTGAACGAAACCATCGCCGCGCGCTGTCCCGGGGCGGTCGCCATCGCCGAGGAATCGACGGCCTGGCCCGGCGTCAGCCGGCCGGTCGCCGACGGCGGGCTGGGGTTTTCGTTCAAGTGGAACATGGGCTGGATGAACGACACGCTGCGCTACATGGGCCATGAACCGGTGCATCGGCGCTGGCATCACGACGACATGACCTTCGGCCTGGTCTATGCGTTCTCGGAGCGTTTCGTCCTGCCGCTGTCGCATGACGAGGTGGTGCACGGCAAGGGATCGCTGCTGGGCCGCATGCGCGGCGACGACTGGCAGCGCTTCGCCGGGCTGCGCGCCTATTTCGGTTTCATGTGGTCCCATCCGGGCAAGAAGCTGATCTTCATGGGCGGTGAATTCGCCCAGCCGCGGGAATGGAACCACGACGCGCCGCTGGACTGGGGTTGCCTGGACGATCCGCGCCATCGGGGCGTGCAGCTGATGCTGCGCGACCTGAACCGGCTGTATGGCCAGGAACCCGCCCTGCATCGCCTGGACTGCGACCCCGCGGGTTTCGCCTGGATCATCGGCGACGATCGCGACAACAGCGTCTTTGCCTATCTGCGCCGCGGCGCCGACGGCGACCCGCCGATCCTGGCCGTGGTCAACATGACCCCGGTGACGCGCCGCGGCTATCGCGTCGGCGTGCCGGGCGGCGGCACCTGGCACGAGGTGTTCAACAGCGATGCCGGCCACTACGGCGGCAGCAACACCGGCAATGCCGGCGCGGTGCGGGCCGCCGCGGTCGCAGCCCACGGCCAGCCCGCGTCGGTCGAACTGGTCCTGCCACCGTTGTCCACGATCCTGCTGCGGCATGAAGGCTGAGCGGATGGCGGCCGTGCCGACCCGGCTGCTGTCAGGCCACCCCGCGCCGCTGGGCGCCAGCTGGAACGGGCTGGGCGTCAATTTTGCCGTGTTCTCGGCCCATGCGACCAAGGTCGAATTATGCCTGTTCGACCCGTCCGGCCGGCGCGAGACCGCGCGTCTGGCCCTGCCCGAATGCACCGACGAAGTGTGGCACGGCTACCTGCCCAATGCCCGCCCCGGCCTGCTGTACGGCTATCGTGTGCATGGCCCCTATGAACCCCAGCACGGCCATCGCTTCAATCCGCACAAGCTGTTGCTGGACCCCTATGCCCGCGAGATCGCGGGCACGTTGCGCTGGGCCGACGTGCTGTTCGGCTATCGCCTGAATTCGCCGCGCGGCGATTTGTCGTTCGACCGGCGCGACAGCGCACCGGCCATGCCCAAGGCCGTCGTCACCGACCAGGGTTTCAACTGGGGCAACGACCAGCGGCCGGCCGTGCCCTGGGGCGAGACCGTGATCTACGAGGCGCATCTGCGCGGCCTGTCGATGCGGCGCGACGATATTCTGCCGACCGAACGCGGCACCTTTGCCGCCCTGGCCGATCCGCGGTTCGTCGAACACCTGACCAGGCTGGGCATCACCGCGGTCGAATTGCTGCCGGTGCATGCGCTGGTCCATGACCGCTTCCTGATCGAAAAGCGCCTGCGCAACTACTGGGGCTACAACACCCTCGGCTTCTTTGCGCCCGAACCCGCCTATCTGGGCCAAGGCGGCAACCTGAACGAGATGCGCGCCGCGATCCGCCAGCTGCACGCCGCCGGCATCGAGGTCTTTCTGGACGTGGTCTACAACCACACCTGCGAAGGCAGCGAGCTGGGGCCGACCCTGTCCTTTCGCGGGCTGGACAATGCCAGCTATTACCGGCTGGCGCCCGATCCGCGCCACGGCGTCAACGATACGGGCTGCGGCAACACGCTGAACCTGTCGCATCCGCGCGTGCTGCAGATGGTGATGGATTCGCTGCGCTATTGGGTCGAAAGCTTCCACATCGACGGCTTCCGCTTCGATCTCAGCGTCACGCTGGGGCGCGAGGATCACGGGTTCGACCAGGGGTCGGGTTTCTTCGACGCGATCCGCCAGGACCCGGTGCTGGCCCAGGTCAAGCTGATCGCCGAACCCTGGGACATCGGGCCGGACGGCTATCAGTTGGGGCGCCACCCCCCGGGATTCGCCGAATGGAACGATCGTTTCCGCGACGGTGCGCGGCGCTTCTGGCGCGGGGACCCCGGCGAACGGGCCGACCTGGCCGCGCGCCTGGCCGGATCGGCGGACCTGTTCGATCACCGCCACCGCCGGCCCTGGGCATCGATCAATTACATCGCCTCGCATGACGGTTTCACCCTGCACGACCTGACGTCCTATGCCGACAAGCACAACGAGGCGAACGGCGAGGACAACCGCGACGGCCACGATGCCAATTTCAGCGCCAACTGGGGCGCCGAGGGGCCGACCGGCGACGCGGCGATCAACGACACCCGTGACCGGGTGCGGCGTGCGATGCTGGCCACCGTCTTCCTGGCCCAGGGCACGCCGATGCTGCTGGGCGGGGACGAATTCGGCCGCACCCAGGACGGCAACAACAATGCCTATTGCCAGGACAACGAGGTGTCCTGGCTGGACTGGTCGCTGGCCGACAGCGCGCGCGGCCGCGCCCTGACCGATTATGTCGGGCGGCTGGCCGCCGTGCGCCGGCGTTATCCGGTCATTCGCTGCGCCCGGTATCTGCACGAACGCGATCACCCGGCCCCGGGCATTGCCGACATCGCCTGGTTCGATGGCGAGGGCCGTGCGATGACACCGGATGCCTGGCAGGACCCCGAAGGGCGAAGCCTGGCACTGCGCCGTGCCGCGCGCCGCGACGACGGCACGGTCGAGGTGGTGCTGATGCTGGTCAACGGTGGGGCCGAGGACGAAACCTTCGCCCTGCCCGAACCGGCATTGTCCTGGCGAGTTGAGATCGAGAGCGCCGCGCCCGACGCCGCGGAACGGGACCACGGCGACGATACGATCGTCGTTCCCGGACGCAGCGTCACCCTGCTTGCCGCCATCGTCGAAGGGACGCCATGACCGCTTTCGTTCATCCCCTGCCGTTCGGCGCCACGCTGCTGGCGCCCGACCGCACGCGTTTTCGCCTGTGGGCGCCCGACCGCGGGCATGTCGACGTCGAGATCGAGGGGGGCCCCACGGTGCCGATGACGGCGGCGGGCGGCGGCTGGTTCGAAGCCGAGGCCGCGTGCGGCGCGGGTACGCGCTATCGGTATCGCCTGGCCCCCGACCTGGCGGTGCCCGACCCGGCATCGCGGGCGCAGGCCGACGACATCCATGGCCCCAGCATCGTGGTCGACGCCGGCGCCTATGCCTGGCGCCACCCCGAATGGCGCGGCCGGCCATGGCGCAACACCATCCTGTACGAGCTGCATGTCGGCACCTGCGGCGGTTATGCCGGCGTGGTCCAGCGCCTGCCCGAGATTGCCGCGCTGGGCATCACCGCCATCGAACTGATGCCCCTGGCCGAGTTCCCCGGCGGCCGCAACTGGGGTTACGACGGCGTGCTGCCGTTCGCGCCGGAATCGGCCTATGGCCCGCCCGAGGCGCTGAAGGCGCTGATCGACGCGGCGCACGGCCTGGGCCTGATGGTGTTCCTGGACGTGGTCTACAATCACTTCGGGCCCGACGGCAATTACCTCGGCGCCTATGCCAAGCCGTTCTTCCGCACCGACCTGCCGACGCCGTGGGGCGCCGCGATCGATTTCCGCGTGCCCGAGGTGCGCAGCTATTTCATCGAGAACGCCCTGTACTGGCTGCAGGAATACCGTTTCGACGGGCTGCGCCTGGATGCCGTACACGCGATCGCCGAGCGCGACTGGCTGGAGGAACTGGCCGCGCGCGTGCGCAGCACGGTCGATCCCGATCGGCTGGTCCACCTGGTGCTGGAAAACGATCACAACGATGCCGACCTGCTGACCGCCGGGTTCGACGCGCAATGGAATGACGACGGTCACCATGTGCTGCACCACATGCTGACCGGCGAGGCCGACGGGTATTACACCGATTATGCCGACCGTCCGGCCGAACGGCTGCGGCGCTGCCTGGCCGAGGGGTTCGTCTACCAGGGCGAACCCTCGCCCCATCGCGGCGGGACCGAACGCGGCCTGCCCAGCGACCATCTGCCGCCGACGTCGTTCGTGCTGTTCCTGCAGAATCACGACCAGATCGGCAACCGGGCGCTGGGCGAACGGCTGACGGCCCTGGCGCCGCCCCAGGCGATGGACGCCGGCATGGCGCTGCTGCTGCTGGCGCCGCAGATTCCGCTGCTGTTCATGGGCGACGAATGGGGATCGCGCACGCCCTTCCATTTCTTCACCAGCCACGGCCCCGACCTGGCCCAGGCGGTGCGCGACGGGCGCCGGCGGGAATTCGCAGCCTTTGCCGGTTTCGCCGATCTGGTCGACCAGCTGCGCGATCCCAACGACCACGCGACCTTTGCCGATTCGATCCCCGACCCCGGCGAAGCCGAGCTGGCGCCGGGCTCGACCCGGGCCGACCTGGTGCGCCGGCTGTTGCTGCTGCGCCATTGCGAGATCATCCCCCGGCTGGACGATACCCGCACCGAAGCGTCCGAGGTGCTGGGGGCGACCGCCGTCGTCGTGCATTGGCGGCTGGGCGACGGATCGGTCTATGCGCTGTACGTCAATCTGGGCGATCAGCCGGCGGCGGCACGCCGCCGCGGCGGCGAGGTGATGGTCGCGGTGCCCGAAACCGCGGCGGCCGAACTGGATCGCGGCACGCTGCCGCCCTGGTCGGTGGTCGCGGTGCTGGGCCGGGTGGCATGACCGACGATCGGCTGCGGGCCCTGGCGGCAGCGGCGGGCATCGCCGTCGACTGGCAGGATGCCTTCGGCAAACCCCAGGTCGTGACCCCTGATACGTTGCGGGCGGTGCTGGCCGCGCTGGGCCTGCCCGCCCGCACCCCCGATGACGTCGCCGACAGCCTGCATGCCGCGACCACGGGCGGCGGCAGGCTGCCGCCGCTGGTCACCGCCTGGTCGGGCCAGCCGGCAGTGATCGACATGGGCGTGTCGAGCTGGTCGCCGCAGCGCTATCGCATCCGGTTCGAGGATGGCGGCGAGGTCGCGGGCCTGGTCGATCATGTCGATGCCCGCACCATCAGCCTGCCTGCGGTGTCGACCCCGGGATATCACTGCCTGAGCCTGGACGGGCGCGATCTGACCCTGGCGGTGGCGCCGCCGCGCTGCTTTGGCATCGGCGACGCGATGGGCCCGGCCGCCCGCCCCTGGGGACTGGCCGCCCAGCTGTACGGCAT
>Ga0206117_101215_pt1 | contig 14678 bp, 14 predicted proteins | sample 3A5Ametagenome_FD_177997 | JGI IMG/M metagenome (GOLD analysis project Ga0206117, IMG submission 177997) | Enriched microbial communities from leaf-cutter ant dump, University of Wisconsin, Madison, United States - 3A5A | ecosystem: Environmental > Terrestrial > Nest > Insects nest > Nest dump... | reverse complement strand
TTCACGTGGTCATTGGTCACTTCGCCCAGGTATACGCGCTTGTACATCCACAGGGAATAAGCCGCGCCCCAGATCACCGCCGAGGCGGCCAGCACGCCAATCCAGAAGTTGAACTTCACCGACGCGAGGATGACCATCCACTCTCCCACGAACCCGGCGGTTGCCGGCAATCCGCAGTTGGCCATGAAGAATAGCAGCGCAAACGCCGAGAACTTGGGCATGACGTTCACGACTCCGCCGTAGTCGGCAATCTGGCGCGAGTGCACCCGGTCATAGAGCACGCCAATGCAGAGGAACATGGCGCCCGAGACGAAGCCGTGGGCAATCATCTGCGCAATGCCACCGGAAACACCGATGTCGTTGAACACGAAGAAACCCAGGGTGACAAACCCCATGTGTGCCACGGACGAATAAGCGACCAGCTTTTTCATGTCCTTTTGCACCAGTGCCACCACGCCGACGTAGATCACCGCAATCAGTGACAGCGTGATGATCAGCCAGGCCCATTCATGCGCGGCATCCGGGGCAATCGGCAGCGAGAAACGCAGGAAGCCATAGGCACCCAGTTTCAGCATGATGGCGGCCAGCACGGCCGAGCCGCCCGTGGGCGCCTCGACGTGGACGTCCGGCAGCCAGGTGTGTACCGGGAACATGGGCACCTTGACGGCAAACGCGGCCAGGAAGGCAAAGAACACCAGGGTTTGCGGCAGCTTGCCCAGCGGCAGCTGGTGCCAGGTCAGGATGTCGAAACTGCCGCCTGCGGCGTTGTACAGGTAGATGATGGCGATCAAGGTCAGCAGCGACCCCAGCAGGGTGTACAGGAAGAACTTGAAGGCCGCGTAGATGCGGTTCGGCCCACCCCAGACGCCAATGATCAGGTACATGGGAATCAGCGTGGCCTCGAAGAAGACGTAGAACAGCAGTCCATCCAACGCCGCAAACACCCCCACCATCAAACCGGAGAGAATCAGGAAAGCGCCCATGTATTGGTTGACACGCTCCTTGATATTCGTCCACGAGGAGATGACCACGATCACGGTGATGAACGCCGTCAGCGGCACGAACCAGAACGACAACCCGTCCAGTCCGAGGTGGTAGTGGATGCTGAAGCGCTCGATCCACAAGGCTTTTTCCACGAACTGCATTTGCGCAGAGCTGGTATCGAACCCGGTAATCAAGGGAATGGTGACGAGCAACCCGAGCACGGCACCGATCAGGGCCAGCCAGCGCACTGCGCCGGTCTGGCTGTCACGTCCCAACGTCAGTAGCAATACGCCAAAGGCGATCGGGACCCAAATGGCAAGACTCAACAAACCCATTTTTCTTCTTCCCTTACTTGTTGAGCCACACGAAGTAGGTCATGAGCAGGAACACGCCCAAGATCATGACCAACGCGTAGTGGTAGATATATCCAGACTGGAACCAACGCACCACGGAAGCGAGCTTGCCCACCAGCTTCCACGAGCCATTGACCACGGCACCGTCAATCAATGCCTGATCGCCAACCCGCCAGAACACGGTCCCGAAAACACGGGCGCCACGGGCAAAGACGTTTTCGTACACCCAGTCCACGCCGTATTTGCCTTCCAGCACCTGGTACAGGCCAATCTTCTGCGAAGCTGTCTTGATGGTGGCCGGAATTTCCGGCTTGACCATGTAGAACACGTACGACACCACGACCCCGGCCAGGGCCAGCCAGAACGGAGTGGCAGTGAAACCATGCAGGGCCATCGGCACCCATCCATGAATTTCCTCTGCCAGCTCGGCCATGGCATGGTGCTTGCTGCCATCCACAAAGATGACGCCATTGAAGAAATCGCCAAACAGCATGGGCATTAGGGCCATCGCACCGATGACTACAGACGGAATCGCCAGCAGCACCAGGGGCAGCGTCACCACCCACGGCGATTCGTGCGGTTTGGCATCGTGACCATGATGGTGGTCGTCATGCCCGTGATCATGGTGCGCATCCGGATTCTGGTCATAACGCTCCTTGCCGTGGAACACGATCCAGTACAGACGGAACGAATAGAAGGCCGTAATAAACACCCCGGCCAGTACGGAGAAGTAAGCGAAACCGGCACCCGGCAGGGTAGAAGCATGAACCGCCTCGATGATCGCATCCTTCGAGTAGAAACCAGAGAAGAACGGCGTACCGATCAGCGCCAGGTTGCCCAACAGGAAGGTGATCCAGGTAATCGGCATGTATTTGCGCACCCCGCCCATCCAGCGGATGTCCTGATTGTGGTGCATCCCGATGATGACCGAACCTGCACCCAGGAACAGCAGGGCCTTGAAGAAAGCGTGCGTCATCAGGTGGAACACGGCTACCGAATACGCCGAAGCCCCCAGGGCGACCGTCATATACCCGAGCTGCGAGAGCGTAGAGTAGGCAATCACACGCTTAATGTCGTTCTGGATGATGCCAAGAATACCCATGAACAGGGCCGTGATGGCACCGATCACCAGGATGAAGCTCAAGGCGGTGTCCGATAGCTCATACAGGGGCGACATGCGGGACACCATGAAGATACCGGCCGTCACCATGGTTGCAGCGTGGATCAGCGCAGAAATCGGAGTCGGGCCTTCCATCGAGTCGGGCAGCCAGGCGTGCAGCGGGAACTGCGCCGATTTGCCCATGGCACCGATGAACAGGCAGATCCCCGTGACCGACAGGAGTAGCCAACCGGTACCCGGCAGCAACGTGGCTTGCAGTTCGGGGAGCTTGGCAAAAATCTCGCCGTAGTTGAAAGAGCCGGTGTAGGCGTAGATGAGGCCAATGCCGATGATGAAACCAAAGTCCCCGACACGGTTCACCAAAAAGGCTTTCATGTTGGCAAAGATGGCCGAAGGTTTCTTGAAGTAAAACCCAATCAGCAGGTATGACACCAAGCCCACTGCTTCCCAACCAAAGAACAGTTGCAGCAGGTTGTTGCTCATCACCAGCATCAGCATGGAGAAGGTGAACAACGAGATGTAGGAGAAAAAACGGTTGTAGCCGTCATCGTCCGCCATGTAGCCAATGGTGTAGATATGCACCATCAGCGACACGAAGGTGACGACGCACATCATCATGGCGGTGATGGAGTCGATCAGGAAACCGATCTCCATCTTCACGCCGCCAATCGACATCCACTCGTAAATGGTGGCATCAAAGCGTGCCCCGCCATTGACCACGGCCTGGAACACCAACGCCGAGAGAATGAACGACAGCAAGACACCCAGGATCGTGAGCGAATGGCTCACCCCCCGGCCAAACTTGTTGCCACCAAAGGCAGTACCAAAGATACCTGCCAGGACGGACCCCGCCAGCGGCGCCAAAGGTACCGCCAGCAGCATCGATGCAGAAAGTGTTGAACTCATGCTTCAGAACCTTGCATAAATACCGGTGACTCAACCCTTGAGGATGTTGAGATCTTCCGCATTAATGTTGGATTTGTTACGGAAGAGCAGAACCAGAATGGCCAGGCCAATCGCGGCTTCTGCAGCTGCCACTGTCAGGATGAAGAACACGAACAATTGGCCGTGCATGTCCCCCAGGTAATGGGAGAAAGCGACAAAGTTCATGTTCACCGACAGCAGCATCATTTCAATCGCCATCAGCAGCACGATCAGGTTCTTGCGGTTCAAGAAAATCCCGATCACCGAAATGGCAAAGAGCATGGCGCCCAGTGTCAAGAAATGCCCCAGCGTGAGCGTCATTTGGTCTCCTCCCCCTGTGCTGCTGCGGCAGCCGCTTTGGTTGCAGGCATGCTCACCAGGGTCAGGCGATCCTGGGCGCGTGCGCCGATCTGGCCCGCAATGCCGGGCGTCTTGGCATCCTTGCGCTTGCGCAGCGTCAAGGCAATCGCGGCGATCATGGCCACCAGCAGGATGACGGCAGCCACCTCGATGGGGAACAGATAGTCCGTGTACATCAGCCGTCCCAGCGCCTGGGTATTGGAATACGGCAGCACCTGCCCCTGGGCGTTGAGCAGCTCGGCGGCGGGCTTGGCCTCATCCAGAGTGCCGAAGCCCCCCATCAGAACCACTGCCATTTCGAGCGCCACCAGGGCGCCGACGGCGGCGGCAACCGGAAAATGCTTCCAGAAACCTTCGCGCATCCGATCGATACGGATATCGAGCATCATCACGACAAAGAGGAACAGCACCATGACTGCCCCCATGTACACCACGACCAGCATGATGCCGAGGAACTCGGCCTTCAGCAGCAGCCAGATGGCCGCCGCCTGGGAAAAGCCCAGAATCAGATGCAGTACGGCATGCACCGGGTTGCGTGCCGTGATCACACGCAAGGCCGAGTACAACAGCACGGCAGAGAAGAAATAAAAGAAACCAGTTTTGGCGTCCATGATTCGCGTCTTTCTGTGGATCAGGAGCCGCTTCAGCGGTACTTGGCATCGGCTGCTTTGGCAGCGGCGATGTCGGCTTCATAGCGATCACCCACGGCCAGCAACATGTCCTTGGTGTAGTACAGGTCGCCACGCTTTTCACCGTGGTATTCAAAAATCTGCGTCTCGACGATGGAGTCGGTCGGACAGCTTTCCTCGCAGAAGCCGCAGAAAATGCACTTGGTCAGGTCGATGTCGTAACGCGTCGTACGGCGGGTGCCGTCCTCGCGCTGGTGCGACTCGATGGTGATGGCCATAGCCGGGCAAATAGCTTCGCACAGCTTGCAGGCAATACAGCGCTCTTCACCGTTCTCATAACGGCGCAGGGCGTGCAGACCGCGAAAACGCGGCGACAGTGGTGTTTTTTCTTCTGGGTACAGGATCGTGACACGGGGCGCAAAAGCGTAGCGTCCGGTCAATGCCATCCCCTTGAAGAGTTCCACCAGCATGAAACTCTTGAAGAAATCCTTGAGAGAGAAAGGTGCAGCAGTAACAGCAGCCATGGATGTGTCCCCGCTTATTTCCAGATATTCCAAGGCGAGTGCAGCCATGCACCCACGATGACCAGCCACACCAAGGTGACCGGGATAAAGATCTTCCAGCCCAGACGCATGATCTGGTCATAGCGATAGCGCGGGAAGGTGGCACGAATCCAGATAAACAGGCTCACGACGAAAGCTGTCTTCAGGCCCAGCCAGATCCAGCCGGGAATAAAGGACAACGCCGCCACCGGTGGCAACCAACCGCCCAGGAACATGATCGCAGCCAGAATCGAGACCAGCCACATCGCGGCGTACTCCGCCAGGAAGAACACTGCAAAGCCCATGCCCGAGTATTCGACCATGTGGCCGGCCACGATCTCGGCCTCGCCCTCCACCACGTCGAACGGGTGGCGGTTGGTTTCCGCCACGGCGGAAATCATGTAGACAAAGAAAATCGGCAGCAGCGGCAGCCAGTTCCAGGACAGCAGACCTAGTCCCATGTCGGCAAAAGTACCCTGCCCCTGGCTCAGGACGATTTGCGTCAGGTTCATGCTGCGCGTCACCATGATGACGATCAGGAAGCAGAAACCCATGGCAATTTCATAGCTGACCATTTGTGCCGAAGCACGCAAGGCGCCGAGGAAAGCATACTTCGAGTTGGAAGCCCACCCGGCGATGATCACGCCGTACACCTCAATCGAGGTAATGGCCATTACCAACAAGATACCTGCATTGACATTGGCCAGCGCCAAATCCGGTGCAAACGGCACGACGGCCCAGGCTGCCAAAGCCGGCATGATGGCCATCACGGGCCCCACGTAGAACAGGCCCTTGGCCGCAGCCGTAGGCATGATCAACTCTTTGGTCAGGAGCTTCAAGCCATCAGCGATAGGCTGCAACAGCCCCCATGGCCCCACGCGGTTCGGACCAGGACGTACCTGCATCCAGCCCAGCAACTTACGCTCCCACAGGGTGAGGTAAGCCACAGCCAGCATCAAAGGAGCCACAATCGCCACGATCCCGAGCAAAGCCCAGACCACTGGCCAAGCCATGTCTGTCCACCATGGCGCAGCTACCAAGCCGGCGCCGGCATTCTTGAGTGCATCAATCATGCTACGGCACCTCCCTCACGTGCCAACCGTGCATCGGCGGTCAATTGCAACGACGTAGCGCGGCGCACGATTCCATCGAGTTGATAAATGCTAGCTACTACCGGTTCAGCAACTTCATTTGCAGGCACTTTTGCTGCAACTTTGGTGGTATTGCTGCGCAAGGCGCTAGGAATTTCTTCAGTTCCCACACCAATCGCGGCGACCAGCACGTCTTGCGACGATTCGTAGTCAAAGCCCGGCAGTTCCAGCAAGTTGGCCAGCACGCGCAGCACTTTCCAGGCCGGACGGGTTTCACCCAGGGGTTTGACCACGGCATGGAAGCTTTGCACCCGGCCTTCGGCGTTCACAAAGGTGCCGGAGGTTTCGGTAAACGGCGCCACGGGCAACAGCACATCGCTGATGTCCATGTTGGCTTTGAAAGGACTCAGGGTAATGACCATATCCGCCTGCTCCAGCCCCTTCGCCCCCGCTGCAGCATCGAACGCCGGTTCGGTATTCAGCAAGACTGCAGCCTTGATACCGCCGGTGAGCATTTGGCCGGCATTCTTGCCATCCTGCTGCGGCTGAGCCTGCACCCACTGCGCACCGACGGTGTTGGCCGCTTCGGTCAGGTAGCCGACGGTCGCTCCAGTCTGCTCGCCAATCCACTGGGCCAGTGCCAACAGCTCTGCCGCATGGGCATGATGGGCTGCAGCATTACCGAGCAATACGGCTTTGCGCTCGCCGGCCAACAATGCCGTAGCAATGGCTTGCGCTTCGGGATTCACCGTCCCGACGACCGGTGCCGATACGCCTTTGGCTTCGGCCACCGCAGCAGCAACATCCGCCAATGCCTGGGCCCAGTCCTGGACGGCAACGACGGAGGCTACCACCGGCATGGCCCAGTCATGCACCTGTGCATTGATACCAAACACTTTGCAGCCACGCTTGGCCGCCTGGCGCACCCGGTGGGCAAACAGAGGATGATCCTTGCGCAGGTTGGAGCCAACCACCAGCACCGACTGCAGCTCTTGCAGCGCTGCAATCGGCATTCCTAGCCAACGTACGCCTTCGGCGGCATTGAATTGGGCGTTGCGCAGACGGTAGTCAATGTTGTCGCTACCCAGTCCACGCAGCAATTGCGCAGCCAGGTACAGCTCCTCCAGCGTGCTGTGCGGGCTGACCAAAGCACCAATGCCTGCCGGGCCGTATTGGTCCTTGACCTGGTTGAGACCCTTGACCACGTAATTGAGCGCGGTGGGCCAATCGACTTCCTGCCACTGGCCGCCCTGCTTGATCATGGGACGGGTCAAACGTTCTTCGCTATTGAGCGCTTCGTAGGAGAAACGATCGCGGTCGGCAATCCAGCATTCATTGACGGCTTCGTTCTCCATGGGCACCACGCGCATCACCTGGTGGTTCTTCACCTGGACGATCAGATTGGCACCGGTCGAATCGTGCGGCGACACCGATTTACGGCGCGACAGCTCCCAGGTACGGGCGCTGTAACGGAACGGCTTGCTGGTCAAGGCACCCACCGGGCAAATGTCGATGACGTTGCCGGACAGCTCCGAATCCAGGGTATCGCTCTGAACCGTGGTGATCTCGGAATACTCGCCACGATTGATCATCCCCAACTCCATCACGCCAGCGATCTCCTCGCCGAAGCGGACGCAGCGGGTGCAATGGATACAGCGGGTCATTTCCCGGGTGGAAACCAGGGGGCCGATATCCTTAGGCTCGACCACACGCTTTTCTTCGCCAAAACGCGAAGCGCCAGCACCATAGCCCACGGCCAGATCTTGGAGCTGACACTCCCCGCCCTGATCGCAAATGGGGCAATCAAGGGGGTGATTGATGAGCAGAAATTCCATGACCGATTTCTGCGCATCCAAAGCCTTCTTGCTCTTGGTGCGCACGATCATGCCCTGGGTCACGGGTGTCGCGCAGGCGGGCAAAGCCTTGGGAGCCTTTTCCACCTCGACCAAACACATGCGGCAGTTGGCCGCAATCGACAGCTTCTTGTGGTAGCAGAAGTGAGGAATATAGACCCCGGCTTTTTCCGCAGCATGCATGACCATGCTGCCGGGGGCGACCTCGACCTTTTTACCGTCTAGTTCAATTTCAACCATATAACTCTCGCTCAGGCCGCCTTGGCAGCCGTTTGGGCAGCAGCAATCTTGGCTTCAAATTCGTGGCGGTAATGCTTGATCATCGCCCGCACCGGCATCGCGGCGGCATCGCCCAGCGCACAGATCGTGCGGCCCATGATGTTGAAAGCCACATCGTCAAGCAAGGCGATATCCTCAGGGCGACCTTGGCCGTGGTTGATGCGCTTGACCACACGCCACAGCCAGCCCGTCCCTTCGCGGCACGGGGTGCACTGCCCGCAGGATTCGTGCTGGTAGAAGTACGATAGACGCTCCAGACACTCGACCATATCGCGAGAGTCGTCCATCACGATCACAGCCCCCGAGCCCAGCATGGAACCAGCCTTGGCAATCGAGTCGTAATCCATGGAGCATTCCATCATCACGTCACCAGGAATGACAGGAGAAGACGAGCCGCCAGGGATCACTGCCTTGAGTTTACGCCCCGTGCGCACGCCACCAGCCAGCTCCAGGAGCTTGGAGAACGGTGTCCCCATCGGAATCTCGTAGTTGCCGGGCAAGTTCACGTCACCGCTAACGGAGAAAATCTTCGTGCCACCATTGTTGGGCTTGCCACACTCCAGGTACGCCTGCCCGCCATTGCGAATGATCCACGGCACCGCCGCAAACGTTTCCGTGTTGTTGATCGTCGTGGGTTTGCCATACAAACCAAAACTGGCCGGGAAAGGCGGCTTGAAGCGCGGCTGCCCCTTTTTGCCTTCCAGCGATTCCAGCAAGGCCGTTTCCTCGCCGCAGATGTAGGCGCCGAACCCATGATGGGCAAACAGCTCGAAGCTGAAATCGGTACCCATGATGTTTTTGCCCAGGTAGCCTGCCGCACGCGCCTCATCCAGGGCCGCTTCAAAGCGTTCGTAAGCCTGAAAAATCTCGCCGTGAATATAGTTGTAGCCAGCACAGGCCCCCATGGCAAAACCGGCGATGATCATGCCTTCAATCACCGTGTGGGGGTTGTGCATGAGGATTTCGCGGTCTTTGCAGGTACCCGGCTCCCCTTCGTCGGAGTTGCACACCACGTACTTCTCGCCCGGGAACTGGCGAGGCATGAAGCTCCACTTCAGGCCCGTCGGAAAGCCCGCGCCGCCACGGCCACGCAGGGAAGATTCCTTCAAAGTGGCAATGACTTCGTCCTGAGTCAGGCCAGCACCGCCGTCCTTGCCCAGCAGTTTCCTCAGCGCCTGATAACCACCACGCGCCTCGTATTCCTGGATCGACCAGTTGCTGCCATTGATTCCGGCATAAATTTGCGGATTGATATGGCGATCATGAAAGCAAGTTTCCTGGCCCGATGCAGCGAATTTGGCCAGCACCGCCTGCGCAGCAGCATTCATCGTCATGCCTGGCCCTCCGCAGCACGCAGGCCGTCCACCAGCTCATCGAGTTTCTGGTCGTCCATAAAGCTGCACATATTGCGATCATTGACCAGCATCACCGGCGCATCGGCACAGGAGCCGAGGCACTCGCACTGTTGCAGGGTGAACATGCCATCGGCCGTGGTCTCGCCAACTTTGATGCCCAGCTTTTCCTCAAGGTGGCGCAACGCTTCGTAGCCGTTGCGCAAAAGACAGGGCAGGTTGGTACAGACCGCCACCTTGAACTTTCCCACCGGCTGCTGGTTGTACATGTTGTAGAAGGTGGTGACTTCGTGCACGGCAATTTCCGGCATATCCAGGTAGGCAGCAATTTCTGCCTCGCTTTCCTGGCTGATCCAGCCTTGCTCCTGCTGCACGATGGACAAGCACGCCATCACGGCAGAGCGCTGCTGCCCTTGCGGATACTTGGCCACTTCCCGCGCAAAACGCGCCTTGGTTGCTTCCGTAATCATCGATCAATCTCTCCGAACACGATGTCCATGGTGCCGATCATGGCAACAGCGTCGGCAATCATGTGACCACGGGTCAGCTCGTCATAAGCAGACAGGTGGGCAAAGCCCGGCGCACGAATTTTCAGACGATACGGCTTGTTGGCGCCATCGCTGACCATGTAAATACCAAACTCCCCTTTCGGATGCTCGACTGCAGCATAGGCTTCGCCTTCGGGGACGCGGAAACCTTCACTGAACAACTTGAAGTGGTGAATGAGGTCTTCCATCCCCTCCTTCATGCTTTCCCGTTTGGGCGGAGCCACTTTCAGATTCTCGGTAATCACTGAACCGGGATTGGCCTTGAGCCAGGTCACGCACTGCTGCATGATGCGCACGGACTGACGCATTTCAGCCACGCGCACCAAGTAACGGTCATAGCAGTCGCCTTCCTTGCCGACGGGAATGTCGAAATCCATCTGATCGTAGACCTCGTAGGGCTGCTTCTTGCGCAGATCCCAGGCAATCCCCGAGCCACGCAGCATGACGCCACTAAAACCCAGATTCAAGGCACGCTCAGGCGTGACAACACCAATGCCGACAGTACGCTGCTTCCAGATACGATTTTCGGTCAGCAGAGCTTCGTATTCATCGACACGCTTCGGAAAACGCTGGCAGAAATCATCAATGAAATCCAGGAGGGTTCCCTGGCGATTGCGATTCAGGCCCTCCATCGCCTTGGCGTTGCGCAATTTGCTGGGCTTGAACTGTGCCATTGTCTCCGGCAAGTCCCGGTAAACGCCACCAGGACGGAAATAGGCTGCATGCATCCGGGCGCCTGAAACGGCCTCGTACATATCAAACAGCTCCTCCCGCTCGCGGAAGGTGTACATCAGCACGGTTGAGGCACCCAAATCCATCCCATTGGAACCCAGCCACATCAGGTGATTGAGCAAACGGGTGATCTCGGAAAACAGCACACGGATGTACTGCGCCCGCACCGGTACCTGGATATCGAGCAGTTTTTCCACGGCCATGCAATAGGCATGTTCGTTGCACATCATGGACACGTAGTCCAGACGATCCATGTAGGGCAGGGACTGGACGTAGGTTTTGTACTCCGCCAGCTTTTCCGTACCCCGGTGCAGCAGGCCAACGTGCGGATCGGCACGCTGCACGACCTCGCCATCCAGTTCCAGCACCAAACGCAGCACCCCGTGCGCTGCCGGGTGCTGCGGCCCAAAATTGAGGGAATAGTTCTTGATTTCAGCCATGATTCTTTGCCAATCAACGCGTTGCGCCGTTGATCAATGCAGCCCTCCGTAGTTGTCTTCACGGATGATGCGAGGCGTAATCTCGCGCGGCTCAATCGTGACAGGTTGGTATACCACCCGGCGCTGCTCGGCGTCGTAGGCCATTTCGACATGACCGGACAGAGGAAAGTCTTTGCGGAAAGGGTGGCCGATGAAACCGTAATCGGTGAGGATTCGACGCAAATCGCCATGCCCCTCAAACAGAATGCCGAACAAGTCGAAAGCTTCCCGCTCGAACCAGCCGGCACCATTCCAGATTTCAGTAACCGAGGGGATGACCGGAAAATCGTCATCCGTGCAGAAAGTGCGCACACGCACACGCTGATTCAAACTAATCGAGAGCAGGTGAGACACCACGGCGTAACGCAAACCGTCCGTGCCGATTTCCTTATAGGCAGAGTAATCGACCCCACACAAGTCCATCAACTGTTCAAACTGGCACCCCGGCGCATCGCGGAGTTTCTGCATCACCGCGAGGTAGTTGGCAGCATCGACCTCAACGGTAACCTCGCCGAGCCTCACAGACACACTGCGGGCCAGATCACCCAAAACTTTGGCCACCGTCGCGCACAACGCGCCAGGAGCAATGGCAATTGCTGACATACGTTCTCCTTAAACCCGTGCGATGGTGTTGGTGCGGCGGATTTTTTGCTGCAACTGGATGATGCCGTAGATCAGCGCCTCGGCAGTCGGCGGACAGCCCGGCACATAGACATCAACCGGGACGATGCGATCGCAGCCGCGCACCACCGAATAGCTGTAGTGGTAATAGCCGCCGCCATTGGCACAGGATCCCATGGACAACACCCAGCGCGGCTCGGCCATCTGGTCGTATACCTTGCGCAGTGCCGGCGCCATTTTGTTGCACAGCGTCCCCGCCACGATCATCAAGTCGGACTGGCGGGGCGAGGCCCTGAAAACCTCGGCCCCGAAGCGAGCCAAGTCATAACGCGCCGCAGCGGCATGCATCATCTCCACCGCACAGCAGGCCAGACCAAAAGTCACCGGCCAGATCGATCCGGTCTTGGCCCAGTTCACCACCGCGTCATAGCTGGTGGTGACAAAGCCTTCCTTCATCACGCCTTCAATCATTGCTTTTCCTTCTTCCGGCAATCCGCGCAGCAGCCCGGCGGCTTATTCCCAGTCCAGGGCACCCTTTTTCCACTCGTAGGCAAAACCCACAACCAGAACCGCCAGGAAAATCAGTACCGCCACAAAACCCGTGACTCCAACATCGTCCAATGCCACTGCCCACGGCATGAGAAAGGCCAATTCCAAGTCGAACAGGATGAACAGAATGGCCACGAGGTAGTAGCGCACATCAAACTTCATGCGTGCATCCTCGAAAGCCTCAAAACCGCATTCATAGGCGGAGTTCTTGGCAGCATCCGGGCGATTCGGCCCAAGGATGTAACCCAAGACCAGTGGGCCAATACCCACTAGAGAGCCAACCAAGATAAAAATAAGGACGGGAAGATATTGATCGAGATTCATGGCAGGTCGCGTTTCCCGCTTATTGACCTGCCCTCGACCATGGCCTGATACATGGGCAGGCTGTATGTTGATGGTGCCGTCGGCGAGAATCGAACTCGCACAGCTTTCGCCACTACCCCCTCAAGATAGCGTGTCTACCAATTCCACCACGACGGCGTTGTCTCTGAACTTCCGAGGTTGAAGTTACCTACTGACACCAACTTCACCCCGGAAAACCTTTGCATTCTAGCTTGAAAAATCCCCCATTCCGGGCAACTTTTCCAAGTTCCCTTTTTCGCCTACTTGTTGGCCGGGATCAAATCAGCCCCTTGGGCAGGTTCGCTAGAAGCAGCGGGCTGCGCCGGTGCAACGACGGGGGTGTTTTCCAGAACGCTGCCGACGCTGGTCGGACGGGCATTGCCCAGGTACGCCAGCGCCAGGGTGGCGACAAAAAACACGGTAGCCATGGCCGCCGTGGAACGCGACAGAAAGTTGGCGCTGCCGCTGGCTCCAAACAGGCTACCCGAAGCGCCGCTGCCGAATGCGGCGCCCATGTCCGCCCCTTTGCCGTGCTGAACCAAAATCAACCCGATCATGCCCAAGGCAGCCAGAATCTGAACCGCCAGAATGATGCCTGCAAACCCCTGCATAGCCACTCCTTAAAAAATACCTGCCGCGCGAAAATTTATGCCGCTGCGGCAATGATGTGTAGAAAATCTGCGGCTTTGAGCGCCGCACCGCCGATCAGACCGCCGTCGATGTCCGGCTGGGCCAGCAGTTGTGCCGCATTTGCTGCATTCATGCTGCCGCCGTAGAGCAAGGGGATACGGGCTGCTGCATCGCTGCCCCGGGCCAGTTGGGCCCGCAGCGCCGCATGGACGGCCTGGGCTTGCTCAGGCGTGGCGGTTTTACCGGTGCCGATGGCCCATACCGGCTCGTAGGCGACCACCAAACGTTCGGCATCGCCCCCCACCGCAGCCAGTACGGCGGCCAGCTGACGTTGCACGACTGCTTCGGTCTCACCCGCTTCGCGCTGCGCCAGGGTTTCGCCCAGGCAGACGATCGGGGTGATGCCGCCAGCCAGCGCTGCCTGCGCCTTGGCAGCGACCACCGCATCGGTTTCGCCATGGTACTGACGGCGCTCGGAATGCCCGACCAGGGCATAGCGGACACCGAAATCACCGAGCATCTGCGCCGAGACTTCGCCGGTGAAGGCGCCACTGGCGTGCTGGGAAACATCCTGCGCCCCCAGGGCGATGGCCGAGCCGGCCGTGAGCTGCTGCACCTGGGCCAGATACGGCGCAGGCACGGCAACGGCGACCTTGCATACCGGCGCCTGGGCGGTCAGGCCGGCCAGGATCTCGGTGAGCAAGGCCTGGTTGGCCGCCAGGCCGCCATTCATCTTCCAGTTGCCAGCTATCAATTTTTGTAGCATTTTGCGCTTACTCCAAAACAAAAACTGAACTAAAGTAGCTGCAAACGCTTTTTTGACAAGCGCTGGCAGCTCTCTTTACGCAAGCAGTTACTCCTGCGACGGCTGTTCCGGCTGCTCGGCACGCGGCTCGCGCGGCTCACGGTACTCGCGATTTTCGCGCGGCTGGCGCGGGGCACGTTCACGGTACTCGCGCGGTTCACGCTCGGGCATCCCGGCAGGACGTTCAAGCAGGGCTTTCATGGACAGCTTGATGCGGCCCTTGTCGTCGGCTTCCAGCGCCTTGACCTTGACGATCTGGCCTTCCTGCAGGTAGTCGGTGACTTTTTCCACGCGCTCGTGGGCAATCTGGCTGATGTGCAGCAGGCCATCCTTGCCGGGCAGCACGTTCACCAGGGCGCCGAAGTCCAGGATCTTCACGACCGGGCCTTCGTAGACCTTGCCGATTTCGACTTCGGCGGTGATTTCCTCGATGCGACGCTTGGCTTCGTCGGCCTTGGCGGCTTCGGTGGCGGCGATGGTGATGG
>Ga0206117_101214_pt1 | contig 14678 bp, 9 predicted proteins | sample 3A5Ametagenome_FD_177997 | JGI IMG/M metagenome (GOLD analysis project Ga0206117, IMG submission 177997) | Enriched microbial communities from leaf-cutter ant dump, University of Wisconsin, Madison, United States - 3A5A | ecosystem: Environmental > Terrestrial > Nest > Insects nest > Nest dump... | reverse complement strand
CCGTAACGCGCCTGAAACTGCGCCATCGACAAGCCGGCCTGGAACTGCACGCGGTTCATGCTCATCGCCCTACTCCTCCAGGGAAGACGAGCCCAGCTTGCTACCTCTTCGTCTCACCCAAAGCGACTACGGACACTCGACGCTAATCAGGTACCGGTAAAGCTCCATCGCGGCTGAAGCCGCTCCTACGTTGTTTCAGGGCGGAAGCCGTTGCCAGCCTCCGGCACTGGCATGCAGGCGGCCGGTGATGCCGATGGCCTGCAGGAACGCCTCGTCGTGCGCGGCCACCAGCAGCGTGCCGGGCCAGTCGCGCAGCATCGTTTCCAGCGCCTGCATCGAATCCAGGTCGAGATGGTTGGCCGGCTCGTCCAGCAGCAGCAGCTGCGCCGGCGGTTGCGCATACAGGGCGCAGGCGAGCGCCAGCTTCATGCGTTCGCCGCCGCTGAGCGCCTCCACCGGCTGCTGCGCATGCCCGGCCTCCAGGCCCAGCAGCGCCAGGCGGGTGCGCAGCTCGGCTTCGGGCATCGCCGGGTTGGCATGGCGCAGCTGTTCCATCGCCGACGCCTCCGTTACGGGCAGGGCCAAGTGCTGGTCCAGCCAGGCGTGGGGCGCGTTCACCTGCACCGCTCCGCGCAGGGGGTGCAGCCGGCCCGCCAGCACCTTGAGCAGCACCGACTTGCCGCTGCCGTTGCGGCCGGTGAGCGCCAGCCGCTCGCCACGGCGCAGCAGCAGATCGATCTTCGCGTGCGCGCCTTCGACGAACGGCAGCGCCACGTCTTCCAGCACCGCCACGCGTTCGGGCGCGGCACCGGCCGCGTCGGCGGGCAGCAGCACCACGGGAGCGGCCGCTTCGACCTCGGCGGCGGCCTGCCGCACCTGCGCGTCCAGCCGCTCGCGCTGCTGTTGCTGCTGCAGCTGCGCCTTGCCGGCGCTGGCCTGCGCGCGCTGCTTCTGCCGGCCGAGCTGGATCGGCGCCTGGTTGGCGTGCGCGGCCCGGCGGTTGCCGCGGGCGGTGCGGCGCTCGCGTTGCTCCTGCTGCTCGCGCAGCGCTTGCTCGCCTTGGCGGCGTTCGTGGCGACGCTGCTGCAGGGTTTCCGCGGCCAGCCGCCGTTCCTCGCTGCTGCGCGCCGCGTAGAACGCGTAGTTGCCGCCATGGCTGCGCAGGCCGAGCGGGGACAGCTCGACGATGCGCTGCATGTCGCCCAGCAGTTCGCGGTCGTGGCTGACCACCAGCAGGCCGCGCGGCCAGCGCCGCAGTTGTTCGCGCAGCCGTTGCCGGCCCTGCGCGTCGAGATGGTTGCTGGGCTCGTCGAGGATGAGGAAATCGGCTTCGGACAGGAAGGCGCCGGCCAAGGCCACGCACATGCGCTGGCCGCCGCTGAGCTGGTGCACCGGCGTGTCGGCCGAGACGCCATGCAGCTGCATCCCCTCCAGCTCGGCCTGCAGCTGCTCGCGCAGCTGCCAGCGATCGCCCAGCGCCTCGAAGTCGGCGACATCGCTGCTGCCCTGTTCGATGCGATGCAGCGCCGCCAGCGCATCGCCCAGACCGGCGAGGTCGGCGACGCTGGCGGTGGGCGGCGCGTCGATCTGCTGCGGCAGCCAGGCCACCGGACCGGAGCGCAGGCAGCGCCCGCGCGTGGGCGCCATGCGGCCGGCCAGCACCTGCGCCAGCACGCTCTTGCCCACGCCGTTGCGCCCGACCAGCCCGGTCGGTCGCGCGTCGAAGGTTTCGTCCAGATCGGAAAACAGCAGCCTGCCGTCCGGCAGCTGCCAGCAGACGCGTTCAAGCGTCAGGAAGGGAGTCGTGGTCATTGCATTCCATCCATGCCCGGATCACCCGGCTGCCGGCGGCAGCGGGACTTCGCGAGGCCTCACCAGCGCGTGCTGGCGGGGCGGGCATCAATGGCGCATTGGACCGGACTCCTTCAGGGCCGCCATCACGGCGGCAGGGGTGAAGACTAACCGGCGACGGATGAACGGTTCAATGCCGGTGGCCGGTCACTTGCCGATGCAGAAGCTGGAGAAGATGCGGCCCAGCAGGTCGTCGGCGGTCATGCGGCCGGTGATTTCGCCCAGTGCGTCGTGCGCCAGGCGCAGTTCCTCGGCGGCCAGTTCCAGCTGGTCGTAACGCAGCTGCGCATCGGCGTCGTCCAGGTGCGCGGCGGCGCGGACGATGGCCTGCACATGGCGCAGGCGCGCGGAGAATTCGCCCTGCTGGCCTTCGCCGGCACCATCGCCGGCAAGTTCGCGCAGGCGCGCGTGCAGCTGCTCCAGGCCCTGCCCGCTGGCGGCGGAAATCGCGATCGTGTCGTCGTCCAGCCGTTGCGGCCACTGCGGCAGCAGGTCGCACTTGTTGAGTATCCACAGCTGCCGCGCGGCCTGCGCCGCGGCGTCGCCGATGGCCTGCCGGCCCGCTTCCGGGTCGCGCGCGTCCAGCACCACGATGGCCAGGTCGGCGCGCTGCATTTCGGCGCGGGCGCGGCGCATGCCTTCGCGCTCGATGGCGTCGCCGCCTTCGCGCAGGCCGGCGGTGTCCACCAGCTCCAGTTCCAGGCCATCGATGCGGATGGTTTCGCGCAGGGTGTCGCGGGTGGTGCCGGCGATGTCGGTGACGATGGCGCGCTCGCTGCCGGCCAGCGCGTTGAGCAGCGAACTCTTGCCGGCGTTGGGCGGGCCGATCAGCACCGCATGCAAGCCGTCGCGCAGCTTGCGCCCGCGTTCAGCATCGAGGCGCAGCCGGGCGAGCGCCTCACGCGCGTGCTCCACGCCGGTGCGCACCTGCGCGCCGCCCAGCGTATCCAGCGGTTCGTCGGCGAAGTCGATGGCGGCCTCGACGTGGATGCGCAGCCGCACCAGCTGCTCGGCCACGTCCTCCACGCGGCGCGAGAACACGCCGTCGAGCGAGCGGCGCGCGGCGCGGGCGGCGCGCACGTCGCCGGCGGCGATCAGGTCGGCGATGGCCTCGGCCTGGGCCAGGTCGAGCTTGCCGTTGAGGAAGGCGCGCTCGCTGAACTCGCCGGCCCGCGCCTGCCGCGCGCCCAGCTCGATGCAGCGCGCCAGCAGCTGGCGCAGGACCACCGGGCTGCCATGGCCCTGCAGTTCCACCACGTCCTCGCCGGTGAAGCTGCGCGGCCCGGGGAAGTACAGCGCGATGCCGTCGTCGATCACCTCGCCCGCCGCGTCGCGGAAGCGCGCGTAGTGCGCATGGCGCGGCTGCAGCGCCGGGCAACCCAGCCCACGGGCGATGGACGCCGACAGCGGACCGGAAAGACGCAGGATGCCGACACCCCCGGCAGCAGCGCCGCTGGCGATGGCGATGATGGTGTCGGTGGCCGCGTTCATGGTTGCAGCTTCTGCAGCTGCGCGCGCGCCTGCGCGGCGCCGCTGCCCTGCGGCTGCAGTTCCAGGTAGGTGGCGTAGGCCTGCTTCGCCCTCGCCTTGTCGCCGGCATGGACATAGGCGTCGCCGAGGTTGAGATGGGCCACCGCGCGCGAAGGATCGATCTTCAAGGTGTTCTCCAACCAGCGCGCCGCTTCCGCATAGCGCTGCTGGCGGTAGTAGACGAAGCCGAGGTTGTTGGCGGCCTGGGCGAAATCCGGGCGCAGCTTCAGCGCTTCGGTGAACTGCGCCACGGCCTCGTCGTAGCGTTTCTCGCGGTACAGCTGCAGGCCGCGGTCGTTGGCCTGCTGCGCGCGCTGGCGGTCGGAGGTCGGCACCGCGACCGGCACCACCAGCGTACTGCTGCCGCCCTGCAGGTTGGCCACCTTCACCGCGGCCTCGTTGCCGCCCTGCGCCGCATCGACGCGGCTGTTGAGCGCGATGGCGTCGGCCGACAGCTGGGTGGTGTCGGCGTTGAGGAACTCCTGGCTGTCGGGCACCTGGAATACGAACTCGCCGCCCTGCGAACCGGGCAGGCTGCCGAACGCCGGCGTCTGCCGCGATACCGCCGACACCGCCGGCGCGACGTAGGCAGCGAGCTCGGTGCCGGTGATCAGCCCGTCGCCATTGAGGTCGCCCTTGCCGGACAGCGCCTGCAGCAGCACCCAGGTGAACACCGAGTGGCCGTTGGGGCCGCTGTCGGCGACCTGCTGGTCGGCGCCGCCGGCGGTGAGCATCTGCCGTGCGGTGCGGCGCGCGTTCTCGCGCAGGAACGACGACGAGGACGGGCCGCCGCGGGTCAGGCCCAGGCCGCTGTAGCAGGCGTCCATCACGAACAGCACGTGCTTGGCCTGCAGGCTCTCGGCGATGTTCTGCACGTCGGTCATGGCGATGGCGTCGGTGGCGAATTCCCCGGGGTCCGAATCCACCGGGATGATGTAGCCCAGGTCGCGCCCGGAGGCCAGCTGGCGGGTGGCGCCATGGCCGGCGAAGAAGACGAACACGCGGTCGTTCTTCTGCGTGCGGCCATCGGACAACCGGTCGTGGAACGCGGCCAGGATGTTGTTGCGGGTGGCCTCGCGGTTCTTCAGCACGATCACCTGCGAGGACGGGAAGCCGAACTGGCCGGTCAGGGTGTCGGCGATGGCCTGCGCGTCGCGGCTGGCGTATTCGAGCTTCGGCCACTTCGCGTAGTCGTCGATGCCGATGACGATGGCCCATGACTTCTCGTAGCCGGTGGTGACGGTGGCCGCGCTGCCGGCGTCGCGTCGCGCGCGGCTGACGGAGAAGTCGCGACCGTTCCAGCCGGCGAACTGGTAGCCGTCGGCGATCAGCCGGTCCAGGATCTGCGGCAGCGCCTTCACCGCGCGGTCGTGGATGTCATGGAACAGGATGATGCCGCGCTGTTCCTTCTGCACCTGGTCGAGCACGCGCTGCACGATGGACTCCGGCACCGGATCGGCCCAGTCCATCGAATCGATGTTCCACATGATCGACTTCAAGCCGGCTTCGCCCAGCAGCTGCAGGCCTTCGGCGTTGCGCGCGCCGTACGGGAAGCGGAACAGCGGCGCGCGTTTGTCGCCCACGCTGCGCAGCAGTGCGTCGGTGCCCAGCACCTGTTCGCGCAGCGCGTCGCCGCTGGTGCGCGAGAGCTGGGCATGGGTGAGGCTGTGGTTGCCCACGGCGTAGCCGTCGGCCATCAGCTGACGGCTGATGCCAGCCATCGCACCCAGCGTCACCTTGCCGTCGGCGCCGACGTTGCCGATGTTGCGGCCGACCTCGAAGAACACGCCAGGCACGTCGTAGCGCTTGAGGATGACGGTGATCTCGTCGGTGTACGCCTTGTGCGGGCCGTCGTCGAAGGTCAGCACCACGGTTTTGGCCGGCAGATCGCGGCCGAAGATCTCGCGCTCGCTGTCCTTCATCGACATCGGGTAGGGCTCGATCACGCCGTAGTCGCGCAGGATCGCCTCGCGGTCGTACTGCGCGCGCAGGCGGGCGACGTAGTCCTCCCACTTCTCGCGCTTGAGCGCGATGGCGCGGGTGCGCTCGAAGCGGCTGAAGATGCGGGTGATCTCCTGGTTGTAGTTGCGCTCGATCTCGTCCAGCGCTTCCAGGTCCTCGCCGATGCGCTGGTGCAGTTTCACCGCCGGCAGCGAGGAATCGGCGCCGATGCGCCCGTGCAGGTCGCGCAGTACTTCGCGGAAGGCCAGGCGGTCGGCATCGAACAGGTCCGGCGCCGATTCGATGTAGTCCAGCACCGCGCCCAGCGTGGCGAAGCGCTGCGGGCTGGCCGTGCGCAGCAGCGCGTCGAACTGCGCGGCGATGGCGGCGCGCTGCTCCAGCCCGTCGTGGAACAGCTGCTGGCCGATGCGGGTGGAGGTGGCGCGATCCCGGTCGTTCTGCGCCTCCTCGTCGGCCAGCAGCACGATGATGCGGCGGTGGCTGTCCAGCTGCTGGCGCAGCGAGGCCAGCAGCGGCACAGCGGCGCCCTCGTCCGCCGCGATCGCGGCCTGCCCGGCCGGCGTGGCCGATGAGTGCGGATCGGCCGGCGTGCCACCACCGCAACCGGCCAGCAGTGCGGACAGGGCGATCGACAACAGGAAACCGCGCATTGCAGGAAGACGGGACATGGCAGGCGGACGAGCGGAGGCCGGAAGATTCTAGTGGAGCGGAGCCGGCCCCGCTGGCGTTGCAACAATTCCCGTAGGAGCGACTTCAGTCGCGATGGAGCTTTCCCGGCGATGCTCCATCGCGACTGAAGTCGCTCCTACAGGGAAGCTGCATCGCGCCGCACATGCGCAAAGCCCGCCTTGCGGCGGGCTTTGCGGGTTACTTGGCTTCGGCCTTGGCCGGCGGCGTCGGTGCGTGCTCGCCGTGCTTCTTTGTCATCCACCACTGCTGGGCCAGGCTCAGGCCGCCGTTGACCACCCAGTACAGCACCAGGCCGGACGGCATGAAGGCCATCATCACGCCGAACACCAGCGGCATGAACTGCATCATCTTCTGCTGCATCGGGTCCATGCCCGGCGCCGGCGTCAGCTTCTGCGTGAACCACATCACCGCCACGTTGATCACCGGCAGGATGAAGTACGGATCGCGCGCGGTCAGGTCCTGGATCCAGGCGAACCACGGCGCCTGGCGCAGTTCCACCGATTCCACCAGCACCCAGTACAGGGCGAAGAAGATCGGCATCTGGATGAGCAGCGGCAGGCAGCCGCCCATCGGGTTGATCTTTTCCTTCTTGTACAGCTCCATCATCGCGGTCTGGAACTTCTGGCGGTCGTCGCCATAGCGTTCCTTGAGCTGGGCGATGCGCGGCTGGAACTTGCGCATCTTGGCCTGCGACTTGTACTGCGCGTTGGCCAGCGGGAACAGCGCCAGCTTGAGCAGGATCACCAGGCCGATGATCGACCAGCCCCAGTTGCCGACCAGCTTGTGGACCTGGTTCATCACCCAGAACAGGCCCTGGCCGATGATGGCCATCAGCGAGAAGCGGCTGTAATCGACCACGCGCTCCAGGCCGGGCACGTCTTCCTTGGCGATCTGGTTGACCAGCTTCGGGCCGACCCACAGGCGCGCCTGGGTGCTGACCTTCTGGCCCGGCGCCACGGTGAAGCCCGGGCCGCGTGCCTCGATGACGTTGCGCGGGCCGTTCTGCGAGAGCAGGTACAGCGAGGCCTGGTCGGCCTGCGGAATCCACGCGGTGAAGAAGTGGTGCTGCAGCATCGCCACCCAGCCGCCGCTGACGGTCTGGTTGAGGTTGCCGTCCTCCAGGTAGTCGGAGAACGGGCGGCGCTGGTACTTCTTGTCCTTGTCGTACCAGGTGGCGCCGTTGAAGCTGAAGGAATCCGGGTTGGTCATGCTGCGGCTGAGGACCGCCGGCACGCGGTCGAGCTTGCGGAACACATAGCCCTGCCAGGGCGCGCCGCCGGCGTTGACCACTTCATCCTTCACGCCGATGGCGTAGTCGCCGCGCTTGAAGGTGTAGGTGCGATGGATGCTGACGCCATTGGGACCATTCCAGACGAACGGCACCTGCAGCTCGCCCTGGCCGTCGGCCAGGGTGTATTCCTTCGCCGCCTGCGCCGGCTGGAAACCGTTGGCGCCCGGCGCGGCCGAACCGCCCTGGCCCACCCAGCCGCTGGTGGCGCTGTACGGATGCGCCTTCTCTTCGGTGAGCAGCTGCACCGGCGGGCTGCCGGCGGCCTTGGTCTGCGGGAACTGCAGCAGGTCGGCGTCGAGCACGCTGCGGCCGTCGAGCACCAGCTTCAGCACGTCGGTGGTGACGGTGACGCGGGTCGCACCGCTGGCCGCTTCCATCGCGGCCGAAGGTGCGGCCGCGGCCGGCGCCTGCCCGGGCACCGCGGCCTGCGGCACGTTGCCGGCCGAAGGCGGCGCCAGGTCGGCGTCGTTGGCGGCCGGTACCGCCGGCTGGGTCGCGGCGACAGTGGCCGGATCCGGCGCGTTCTTCTCGCGGCCCCACTCCATCCACAGCAGCACCGCCACCATCAGCCAGGCGAAAATCAGGAATACACGGGTCTGGTTCATCAGCAGGCAGGCTCGGCTCGACCAGGCGGAGTGCCCGGCGCGTTCAAGGAAGAAGAGGGTTCGTTGCCCTCGCGCGGCGGCATTGTGCCGTCAGCGACCACCGCGGGCAATGCACCGGCGCGGCGGAGCAGGCGTATGAACGCCTCGCGGATCTGCCGGTTGTCGGCAAGCTTGGCCGCCGAGCGGGCGACCACGACGTAGTCTCCCCCGGCCATGTCTGCCCGGAGGTGGCGTGTGGCATCGCACAGCACACGCTTGATACGGTTACGGCCCACCGACCGCGTATCGACCTTGCGCGACACGGCCAAGCCCAGCCGGGCGGGGGAATCCCCTTTCAGCCAGTGCAGTGTCATCAGCGGGTCGGATACACGGCGGGCGCCGTTGAAGACCGTTGTATATTCGGCACGCGTACGAACCCGCGCAGAGCGAGGAAATCGCTTGCGCGGGTCGGTGCTGCTCACAATCGGATTTGCATCTGCCGCACGGGGCGGCAACGCAATCAAGCGCTGAGGACTTTGCGGCCCTTGGCGCGGCGACGCGACAGGATCTTGCGGCCGTCAGCGGTCTTCATACGCGCGCGGAAGCCGTGATCGCGCTTGCGCTTGAGGTTGCTGGGTTGGAACGTGCGCTTGGTGGCCATGGGGGCACCTGTATGAATGGGACGGAAAGAACCGGAAATTCTATAGACCCTCCCCCCATCACGTCAAGCGCCGCACCGCCTGCCCTGCAAGGGTTTCATCCACAGGCTGTGGATGGATCTGTGAACAAGTCAGGGACAAGCATTCCCGCCCCCGCCACGCGGTGGTAGTCTGGGCCATCCACTTTCCCCCTTTCCGGCACGTGGCCGGGCGGCTTCCTGCGCCCGTCCCGCGTGCCTTCGACGATTATTTCCGATGGATGCCTGGTCCCGTTGTATCGAACGTCTTGAAGCGGAATTCCCGCCGGAAGATGTCCACACCTGGTTGAAGCCGCTGCAGGCCGACCAGCGCGCAGACAGCATGGTGCTGTACGCCCCGAACGCCTTCATCGTCGACCAGGTGCGCGAGCGCTACCTGCCGCGCATCAACGAGCTGCTGCGCTATTTCGCCGACATCACCGAGGTGCAGCTGGAAATCGGCTCGCGCCCGCGCGCGGTCGAGCCGGCGCCGGTCGCCGCTCCCGTAGCGGGCATCGCGGCCCCGGCCGCGCCGGTAGTGCCGTTCAACGGCAACCTGGACGCCCACTACACCTTCGCCAACTTCGTCGAGGGCCGCAGCAACCAGCTGGGCCTGGCCGCGGCTTTCCAGGCGGCGCAGAAACCGGGCGACCGCGCGCACAACCCGCTGCTGCTGTACGGCGGCACCGGCCTGGGCAAGACCCACCTGATGCTGGCCGCCGGCAATGCGATGCGCCAGGCCAATCCGGCCGCGCGCGTGCTTTACCTGCGGTCCGAGCAGTTCTTCAGCGCCATGATCCGTGCGCTGCAGGAAAAGACCATGGACCAGTTCAAGCGCCAGTTCCAGCAGGTGGACGCGCTGCTGATCGACGACATCCAGTTCTTCGCCGGCAAGGACCGCACGCAGGAGGAGTTCTTCCACACCTTCAACGCGCTGTTCGACGGCAAGCAGCAGATCATCCTGACCTGCGACCGCTACCCGCGCGAGGTCGAGGGCCTGGAAGCGCGGCTGAAATCGCGGCTGGCCTGGGGCCTGTCGGTGGCGATCGAACCGCCGGATTTCGAGACCCGCGCGGCCATCGTGCTGGCCAAGGCGCGCGAGCGCGGCGCCGAGATTCCCGACGACGTGGCGTTCCTGATCGCCAAGAAGATGCGCTCGAACGTGCGCGACCTGGAAGGTGCGCTCAACACGCTGACCGCGCGCGCCAACTTCACCGGCCGCGCCATCACCACCGAGTTCGCCCAGGAAACCCTGCGCGACCTGCTGCGCGCCCAGCAACAGGCCATCAGCATTCCCAACATCCAGAAGACCGTGGCCGACTACTACGGCCTGCAGATCAAAGACCTGCTGTCCAAGCGCCGCACCCGTTCGCTGGCGCGGCCGCGCCAGGTCGCGATGGCGCTGACCAAGGAGCTGACCGAGCACAGCCTGCCGGAAATCGGCGACGCCTTCGCCGGCCGCGACCACACCACGGTCCTGCACGCCTGCCGCCAGATCCGCACGCTCATGGAAACCGACGGCAAGCTGCGCGAGGACTGGGACAAGCTCATCCGCAAGTTGAGTGAGTAGGCCATCGGGATACCGGGAACGTCGAAGCAGCAGGGCCAGCGAATGATGCATCGACGCCACGCAGGCGTCATCGCACAAAACGGTGCATCATTCGGGGGCAGGCGTTGGGGAATCTGTGGATAAAAACGCGCGCCCCGATTGGCGCAAAGTTGTCCACAGCTTTCCCCACCCGTTCCGGACCAGTAGTACAGAGGGTTTCGATGCAATGAAATCCTTTTAAAACAAATACTTGGGTGTGTTTTAAACCAAATCTGGCTCTACCAGCACCACCAAGCTTTTGATTTAACCCACATCTTTTAAAAGCATAGGGGCACGAAACCACATGCGTTTCACACTGCAGCGCGAAGCCTTCCTCAAGCCGTTGGCCCAGGTCGTCAACGTGGTCGAACGCCGTCAGACCCTTCCGGTTCTGGCCAACTTCCTGGTCCAGGTGCAGGGCGGCCAGCTGTCGCTGACCGGTACCGACCTGGAGGTGGAAATGGTCTCCCGCATTGCGGTCGAAGATGCGCAGGATGGCGAAACCACGATTCCGGCACGCAAGCTGTTCGAGATCATCCGCGCCCTGCCCGACGGCAGCCGCGTGACCGTGTCGCAGACCGGCGAGAAGATCACCGTGCAGGCCGGCCGCAGCCGGTTCACGCTTGCCACGCTGCCGGCCAACGATTTCCCGTCGGTGGACGAAGTCGAGGCCACCGAGCGCGTTGCGGTTCCCGAGTCGGCGCTGAAGGAACTGATCGAACGCACCGCCTTCGCGATGGCCCAGCAGGACGTGCGCTACTACCTCAACGGCCTGCTGTTCGACCTTCGCGACCAGCTGCTGCGCTGCGTTGCTACCGACGGTCACCGTCTGGCGCTGTGCGAGACCGCGCTGGAGAACAGCACCGGTTCCAAGCGCCAGATCATCGTCCCGCGCAAGGGCGTGACCGAACTGCAGCGCCTGCTCGAAGGCGGCGATCGCGAGGTCGAGCTGGAAGTTGGACGCAGCCACGTGCGCGTCAAGCGCGACGATGTGACTTTCACCTCCAAGCTGATCGACGGCCGCTTCCCCGATTACGAAGCGGTGATCCCGATCGGCGCGGACCGTGAGGTGAAGGTGGACCGCGAGAGCCTGCGTGCGTCGCTGCAGCGTGCGGCCATCCTGTCCAACGAGAAGTACCGCGGCGTCCGCGTCGAAGTGACGCCCGGCCAGCTGAAGATCAGCGCGCACAACCCGGAGCAGGAAGAAGCGCAGGAAGAGATCGAGGCCGAAACCCAGGTCAGCGACCTGGCCATCGGGTTCAACGTGAACTACCTGCTCGATGCGCTGTCGGCGCTGCGCGACGAACACGTCGTGATCCAGCTGCGCGATTCCAACTCATCGGCTTTGGTGCGTGAAGCCAGCAGCGAGAAATCCAGGCACGTGGTCATGCCGCTGCGCCTCTGACAGCAGTACGTTCCACGTGGAACAAGAGCCCGGCGCATGCCGGGCTTTTTTTTCGGTCGTCGGTTTGGAAGTTGTCTCGCGCTACCGGATTCAATCGGTGTTCCACGTGGAACTCCTGCTTCGCATCTGGTCCTGTTCGAGCCCGAAAGCCGTTCGTCGTTGTCTTCAATGCTTTAAATCTGGGAATAAATCAGAAGCTTGGTGATGCTGGTAGAAGCAGATTTCATGTAGAAGTGGCTCATGTGACTGTTTTTAAAGGGAATACAGCTGTCGAAACCCTTATGGAAATGTCGGGGATAGCGCTGTGGATAGCTGTGAGCAAGCGGATCCGGAGCCGAAAGCAGGAAAACCATCCACAGGATGCCAAGTCCCTGTGCACGGGCTTTCCGCAGGCTTCCGGCTGCCAGATGGATCCCTGAGCGTAGGGAACTTCATCCCTTGTTCGGCCAGGTTGCACCCAAAGGGGAGACCAGCGGACCGGATGCTTTAAGCTGCCGACTCCTTCCCGGGCTGGAACTGCCGGGACATCTGTTTCCGCCCGAGCGTCAATGCACATCGTCCGTCTCTCCTTGAGCCGCGTTCGCCGGTTCGACTCCGTGGAACTGGCTCCCCGCCCCGGTATCAACCTGATCACGGGCGCGAACGGCGCGGGCAAGACCAGCCTCCTGGAAGCCCTGCATCTGATGGCATACGGGCGCAGCTTCCGCGGGCGGGTCCGCGACGGCCTGGTGCAGAAGGGCGCGGAGGCGCTCGACGTCTTCGTCGAATGGCGCGAACAGGGCGGTGCAGGACCGGACGGACGGGTGCGCAGGGCCGGGCTGCGCCACGGCGGACAGGTCTGGAAAGGCCGCCTGGATGGAGAAGATGTCGCCCAGCTGGGGTCGCTGTGTGCCGCGCTGGCCGTAGTGACCTTCGAACCTGGCAGCCATGCCCTGGTCAGTGGGGGCAGCGAACCTCGGCGACGTTTCGTGGATTGGGGTTTGTTCCACGTGGAACCTGACTTCCTCCCCCTCTGGCGCCGATATACGCGAGCCCTGAAACAGCGCAATGCCCTGCTCAAAGCGGGCGCCGCGCCCCGGCAGCTCGATGCCTGGGACCACGAACTGGCCGAAGCTGGAACCCCGCTGACCTCCAGGCGCCAGCATTACCTCGAACGCCTGCAGGAGCGGGCCGTGAGCATCGCCGCCGACCTTGCGCCGGGCCTGCAGTTGCAGGGCCTCGAGCTTCAGCCAGGGTGGCGGCGGCACGAAATGCCGCTGGCCGATGCGCTGCTCATGGCCCGCGACCGCGACCGCACGATGGGGCATACGTCGGTCGGGCCACACCGGGCCGATTGGACCGTGGTCTATGGGCAGATACCGGGGCGCGACGCGCTCTCGCGCGGGCAGGCCAAGCTCACCGCCCTGTCCTGCCTGCTGGCGCAGGCCGACGACTATGCAACCCAGCGCGGCGAGTGGCCGGTGATCGCGCTGGACGATCTCGGCGCAGAGCTCGACCGCGACCACCAGCAGCGCGTTCTGCGGCGGCTCGCAGCCACGCCCGCGCAGGTGTTCATCACCGCGACGGAACCGCCGGCCGCATTGGAAGACCAATTGCGCCCGGCAGCTGTGTTCCACGTGGAACAAGGCGCCATCCAGGCGCTGCTATGACCGTTCCGGGTGCGTAAGGGCCCGGCTGGTATACTTCCGACGACCCCCTCTTTACTCACGCCCCGGCCTTTCGGGTCGGCGCGTGACCTGTGGAGCCAACGGCAAAGCGCGATGAGCGAAGAACAGAACACCCCGGCCAGCAACGGCAATTACGACGCCAACAGCATCACCGCGCTTGAAGGCCTGGAGGCTGTCCGCAAGCGCCCCGGCATGTACATCGGCGACGTCCACGATGGCACCGGCCTGCACCACATGGTGTTCGAAGTCGTCGACAACTCCATCGACGAAGCCCTGGCCGGCCACGCCGACAACGTGCTGGTCACGATCCACGCCGACGGTTCGGTGTCGGTGTCGGACAACGGCCGCGGCATCCCGGTGGGCAAGCACGAGCAGATGAGCCAGAAGCTCGGCCGCGAGGTGTCCGCCGCCGAAGTGGTGATGACGGTCCTGCATGCCGGCGGCAAGTTCGACGACAACAGCTACAAGGTTTCCGGCGGCCTGCACGGCGTCGGCGTCAGCGTGGTCAACGCGCTCTCGCAGAAGCTCCTGGTGGACGTGTTCCAGGGCGGTTTCCATTACCAGCAGGAATTCAGCAACGGTGCCGCAGTCAGCCCGCTGAAGCAGCTGGGAACCACCACCAAGCGCGGCACCACCGTGCGCTTCTGGCCGTCGACCGTGGCGTTCCACGGCAATGTCGAGTTCCACTACGAAATCCTGGCGCGCCGGCTGCGCGAGCTCTCCTTCCTCAACTCGGGCGTCAAGGTCGTCCTGGTCGACGAGCGCGGCGAAGGCCGCCGCGACGACTTCCATTACGAAGGCGGCATCAAGAGCTTCGTGGAGCACCTGGCGCAGCTGAAGACCCCGCTGCACCCGAACGTCATCGCGGTCACCGGCGAGCACAACGGCATCACCGTGGAAGTGGCGCTGCAGTGGACCGATTCCTATCAGGAAACGATGTACTGCTTCACCAACAACATCCCGCAGAAGGACGGCGGCACTCACCTGGCCGGTTTCCGCGGCGCGCTGACCCGCGTGTTGAACAACTACATCGAGCAGAACGGCGTCGCCAAGCAGGCCAAGATCAGCCTGACCGGCGACGACATGCGCGAAGGCATGATCGCCGTGCTGTCGGTGAAGGTGCCTGACCCGAGCTTCTCCAGCCAGACCAAGGAAAAGCTGGTCAGCTCCGACGTGCGCCCGGCGGTGGAAAACGCCTTCGGCGCGCGCCTGGAGGAGTTCCTGCAGGAAAACCCGAACGAAGCCAAGGCCATCGCCGGCAAGATCGTCGACGCCGCGCGCGCCCGCGAAGCCGCGCGCAAGGCTCGCGACCTGACCCGCCGCAAGGGCGCGTTGGACATCGCCGGCCTGCCCGGCAAGCTGGCCGACTGCCAGGAAAAGGACCCGGCGCTGTCCGAACTGTTCATCGTCGAGGGTGACTCGGCAGGCGGCTCG
>Ga0206117_101212_pt1 | contig 14702 bp, 9 predicted proteins | sample 3A5Ametagenome_FD_177997 | JGI IMG/M metagenome (GOLD analysis project Ga0206117, IMG submission 177997) | Enriched microbial communities from leaf-cutter ant dump, University of Wisconsin, Madison, United States - 3A5A | ecosystem: Environmental > Terrestrial > Nest > Insects nest > Nest dump... | reverse complement strand
CGTAATCCCCGGTCTCGCCCTGGGCGGTCTCGGTCGGCGACGAGATGAAGACATGGCCGATCGCCTCGATGCGCGAGATCGCGCCCATCGATTCGTCCTGGGCCGCGGGGGCCGGAGCGGCGTTCCTGGCCGGCGCCTTGCCTCCGGCGGCCGGCGAAGCCGATTTCTGGCGGTAATGCACCTTGAGCGTATCCGCCTTCAGCCGCAGGTCGCCCTGGATCGCCTCGACCTGGCCGGTGAAGATCGCGACCTGCTTGGCCTGCTGGATCTCCAGCGCATTGGACGAGATGTCGATCGGCTGGTCGGTCGACGCGGCACGGCCGCCGCCGAAAACGCCGGACAGGCCGCCGTTGTTGTTGTTCTGGCCATTCTGGGCCGGCGCCGGCGTGGCGGCGGGCCTGGACGACTGCTGGGCCAGGACGGGGCTTGCCCCGATCAGCAGGGCACAAACCATTACCGGCCCTAATCTGGCCACCACCGGCGCTAATCTGGACATCGACATCAACCGGCACCCTTGTCGTTGTAGAGGGTGGTCTTGACCCCATTGATGAACCGTACCACTGCGCCGCGCTCGTAGACGCGCAGGCCGTTGGCATTGATCCGGCCCATGGGCCCGTGGCCCCAGACCCTGGAATCGCTCTCGACCGTACCCATTGCGAGATCCGCCTCGGCCTCGTCGGCATGGAATTCGTAGCCGAGGTCGGAATAGACGGAAACATTCCCGTGCAGCGCCAATTTGCGCTCGTTCTGGAAATAGACGCCGGTATCGGCACGCAGCGTCAGCCAGGTGCCGTCCTCCAGCGTGATATCGGCGTTCAGGCTGTCCAGGATCACCTGGTCCTGGTGCGCCAGATCCTGCATCGCGTTGTCGGCGGTGATCAGATAGGGCCGATTTTCCGAATCGGTCCCACGGAAACGCGCATTGCGCATGACCAATTGATCGTCCGAGGTCTCGACGTCGGAAAACGACAGGCGGAAGCCTTCCGGCTTGTTCAGCTGCGGCCAGACCAGCACGATCGAGGTCAGGATCAGCGCCAGCAGCGGCAGCATCACGCGCATCAGGCGGACGAAGCGGCTTTTGCGCACGCGCGCACCGCCAACCGGGCCGACGCGCCGCGCGATGATCTTGTTGCGCCGGGCGGCGGCTTCGTCGCCACGCGGCGCGTCGGCCACGGCGATGCCGGGCGTCAGCGGGGGCGGCTCGTCCAGCGGTGCCGCCATCGCGCTCAGGCCACCCCGGCCCGCAGGCAATCGTGGATGCGGATCAGGCCGATCGGCCGGCCGGCATCGTCCAGCACGAACAGCGCGGTGATCGACCGGGCGTTCATGAACCCCAGCGCCTCGCTGGCCAGCGCACGCGGCCGGATGGTGCGCGGACCGCGGGTCATCACCCCGGCCACCGCCTCGGCCAGCAGGCCCGGGTTCATGTGGCGGCGCAGGTCGCCGTCGGTGATCATCCCGACCAGCCGGCCATCCGCGTCGACGACACCAACGGTGCCATAGCCCTTGGCCGACATGACCAGGATGGCTTCGTGCATCATCGCCGTCTCGGCGATCAGCGGCAGGGCATCACCCTCGTGCATCAGGTCGGCCACGCGCTTGAGCCGCGAGCCGAGCTTGCCGCCGGGATGCAGGACCTGGAAATCCTCGGCCGTGAAGCCGCGCCGTTCCAGCACCGCCACGGCCAGCGCGTCGCCCAGGCCCAGCATCAGCGTGGTCGAGGTCGTCGGCGCCAGGCCCAGCGGGCAGGCTTCCGGCGCGGACGGCAGGATCAGGCCGATATCAGCCGCCTGGTCCAGGGTCGAGCCGGCGCGCGAGGTGATGCCGATCAGCGGAATCGCGAATCGCTTGGCATGGGCGATCAGGTCGGCCAGTTCCGGCGTCTCGCCCGAATTCGACAAGCACAGCACCGCGTCGCCCGGCACGATCATGCCGAGGTCGCCGTGGCTGGCCTCGGCCGGATGAACGAAGGTCGCCGGCGTGCCGGTCGAGGCCAGGGTCGCGGCGATCTTCTTGGCGACATGGCCCGATTTGCCCATGCCCGAGACGACGATGCGCCCGGCGGCGCGGAACAGAAGGTCGACGGCGGCGGCGAAACGGTCGTCCAGGGCGGCGCCCAGCGCCTTCAGGGCCTCGGCCTCGAGGGTCAGGACACGCTGGCCGGCGGCGATGTCGCGGGCGGCTTCGGCCGACGGCAGCCCGTCACACTGATCAACCATGGTCTGCATCGCGCTGCTTTCGGGCCAAGGACTTAATACAAACAAGAATCATGCCAACCACGGGCAGTATCGGCCATCGATCGATCGAATGCAAAGATTCGTGATCGAAGCCCCGCGGCCGGCCGATGCCGGCGCGAGGCTTACCCGGGCTAGATGGTGCGTTGGCCCCGGCGGCGCAACCCCTGTGGGGCGCCCGTCTTAGTGGGCAAATATGTCGATTTCGGGCCAGCCTTCGAGATCGAGGCGTGCGCGCATCGGCAGGAAGGCGAAACACTGGGCGGCGATGTCGGCCCGCCCTTCGCGCGCCAGCATCTGGTCGAGCACGGCGGCGAGCTTGTGCAGGTGCAGCACGTCCGAAGCGGCGTATTTCAGCTGGGCATCGCTGAGCGTCGCGGCACCCCAGTCCGACGACTGTTCCTGCTTGGAGATCTCGACGCCGATCAGCTCGCGGCACAGATCCTTCAGGCCATGGCGGTCGGTGAAGGTGCGGACCAGCTTGGAGGCGATCTTGGTGCAATAGATCGGGGCGCAGTCGACGCCCAGGTAGTGGCGCAGCACCGCGACGTCGAAACGGGCGAAATGGAACAGCTTGGTCACACCCGGATCGGCCAGCAGCTTCTTCAGGTTGGGGGCGTCGTAGATGCCCTTCTGGAAGCGGACCAGATGGCACACCCCGTCGCCGGCCGACAGCTGCACGAGGCACAGCCGGTCGCGATGCGGGTTGAGGCCGAGGGTTTCGGTATCGATCGCGACGCTGTCGCCGAACGATACGTCGGCGGGCAGATCGCCCTGATGCAGATGGATGGTCATGGGATCGAGTCTGCTACCTGTGCTGCGCGAGAGCCTTGAGGCTGACTGCGGCGCAGTGGTCGCTTCGGCGTCAGCCAAGCGATTGGTGCCCAGGAGAAGACTCGAACTTCCACTCCCTTTCGGGAACTAGTACCTGAAACTAGCGCGTCTACCAATTCCGCCACCTGGGCAGGTGCGAGGCGGGCTTTTAAGGGGTGTTCGCCGACCTGTCAACAGGGCCTGTTCAACTTTCTTCGCAAAAAACTTCATCGACCGCCTGCGGCGTGGTTTCGCAACGCCGCGATCCGCCCTTGGCGCGGCCGCACGGATCGATATAGTGCAGGCGAATCCCGCGGACGCATAACATCGAGACCTCTGCCATGCTTCACGACCTCGGCCCCCAACTGGTCACCGTGTTCGGCGGCTCCGGCTTCATCGGCCGCTACGTCGTAAGGCGGCTGGCCCGCGCCGGCCATCGCGTCCGCGTCGCCGTCCGCCGCCCGAACGAGGGCCTGTTCCTCAAGCCGTTCGGCGCGGTCGGCCAGATCGACCTGATCCAGGCCAATGTGCGCGACGACGCCTCGGTCGCCCGCGCGGTCGCCGGCGCCGATGCCGTCGTCAACCTGGTCGGCATCCTGTACGAGGGCGGCCGCCAGACCTTCGATGCGGTCCAGGCGGAAGGTGCGGGCCGCATCGCCCGCGCCGCCGCGGCGGCGGGCGTCGCCCGGCTGGTCCATGTGTCGGCGCTGGGTGCCGCCGCCGATTCGCCGTCCGACTATGCCCGCGCCAAGGCCGAGGGCGAGGCCGAGGTCCTGGCCGCCTTCCCCAAGGCCACGATCCTGCGGCCGTCCGTCGTGTTCGGCGCCGAGGACGATTTCTTCAACCGCTTCGGCCGCATGGCCCGGATGGCGCCGGCCCTGCCGCTGATCGGCGGGGGCCAGACCCGGTTCCAGCCGGTGTTCGTGGACGACGTCGCCGCCGCGATCTTCAACGCGCTGGACCGCGACGATGCCCAGGGCCGCATCTACGAACTGGGCGGCCCCAAGGTCTACTCGTTCGAGGACATCATGCACCTGGTGCTGGAGACCACCTGCCGGCGCCGCCCGCTGGTGCCGGTGCCGTTCTTCGTCGCCCGCCTGCTGGGTTCGATCCTGGGCCTGCTGCCGTTCCCGCCGCTGACCCGCGATCAGGTCGTGCTGCTGGAACGCGACAACGTCGTCGGCGCCGGCGCGCCGGGCCTTGGCGATCTGGGCGTCGCCCCGACCCCGGCCGAGGCCGTTCTCGAAAGCTATCTCAGCCGCTATCGCCGCGGCGGCACCAAGGTCGCCGCCCGCTTCTCCTGAAGGCGTAGGACGCTCCCACCCTGCCCGACCATGATCGGGCAGGGCCTGCGCCTGACTTGCCGCATCGCGGCATGTCGTCATCAGCCGCGATCGCCGCGGCCTTCACGTCCCCCCACCCGCCGATGCCCCACGGATGCCGCCCCGGCAGGCCGGCCCAAGCCATGCGCCCGCGGTCTGGGCGAAAATTCAATAGGTCCGATTCGGACCTTTATTGCCTGGATATCGAGCAAACCAGCCACCCTTCTGCCTTCCCATTAACCGTCACAAAAGCAATAGGTCAGCATTTTTGACCTAAATGGCGGAATCCTACTTTTCTTCCGCGGAAGCAGCGTTTATAGAAACGTTCTGACGCCGGGCGCCCTCGCGGCTGCGCGGTTGAGCCAGTGTCATGCCAGCCAGACCGTCGATCGTTACCGCCCGAGTAGGAGGGGCGCGCCATGGCCGAGAAGATGTTGAAGTTCGTCAAGGTCGACAGCCAGATGCCCGACAAGCGCGAGGCGGACGAGCGTCGCGAGGACTTCGATGAGATCTATCGCCGGTTCTCGGCCGACAAGGCGGCGGAACAGGCCGCGCGCTGCTCGCAATGCGGCGTGCCGGGCTGCCATATCCATTGCCCGCTGCACAACAACATCCCCGACTGGCTGCGCCTGACCGCCGAAGGCCGCCTGGACGAGGCCTACGAACTGTCGCAGGCGACCAACAACATGCCCGAGATCTGCGGCCGCATCTGCCCGCAGGACCGGCTGTGCGAAGGCAACTGCGTGATCGAGCAGTCGGGCCACGGCACCGTCACCATCGGCGCGATCGAGAAATACATCAACGACACCGCCTGGGAACGCGGCTGGGTCAAGCCGCGCCTGCCGCGGGCCGAGCGCGCCCAGTCGGTCGGCATCATCGGCGCCGGCCCCGCGGGCCTGGCCGCGGCCGAGGAGTTGCGCGCCAAGGGTTTCCAGGTCCATGTCTACGACCGCTACGACCGCGTCGGCGGCCTGCTGGTCTACGGCATTCCCGGCTTCAAGCTGGAAAAGGACGTGGTCGGCCGGCGCGAGCAGCTGCTGCGCGACCAGGGCGTCCATTTCCATATGAACCACCAGGTCGGCCGCGACGTCACCTTTGCCGAGCTGCGCCAGCGCCATGACGCCATCCTGATCGCGACCGGCGTCTACAAGGCGCGCGACGAGGCGATGCCGGGCTCGGGGCTGAAGGGCATCGTCCAGGCGCTGGACTACCTGACCGCGTCGAACCGCATCGGTTTCGGCGACCATGTGCCGGCCTTCGCCTCGGGCGAACTGGACGCCAAGGACAAGCATGTCGTGGTGGTCGGCGGCGGCGATACCGCCATGGACTGCGTGCGTACCGCGATCCGCCAGGGCGCCGTGTCGGTCAAGTGCCTCTATCGCCGCGACAAGGCCAACATGCCCGGCTCGATGCGCGAAGTGAAGAATGCCGAGGAAGAGGGCGTCGATTTCGCCTGGCTGACCGCGCCGCGCGCCTTCCTGGGCGACGAGACGGTGACCGGCGCCCGCGTCATCAAGATGCGGCTGGGCCTGGCCGACGCGACGGGCCGCCAGGCGCCGCAGGCCATCGAAGGGTCCGACCAGACCATCAAGGCCGACCTGGTCATCAAGGCGATGGGTTTCGACCCCGAGGACCTGCCGACCCTGTTCGGCGAAGCCGACCTGCCCGTCACCCGCTGGGGCACGGTCAAGGTCAACCCGCTGACCCAGATGTCGGCGCTGGACGGGGTGTTTGCCGCCGGCGACATCGTGCGCGGCGCCAGCCTTGTCGTGTGGGGCGTGCGCGACGGCCGGGTCGCAGCCGATTCGATGACCGAATACCTGACGGCCAAGGCCGCGCAGCTGGCCCTGGCCAGCTGAAGACGACGAGACAGAGGACCCAAGCCATGAGCCAGATCCAAGACCAGGGCAGCCGTTTCGTCGCCGAGTTCAAGGCCAACGCCGAAACCCTGTCGGCCGAGGGGCTGTACGACCCGACCATGGAACACGACGCCTGCGGCGTCGGCCTGGTCGCCACGCTGGACGGCAAGCCGCGCCGCTCGGTCGTCGAGGCCGGCATCCGCGCGCTGAAGGCGGTGTGGCATCGCGGCGCGGTCGACGCCGACGGCAAGACCGGCGACGGCGCCGGCATCCACGTCCAGATCCCGCAGGACTTCTTCAAGGCCCATATCCGCAAGTCGGGCTTCGAGCCGGGCGAAGGCAAGCTGGCCGTGGGCCAGGTGTTCCTGCCCAAGACCGACCTGACCGCCCAGGAAATCACCCGCACGATCGTCGAGACCGAGATCCTGGCCTTCAACCACGGCATCTTCGGCTGGCGCCAGGTGCCGATCAACTCGTCGGTCATCGGCGAAAAGGCCAACGCGACCCGGCCCGAGATCGAGCAGGTGCTGATCGAGAACCGCAAGGGCCTGTCCGACGACGATTTCGAGCGCGAACTGTTCCTGATCCGCCGCCGCATCGAAAAGGCGGTCCTGGCCGCCCATATCTCGGACTTCTACATCTGCTCCTTGTCCTGCCGGTCGATCATCTACAAGGGCATGTTCCTGGCCGAGCAGCTGTCGGTGTTCTATCCCGACCTGCTGGACGAACGCTTCGTGTCGTCGTTTGCGATCTACCACCAGCGTTATTCGACCAACACCTTCCCGACCTGGCGCCTGGCCCAGCCGTTCCGCATGCTCGCCCATAACGGCGAGATCAACACCGTGCGCGGCAACGTCAACTGGATGAAGAGCCACGAGATCCGGATGGCGTCCGAGCTGTTCGGCGAATTCGGCGACGACATCAAGCCGATCGTGCAGTCGGGGTCGTCCGATTCCGCCGCGCTGGACGCGGCCTTCGAGGTGCTGGTGCGCGCCGGGCGCATCGCGCCGATGGCCAAGACCCTGCTGGTGCCGGAAAGCTGGTCGAACAAGACCACGATGCCGGAAAAGCACCGGGCGCTGTATGCCTATGCCAACACGGTCATGGAACCGTGGGACGGCCCGGCGGCGCTGTGCGCGACCGACGGCCGCTGGGTCGTGGCGGGCCTGGACCGCAACGGCCTGCGCCCCTTGCGCTACACCATCACCCAGGACGGCCTGCTGATCGTCGGGTCCGAGACCGGCATGGTGCCGCAGCCCGAGGACAAGATCACCGAGAAGGGCCGCGTCGGCCCCGGCCAGATGATCGCGATCGACCTGAAGAAGGGCCGGTTCTATCACGACCAGGAGATCAAGGATAAGCTGGCCGATGCCCAGCCCTATGGCGAATGGCTGAAGAACCAGGTCCGCCTGGACAGCCTGAGCCAGGGCGCCGCCGCCGCCCCGCTGCTGGACCGCGAGGCGCTGCGCCGCTCGCAGCTGGCCTTCGGCCTGACGCTGGAAGACATGGAGATGGTGCTGCACCCGATGGTCGAGGACGGCAAGGAAGCCGTCGGGTCGATGGGTGACGACACCGCGCTGGCGGTGCTGCGCGACGAATATCGCGGCCTGCACCATTTCTTCCGTCAGCAGTTCAGCCAGGTCACCAACCCGCCGATCGACAGCTTGCGCGAACGCCGGGTGATGACGCTGAAGACCCGGCTGGGCAACCTGGGCAACGTGCTGGACGAATCCAGCGCGCAGACCAAGGTCATGCTGCTGGAAAGCCCCGTCCTGTCGAACGCCGAGTTCATGGCGCTCAAGAAGTACATGGGCAAGACCATCGGCATCATCGACTGCACGTTCGAGGCCGAGGCCGGCGAGCATGCGATGCGCGACGCCCTGCGCCGCATCCGCATCGAAGCCGAGGACGCCGTGCGCGGCGGGGCCTCGAACCTGGTCCTGACCGACGAAGCCGTGGGCGATGCCCGCGTCGCCCTGCCGATGATCCTGGCGGCCGGCGCGGTGCATTCGCATCTGGTGCGCCACGGCCTGCGCACCTTCACCTCGCTGAACGTGCGGTCGGGCGAATGCCTCGACACCCATTATTTCGCCGTGCTGGTCGGTGTCGGCGCCACCACGATCAATGCCTGGCTGGCCGAGGAATGCATCGCCGACCGCCATGCCCGCGGCCTGTTCGGCAAGCTGAGCCTGGGCGACTGCATCGCCCGGTTCAAGGAATCGATCGACCAGGGCCTGCTCAAGATCATGAGCAAGATGGGCATCTCGGTCATTTCGTCCTATCGCGGCGGCTACAACTTCGAGGCGCTGGGGCTGTCGCGGTCGCTGGTCGCGGAATTCTTCCCCGGCATGCCCTCGCGCATTTCCGGCATCGGCCTGAACGGCATCCAGAAGCAGGTGCTGGACCAGCATGCCCGCGCGTATGGGGGCAGCGCCGGCGCACTGCCCATTGGCGGCCTTTACCGCTATCGCAAGGGCGGCGAGGCCCATGCGCTCGATGGCAACCTGATCCATCTGATGCAGACGGCGGTCGCCACCGAATCGTTCCAGCTGTTCAAGAAGTACACGTCCGCCCTGCGCGACCTGCCGCCGATCGCGGTGCGCGACCTGCTCGACTTCAAGCCCGGCGCCCAGCCCGTGCCGATCGAGGAAGTCGAATCGATCACCGAGATCCGCAAGCGTTTCATCACGCCCGGCATGTCGCTCGGCGCGCTGGGGCCGGAGGCGCATGAGACGCTGACCATCGCGATGAACCGGATCGGCGCCAAGTCGAACTCCGGCGAAGGCGGCGAGGCGTCCGAGAACTTCAAGCCGCGTGCGAACGGCGACAACGCCAATTCGGCGATCAAGCAGGTGGCGTCGGGCCGGTTCGGCGTGACCGCCGAATACCTGACCAACTGCCGCGAGCTCGAAATCAAGGTGGCCCAGGGCGCCAAGCCGGGCGAAGGCGGGCAGTTGCCCGGCTTCAAGGTGACCGAGATGATCGCCCGCCTGCGTCATTCGACGCCCGGCGTCATGCTGATCTCGCCGCCGCCGCATCACGACATCTATTCGATCGAAGACCTGGCCCAGCTGATCTACGACCTGAAGCAGATCAACCCGGATGCCCAGGTCGGCGTCAAGCTGGTGGCCGAGGCCGGCATCGGCACGATCGCCGCCGGCGTCGCCAAGGCCAAGGCCGACGTGATCAGCATCTCGGGCCATGTCGGCGGCACGGGCGCCAGCCCGTTGACCTCGCTGAAATATGCCGGGGTGCCGTTCGAGATCGGCCTGTCCGAGGTCAACCAGGTCCTGACCCTGAACAAGCTGCGCCACCGCATCAAGCTGCGCACCGACGGCGGCATCAAGTCGGGCCGTGACGTGGTGATCGCGGCGATGCTGGGCGCCGAGGAATTCGGCGTCGGCACCGCCGCCCTGGTGGCGATGGGCTGCATCATGGTCCGCCAGTGCCACTCCAACACCTGCCCGGTCGGCGTCTGCGTCCAGGACCCGGCACTGCGCGAGAAGTTCACGGGCACGCCCGACAAGGTCGTGAACCTGTTCTCGTTCATCGCCGAGGAAGTGCGCGAGATTCTGGCGGGGCTGGGCTGCCGCACGCTGAACGAAGTGGTCGGCCGCACCGACATGCTGGCCCAGGTCAGCCGCGGCGGCGCCCATCTCGACGATCTCGACCTGAACCCGATCCTGGCCCAGGCCGACCCCGGCGAGAATGCGCGCTATTGCACGCTGCAGGGCCGCAACGAAGTGCCCGACACGCTGGACGCCCAGATGATCCTGGACGCCAAGCCGGTGTTCGACCGCGGCGAGAAGATGCAGCTGGCCCATAACGTGCGCAACGTCCAGCGCGCCATCGGCACCCGGCTGTCGTCGCAGATCGTGCGCAAGTTCGGCATGACCGGCCTGGAACCCGGCCATATCACCGTGCGCCTGCGTGGATCGGCGGGGCAAAGCCTGGGTGCCTTCGCGGTCCAGGGGCTGAAGATCGAACTGTTCGGCGACGCCAACGACTATGTCGGCAAGGGGCTGTCGGGCGGCACGATCGTGGTGCGCCCGCCGCCGTCCAGCCCGCTGGTCACCAACCTGAACACGATCATCGGCAACACCGTCCTGTACGGCGCCACGTCGGGCAAGCTGTACGCGGCCGGCCAGGCCGGCGAACGTTTCGCCGTGCGCAACTCGGGCGCCCAGGCGGTGATCGAAGGCTGCGGGTCGAACGGCTGCGAATACATGACCGGCGGCCAGGTGGTGATCCTGGGTTCGGTCGGCGACAATTTCGGCGCCGGCATGACCGGGGGCATGGCCTTCATCTACGACGCCGACGAAACCCTGCCGATCCACATCAACGACGAATCGGTGATCTACCAGCGCCTGTCCTCGGCCCATTGGGAAGGGGTGCTGCGCCGCGAGATCGAGATCCATGTCCAGGAAACCCAGTCGAAGTTCGCCCAGACCCTGCTGGTCGACTGGGACCGGGTGGTCGGCCGGTTCTGGCAGATCTGCCCGAAGGAAATGGTCTCGCGCCTGGCCCATCCGCTGAGCGATCAGCCGGAAGCGCGGCGCGCCTGACCCCTGAGGTGACCGGGGGACCCCATGCCCTCGGGTTCACGCGTAGAGTGCGGTAAATTTAGCGTCCCTCGAGAGTTTTTCAGTCTAGTCTAGTCTCCCTGTATCAGACTGATCGGCCCCGCCGGCCATTCGGCGGGGCCTTATTTTTCGACGAGGCCCTACCCTGTCCGTGGCGCTGCGCAGCCTGCTGATCCTGATCGCCGGCGTGGTGATGTCCCAGTTCTACCGCAGCCACCTGGCGGTGCTGGGCCCGGAACTGACCCGCGACCTGGGGGCGGGGCCGGCCGACCTCGGCAATCTGTCGGGCATCTGGTTCCTGGCCTTTGCCCTGGCGCAGATTCCGGTCGGCGTGGCACTGGACCATTTCGGCATCCGCCGCACGGTGACGACCGCCCTGGGTCTGGCGGTCGCGGGCGCGGCGATGTTCACCCTGGCCGGTTCGGTCGCCATGGCGCTGGCCGCCCAGGTCGTGCTGGGCATGGCCTGCGCGCCGCTCTACATGGCGGTCGTCGTGCTGATCGCGCGGGCCTGGCCGCGCGAACGTTTCGCCGCGGTGTCGGGCACGGTGCTGGCCGCGACCAATCTGGGCATGCTGGTGTCGGCCAGCCCGCTCGCCGCCCTGGTCGGGTGGCTGGGCTGGCGCGGCGCCTTCGGGCTGATGACGGCTGCAACCCTGGCCACGGTGATCGCCGTGGTGCTGGGCGTGCGCGAGCCGCCGATGCCGCCGCGCCGCGAAAATCTGGTCCAGGCGGTGCGCGGCACCGTCTCGCTGATCGGGCTGAAGGCGTTGTGGCCGCTGTTTCCCTATGCGCTGATCGCGCCGGCCGTGCTGATCGCGGTGCGCACGCTGTGGGCCGGCCCCTATCTGGACGAGGTCTACGGCATGGCGCCGCTGGATCGCGGCCATGTGCTGGGGCTGATGGTGCTGGCCGGCGCCCTGGCCGCCGCCGTGCTGGGCTGGCTGCAATACCGGCTGGGATCGCGCCGGGTCGCCACCGCCTCGTCGGTCGCGGGCATCGCCGTCCTGATTGCGCTGGGCATCTGGCCGGCGGCCGGGATCGCCGTCACCGTCGCCCTGCTGTGCGGCGTCGCCTTTTTCGGCGCCACCTACGGCATGATGATGGCCCAGGGGCGGCTGTTCATCCCCGAAGGGCGCGAGGGGCGCGGCATCACCCTGCTGAATTTCTTCTCGTTCCTGGGCATGGCGCTGATCCAGGCGGCCAGCGGCCGGCTGGTCGCGGCGGCGCAATCGGCCGGCTTGGCGCCCGAGGCGATCTATCGTCTGCTGTTCCTGACGCTGGCGGGTCTTCTGGCGGCCGCCGTGATCGTCTATCAATGGAGCAAGGACAGACCCTGAGGGTGGGGAGAGATCGATGGAATTCGCCGACAAGACCTTCGTCGTCACCGGCGCGGCCGGCAATCTGGGCCGGGCGGTGGCGAAGCATTTCGCCGAACGCGGCGCCCGGCTGGCGCTGCTCGACCATGACCAGCCCAGGCTGATCAAGGCCTACGGCCCCGATCATGCCAACCGCGCCTGCCTGCAGGTCGACCTGCTGGACCAGGCATCGGTCGACCAGGCGATCGAGGCGGCCGCCGCCAAGTTCGGCCGGCTGGACGGTCTGATCGCCATCGCCGGCGGTTTCCGCATGGGCGAGGCGGTGCACGAGCTGAGCGAGCGCAACTGGTCGTTCCTGATCGACATCAACGCCGGCACGCTGCTGCGCACCGCCCATGCCGTGGTGCCCCGCCTGATCGCGGCCGGCGGCGGCAAGATCGTCACCGTGGGGGCGCGCGCGGCCCTGGCCGGCGCCGCCGAAATGGGGGCCTATACCGCCGCCAAGGCCGCCGTCATCAGGCTGACCGAGGCGATGTCGGCCGAACTGAAGGGCCGCAACATCAACGTCAACTGCGTCCTGCCCTCGATCATCGACACGCCCGAGAACCGGTCGGCCATGCCCGACGCCGATCCGAATGCCTGGGTGGCGCCGGCCGACCTGGCCGCGGTCATCGGGTTCCTGGCGTCCGACGCCGGCCGCGCCCTGCACGGCGCGGCGATCCCGGTCAGCGGCCTGAGCTGAGCCGATGCGTGTCCTGGCCGCCGCCGCGGCGATCCTGCTGGCCGCCGCGACACCCGCGGCGGCACAGGGAGTGCCCTATTACGACGTGCGCGCGGCCTTCGCCCGTTTCGACCCGGGCTATGTCGCTCAGCGCCGTGCCGCCCTGGCGAAACTGGAACCGCTGATGGAACGGCTGTTCGCGCGCGAGGAAGCCGGCGAAGGGCTGGCCTGTGCCGACCAGATCGGCAAGGAAGCCCGCTGGCTGGTCGGCTACACCGCCGATTACGCCCGCATCGCCAGGCGCACGGCCGATTTGGCGGCCGAGCTGGACCGCGCGCCGCCGACCGCCCTGCCCGACGTCCAGCAAGGCCCCGAGGGCCATTGGGCCAGTTGCCACGAGGAAGAGTTCTTCAAGCTGTCGGTCGATTTCGACAAGTTCGTCGAGCTGGGCGGGAAGGGCATGGCGCCGCCGGTCCGCCCCGCCTATCTCGATGCCTATAACGACCCCGACCGGCTGCGCGCCCGCTTTGTCGGGCTGATGACATCCGACATCAGCGGCGGCGGCGTCAACCAGCGCCGCGCCCTGAACGAGGAAGTCTCCGACGTCATGCGCCTGATCCTGCGGGACCTGCCGGTCGGCTACGCCTGGGCGCCGGGCCTGAAGGAGTCGCTGAAAAAAATCCTGGTCGAGGACCTGCGCGACCCGGCGACCGGCTATTGGGGCGCGCGGTTCGTCGACGGCGACCGGACGGTACGGTCGGCCGATCTCAGCGTCACCTTCCATGTCGTGCGCTACCTGCAGGGCGACGTGCCCGACTGGCCGCGCATCGTCGACACGACGCTGGCGATCCGCGACCGGCGCTATTCGCAGGGCTGGCAGGCGTCGATCGGCCGGGTCAACCATCACCTCTACGATGTTGCCGCCATCTTCCGCTTGGGGTGGAACAAGGTCGACGATGCCCGGCGCGCCGCCATGGCCGGCGAACTGAAGGCGATGCTCGACTGGACCCTGGCCGACACGCTGGGCCCGGACGGCACCTTCAAGCTGACCGAGGAAGACGATTCCTTCGAGGAGGCGCAGTATTTCGGCGTCGCCCTGCTGGCCGCCGCCGGCCTGTTCGACGCCGACAAACCCTACTGGTCGGATGCGCCCTACCCCGATGCGGCAGGTATCCGCGAGCGCGTGACGAAACGCGTCACCGCCCTGCTCGCCGCCGGCAACGGCTCGACCGGCGGGGCCTATTACCGGTCGGCGCTGGATCTGCTGGGGCGTTGACGGGCGATCCGGCGGTCGCCCCCGGCAAAAGCGGTTCGAAACGGCAAACCGCGCCGGCTTCATCCAAGACCATCCGCACGGGCCAGGCCATGCTTTCCCGGTAAATCCGGGGGCGCATGGCCATGGCGACACGACTGATCACCCGTTTTCTGCCCGCCGCACTGATCGTCGGCGGCTTCGCCTTGTGCGCCGCCGCCGACTTCTATGACCGGGCGGCGTCCGACCAAGCCGGCCGTGATCAGTTGACCTGGCGTTCGCGCCCTGCCCAATAAGGCGCGCGCAGCGTGCGCCGCAGGATCTTGCCCGACGGGTTGCGCGGCAGGGCGTCGATGAAGTCGATGGATTTCGGCGTCTTGTAGCCGGCGATGCGTTCGCGGGTCCAGGCGATGATCCCGGCGGGGTCCCGCTCGCGCCCGTCGCGCAGCACGACGAAGGCCTTGACCTCCTCGCCCCAGCGGTCCGAGGGCACGCCGACGACGGCCACGTCGGCGATGTCGGGGTGCCCGAACATCACGCTTTCGACCTCGGCCGGATAGACGTTCTCGGCGCCCGAGATGATCATGTCCTTGACTCGGT